>Ga0207797_1002757_pt1 | contig 12054 bp, 7 predicted proteins | sample PRCRCaboRojoPR_6_FD_187275 | JGI IMG/M metagenome (GOLD analysis project Ga0207797, IMG submission 187275) | Marine sediment microbial community from Cabo Rojo, Puerto Rico - PR CR 10% Liquid 1 (SPAdes) | ecosystem: Environmental > Aquatic > Marine > Coastal > Sediment | place: Cabo Rojo, Puerto... | reverse complement strand
GAGCCGCTCCACGTAGTCCTGCTCGATCAGGGCCAACAGCTCTTCCTTCAGTGTTTCGAGCCCGATGCCACGGAGGGCCGAGATGAAGACCGCGTCCGGATGGTTGCGGCGGAGGCGGCGGAGTAGCGTACGGTCGTCAAGGGCGTCTATTTTATTGAACGCCACGAGCGTCGGTTTGTCGCGGGCGTCCAGCTCGCCAAGCGTCTCGGAGACGACCTGCATCTGCTCTTCGTAGTTGCGATGGGTCACGTCCACCACGTGGATCAGCGCGTCGGCCTCGCGCACCTCGTCGAGTGTGCTCTTGAAGCTCTCGATGAGCCGGTGGGGGAGCTTCCGGATGAACCCGACCGTGTCGGACATCAGCACCTCCTTGTTCGTGTCGAGCTCGACGGTGCGGGTGGTGGCGTCGAGCGTCGCAAAGAGGCGGTCTTCTGCAAACAGTTCTTCGTCGGCCAGGGCGTTGAGGAGGGTGGACTTGCCAGCGTTGGTGTACCCCACGAGGGAGACGGTGCTGTAGGCTTCCCGTCCCTTGCGCTGGGTCGTGCGCTGCTGATCGATTTTGTCCAGCTTCTCCCGCAGCTTGGCCATGCGCTTGTCGATCATCCGCCGGTCCATCTCAATCTGCTTCTCCCCAGGCCCCTTCGTGCCAATGCCGCCCTCCTGCCGCGAGAGGTGGGTCCAGCGCCGCGTGAGGCGCGAGCGCAGGTAGTCGAGTTGCGCGAGTTCGACCTGTGTCTTGGCGGCCCGCGTCTGGGCGCGGCTGGCGAAAATATCGAGAATGAGGCCGGTGCGGTCGAGCAACTTGCAGTCGATTTCCTGCTCGATGTTTTTGACCTGTACCGGCGCCAGCTCGTCGTCGAAGATGACGAGGTCGGAGTCTCGTTTCTTCACGAGGCGCTTGATTTCCTGCACCTTCCCCGACCCGACGAAGGTGGCGGGATCGGGGCTGTTGAGCGACTGCGTCACACGGTCGGTGACATCGGCCCCGGCCGTGCGGGCGAGATGATCCAGCTCGTTGAGGTGATCGCGTACCTCCCAGCGCGACTCCTGGGGGGTGATGACTCCGACGATGATGGCGGTTTCGGCGTCTTCGGTCTTGTGCTCGGGGTTAAACAATGCGGGGAAAGCAGTTTTTGAGGGAAGAATGCGAATACGAGGCCGACGAGCATCGAGAGATAGAGCGGCCGCCGGTTCAACCAAACTGCATACAGTTATATCCACCGCCAAGCGCGGTTGTTGCACCGCAAAGCGGGGCGAACAGGATCTTCGCGATCTGCCCTCTGACCCGCCGACGGAGGGACAGCGTTCCGAGCCCGGCGGACCAACTGATCGAAAGAGCAAGCTTCCCCGTTACGCCGAGGCCGTCTCGGGCGTCCACTGACTGGCGACCAGCATCTCGGCGGCGAGGAAGAGCAGTGCCAGGAGCAAGAAGAGATTCCAGATCTCGGTCCCGGCCCGCTGGGTGCGGAGCGCCTCCGCGATTTCTTCGTCCTCAGCCGCAGCCACTGTCCGGACGGGGGTCCCGGTCGCCTCCTGAAGCGTTGAAGCTGCCTGGTCAAGGGCGGCCGCCGTGAGGTCCGACTCGGCGGGGTCGACGTTCACGGCGATGCGCCGGACGCGGGTGGTGTCGGCCCGCACGTCGTAGAGGCCGGGCTCCGTGAGCGTGGCGCCAATGTTCAGGAGGGTGGCCCCGAAGAGATTCCGTTGCTCGGGCGTCACCTCGATGCCGTCGGGGCCTTGAAGGCGGAGCGAGGCGTTGGGCGAAACGCCGGTCACGCGCAGTTCCGTGGGGCGTCCGGCCACCAGTTGTTCGCCGGCCACGGAGGTGCTGGCCGAGAGGTAGTAGACCGAGCGGTAGAGGAGCGGGACGAAGAGGCCGCGGACGGGCAGGTCGCTCCAGTCGCGCGTGGGGGCCACGGCCATCAGGAGGAGCCGTCCGCTGCCGTGGCTCACCTCGTGCAGGAAGGGGAAACCGTTGGACAGCTCGATGAGCGTCTGCCCGACCCGCCCCGAGGGGCGGAAGTTCATGACGTACCGAAGATCCGGCTGCTCCACGGACGCGTCGTCGCGGCGGCGCTCCTGACTGAAGACGCCCTCGAAGAGCGGGTGCGCGAGGTCGACCCGTCCGAACGACGCCACGGTGCGGTCGGCCGAGAGCGAACCGCTAAAGCCACGAAAGGACCCGGCGTTGAGGACGTCGAACAGGGCGTTGTAGTCCTCGGGGCGGGCCTGCGCGCTGGGAAAGAACAGGAGTCCGCCGCCGCGGTCGACATAGCGGCGCAGGGCATCGACCTCGCCACTCGAAAGCGAGCGCGGCCCGACGAGGAGCACCGTGTCGTACTGCCCCAATTCGGCGGAGGCCAGGGCGTTCTCTTCGATCGCCGTGGTCTGGAGCGCAATGCGGTCCGCGATCATTTCGGACGAGAGGGCGAGGTCCACGTACCGGGTGCGCTGCCCCTCGCCCCGCACCATGAGGACACGCCGTTCCTCCGGCACGTGCAGCGTAAAGTGATGCCGATCGTCCGCGGGAAAGTCGTCGTCCTCCGTTACGACAGCCCCACCGAGCCACCCCCGCTCCTGCGGCGTCACCGTGAAGGAGACCGTCGTCTCCAGGCCCGGCTCCAGCGTCGCCGTCGCCTGTGCCACGCGGTTCCCCGACAGGTACACGCTGGCGACGTAGTCGGTGAGCGTCTCCGTGCCGTGGTTCACGAGCGTGGCCTCCAGCTGCACCGGCTGGTCCACCTCGGCGATACGGCTGGTCACCGTCACGTCCTTGATGCCGACGTTGGACTGCGCCCGCGTTTCCACCGGCAACAGCTGCACCGAGACCCCCTCCGGCAGCTTCGTCGCGACCGAGTCGCCGAGCGTGCTCGCCTGCAGGTCGCTCGCCACGTACACCACCGTCTGCGGGGCGGTGGACTCCGCAGCCGCATCGGCCGCATTCACGATGGCCTGCGCGAGGGAGTTTGCGCCCGCCCGTGGCTCCAGATCGGCAAGGCCCTCCCGAGCGATGCCCACGTTCGACACCGGTTTGGGACGGCTTGCTCCGTCGCGAATCGTAGGCCAGAGGAGGACCTCGTCGTTCCCCTCAACCATCCCCAACACCCCCTCCACCTTTCGCTTGGCCTGGTCAAAGTACGACCCGCCCTCGCCGTCCGCCGTCATCGAAAGCGAGTTGTCGACGACGATCGCGTGGGTGGTGGGCACCGATCCACCCATGCCCCCGAGGTCGCTCGTGAGGGTGGGCTGGGCGAACGCCAGCACGAGGCAGGCGATGGCCAGCATTCGAAGGGCCAGGAGGAGCCACTGCTTGATGCGGACGCGCTGCACCGCCGACTTCTGCAGCTCCTTGACGAAGTCCAGCGAGCTAAACTCGACCGTGCGCGGCCGGCGCAGGTTGAAGAGATGCAGGAACAGCGGAACGGCAACGGCCGCCAGGGCCAGCAGGGCGGCGGGATTCAGAAACGACAAAGCGGGACGAAACGATCACGATCCGGAGAGCAACGCGCTCGATGCTACCGCACGGATCGGGCGCCCGTTCCCTCCTCCACAAACGACGCTCTGGGCCGTGGAACCGGGGATCGCCTCAGAGATGTGATGGATCCCCGTTCGTCGCTTCACGCGGCCTCCTCCCCGCCGACGCGTCTCCTCATGGACTCATCCGCCACGGCCCACCGGCTCCGCACCGCCGCCCGCGCCACCGACACCTCGCCCGTGGCGGTGCTGAAACGGCTCCTGCTCGGCCCGCTGGGGGATCCCAATCGCCCCGGCACCCGCCATACGTTGCTCGCCGTGTGCCCCAACTCCGAGGCCGTGGCCCGGGCCGCACTTCTTGCCGCCCAGGAGGCCCACACGCCGCTCCTCTACGCCGCCACCCTCAACCAGGTGGACCGCGACGGCGGCTATACCGGCTGGACCCCCGACGCCCTCACCACCTTCGTAGCGAACGAAACGGACCGCTTGAGCATCGACGTGCCGGTCTTCCTGGGCCTTGACCACGGCGGTCCCTGGGCAAAGGACCTCCACAGAACGAAGGGCCTGAACGCCGAGAAGGCGATGAGCGAGGCGAAGCGGTCTGTGGCCGCGTGCGTCAAGGCCGGATACGACCTGCTCCACCTTGATCCCGGCGCCGGGCCGCCCGACGCTCCGAACGAGCCCTTGTCAATCGAGGCGCTCGTAGACCGGACGGTCACACTCCTGCAGCACGCCGAAACCGTGCGCCACGACCTTGGCCGCTCCCCCATCGCCTACGAAGTGGGGACAGACGAGGCGCGCGGCGGCCTGCAGAGTGAGGATCGAGTTCGCGCGTTCCTCCGCCGCCTCCGCTCCGTTCTCACCGACCGCGACCTGCCCGAGCCTTCGTTCGTCGTGGGCGACCTCGGCACCACCCTCGACTCCGGCCACTTCGACACGGAGCGGGCCCGGCGACTCGTCGTCGCCGTGGCAGACGAGATGGGTGCCCTCGTGAAGGGCCACTACACCGACGACGTCAATACGCCGTCCGACTACCCCCTGAGCGGCGTGGGCGGGGCCAACGTGGGCCCGGGCCTCTCGGCCGTGGAGGCGGAAGCGGTGCGGAACCTCGTCGATCTGGAAACGCGCCGCGGGGCAGACTCGGGCATGGCCGCCGCCCTGCGGTCGGCTGTAGTGGAGAGCGGACGCTGGCAAAAGTGGCTCCATTCGGAGGAGCAGGGCCGCTCATTCGAAGACCTCCCCATCGATCGGCAGCGCTGGCTCGTCAATACGGGCAGCCGCTACGTGTGGGCGCACACCGACGTGCAATCCGCCCGGGCTCGGCTCTACGACAATGTGGCCCCGTACCGCGACGCGGAGGCCTACGTGCTGTGGCGGCTCAAGACCGCCATCCTCCACTACATGCACGCCTTCAACCTCGTCGGCCTTACCGACATACTTGACGAGCACCTGTCCGGGCGCACGTCGCCGTAGTTCGGATTGGTTTGTTGGTGGACTGGTGGGTGGGTTGGTGGATGGTATGGCTTTGGACGTGTTGGAGGCTCTGGATCCCTGGACGCGTTGGAGGCGGTGGAGAGATTCGGACGTCAGATCCCCGCGTTTACGCCCAGACACCCATACGCAACCACGCCCGTGTGCGGCTACCGCTTCATCGCCAGGGTCACGCCGTCGGCCAGGGGAACCATGGTTAGGTCGACCCGCTCGTCGTCGTGGAGCTTTTCGTTGAGGCGCTGGATGGCCCGCACGCTCTCGTCTTCCACGTCGGGATTGGTGACCCGGCCGTCTCGAAAGACATTGTCGAGCGCGATGACACCGCCGGGGCGCAGCAGCTCCAGCGACTGCTCGTAGTAGGTGTCGTAGGACTCCTTGTCCGCGTCAATAAAAGAGAAATCGAACGTCCCTGCTTGCCCGTCGTCGAGCAGCGTCGAGAGTGTCTCCTCCGCCGGGGCGATACGGAGGTCGATGCGATCGGCCACGCCCGCTTCCTCCCAGTAGCGACGCGCCACCTGCGTGTACTCCTCACTCACGTCGCAGGCCACGAGCGTACCGGTGGGCGGCAATGCCGACGCCACGGCAAGAGCACTGTAGCCGGTAAACACACCGATTTCGAGGGTACGCCGCGCCCCAATCAGGCGGATGAGGAACCGAAGAAACTGGCCCTGCTCCGGGGCGATCTGCATCTCGGACTTTGGATGTTCGGCCGTCTCCGTACGAAGGCGCCGCATGACGTCCGGCTCGCGAAGCGACACGGACAGGAGGTATTCGTGCAGCTCGTCCGAGAGGCCAATGGACTGGTTGGACATCGTTCGTGCAAGGGACGATCGGGCAGACAGAGGGTAGTAGCACGGAAGCCTCATCCGCAGAGATCCGGCCTCCCCTGTCCACGGAGTCCGGAAAGCCGACACGCCCCCCGAGGACGGGATTCTTACTCCTCCTTCTCCATAATGCGTTCGAGGGCCTCGGCAACGGCAAGAGCCTGCTCCCGCGCCCGTTCCCCAGTCTTTATGCCCTCGACCCCGATGGCATCGCCAATCCCAAACACACCGCCAAACCGCTTATGCTGGAAGGAGTCGGGATGCACCTCCATGTAGCCCTTCATCGTCCCGTCCCGGTAGGCGAGCCCGCTCTGTTCGAGGAGCGCCGGCGGACGCATCGGCGGAACGACGTGGAGGAGATCGTAGGGCAGAACGTTACAGCTCTGAGATTTCCCCTTCGACACGTTGAAGACTGCCTCCTGGGCCTCGGGACGTACTTCGACCAGATCGTAACCGGTGTAGACGTGGATGTCTTCTTCTCTTTCGTCTCTCTCCTCTTCGTCAACCGTCGGCGCCGCAGTCGTGAAGAAGAGATCCGTCTGGGCCCGCACACCGGTCTCGCGCCATACGGATTCGGCCCGGCGCAGAACATGCAGGGGCGCCGTCCCGCCCTTGTGGGGCGTAGAGGGGGCCGTAAATATTGCCCGTCCTCCCGAAAAGTCTCGGATCATTTCCCACGCCCGCTCTGCCTGCTCGTATCCGTATACGCTGCAGATGCCGCGCGTCCCAAGATTCGGCTTCAGGCCCCGAATGCGATCCCAGAGTGTTTCGATTCCAAGGGCCACGACGAGGTAGTCGTAACGGATTTTCGTACCAGCCTCAGTCGCAATGGTCTGGGCATCGGGGTCAACCTCCATGACCCAGTCCTTAACCCAGGTGACAGGGGAGGGAACCTCCGTCCGCTTCGAAGAGCGGGTTTCCTCTTTCTCCATCCCCGCCGTCCCCACGCGCATCCACTCGGGCTGATCGTAGTGGTACGGCGACGGCTCAATAAGCGTGACGTCGGCGGCCAAGCCTGCGTCGTTCAGCACCTCCAAGACGGCAGTCCCGGCCTCTCCACCACCGAGCACAACGATGGGAGCAGACGTGACGGTGTCCGAAGACACCCCGGACGAATCCTCGGTGCGGGTCGACTGAGACGACGAGCGAGAAGAACGATCCTGCGTAGTCATGGTCCCGGAGCGTTGCGTGGAAAAAGGGCTGCCTAAACGCTGTTCTCGAACATAATGTTGCCGCTCGGAGAAGAATCGTAGGAGACACGCTCCGGAGGAAAATTTCCCCTCTCAGGGCCCTGCCCCATTCACCGGGCAATGAGAACGACGCTCGATCGCGCGGCCACGGGATAGTGCTCCTGCCGGTCCAGGGGTTCGGTCTCCCCAAGCGGGTGTATGTCGTCGGGGGAGGGGCGCGCCGTGTCCGCCTTGCGGGCCCAAGTCCGGCTGCCCGACGGAACGGGTAGCTCAAATGTGACCTCCTCAGTGCCGGCATTGAAGAGAAGCAGTACGGCGAGGTCCTGCTTCTCGGGCAAATAACAGCCCACGGCCCGGGCCTTTGGATCGTCCCACCTCGGCGGCTGACCGCCTGGCCCCACCCAGCGGAGCGTGTCGTCGGAATAAAAGCCCGCATGACGAAGGGGCGAGTAGGCTTTTCGGACCGCAATGAGCTCACGGGCAAACCGGTGGATCTCGTCGTGCTCCTCCCGCCGGTCCCATACCCACCACCCAACCTCGTTGTCCTGGCAATAGGCATTGTTGTTGCCCAATTGGGTCCGCCGAAACTCGTCGCCCCCCAGCAGCATGGGCACACCGTGGGAGAGCAGCAATGTGAGCAGGAAGTTTTTGACCTGCCGTGTGCGAACGGCCTCGATCCCCGGGTCGTCGGTCGGTCCTTCCACACCGTAATTGGCACTGTAGTTGTCCGTAGGTCCGTCGCGGTTAAACTCGCCATTGGCCTCGTTGTGCTTCTCGGCGTAGCTCACGAGATCGTTGAGCGTGAAGCCGTCGTGGCTCGTTACGTAGTTAATGCTCGACTCGGGGCCTTTTTCGGTGTCGCCGTAAAGGTCCGAACTGCCAGCAAGACGCGACGCGAAGCTGCCCAGCATACCAGGGTCGCCCCGCCAGAAGCGACGCACGTCGTCGCGGAAGCGGCCATTCCACTCGGACCACCGGTTGTGGAAGGCCCCCACCTGGTAGGCTCCGGCGGCGTCCCAGGCTTCGGCGATCATTTTTACGTCGCGGAGCACCGGGTCCTGTGCGATGCGGTCGAGCAAGGGCGGATCGGCCATGAGGCTCCCGTCCTCGTCCCGCCCAAGGACCGACGCGAGGTCAAACCGAAAGCCGTCCACGTGCATCTCCACCACCCAGTAGCGAAGGGCGTCCAGGATAAGGTCGCGCACCACGGGGTGATCGGACTTCAGCGTGTTGCCCGTGCCGGTATAATCCTTGTAGAACCGCCGGTCCTCCTCTAGAAGGTAGTAGACCGAGTTGTCGAGGCCGCGCCAGCTGATCGTGGGACCGAGTTCGTCGTTTTCCGCCGTGTGGTTGAATACCACGTCGAGGATGACCTCAATGTCGGCTTCGTGGAAGGCCTGCACCATCTCCTTGAATTCCTGCACCTGTTCCCCACAGCATCCCTCGCTACTGTACGCGCCGTTGGGGGCCATGAAGGCGGCTGGGTTGTAGCCCCAGTAGTTCTTGAGCGGCTCGCCGGTCAGCGGATTGACCCGCGCGAGCTCATTTTCGTTAAACTCCTGCACAGGCATCAGCTCTACGGCAGTCACGCCGAGGTCCTTCAGGTACGGAATTTTTTCGGTGAGGCCGCGGAAGGTACCAGGATGGTTCACGTCGGCACTCTCGTGAACCGTAAAGCCCCGAACGTGCAGCTCGTAGATGACCGTGTCGGCCCACTGACGGCGGGGGCGACGGTGCTCCTCCCAGCCGGTCTGCCGCTCCGTCACGACGCATTTGGGAGCCTCCGCGGCATTGTCGGTGGTCGAATACGACCGGTCGTGCTGGGAGGCGTCCGGGTCATAGCCCCGAGCACGCTGAAAGTCCCAGTTGTCGAGATGCGTGATGGCTCGTGCGTAGGGGTCAATCAACAGCTTGTGTGGATTAAACCGGTGCCCCTCGTCCGGTGCGTACGGGCCATCGGCCCGGTAGCCATAGAGCTGGTCGGGCCCGACGCCATCGACCCAGATGTGCCAAATGTCGCCGGTGCGGTGCTCGGCCGGGGCCAGTTCAAAGCGATGCTGCGGGGCCGCATCGTTGGGGCCGTCGAAGAATTCCAGCCAGACGCGGGTGGCGTGACGGCTGAAGACGGCGAAGTTGGTGCCAGTGCCCCACGCGTAGGTCCCCAGCGGAATGGGGAAGCCGGTGTCGGCGGTCGGCTGGGTGTCGGTGCGGGGGGCGGGAAGAGATCCAACGGAAAACTCGGTGCTCATCGGGACACAGGAGAAAACGTGGCGAAAAGAGATGGAGGACGGTGAAGGGGAATGCTGACCCCATTTCCATAAGGTCGAGGTGCCTTCTTTTTGATTCCACGACTTCGCCTGCGGTTCCTCCTATCCGAACGTTTCGGGGGGCGGTGGGTACAGAAGCAGGTGAGGATGATGTGCCTCCCCCGGTACGAATCAGCGGATTCGGTTCGTTTCGCTGACGCTGCGTCTCTCCGCCCCGTACTCCCAACCTCGCCCCCCACAGCCGCCGATGAGCAATCCCCAAATCCTCTGGGTCGACGACGAGATCGACCTGCTTCGCTCCCACGTTATGTTTCTGGAGGAGAAGGACTACGAGGTCCAGACGGTGGCCAACGGAGCCGACGCAGTGGACCGGGTGCAGCAGCAGCCGTTCGACGTGGTGCTCCTCGACGAGCAGATGCCGGGCATGGAGGGCCTCGAAACCCTCGACGCCATCAAGGACGAGCGGCCCGAGATGCCGGTGGTACTGGTGACGAAGAGCGAGGAGGAGGACCTGATGGAGGCCGCCCTCGGCAACCAGATCAGCGACTACCTCACCAAGCCCGTCAATCCCAGCCAGATCCTCCTCACCTGTAAGCGGCTCTTGGAGCAGTCGAAGTTGCGCCAGGAAACCCTCTCACAGCGCTACCTGCAGTCGTTCAATCAGATCTCCCAGCGACTCCGCGGGTCCCTGTCACCCGACGAATGGGTTGATCTCTACCAGAAGCTCGTGCAGTACGACCTGGAGCTGACGGACGACGAGAACGCCCGGCAGATCTTCCAGGACCAGTTCGAGGAGGCCAACCGCTCGTTTGGAACCTTCGTCGAGGACCACTATCCCGACTGGATCGCTCGTGTCGACGAGTCGCCCGGCGCGGACCGTCCGGTGCTCTCCCACGAGGTCGTGCCTGAATTCGTATTGCCGGAGGCAGATGACAACCCGGTCGTCTTTTTCGTGATCGACTGCTTGCGGTACGACCAGTGGCTGGAGCTCGCCGAGCTGCTGCGTCCGCATTACACCGTGGACACGGACTTTTACATGAGCATCCTCCCCACAGCCACTCCATACTCCCGCAATGCTATTTTCAGCGGCATGCTGCCCGTCGACCTGGTGGACCGGTTTCCGAAGGCGTGGCAGACGAGTGAAGAGAGCGAGCACAGTCGTAATCAGTACGAGGAGGCCCTGCTCCACCACCAGCTCGACCAGCACCATCGTGGCGACCTGAGCGTGCGGTACGACAAGCTCATTACGGCGGAAGACGGGCAGCAGCTCGCCCAGGACGCCGCCAACCTCACGCAGCACGACCTGAGTGCCGTCGTCGTCAACTTCATCGACATTCTCGCCCACAGCCGCTCCGAGTCGGACGTGCTTAAAGAACTGGCGCCCGACGAAGAGGCGTACCGCGCCCTCACGCGCACTTGGTTCGAGCACTCGTGGCTTTACGACATGCTGCGCGCCCTCGCCAACACGAACGCCACCGTGGTGCTCACCACCGATCATGGGGCCATCCGCAGTCTCCGCTCCACCAAGGTGATTGGGGATCGTGAAACGTCGACGGCGCTGCGCTACAAATATGGCAGCAACCTGAAGTGCGACGAGGACGACGCCATCTTTGTCCGCGAGCCGGAGCGGTTTGGCCTCCCCAGCTACGGGATGAATACGACCTACCTCCTCGCGAAGGAGGACTACTACTTCGTGTACCCCACCGACTTCCATCACTACGAGAACCTCTACCGCGACACGCTGCAGCACGGCGGCGCCTCGATGGAGGAGATGATTTTGCCGGTAGCCACGCTCAAGCCGAAGTCATAATCGTTCCGGAGACGAGCTGCGCTCCGCCTTCTCCCTGCCCGCACCAAGAGGGAATGATGCGTGATTCGTGATACGTGAAAACTCCCTCGTCGCTACTCCTCACGCATCACTCCTCACGTCCCACGATTCACGCCTCAGCATGCCCCCCACCGAGACCGACACGATTCAGGACCTCCTCCCTCGTACCACCGAATCGGTCGAGGAGACGCTGGCGCTCGGGGCCCGGATCGCGAGCATGCTTGGTCCGGGGGCCGTCCTCGCGCTGTACGGGAATCTCGGATCGGGGAAAACCCACTTCGTGAAGGGAATTGCGGAGGGGCTCGGCGTGCCGCCCGCCGAGGTGCGAAGTCCTACCTTCACCATCCTCTCTGTCTACGACGAGGGCGAGCGGCCGCTTTACCACTTCGATGCCTACCGCGTGCACACCCCCGACGAGTTCGTGGAGCTGGGCTTTGAGGAGTACGTGCACGGGGACGGGATCACCTGCATCGAATGGGCGGATCGGATCCCCGACCTGCTGCCCCCTGACACGGTCCACCTCCAGTTCCACCACGTCGCCCCGGTGAAACGCCGCGTCACGCTCGGTAACCGTTGATGCCCGGTCGAGGCGCCCCGGCGGGAACGCCTCTACGCCAATGACCCTCAACGCCTAACCCTCAACGCCTAACCCTCAACAAGCCAACGCTCAACGCCCAACGCGGATGTCCGACGCCCTCGACCTGCTTTTGGACCTGCCCCAGTATGCCAACGTCGCCGACGACGCGTACGCCCCGGGGCTGGAGCGGATGGAGACGCTGGTGGACGCGCTTGGGAATCCGCACGAGGCGCTCCGGGCCGTGCACGTGGCAGGGACGAACGGGAAGGGGTCGACGGCGGCCATGATCGCCGCCATCGCCACCGCGGCGGGCTTGCGGACGGGCCTCCACACGTCGCCCCACCTCACGCACGTCACGCAGCGGATGCGGGTCAACGGCACACCCGCCCCCACCGACTGGCTC
>Ga0207797_1002756_pt1 | contig 12060 bp, 14 predicted proteins | sample PRCRCaboRojoPR_6_FD_187275 | JGI IMG/M metagenome (GOLD analysis project Ga0207797, IMG submission 187275) | Marine sediment microbial community from Cabo Rojo, Puerto Rico - PR CR 10% Liquid 1 (SPAdes) | ecosystem: Environmental > Aquatic > Marine > Coastal > Sediment | place: Cabo Rojo, Puerto... | reverse complement strand
CGGACGGTGACGGCGACGTCGTCGTCACCACGGACTCCCACGTCGTCGACCCGCCGGAGTTCCCGGGTGGGAACCTCGGAACGCTCGCAGTCGCCGGGACGGTCAACGACCTCGCGGTGATGGGCGCGACCGACCCGCTCGGCCTGACGGTCGGGCTCGTCGTCGAGGCCGGAACGCCGGTCAGTCGCCTCGAAGCGACCGTCGACTCCATGGCCGAGACGTGCCGGAGGGCAGGCTGTCCGGTGGTCGGAGGCGACACGAAGGTGATGGACAGCGGCGAGATCGACGGCGTCGTGGTCAACACGACTGGGGTCGGTCGGGTTCCGCCGGGTGAGGCCGTCGCGGGTGCGCCCGAGCCTGGCGATGCCGTCATCGTGTCGGGCACGGTCGGCGACCACGGGATCACCCTGCTGGCCGAGCGCGAGAGCTTCGAGTTCGAGTCGACGCTGGAGAGCGACGTCGCGCCGGTCAACGAACTCGTCGAGGGTGCGCTCGAGGCGGGCGAGGTAACGGCCATGACTGACCCGACGCGGGGTGGACTCGCCACCGCGCTTCACGAACTCGTCGGCGACGAGCTGGGGATGACCATCCGGGAGCGCGACGTCCCGGTCGACGACGCGGTCGCAGGCGCCGGCGAACTACTCGGCATCGACCCCATGCAGATCGCCTGCGAGGGCAGCATCGTGGCGACGGTTGCCCCCCGAAGCGCCGAGGCCGTCCGCGACGCCATACAGGATCACCCGCTGGGAACTGAGGCCGCTATCGTCGGCGAGGTGACCGCGTCCCACCCCGGTCGGGTCGTCCTCGACACCGGTCTCGGCGAGCGCTACCTGCAAGAGCCCAGCGGCCGCACGCTGCCGCGGATCTGCTGACATGCACGAGTTGAGCATCGCCCACCGGCTGGTCGACCGGGCGGTCGAAACCGCCCGAGACGCTGATGCCGACCAGATTGACCGGCTGAGTGTCGCGCTCGGCGAGGCGACCCACGTTGCTGCCGACCAGCTCCGGTTCTGCCTCGACGCGGCCGTTGCCGACACGCTCGCCGACGGAGCGGCAATCGACATCGTGCGGGTTCCACCGGCCGGACAGTGTGGCTGTGGTTGGTCGGGTGAACCACGACGGCTCGATGCGACGATCGCGGCCCCGGATCGACGCTGCCCGGAGTGTGGGGAACGCATCGAACTGACTGCGGGCGACGACTGTCGACTCACACAGATCGAAACATCATGACCGAGAATCGCACGCATCCGATGCCAGTGGAACCGTTCGAAGAACACTCATCTTCGCCCACGCTGTCACAGATCCTCGCACCGGCGAGCACTGGAGTCCGGCGTCACACAGGGCGACTGACCCGGCGGCCGTGGTTCCGGGCAGACCGGTCGGTGTGGTCGACCGACTGTTCACGATGGCCACCCTCCCGTGCCGAGCAGCCGGCCACCACGACGCCCTGGTGGCTGGCTCACCGCCGTGCCCATCGGTTCGGACACGGCGACCAGGCGCACAGCGACGACGGGTCGGGAACTGACGGCGTGCTCGCGGCTGTGCGTGAGCGGGCCAGCGAGGTTCACGACCGTCTCAGTCACCAACACGACGTGTTCGTGGTCGAGTTCGTCGGGTCGACGGGTGGCGGGAAGACCGCCCTCGCCGAGAGACTCCTCGACCGCTGGGATGGTCGAGTCGGCGTAATCTGTGGCGACGTTGCGGGGGAGGACGACGCCCGCCGGTATCGGGAGCACGGTGTCCCGGTCGTCAACGTCACGACGGGGCGAGAGTGCCACCTCGACCCCCAGCGAGTCGACGACGCGCTGGATGCTCTTAGCCTCGACGACCTGGACACCCTTGTCATCGAGAACGTCGGAAACATGGTGTGTCCGGCGGATTTCCCGCTCGGCGCGACTGTCAGAGTACTCGTGGTCAGCCCGACCGAGGGAGACGACGTGGTGCGAAAGCATCCACTGCTGTTTCAATCAGTCGACGCCGCTGTCGTCAACAAGGTAGACATCGCGGACGCGGTGGGGGCTGACACTGACCGGATGGTCGCCGACGCGGCCGAAGTGGCACCAGACCTGCCGGTTTTCCGCACGAGTGTCGAAACGGGCCGCGGGATCGAGGATCTCGCGGGGATGCTCCACACCCGCCGAGCGCACGATCCCCACAGTGTCTGACGCCCGGAGTGCACGATGGCCGATACTGCTTCGCCGGTACGTAAGTGCCCCAGTTTCCGGCCTGACTCCGCGCTTCAGGCCGCCTCCTCGTACTCGTAAAAGCCCTTGCCGGTCTTCCGTCCGAGGTCTCCAGCTTCGACTTTTCGTTTGAGGAGATACGGGGGTTTGTATCGGTCACCCAGTTCCGTCTGGAGCCGTTCGCAGATTTCGAGACAGACGTCCAGACCGATCTGGTCTGCCAGTTTGAGCGGCCCAATCGATACGTCCATTGCGAGCGTCGTGCCCCTGTCGACGTCTTCTTTCGTGGCGACACCCTCCTGGTATGCCCGGATGCCCTCGGTAATCCAGGCCAGCAGCATGCGGTTGCTCACGAAACCGGATCTGTCGTCGGTTTCCCATGTTGTCTTGCCGAGGTCTTCGGCGAAGGCGTGTGCAGTAGTTGTGGTGCTCTCGGCCGTCTTCTCTCCGACGACGATTTCCACACCATCTATGACCTGTACGGGTTTCATGAAGTGAATCCCTACCACTTCCTCGGGTCGTGACGTTGCGTCCGCTATCGATGTAATCGAAAGGGTGTTGGTGTTGGTCGCCATCACTGCCCCGTCTGACAGTATCTCGTCGAGTTCCGCGAAGACTTCCTGCTTGGTTTCCAAGTCTTCCGCGACCGCTTCGATAACGATATCCGAGCCGGCAAGTTCATTGGTCTCTGTGGTACCGGTGATACGTTCACGAATTGTACGGGCTGTGTCGTCGGAGAGGCGCCCCGTCTCGACGAACCGATCCAGGCTTTCGTTGATCGCTTCGAATCCGTTTTCGACTCGGTCTTGATTCACGTCAGTCATCACGACGTCGTAACCAGCCATGGCAGCAACCTGTGCGATGCTACTGCCCATCGTCCCTGCCCCGACGACTCCCGTCGTCTCGATCGACTCAAGCGGGTCTGGCATCGATCCGGGATTCGTCCCCCATGGTTCTAAGTTTGATGCCAGGGTTTCCGGAGTGCCCACCGTGAGATGGACTCGTCGAGTCGGAGCGGCCCGCACGAGCAGAGAGCAGCGAGCGGATACCGGCACCCATGGTTGAAACTGATGGTGTCGGGATCAGAACGGTCTTCGAAGAGCGACCAGCAGAGGATGGTCGAGGCCACGGAACATTTCGCGATACCATCTCTGCAAATCGGTGATTACTTTTCGTTCAGGAACCTCCAGTTTTTGTCTGGTCTTTATCGAAAGTCGAGCTCTGACATCGCAGTTTGGTCGATAAAATGACTAAACTTATATGAATCACGGAGAGTTAGAGCTCAACTCGACATAGATAGGGGCCAATCGAGCATTTTGTTGACCGTACCGGTTTGCATCAACCATAGCTAGAATCACGTGAATACACAACCAGATGGACATGCACATAACCAGACCTTCATTATTCTGGGTAACTTCGCCGAATCGAATTTTAAATGAGGCCATGGTGGCAGGGCCTGGGAACAACTCAGCAGCCTTATCGAACAAATTGAGACCCTCTTTGAGTGCCGGCCAACCCTCACACGGATACGTCGTCGATATCTCTAAGCCTGGGAACCGAGACTGCCGTGGGAACCCATCGTCTTCGTCGCGCTCACCCTCACCGCAGCGACATCCACTGGAATCTGTCGGTGCTTGGCACACAATTCTGCAAATATGTATTAATAATATCACTCATATCCTCAAATAATATTTACATTCTGCGCGCCGTTGTAGCTTGCTGGGTGTTATCATACACCATGTCTATGAAAGCCGTCGTCTTCAAAGGCGACTACGAGGTAGCAGTCGAAGAGGTAGACGAACCGGAGATCGAACACCCCAACGACGTTATCGTCGACATCACGACCTCGTGTATCTGCGGGTCAGACCTGCACATGTACGAGGGACGAACGGCGGCCGAGCCCGGCATCATCTTCGGGCACGAGAACATGGGCGTCATCTCGGATGTCGGCGAGGCCGTCTCCACGCTGGAAGAAGGCGACCGCGTCGTCCTGCCGTTCAACGTCTCCTGTGGCTTCTGTCAAAACTGTGAAGAGGGATACACCGGATTCTGTACGAACGTCAATCCAGGATTCGCCGGAGGTGCGTACGGCTACGTTGCGATGGGGCCGTACCCGGGAGGACAGGCAGAGAAACTCCGGGTTCCCTACGCTGATCACAACGCACTGAAACTCCCCGAGGGAGACGTCCACGAGGATTCCTTCTCGCTGCTGGCGGACATTTTCCCGACAGGATGGCACGGCACCCGACTGGCGAATCTTCAGCCCGGTGAGTCGGTCGCCATCTTCGGTGCCGGCCCTGTCGGCCTGATGGCCGCTTACAGCGCCAAACTGCAAGGGGCCTCGGAGATATACAGCGTCGACCGCGTGCCGAGTCGACTGGAACTCGCGGAGCAACACTGCGACGCTCATGCGATCAATTTCGACGAGGGTGATCCCGTGGAACAGATCATCAGCGAACACGGGGGCGAGGTCGACAAAGGTGTCGACGCCGTCGGGTACCAGGCACTGGATCCCGAAGAGACGAGCAAGGGCGACGATTACGCCTACAACCCAGCAAAGGAGAACCCCGCGGTGGTGATCAACAACCTCATTCAAGTCGTACGACCGACCGGAGAGCTCGGTATCCCAGGCCTCTACGTACCCGAAGACCCCGGAGCACCCGACGACATGGCCGCGCAGGGCCGTCTCGGTATCGACTTCGGTAAACTCTTCGAGAAAGGCCAGGCTCTCGCCACCGGTCAGTGCAACGTCAAATCGTACAACCGGTATCTGCGGGACATGATCATCGAAGGACGTGCCGACCCGAGCTGGGTCGTGTCACACCGCGTTGACCTCGACCAGGCGCCCGAAATGTACGAGATGTTCGACGACCGTGAAGCACAGGACGAAGCCGTGACGAAAGTGCTGCTCGAACCGTAGTTCCCGGTAATCAATTTTTTTCGGCGCGTGCGGTTAACTCCGAACCCACGCCTCGTGATGAACCTCCCGGAGGTGGTCGTGGTACCGCTTTATCAGTTCGGGATACGAGTCCGCGACTGCGTACCACTGGCAGTGCTCGCACCCCCGGTCGACAGTCTCTGCCGCGCTTCGGACGTAGCCGCTGGTTGGCTGTCGTTTCATGGGTTCTGTCGCCGCACTCGTGCGGGTTGGCGGTCGTACGTAACGTATCGGTATCAACCCATCGCCAGATGGGCGGCCCGTCGCTCAATGCTTATGTTCCGGCGACCCGAAACTCACGCAAGCATGTGTATCTACTGCAGTTACGCCTACCAGGATGGGTGGTCGAAACTTCTGGAGTATGATGACACCTACCAGGAGGCACTGCCGGATCGGGGACAGACACAGTCGACCCACGGATTCCACGACTCCTGGGACGACTTGCGTGACGAACTCGAACTGTAGCGGTTCACTCGACGCCGCTAGAGCGGGAACGGGTCGTCGCTTTCGGCCACGTCGTCCCCTGACTCTGCCAGACAGCTGTCGAGTTCCTCCCGGATCCGGGTTTCGTCCATGTCGCGACCGATGAACACGAGCCGCGTCCGTCGGTCGTCGCCGGGGCCCCACTTGCCGATGGGCCCCGCCTGCACCGTCGGGCCGGCCTGGCTCACCCCGAGTACCTCGTCGCGACCGGCAACGTGACAGACCCCTTTCGCGCGAACGACCGACCCGTCCCAGTCTTCGAGCCAGGTGGCAAGCGACTGCGGGTGGAAGGGGCGATCCTCGGTGTAGACAAACGAGGAGACGCCGTGGCGGTCGGCAGCGCTCTCTCCCGAGCCGTGTGTGTGGCCGTGGTCGCTCTCCCCGCCAGCGAGGTGTCGCTTCCACCCCTGCGAGCGTTTGACCTCCTCGAAGTCGAACCGACCGGTGTCGAGTATCAGGCCGGGGTCGACCTCAGAGTAGGTCGTTCGAACCCGCTCGGCTCGGGGCTGCAGTTCGGTCACGATAGTCTCTATCTCGTCCAGGACGTCCGCGGAGACCATGTCACACTTGTTGAGCAGCAGGACGTCACAGAATTCGATACCTTCGACGAGTACCTCACCGAGGGGTCGCTCCGCGTCTTGTGTGGCGCCGTCGGGCAGCGACTCGCCGGCGTCGAACTCCTTCCAGAATCCGTAGGTGTCGAGGACGGTGACCATCGTATCCAGCCGGAAGCGTTCGGTAGGGTCGATATCGCTCTCGTCGGTTCCCTCGGTGAACACCTGCGCGACGGGGACGGGTTCGCTGATTCCCGAGGCCTCTACAAGCAGGTAGTCGAACTCGCGGGCGTCTGCGAGACGCACAGATTCCGAAAGGAGATCGCCTTGTAGCCGACAACAAATACAGCCGTTCGAGAGGTCGACGATCCCCTCGTCTTCGTTTTCGCGTGCTATCAGCTCGGCGTCGATGTTCACCTCGCCCATGTCGTTGACGATGACACCGACTTCGTAGCCCCGCTGGTTCGACAGCACGTGATTGATGAGCGTCGTTTTCCCCGCCCCAAGATAACCACTCACGATCGTCACCGGGATGCGCTCGGTCATGTAGCCCAATTGACCGCGATGCACAAAAGCACGTGGGGCCGTCTGCGGCAGGATCTCGAGGATCCGGCACGTTCCTCGCGAGCGGACGGGATAGCAACAATTGCAACGATTTACACACCGACCGCACTCCTGCGTGCGGTGGTGTGTGCATTGATTTTCAATGGCTACTATCGCTCTCCAGAGTGCCCTCGCTGGCTTCTCTGTTTCATTTCGACCCGTGAGTTCTGCAGGAACCAGTGTATCTTGTTTTTTCAGGAAAGATTCTGTCACTCACGCGATCGAACGAGATATCTTAGCGTACTGATACTAAATGCACGTCTACGAAACGAACTTCTAACGATCGGGTGCCAACCGGGGGTCAGATCAGATTGGTTCGTCGCTGTCTGTCCGTCGTTCACTTCGTTTTCGGTCTGGGATTTTCCAGCGGATAGTCGATGTCGTCGGGGTAGACGCTGTCGTCGGTGGTCTGGAGTTCAAGTGCGATACAGAATCGGTCGAGCCCTACTTCGAGACTGCCGAACAGGAGCAACTCGATGATCTCCGACTCCGTGTAGATCTCCCGGAGTTCGCCGAAGAACTCGCCTGTGAGTCGGTGGGGGTCTTCGGAGAGGTGTTCGGCGAGCTGGACGGCGAGATACTCCCGCCTGGTGAGCCTGTCTTCGTCGATGGTGCCGAAGACGGCGTCTTCTCTATCCGCGATCTCCTCCCGGACGTCAAGCGTCCGGACTGTCGCACAGTAAGCACACTGATGACACTCCGCGACTTTCAACCGCATTAGTTCGAGGAGTTCTGCGTCGATGTTCTCTCCGCGACCGAACGCTTCGAAGGTGTGGACGATACGCTTGAATATCTCCGGTGCAAGCGCCATCGCCCCGAAAAACGCTGCGTCGCCGTACCATCCACTCTCGGCCTCTCTGAGCAGGTCGTTGACTTCACTGTCGTCCGATTCGCCTGGCTGAACAATGTCGGGACGGCCACTCATACACCGTGAGATTTGCAAACTGTACCCATAGTTCTTTCTCGTCTCCGTATCAGGCCTCTTGTCCTTCCCCGCCAGTGATGTCAGCCACTGAGCACGGCAGCGACGAGGACGACGACGGTGACGGCGCCGACGACGTTCGCCAGCGCGTAACCGGTGGCGGCCAAGCGGCGGTCACGCTCCCAGAGGGCGACGACGTCGTAGGAAAACGACGAGAAGGTGGTGAAGGCGCCACAGGCACCAGTTCCGATCGTAAGAGCCGTCGCGCTGTCGGCCCCACCGAACGTGACCACCGCCAGCACGAAACTACCCAGAACATTCACCGTGAGCGTGCCCGCGGGGAAGTCCTCTACCGTGATGGCCTCGCTGACCAGGTGCCTGAGAACCGCACCGATCATGCCGCCGATGGCGACAAGATACGCCGGGCTCACCATCAGCCCCGCACCTCCACCGACTCCTCTGTGAGTTGCATCGCAACCGCCCTGCCAACCAGCACTGCAGCGAATCCCACGGCGTAGCTCCCGACGACATTGACGATCGCCCACACCGGGAACGCTTGCACTGTCTCGACCGCGAATGTGCTGTAGGTTGTATACGAGGAGAGCAATCCCGTCCCGAAGACGACCCGTGTTCGGTCGGCGAGGATGTTGGTGTACCTGAACTCGTAGAGCAGAAACCCGAGGAAGAAACAACCGGTAATGTTTGCGACGAAGGTTCCGTGAAGTCCTGGCAGGACGAGCCCAACCACGTACCTGAGATTTGCCCCGAGGGCTCCACCGGCCGCAACAAGCAACACTGTCTCGATGGTCTGAAGTGGGTGATCGTCGCTCATGAGTCGACCTGTTTCATATCGAGAATCGATGTACGCATAAAATTACCCGCGGTCACCCAGGAGAGCGCCTGTTGAAGGGTCTCCACCGCGTCACTCGGGGCTGAGATAGAGCATGAACTCCAGTTCGTCTTTGTGGTCGCCTTCCACGTCGGAGTCGTCTTTCTGAAACGTGATATCGGGTGCTGAGTCGACCCCACCATCTGGCGCACACAGCGTATCGGCGAACTGTTGTACGTCGTTGGCGAGTTCCCCGCTCGACCTGAGGACGACGCCGTCGACCTCGGCAGTAGTAACGACCGTCCGGGCCCGTTCGGCCACTGCCTCGACCTCGTCCTTTTGATCGACGAACACGCTCGCGTAGTCCCGTCCGTTTCGGTGGAGTCGTTCGCCCTCGGCCGTGTGTGCCGATTGCTCGACCCGGTCACCGGTGTCCCAGTTGCCGATGCGCCGGTGAATCGCGGTTGCACGGCTGGTCGCAGCCGCCGTCCACTGTTCTACCGGCGCATCGGGCTCGACGGTGACTCGATACGCACTCCCATCGTACTCAAACAGCCCATACGCCACAGCGAGTTTCAGGACGGACTCCGTCCCTCTGTCAGTGAGCCTCGACAGTGCAGCGGGGTCGAACTGTTCTGTCCCGAACTGCTCGTAAGCCGTAAAGTATGCGTCGAGGCACTCATCAAGTTGCGGGAGTGTGTCGCTGCCTGACATACACTCCGGTATGTTGTCCAGTTTCGTAAAACGATTGGGGGCACAGAAAAACGTCGTACCGAGGAACTGTTGTGGCTAGTTCAGGCCCACGGCCAGAAGCCGGCACCCATAACGTAGCCCGCCGCGCCGGTGACGATTCCGACTAGCAAGGTGTACCACGCGATCGGCTGGGTGTATTCCGCTTGTTCCAGACCAAGCAGTATCCCGAAGGTGGCCCAGAGCACGGCCCAACTCGCCCAGAGAGCCGCCAGACCGGTATCTCCACCCTGCAAAACAAGCCACGCTGTGGGAAGTGCGACGACTGCGACAAAGAAACAGTACCAACCCAACGAGCGCTGGTCTTCCCGACCCGTATAGGCGTTCCAGCCGACCCAGAGGTACGTGAACGAGAAAAGGAGTGTGCCGGCAGCATTGAACGGAGTCCCTGCCGACGCATCGCCTCCGAACGCCCACCAGGCCGCTATCAGGAACGTTATAGCTCCGGTAAAGAAGTTCAACACTGCCGTGTCCCTGTCGTTCGCGTAGCCGAGCAACCACAGTGCGTTCACGATCAGTACTGCGCCGACGTACAGGAGTCCCATCCCGAGCATTGGGTATAATGACATAGTTTCACCTCTCTGAAGTGCGCTATGTGAACACATGCCACCATACAAGTTATAATTCATTTTTATTTTCATATACTCGGTATCTGAACAGAAGCTGTGTTAGATGCACCTTCGCTCAAAAGGGCGTGATTAACAATATACACGATGTTAATCAGGAGGGGACATTACAGGTTTCGGGATCGAACCCCTGACCGAACAGGCGAGCGGATGACGACTACGTGACGCTCACGTCCCGCCGCGGCGAAACCACAGTCAAGGCCCATGTCACGGCCAACAGCAAGGGAGGGGCAGTCTGGAAGACGTCGCGTTTCGCCGCGGCGTCCGCGCACTGACTCACGAACGACGTCCTTGACGAGCGGGCCAAGACCCCAGAGTAAATGGCTGCCGCCGCGGCAATCGAGGTTGATGTCGAACCGGCCGACACTCCTGCCGACGACTGACGCGTCCGTTGCCATTCGGAGTGTTTCCGCCTTCTTCTCCGAGCGAGCGCTCACTAGCGGCACAGCGCGGAACCCCACTGCTTGATCCGTTGGTAGCTGATACTGTTGGCTATAACTACGTGAAGGATTTCGACACCACGGTGTCGAAAATCTTCACGCGCTTATAGCCGACAGTATGACAGGTTGTCTCTATACCCCGAAGTGCGTCACACGAGACTGCCAGGCGACCACTCTCCGTCTCCGAGGGCCTTCCCAGAAGTTGTCCAAATGTATCGTTCGAGGACATCTAATCGTGGTGAGATTCCGGTGCGACACTCGTTTTCTCCCGTTGCTTCGAATTATAGTAGTATTTATTACATAATATTTAAATTATAGTGAAACAACATATTTTCTGGGTACCGAACCCGAGAGGTAACTATGCCAGAAGTACACTTCGAAGTTGATACAGACAGCCCTCCCGACGAGCAACCGGGGGCAAACCCGTTCAACCGGTGGCATCCCGACATCGAGCCAGTCGTCCACGCCGAACCCGGCGAGACCGTTCGCCTCGAGTGTCTCGACTGGACGGGCGGACAGATCGTCGACAACGACAACGCCAACGAAGTTCGGGACGTCGACCTCAATCAGGTGCACTACCTGAGTGGGCCTGTGGAGGTCGAGGGAGCAGAACCTGGTGACCTACTGAAAGTCACCCTGCTCGACATCGGTGCGCTAAACGATCGTTCAGAATTCGGTTTCACCGGTATCTTCTCGCAGCAAAACGGCGGTGGCTTCCTGACCGACCACTTCCCGGACGCCGCCAAGGCCATCTGGGATCTCGATGGAACCTTCGTTTCGTCTCGTCACGTCCCGGATGTCTACTACGAGGGAAAGATTCACCCCGGACTCATCGGCACCGCACCATCGGAAGAATTGCTAGAGGAGTGGGTCGACCGCGAAGCCGAACTCATCGACCAGCACGACGAAGACCCGGACTCGATTCCGAACCATCCGACCGGCGAGTCCCAACCGCCGGTCGCCAACCCGCCCACGCCCGACGGGGCACAGGCCGGCGAAGCCGAGGGAGAGACGGCCGAACGGATCGCCGAAGAGGGTGCCCGAACCGTCCCGCCGCGCGAGCACGGCGGCAACTGTGACATCAAGGATCTGTCACTCGGGTCGACCATCTACTTCCCCGTCTTCGTCGACGGTGCACAGTTCGGACTCGGTGACATCCATGCCTCGCAGGGCGACGGCGAAGTTACGTTCTGTGGCGCCATCGAAATGGCCGGTTACGTCGACGTGAAGTTCGAACTCGTCAAGGACGGCATGGAGAAACACGGCGTCAGTCACCCGATTTTCGAACCCGGTCACCGCGGCCCGGACTTCTCGGACTACATCGTCTTCGAGGGCTACTCCGTCGACGAGGACGGGAACCAACACTACATGGATCCCCACGTGGCCTACCGACAGGCCTGTCTCGAAGCCATCGAGTATTTGAAGAAGTTCGGCTACACGGGCGAGCAGGCACTGATGATCCTCGGTACCGTTCCCATCGAAGGCCGCCACAGCGGGGTCGTCGACATCCCGAACGCGTGCTCGACGCTCGCGCTCCCGAAGGACGTCTTCGAGTTCGACATTAGCCCGGACGAACTGGGCGAGTCCAGGGACTTCGGACAGGTGCCGATCACCGACGACCCGCTCGGCTGACTGCGCTCACCTCGCTCTCATATTCTCACAGCGGTGAGAGCCCGGATCCCAACCATTTCAGCCGTCGGTAGCTGACGACGGTACCAGACTACCAGCTCTC
>Ga0207797_1002755_pt1 | contig 12063 bp, 16 predicted proteins | sample PRCRCaboRojoPR_6_FD_187275 | JGI IMG/M metagenome (GOLD analysis project Ga0207797, IMG submission 187275) | Marine sediment microbial community from Cabo Rojo, Puerto Rico - PR CR 10% Liquid 1 (SPAdes) | ecosystem: Environmental > Aquatic > Marine > Coastal > Sediment | place: Cabo Rojo, Puerto... | reverse complement strand
GAGGGCCCCGATGGAAACCCGATCAACGAGGTCGTCGATACGCTGGGCCGGAAGAAGGTCCCTTGGAGCTGCGACTTCTAATCCGGCGGTCGGTCCCCGGTCCGTCTCACCCAAATGGTTGAAGTCACGTCACTGATTCGGGCGACATTTCTCGGCCTCCAGATCGGGATGACCCTCATTCTGATCACGGCCGGGCTGACGCTCATCTTCGGCATGATGGACGTCATCAACATCGCCCACGGATCGCTCTACATGCTCGGGGCCTATTTCGGCCTCGTCCTCGTCCAGTCCACTGGCCAGCTCTGGCTGGCGATCCTGATCGCGCCCATTCTCGTTGCTGTGGTCGGGCTGGCGATGGAGGTCATCACGCTGCGACCGCTGTACGGTCGCAACCCGCTGGATGCGATCCTTCTGACCTTCGGGTTGTTGATCCTGTTCGAGGAGGCGGTGCGGATCCTGTGGGGAGCCCAGGTGAGACTCATCGAGGCCCCGGCGATCTTCGACGGGAGCGTCAACCTCGGCATCATCGCGTACCCGTCCTATCGTGCGTTCCTCCTCGGCATCAGTACGGTCGTCGTTCTCGCCATCTGGCTCGTCCTCACCCGCACGAACCTCGGAATCTTGATGCGAGCGAGCGCCCACGACGCCGAGATGATCGATGCCCTTGGGATCAACGTCTCGAAGGTGTTCACGGCCGTGTTCGTCGTCGGGGCCGGCCTCGCGGGGCTCGCCGGCGTCCTCGTCGGCGCCCAGCAGGGCTTCGAACCGACGACCGGTGTCCAGGTGATCATCGAGGCCTTCGCTATCGTCGTGATCGGCGGGCTGGGGTCGTTCCGGGGGGCCGTCGCCGGGGCGCTCATGGTCGGGCTTATGCAGGCCTACGTCGCGATCATCTATCCGACGCTCACGGAGCTCTCGGTGTTCGTCCTCATGACGATCGTCCTGCTCATTCGACCGACCGGGCTGTTCAGTGAAACGACGGTGGCCTGAACATGGCGGCGCTCCAGGATTTCCTCGACCGACACGACGCCCGACACCGGCACGACGAAGTGTTAGGGGGCCCGGGTCGGTTGGCGCTGCTCGGCCTCGCCGGCCTCCTCGCCCTCATCGCCCCGGTCCTTGATCCCACCGCACCGTTTCTGGTCTTTCTACTCACGCGGGTGCTGATCTTCGCCCTGTTTGCGATCAGCCTGGATTTCGTCTTCGGGTATACCGGTCTCCCGTCGTTCGGCCATGCCGCCATGTTCGGCACTGGTGGTTACGCCGCCGCGTTGCTGCTCTCGAACGGAACCCAAAACCTCCTGCTCGTCCTCCCCGCGACGTTCGTCGTCGGTGTCGTTGTGGCGATCGTGATCGGGTGGCTCAGCGTGCGCTCACGCGGGATCTACTTCGCGATGCTCACGCTCGCCTTCGCACAGGTCCTCTACATCGTCGCGTTCAACGACCTCCTGGCGACCATCCTCGGCATTGCGAACGTCACCGGCGGCGACAACGGCATCGTCGGGATTCCCGGCTACCAGCTCGCCGGGACGAGTCTCCAGGGGACGCTGGTCTATTATTATCTCGTGCTCGTCATCACGGTCGGCTCGGTCGCCCTCCTGTTCCGGATGGCGAATTCCCCCTTCGGGCGTGTCATCCAGGGGATTCGGGAGAACGAGGACCGCATCGACGCCCTCGGCTACAACGTCTCACTCTACAAGGTCGTCGCCTTTGCCATCAGTGGGGGGTTTGCCGGGCTGGCGGGCGGCCTGTTGGTCCCACTCCAGACGCTCGCCCACCCACAAATCCTCCACTGGCAGCTCAGCGGCGAGCTGATCGTGATGGTGCTCCTTGGCGGTATGGGCACGCTGTGGGGGCCTATGTTCGGAGCCGCTCTCGTGATCCTGATGGAGGACTTCCTCTCATCGATCATCGGCTGGCGCATCATCCTTGGATCGGTCTTCGTGATCGTCGTCATCTTCGCGCCGACGGGGCTGGCCGGGATCACCCGGACCCTCCGCGAGGAACCACGGCGGGCGCCCGCCCACCTCAAGAACGCCGTGCAGACCTACGTCTCGAAGGTTCGTCGATAACCGCCGTCGAAATCGGTCAGTCGGGCCGTCGGCCGATGATGTTGTTCGCGACCATCGTGATGACGGGGTTACCGTCGTCGTCTCGGCCGACCGTCTTGTTCTTGACGTAGCCACGATCGTCGCGGCTGCCCGAGGCCCGAGTCTCGACGATCTCGTTGGTCACGTGGATCTCCTGGTTCGGCCTGACCGGGGCGTGCCAGGAGAGTTCGTCGAGGCCCGACGCGCCCATGCTGTCCGCGGGGCCGAGTAGACCATCAACCAGGAGCCGCATGCACAGGCAAGCCGTGTGCCAGCCGCTGGCGATCAATCCACCATAGATCGATTCTGCTGCCGCCTCCAGGTCCGTGTGCAGGTCCTGTGGGTCGTATTGCTCGGCGAACGCCATGATCTCCGCTTCCGTGACCGAGAAGCTCCCGAACTCGCGGACCTGCCCCGCTTCGATGTCCTCGAAGTAGAGTGTCGCCATGGTTAGGCCTCCATGAGTTCTCTGGCGACTGTCGTCTTCTGGATCTCGGTCGTCCCGCCGATGATCGAGAGGATCTTGGCGTCGCGATAATACCGCTCGAGCGGCAGCGACTTGCGGTAGCCCTCGCCCCCGTGGACCTGCATGGCGTTCCGGGTGACGAACTCGGCGGTGTCGCTGGCGACGTATTTCGCCCGGCTGGATTTCTCCGTGTCGTGGTCGCCCTCGGCGATGCCGGCGGCGGAGTCGTAAACGAGGTGGCGGGCCGCCTCGAGCTGGCTCGACATGTCCGCCAGGAGGACTTGGACGGCCTGGTAGTCCCCAATGGCCTGGCCGCCCTGTTCGCGGTCACCGGCGTAGTCCACTGCTCGGTCGAGAGCAGCCCGGCCGATGCCACAGCCGATCGCCCCGAGTCCCGTCCGGGCCATGTCGATCGTGCCCATCGCGATGCGGAATCCCTGGCCGATATCACCGAGCAGGGCGTCCGCGTCGACAGCGACCTGGTCGAGGGTCGAGTCACCGGTCACGTGGCCGCGCATGCCCATGAACTCGCCGCGGTCGAAACTGAAGCCGGCGGTGTCGTCGACGCTCGGGACGAGGAAGACGCTCACACCATGGGAGTCCTCCGGCTTCGGTCGTTTCCGGGCGACGACGAGGTGGACGTCGGCGACACCGGCGTTCGTCCCGAAGGCCTTCTCACCGGAGAGGCGGTACCCGTCGTCGGTCGCCTCGGCCACCGCCTCCAGGCCGGATGGCGAGCTCCCGGCCCCCGGTTCGGTCAGGAGCATCGCTCCGACGGCCTCGCCGGCCGCCATCGGCTCGAGGTAGGTCTCCTGCTGCTCGGGCGTCCCGAATTGGGCGATGGGGAGGGCGGCAAACGTGTGGCCCTGGATGGTTTCGGCGACGGACCCGCTCTCTTGTGCGATCCGTTCGACCGTGAGGCAATACGCCAGGAAGTCAGCCGTCAGGTCTCCGTACTCCTCGGGAAGGAGCAGGCCGAGCAGACCGTCTTCGCCGGCCGCCTCGACGACATCCCGGGGGAAGTCGTCTGTTCGTTCGATGTCCTCGGCGCGCGGTGCCACGACCTCGTCGGCGAATTCGTCCGCTCGGTCGCGGACCTCCCGGTGGATATCCGAGAGAGCACCCTCGATAAGGGTCATACAGCCGGGATTTTCATGGGGCCGGCTTAATCATACCCATCCCGACCGGGGTGGTTTTCACGCGGGCGGTCCCAGCGATGAACGAATGCGGTTCGAGGAGTGGGAGCCCGTATACGAATCGATCCTCGCAGACTTCGGCTACCCCCGATCGGCCGACGAGACGGCCCGGGATCTCCTCGCTGCTAACACCCGAGCGTTCGACTGGTCGATGCTGGACCACGTCGCTGGCGCGTCGGTGGCCATCGCCGGCGGGGCGGTGACCCTGGCGGATGAACTAGACGTTGTCCGATCGGCGGAGGTCGTGTTTGCCGCCTCAAACGCAGTCGAGATCATCCATGACGCTGGACTCGGGATGGATCTCATGACGACCGACCTCGACAAGGTGCCCGACACGACCGTCGAGTTGTCAAACCAGGGGACGCCCGTTGCGGTCCATGCCCACGGGGACAATATTCCCGAATTGGAGCGGTGGCTTCCCGAGTTCGATCTCGAGTTCGTCCTCCCGACGACCCAGGCTGAACCGGTCGGGCCGGTCGAGAACGTCGGGGGGTTCACCGACGGCGACCGTGCCGCGTTCCTCGCCGACCACCTCGGCGCCGCGACGCTCCGGTTTCCAGGGTGGGACTTCGACGATCCCACCGTGGGTCCCGAGAAACGGAGGAAGCTCCGGTGGGCCGAGCGGCTGCTTCTCTGGTTGGAAACCCGCCGGGACGACCGGTTCGACATCCTCGATAGCCGACGGGACTCGATCGAGCCGATCGAGGGGTGAGCGGAGGGCTTAATCGGCCCCCGGCAGTACGGTTTCCATGACCGAGTTCGGTGCCGAGGTCCAGGAGTTCGTCCAGGCTCACATCGACGAACACGGCTTCCTCTCGTGGTTGGGGATGACCGTCGAGAACATTGATCCGGGCCATATCGTCATGCGCGTTCCCTATGACGAGCGGTTGACCAATCCGATCCAGACCGGTCAGGGCGGCCGCACGATGCACGGTGGAGTAGCCTCGACGCTCATCGACACGGCCGGGGGAATGGCAGTCCACAGCACGATCCCGAATCCGCTCGAGACGGGGATCGCCACGATCGATCTCAACGTCTCCTACCTCCGGCCAGCCACCGATGACCTCCTGGCGACGGCGGATATCGTCCGAGTGGGCCGGAGCATCGGCGTCGCTGAGGTGACCGTCGTCAGCACGACCGATCACGGCGAACAGGACGAGGTAGCGGTCGGGAAGGGTTCCTACCGGGTGTTTCGGGACGACGACTGATGGACCTGTTTTGGCACCGACGCGATCTCAGAATCTCGGACAACGTCGGACTGGCCGCGAGTGAAGGGCCGATGCTTCCGGTCTTCGTCCTCGATCCTTCCCTGCTCGAGTATGCGTCACCGAACCGACTGGCGTTTCTCCTCGGGGCGCTATCGGATCTGCGGTCGGCCTACCGCGAGCGTGGCGGTGACCTGCTCGTCGAGCGGGGCGAGCCGGTCTCGGTGCTCCCGGCGGTGGCGGCTGACTACGAGGCCACGACGGTCCACTGGAACCGCGATTTCAGCGGCAAGGCTGAGGAGCGGGATACGGTCGTGACCGAGGCGCTCGACGCCGATAGTATTCACCATGAACAGCACGACGACGCGCTGTTGCACGAGCCGCGGTCGATCCTGACGAACGAGGGGAAGACCTACTCGGTCTTTTCGTACTTCTGGGAGAAGTGGCGCAGCCGGGAGAAAGCGTCCCCGGTAACTGAACCCGGGTCATTCGCCGCCCCGGAGACGACCACGATCCCGACGCTTGCCGAACTGGGCGCCGACACCCCACAAGCCGACCTGCCAGAGCCGACACGCGAACGGGCGACGGAACGGCTCGAAGATTTCTGTGACGGCCCGATCTATCGATACGACGAAGCCCGGGACTACCCCGCTCGGGACGCCACCTCCCGGCTCTCACCCTATCTCCGGTTCGGGCTCATCGGGATCCGAACGGTATGGGAGTCCACCGTCCGGGCCAAGGAGGGAGCGCCCGATGAGGTAGCCCGGGACGCCGCAACGGAGTATCAGCGACAGCTCGCGTGGCGAGAGTTCTACGCCCACGCCCTCCAGGCCAACCCGTCGATGGTGTGGCGAAACGTTCGGCAGTACGAACAGCCGATCGAGTGGCGTGTCGATTCTGAGGAACTCGAGGCGTGGAAGGCCGGCCGGACCGGGTATCCGATCGTCGATGCCGGGATGCGACAACTCCGTGAGGAGGGGTGGATGCACAACCGCCTCCGCATGATCGTCGCCTCGTTCCTCACGAAGGATCTCATGATCGACTGGCGGGCCGGCTATGATCATTTCCGCACCCATCTCGTCGACCACGACCCGGGAAACGACGCCGGGGGCTGGCAGTGGGCGGCGTCGACCGGCATGGACGCCCAACCGTACTTCCGAATTTTCAACCCGATGACCCAGGGAGAGCGCTACGATCCCGAGGCCGAGTACATCACAACATACGTTCCGGAACTCGAAGAGGTAGCTGCGGATGAGATCCACCGGTGGACCGAACTCGACGCTGGTCAGCAAGCGGAGCTCGCTCCCGCCTATTCGTCCCCAATCGTGGATCATGCCGAACGCCGGGAGGCCGCGCTCGACATGTTCGAGCAGGCTCGGGGTGGGTGAGGGATTCGGCCAGTCGATCCCGGGTCAAGCGCTGATCTGTTCGATGCCAGATACCTATAGGGGCGAGTGTTGCCGGGGTGCAAAACCTCCAGACAACACACGGATTGTGAGCCATGGTATCACCGCTGTATGAACCTTTAACTGCTCACACGGAGACATATGGAATTGGAGGTCTACAAAAGCATGTCCGAGCTGTCGGAAGAAACCCTGCCACCTCTTCCTTACGACTACGACGCGCTGGAACCGCATATCGACGAGCAGATCCTGACCTGGCACCACGACACGCACCACCAGGGCTACGTCAACGGCCTGAACTCGGCCGAGCAGACGCTGAAGGAGAACCGCGAGTCGGGCGACTTCGGGAGTTCGGCTTCGGCGCTCCGGTCGGTGAGCCACAACGGGTCGGGGCACTACCTGCACCACCTCTTCTGGCGGTGCATGTCTCCCGATGGCGGTGACGAGCCTTCGGGGGCGCTCCGGGACCGCATCGAGGAGGACTTCGGCTCCTACGACGCGTGGAAACAGGAGTTCCACGAGGCCGCTGGCTGGTCGGCGGGGGGCTGGGCGCTGCTGGTTTACGACCCGGTGACGAAGCAGCTTCGCAACCTCGCCGTACAGAAGCACAACGACGGTGCACTCTGGGGCGCTCACCCGATCCTCGCCCTCGACGTCTGGGAACACTCCTATTACTACCAGTACGGGCCGGACCGCGGAGCCTTCGTCGATGCCTTCTTCGAGGTCATCGACTGGGAGACGCCCGCCGAAGAGTTCGAGAAGTCCGTCGAGCACTTCGAGTAGTCCGACCGGGCCCTCCTTTCGCGATTGACCACCGGAGCAACCGCTCTGGGATTCGGGCCCGTGATCCGAAATTCGTGGACTGAACCGACCGGAGCCGAGTTATTCGTCGTCGAGCTCGACCGAGACGAAGTCCGGTTCGCGTTTGTCGAGAAACGCATCGACGCCCTCGCGGAAGCCATCGGTGCCGAACAGCCGATTCTGCAGCTCGCGTTCGTGGGCCAGGGCGTCCCACAGCGGAAGTTCCATCCCTTCGTTGACGGCGAGCTTGGCGTGGCCGATGGCCTTGTTGGGCTTCTCCGCGAGCATCTGGGCGAAGGCCATCGCTTCGTCCTCGACGTCCGCCGGGTCGTGGAGCTCGTCGAACAATCCGATCTCGAGTCCCTCGGCGGGACTGAGCGTTTCGCCGGTCACCATCATGCGGAGCCCCTTCGAGCGACCGATGTACCGCGGCAGGAGCTGGGTCCCGGCCTCGCCGGGGATGAGGCCGAGCTGAACCTCCGGTACACCGACGTTGTAATCGTCATCGTCGCCGATGAATCGGAAGTCGCAGGCCAGGGCGAACTCGAGGCCGCCACCCATACAGTGACCGTTGATCATGGCCACGAAGATGGTATCCGTGGTCCGCATCTTCATGATGACCTCCTTGCTGGTCTGGCTGGCGTAGCCGATGTGGTCGCCGGATTCCTGCTGGAGGGCCTTGATATCGTATCCGGAGGAGAAGAACTTCTCGCTCTCGCTGCCGAGGACGGCGGCGCGAATGTCGTCGTCGAACCGGATGGCCTCGACGGCGTCTTCGAGTTCGAGGATCATGTCGATGTCGTGAGCGTTGGCCGGCGGCCGGTCCAGCCGGAGGATCCCCACGTGGCCGTCGACGGCGGTCGTGAAGTTCTCTAACTCGAGTTCGGCGAAGGATTTCATACGGAGAAACGGACATCCGCGCGCGGTAAATAAGTACCGAAACCGGAGGCGAGTATTAGCCGTTAACAGAGGTTACAGCCGCTCTTCCCGCGAAATTCCGTTCGCTACACTTGGTCGTAAGTGGGGCGATTACCTCCGGCTGGCCGGGGCGCGTTCGCCGTCGTATTTGATCCGCTCGAAGACCGTGTTGCACCCGTTGCAGTAGTGTTGCTCCTTCGAGATTTCCGAGCCGAACCGGGATTCGCGCTCCGTGTCCGTCGATCCACAAAACGGGCACGGCGCTTCCGGCGTCGTCGACCGGTCCGCCTCCATCACTGTATCACGTATTCCTTGCTCTCGATCCCGCTGAGCTGTCTGTTGGTCTGTTCGTCGATCCCGCCGCCGCCCACCCGCCGGCGGGTCTCGTCCCAGTTCCCGGGATCGGGCACGGTCCAGTCGACGGCATCGAGCGAAACCCCGGACTCCGCAAACTGACTCTCGTAATGCTCGCGGTAGGCCTCCCGGATCCCGGCGATCGAGACGTCCGTAAAGCCCGCGTCAAGCAGGTCGTCGTTCGCCCCCTCGGGAGTCGCCGGACCCAAAAAGGCCAGGACCTCCGGAAGTGCGGCCGCTGCATGATCGGCAACGGCGGCAGCGGACTCGTCGGCCAGGGTGTCCAGCCGGGCATCGAGATAGTCGAGGTGGAAATATTCGTCCTGGCCGATACGATCGACCAACCCCTCGAAATCATCGTGATCGATCGCGTCGAGGAGGTACCACGCGGCCCGCTCGGTGAGGTTCATCCGAACGACGAACTCCGTCCAATCGGCCATCGGCGAGTCGAGGCTGGCAGCGTTCGTGAACTCCTCGGGCTCGCGGTCGCCCTCGAGCCAGTCCTGATCGCGGCCCTGTTCGCCGAGCAGCCGGAACAGTTGGCGGACGTGTCCCATCTCGTCCTGGGCCAGGCTCGCCCCCGCGATGTCGTCCTCCAGGACCGGGCCGGCGAGCATCCATTGGGCGTAGCGGTGGGATAGCAGGAGTTTGGTATCAGCGATCGCCTGGACGAAGTCCGCGGCGCCGCCGGGCCACTCGTCGCTCATGGCGCCCCCTCGGCCGGCGAATCCGGCCGTTGCCCCTCGTCGCCGGTCACCTCCAGGAGTGCCTCGGTCGGGACTACCACCATCCGGTCCCAGTCCTCCTCGTCGTAGGTGGTTCTCGCATAGGTTTTCGCCAGGCTGTCTGTCGGCGCGTCGACCTGGCCCACATCGATCAGTTCGTCGCCGGGCTTGATCCGGGCGAAGACTTGGTATTTCATGGATTGTCCCTCACAGACCGATCCCCGACTCGTGTAGTTTAGCCCGCACCTCGTCATCGAGGAGATCCTTCGACCAGATGGGGTCCCAGACGACGTCGATATCGACGGTGTCGACCCCATCGACCAACCGGAGTGCGCCGCGGATGTCGTCGTGGATGAAGTCGTAGGCGGGACACCCCATACAGGGGAACGTCATCTCGACGTCGACGTGGCCCGCCTCGATTTGGACATCGTAGATCATCGCGAGTTCGACCAGGCTGATCGGCAGGTGGGGGTCCGGGATCTCGTCCAGCGTGGCCCAAACCGCCGCCTCGACGCCATCGGTGTCGTCATCGGGGCCGATGGCGGTATCACTCGGAGAGGTGTTGGTACTCATGTCCCGACGTTCACCGTGCCGGATTGTAGCATGTCGACGTACTCCTCGATCGCCGGCCCGCGGGACCGCCAACGGTCCATGACGTCGGACCAGCTGATCGGATCGTCGTACCGCCACTGCTTTGCTTGCTCGTCGAACGCGACCGGGAGATCGTATTCGAGGACGTACTCGTCGGCGTCCGCATCGTAGTGGGCGGGACAGTCCAGTCCGACCTCCTCAAGGAGCGGGACCGCCGTGCTCATCCACTCCTGGCGGAGTTCGTCGTTGGTCATGCCCTTGATCCGGTACTCCAACTGTTCATCGTGCTGTTTCTTGTCGTCCGGGAGGCCGAACCACTCGATGGCGATCGGGAACATCCAATCGACCGCCCGTTGGACCTTCTGGCGTGTGCTTTCGGATTTATTTGCGAGGCGGCGGACCCAAGTTTCGCCATGGCGGAGGTGGAACTGTTCCTCCTTGCTGACCTTCGTTAGTGCCCGCTTCCACGGGCCGTACGAGGTGTTCTCGTGGATGTCGCTGAGGAGCACGATCCCGGCTCGGTCCCAGAGCGCGTGGGCCGTTACGAGCTCGGCGAAGTTTTCGAGCTTCTGATCGAAGCCGTACGTGTTCCGGAACTCGTGGGGGTCCCGGTCGTAGATGAGCGACTGTTTGTCCTCACCGAGGTCCTCCAATAGGCGGTAGGCGATGTGGCCGTGGCCGAGTTCGTCCTGAATGACGCTGATGCAGGAGGTCCGGGTGCTGAGGTCCGGGGCGTTCATCGACGGCTCGTAATACGCCGGGGCGCTCATCAGCTCGGTATCGCCGGACACCGTCAGGATCTGCTTGAGCGCCTTCTCGTAGCCCTCCGTCATTTCCTCTCGGGATTCGATCATTTTCCCGTCCTGCAATTGCTCTTTGAATCGTGATTCCGAGGGCATCGGTTGTATCTGACTGGAATTACGGCCATTGGACCATTAATGTTTCTCCAGTTTCGATCGTTGGGCCATTTTATATTACAATTCATGTTTACTTTAAGTATTCAACAATACAACGTTCGGTAAACGGGCCGATTCCACGTCGCTAACGTTTTTGTCCTCGTCTCTGGAGGGACACCCATGGATATCGAAATCCGGCACGCCGACGTCGACGACGGTGAGTCCCTCCTCGAGCTCTGGCACGGCTTCACCGCCAACCTCGCTGAGTACGACGAACGGTACCGGCATCGGGAGACGGCTGACGAACGCTGGCTGCAGTATTTCGAAAACCAGCTCGTGGACTCGAAGTACGGGACGGTCGTGGTCGCTGACGCGGGCGAGGAGATCGTCGGCGTCCTGGAGGCCCGCGTGATGGGCGATCACCCGATCTTCCGGCTCCCGGACCACGGGTACATCAACGGCCACTACGTCCAGGCGGACTACCGCCAAGCGGGCATCGGCTCGCGCCTGGTGGAAGCAGCCATCGAGTGGTTCGCCGCCGACCCCCGGGCCGTGGATTTCTGCCGCGTGGACGTCCTCGAGGGGGATGCGTCCGGGGCCGAGGCGTATCGCGAGCTCGGGTTCGAACCGGTCGAACACGTGTACGAACGATCCGTCGAATGACCGATATCTTCGAGGTGGAGTTCGTGGATCTCGACCGGATCATCGAGGTCCCCGCCGACCGGCCGATCCTCGAGACGGCGGAGGACCGCGGCCTCGATCTCCCCTATCAGTGCCGGATGGGGATCTGTGGGGTGTGTTCGGCGCTCCGCGTCGAGGAGGGCGAGGTCGAACAGCGTGATGGCATGTTCCTCTCGGCCTCCGAGAAGGACGAGGGCTACGTCCTGACCTGTATCGCCAAACCCCGGTCCGACCTCAAACTCCGATCGAACTCCGGGCCCTAACGACGGTTTTCCACAGGCTCGAACCGCCGGAACCGAAGCCGTCAGCTCGTCCAGAATCCATCGGGATCGAAGGTCCGGATGAGCTCTAGCTCCTGGTCGGTCGGCTCGATCGTCTGCTCGATCGGCTCACCGGTGATCGCGGGTCGTCGGTTGAGGTCCCACGGGAAATCGTCGACGATGTCATCGGCCGTGACGCCTGGATGGAGCGTCCGGAGATAGAGCTCCCCGTCGCTGTCGAACCCAAAGGTGGCCTTGGTCGTCACGAGTCGCTCCGGTCCGCCACCGGGAACGCCGTTCCGGTCACGCCAATCCCCGCCCTCACCGTGACCTGGGCTGGTGTTATAGTGGACCGATTCGACGAACCGGCGTGGTTCGTGCGCCATCAGGATCACCGTCCGGCCGGACAGGCAGGCGATGTCGCACGCCCCGCCGCTTCCCGGCAATCGGATCTCCCGGGCGCCGGCGTTGACGGTC
>Ga0207797_1002754_pt1 | contig 12065 bp, 10 predicted proteins | sample PRCRCaboRojoPR_6_FD_187275 | JGI IMG/M metagenome (GOLD analysis project Ga0207797, IMG submission 187275) | Marine sediment microbial community from Cabo Rojo, Puerto Rico - PR CR 10% Liquid 1 (SPAdes) | ecosystem: Environmental > Aquatic > Marine > Coastal > Sediment | place: Cabo Rojo, Puerto... | reverse complement strand
AAAGCGCATCGGTGGAGCCCGCCTCTGTCAGCGGGCCCTCCGAAGCGGGCGCGGGCAGCCGCCCGCGGGGCATTTCGCCCACCGGCCACATCAACATCGTGAAGGACTTCATGGAGGCCCTACGCGACGACCGCCCCCCTATGGTTGGCGGCGCGGAGGGCAGGCGAAGCTTGGAGACAGTCCTGGCGATCTATGCAGCGGGTGGCCTACGCTCAAAGAGAGGAGAGATGGCCCATGCCTGAAGCAGCCTTTGCTCTAAGTGCCTTCGGCGACGAGATCGCGAAGGATCTGAACGACCAACTGATGCTCCTGAAGGAGCTTGACATCCACCACCTCGATCTGCGCAGCGCCTGGGGCAAGGGGCTCCTGGAGATGACGGATGCCGACGTGGAACGGGTGCGGAGGAGGTGTTCGGCTCACGGGATGCACGTGGCCTGTCTGGGCAGCCCGGTGGGCAAGTCGCCCCTCGAAGGCCCCATCGAGGATGCGCTCTCGAACCTCGCTCGGGTCTGCGAGATCGGGAGGGCTCTCGATTGTCGCCGCGTCCGGGTGTTCTCCTTCTACCCGCCGGATGCGGAAACACAGGTCGATGTCGATGGGTATCTGAACGCCGCGGTCTCCAGGCTGACCCGGTGGGTGGAGCTGGCCGAGAGGGAGGATGCCCTGCTGCTGCTCGAGAACGAGAAGAGGCTCGTCGGGGACACGATTGAACGGTGTCACGTCCTACTCAGTCGCCTACGAAGCCCCCACCTCCGCTTCCTCTGGGATCCTGCTAACTTCGTCCAGGTCGAAGCGGCAGGCCCCACAGAGCGGGGCTGGCCCCTCCTCGGCCAGTACGTCTCCTACGTTCACATCAAGGACGCGGACGGCGGGGACGGCAGTGTCTGTGTCGCGGGAGAAGGGGACGGGCAGATTGGCGCGCTCCTGACCCGCCTGAGGGAGGAGGGGTACCGCGGTTTCCTCTCCCTGGAACCCCACCTGGTCGCGGCCGGACGCGACGGCGGCTTCAGCGGAGCGACGGAGATGACGCGGGCTGTGGGCGCCCTTCGACGCTTGATGGCGGAGACGGGCTGCATCGAGGTGGATCACATCCCCCGGTCCGTCTGAACAGTAGATCACGTCGCCCCCCCAAGACAGGAGGGCGCAGCCTCCGTTCGGCGCGCGTCGAAAGGAGGCGACATCGAAGAGGGAGAGCACCATGAACATCATCGGCATCATGCTGGATAGCTTTCGGCAGGATCACGTCAGCGTCTACAACGCCGGGCAGCCGGTGTTTGACGGCGTGCCCGCGTGCAGGACACCCAACATCGACGCCTTCGCACAAGAGTGCGTTGTCTTCGACCACGCCTATCCCGAGGCTCTGCCCACGCTCCCGGTGCGAACCCAGCTCTTCACCGGGCAACGGACCCTACCCTACCGGCATTGGCAGCCCCTGACGAAGGAGGACATCTCCATCGCCGAGATCCTCAACGTGGAGGGGTACGTCTGCGGTCTCATCTCCGATTGTTACCACTATCGGGCGCCGGGCATGAACTACCACCGCGGGTTCCACGCCTACCGCTGGGTGCGCGGCCAGGAGTACGACCCGTGGACGTCGCATCCGCCACGGCGACGCGTGGACGACTACGTCAATGAACACTACGACGACGTATGGCGCGGACGGGTCGCGCAATTCCTGGCCAACACCGAGACCTTCAGGCAGGAGGGGGATTGGTTTGCAGCGAAGGTCTTCGATGAGGCTGCGGCATGGCTGACCCACAACCGCGTCCACGACGATATCTTCCTCTGGGTGGACTCCTTCGATCCCCACGAGCCCTGGGACCCGCCAGCCCGATTCGACACGTACACCGATCCCGACTACCGCGGCAAACGGCTCGTCCAACCGCTCGGTGGGAGGGCCGAGGACTGGGCCCAGCCGGAGGAGATCTCGCACGTGCGGGGCCTGTACGCTGGTGAGGCGGCTTTCGTGGATCACTGCGTAGGACAGTTTCTCAAGGTGGTCAAAGAGCAGGGATACTACCACGACTCGGTCATCGTCCTGACGGCCGATCACGGCCATCCGCTGGGGGACCACGGCAAATTCCTCAAGGGCGGCGACCGCCTCTACAACGAGCTGCTCAAGGTCCCCTTCATGATCCGATTGCCGGACGGAGAGGGAGCCCACCGCACGGAGGCCCTCGTCCAGTTCCACGACCTGCTGCCGACGCTGCTCGAGCTGATCGGCATGGCGAACAACGCCACCTCTATGCACGGGCGCAGCTTCCTGGACGTGCTACGCGGCGAGAGCGACGAGCACCGCCAGGCGGTGATCACGGGCTACCAAGAGGCTCCAGACCGCTGCATCCGGGATCAGACGTGGAGCTTGATCGAGCGTCCCATCGGAGCGCCGGACGAGCTTTACAACCTGGCCGCTGATCCTGGCGAACGCGTCAACGTGATCGACGAACATCCGGAGGAGGCGCGTCGATTGTCCGAGGCCTTCGGGAGCTACTTCCGCCTCGGCTCGGAGATGGGGACGAGCGGTGTGCAGGAGAAGGGCATCCAGGGGAAGTACGAGCTGGCGTCGGGCAGCGTTGCGTAACGCCGCCGCGGGGTTGAGGAGCAAGGGTAACAAGCCCCTTGACCGAATAGGATACCGTCGAGACTTGACACCGCTGGGGATATGTGATACACTGGTTATAACGACCTGACCACATGATGACAATACATCATCTCTGGAACGCCAATTTCGGATGCCCGACTTGAGATTCAGCGATTTGGTCTACTTCGTCGCGGTGGTCTGCTGCAGCTATCTAGTCCACCACCGCGCTCACGGCGCTGAAGCGACAGGTGCCGAAGAGCACCGGGTCCACGCTTCTTCTGCTCGGAAGGGAGGTGAGCTACTCGACCACTGCTGATAGGGATACGATATGTGCAATCCAATAACACTCGCCCCATGGGCAGCCGATCTCACATTCCGTAGGAGGAAAGAGAAATGAAGTTGAAGCGAGCTTTGCTTGTGAGCTTCGTGCTCACCGCCGTGCTAGCCGGTTGTGGCCCCGCACCGACGCCCGAGGTCATTCGAGAGACCGTCGAGGTCGAGGTGCCGGTGGAGCAGACCGTCGTCGTCGAAAAGACCGTCGAGGTCGAGAAGACGGTCGAGGTCGAGAAGACCGTTGAGGTGGTTCAAGAGCAAGAAGTGGTCACCATCGCCTACAATAACTACTTCAATATGACGTTCGGCCCGGCAGATCCCCCCATCGAGGCCATCCGCGCCGCCGTCGCGGAGAAATACCCCAATATCAAGATCGAGTTCAACGTGATGCCCTACGAGGCTGGGCCCTGGCATGACAACTACGTGACGTGGTTCACGGCCGAGGACGGCACCACGGACCTCATTGGCGTGGGGGCCTACTGGACCGCCGAGTTCGGCGAGGCCGGCTGGCTCCTCCCCCTCAACGACATGATCAGCCAGGATATTCTCGACAAACTGAACCCCGCCTATCTGGATGCCCACACGTACAAGGGCGACCTGATCGGCCTGGGCCCCTGGTGGGGCGGCATCGGTGGCCTCTACTACCGGACGGACCTTCTCGACGAGTATGGATTCGAGCCGCCAGAGACCTATGAGGAGCTCGTCACCATCGCCGAGGCGATCATGGCCGAGGAACCGAACATGAGCGGTTGGACCTGGCCAGCGCTGAACGATCAGGTGCTCGTCAACCGCTGGACGGAGTTCCTGAACGGGTTCGGCGGGACGTACTTCAACGAGGACGGGACCTGCGCGATGAACTCCGAGGAGGCCGTGGCCGCCCTCGAGTTCATGGTCAGTCTGATCGAGGACGGCATCTCCCCCCGAGAGATCACCACCTGGAAGGAGGAGGACTCCCAGGTCCGGTTCGTCAGCGGTCAGTCCATCTTCCACACCGGCCGGCAGGATATGATGTTCTGGCTGGACAACCCGGAGCAGTCGGAGATCGTGGACCAGTGGGACTTCATCCCCATGCCGTCCAGCCCGGAGGGCGAGTCCACGGGCTACTACGAGGGCTGGGCCTTCAGCATCAACCAGTACTCTGATAACCCCGAGGCAGCAGCCAAGGTGCTCGAGGTCATGTTCGACTTCGACGTCCAGAAGGCCTTCAACCTCTCGCAGGGTCCGATCCAGGCTCATATGGACGTCTACGAGGATCCTGAGGTGATCGAGAACAACCCGAACCTGCCGAAGATCCAGGCCGTTGCCGACACAGCGGAGCCACCCATCCCATCCCCGCGCTACACAGAGATGGCGGACATCCTGGCCCAGGAGCTCCATAGCGCCCTGACTGGCATCAAGGCGCCACAGGCAGCGCTCGACGACGCCTGCGGTCGCATCGACGCCATTCAGCAGTAGACGTTGGCCTTGCCTTGAGGCTCCCGCTAAGCCGGGAGTCTCAAGGCCTCCTCCTACACGTGGGGAGAAAGCGTGGCTTGACAAGGAGAGGTGTGCACTAATGGAACAACTGGACATGGTTATGGCTCTGCTGAGGGTCATCGCGTTCTTTGCCGGCTCGGTGGGCATCCTCTTCCTAGGAATCACGATGCTGCGCCGGGCTGAGACGATCACGCGGGGACAGAAGGTGACCATCCGCTGGCTCGTCTACCTCGTCGCGGGCCTGTACGTCATCGCCGCTCTGGCCTTTCTGATCCGCCCCCAGCTGGGTGCCGTACCCGCGATGGTGGCGGTGGCAGCCAGCATCGCCCTCACGGTGGGGTTGACGGGCCGCTTCAGTCTCAGCCTCGGGGAGAGAGATATGGCGATCCTCTTCGTGCTGCCCGCCTTCCTCGGTATCCTGGTCCTCTATTACTATCCCATCGCACAGACGATCATCTACAGCTTGCACGACCTGCAGTACACGGCGAGGTGGCTTGAGGAGTCCTTCATCTGGTTCCAGAACTACGCCAGGGTCCTGACCAGCACCAACTTCTTACAGGCAGCGGGCTTCACCTTCTACTTCACCGTTGTGGCCGTCTTCTTGGAGTTCTGGATTGGCCTGGGGATGGCTATGACGACTTTCTGGGTATCGCGTCGACTCCGCGGCGTGCTGCGATCGATCATCGTCATACCGTGGGCCATACCGCCCATCATCTCGGCCTCGATGTGGCGCTGGCTCTTCAACGGCGACGTCGGCATTGGCGCCCTCCTCGTCCAGATCGGGCTCATCGAGCAATCTCCCCTTTTCCTGGTAGACCGGACCCTGGCCGTGCACAGCGTCATCCTGGCGGACGTCTGGAAGTGGTCATCCGTCATGGCGATCTTCCTCCTCGGGGGGCTGGCCGTCATCTCCGAGGATATCTACGACGCGGCCAAGGTGGACGGCGCGCGTGGTTTCTTCCGCTTCCGACGCATCACCCTGCCCATGATCATGCCCACCATCATCGTCGCCATCCTCTTCCGTGCGATGGAAGCCCTGAGGACGTTCGACCTGGTCTTTGGGCTGACAGGGGGCGGGCCTGGGACCACGACGGAGACGCTGAGCTCCTTCGCCTATAAGTACTACTTCAAGTACTCGAACTTCGGCTTGGGCTCCGCATACGCCGTGGTGGTTACGATCGTGATCCTGGTGCTCAGCTTGCTCTACGTCAGCAGGATTCGGAAGAACCTGAGGTTTGGAGGGTAGACAACACGTGAACTACCAGCAAAGACGACGAGTAAGTGGAGCCCTGTCGCTGGTCGCCACCGGCCTGATCGCCGTTTTCTCGCTCTCGCCCATCTATTGGATCTTGATCACGTCTCTGAAGCCTCGCGGCACGGAGTATCTCCTGCCCATCGAGCTGTGGCCGTCGAATCCCACGTTGCAGGCCTACTCGTCCGTGTTGACGGAGCTCGGTTTCCTGGTGCCCCTGGGGAACAGCTTCATCGTCTCGTCCGCGGTGGCGGTGTTCGGGCTGCTGATCTCGGCGCTATCGGCCTACGCCGTCGCCCGGCTGCGGTTCAAGTATCGAGTCGAGTCGCTGCTGCTGCTGCAGATCGGGGCGATGATCCCGCCGGTGGTCACCATCGCTCCTACGTTCATGATCATCAAGACCCTGGGGCTGCTGCGTAGCCTGCCGGCGATGATCATCCCCAACATGTTCTACAATACGCCGCTGTCGACGTGGCTGCTGGCCAGCTATTTCTCGGAACTGCCCTTCGAGCTAGACGACGCGGCGAAGATTGACGGCTACAGGCCCCTCCAGATCTTCTGGAAGGTGATCTTGCCCCTCTCCGCCCCCGGGCTCTTCTCTGCCGGAATCTTTGCCTTTCTCGGTTCTTGGGGCGAATTCATGCTGGCATCGGCGGTCACGATGGGCATACCCGAGGTACAGACCGTTCCGGTAGCGATTCAGAACTTTTCGCTGGAGTTCCGATACCAGTGGACCTGGATATCGGCCGGCATCATCTTGTCGCTGATACCGGTCATTCTGATCGTCATCGTATTTCAGCGCTGGGTCATCAAGGGACTGACGGCGGGTGCCGTGAAGTTCTAGCTCCAGCCAGATACCAGAAGGAGGATTGCGAGGACTCATGACGCGTGTCTACGTAGAGAACTTGAGGAAGGAGTTTGGCGACGTCCTGGCGCTGGACGACGTCACCCTACCGTTCCCGGATACGGAACTGACCGTGCTGGTTGGACCATCGGGATGCGGCAAGACGACGCTCCTGCGCATCATCGCTGGCCTGGAGCAAGCCACAGAGGGCCACGTCTGGATCGGGGAGAAGGACGTCAGCGAGGCTCCACCCTGGGGCCGGAACACGGCCATGGTCTTCCAGAGCTACGCTCTCTATCCCCATATGACGGTGTTCAAGAACATCGCCTTTCCCCTCGAAGCGCGGAGTGTCTCGAGGAGCGAGATCAAGGAGCGGGTGGAGAAGACGGCCGAGCTACTGGGCATCTCGAACTTGCTGAAGCGGAAGCCACGGGCGCTCTCCGGGGGCCAGATGCAGCGCGTCGCCATCGGGCGGGCCATCGTCCGCAATCCTAAGGTCTTCCTGATGGACGAGCCACTCTCCAATCTGGACGCCAAGCTGCGGGTGAGTATGCGCACCGAGCTCAAGCGGCTCCAGAAGGAGCTGGGCGTGACGACGATCTACGTCACCCACGACCAGGAGGAGGCGATGACCATCGCCGATCAGCTCGTCGTCATGAGACGCGGGCGCATTCAGCAGATCGGTCGGCCCGAAGAGGTCTATTTCCATCCGCAGAACAAGTACGTAGCAGGCTTCATTGGGAGCCCGGCCATCAACTTCCTCCCGTGCAAGTACGAGGCGCCGAACGGAGAACTCGCAGCAGAATGCTTCAGCTATCCTGCTCCCCAGCGCGTGAAACGGGCCATGGAGGAGACCTCGGCCGAGAGCCTGACCTTGGGCATCCGACCGGAGGATATAGAAGTGGACGCGGAGCCATCCCCCGGAGCGATACCGGTTTCGGTCTACATGACCGAGCCTATGGGCAAGGAGATCCTGCTGACTCTGGAGGTGCAGAACAGGCTCATCAAAGCGTTGGCGCCGGCACGCCTGCACCCGGACCTGGATGAGCAACTCTGGATGCGGTTCGGGGAGGAGTGCATTCACTTGTTCGATGATGAGACCGGCGAGGCACTGGTTTAGGCGGAGCCGGATAAGAGGTCGAGGGAATGACATACATTGTAGAGTCACGCAACACAGGAGAGACTATGAGCAGACAAGAGCTTCTGAACCAACTCCGCGAAGCCCTACTGGGCGATATGGATCGAGATGAGGTCGCCGCGATCGCTGAGAAGATCGTTGCCGAGGGTATCGACGTGCAGGAAGGTGTTCAAACAGCATCCTCCGCAATCCGAGAGATAGGCCAGCAGTTCGAGACCGGTGAGGTGTTCCTGCCGGATCTGATGATCGCCGGCAAGAAGATGGAGCGCTGTATGGCCGTGTTCAAGCCCCACCTTGAGGTGGACAGTGATACGGCCGCTGGGGGCCGCATCGTGATCGGGTCCGTCACCGGCGACATCCACGATATCGGGAAGAACCTCGTTGCCACGATGCTCTCCGTCGGTGGATTTGACGTGGTCGACCTGGGCGTCGGCGTGCCCGCTATGGAATTCGTCAAGGCAGCGAAGAAGGAGCAAGCTGACATCATTGCGCTCTCCAGCTTGATGACGACGACCCTGCCCTACCAGAGAGAGGTTCTCGATCTCCTGCGAGAGATGGACCTGCGCGACAAGTACTTCGTTGTGGTGGGTGGCGGACCGGTGACGCCGGATTTCGCGATCGACATAGGTGCGGACGGGTGGGCTGAGAATGCGGCACTGGCGGTTAACCTGTGCACCACCCTGATGACGTCAGGGCACAGCCCCCCTGTCGAGACCATCGTGGTCTAGCAGGGGAGGACATCCCATCTTAAACTGGTTACAGACAAAGGAGATCAACCGTGGCGCTGGATCGTGACCGACTTATGCTCGTACTCGACCGGGCTCATTCGGGCCCAGTCTGTGAGACTTTCAAGTGGGATACGGAGATCATCCCTCAGACGATCGCCAAGAACCTGCTCAAGTACGACCTCCGGGGAACGTGTGACCCCGACAATCCCGTCAACCAGGACGACGACCTCGCAGATCGGTTCTTCCGGGCGGGGATGGACACAGCAGTCGAGGTTGGCATGCTCTGTCTCGATACGCAGAGGCGGATAACCTTCTCTCGCGAGGAGATCGAGCAGGCCATGCAGGCCGCTCCGTCCGAGTTCAGCCTCGGCGAAGGTGATCAGAAGGTTCTGTTCAAGCACAGGGGCTTCGAGGATCCGACGCCACCTATCTGGATCTGTCCCCTTAGCATCGCGGTCTCGGAGGAGCTCTTCGTCCCCATCCTGGAGGGCATCGCGCGCGTCCCGGAGGTCGATTGCATCGAGGGACCGTCTTTCGAGGCCATCTGGGGCAGCAAGATCAGGGCTGGATCGCCCTACGAGATCCTGGCGGGGCGGCGACAGGCGGACCTGACGTATGAGGCGCTACGCAGGGCGGGCCGCGAGGGGATGGGTCTCTACGCCGTCGGAACGGCGCCCACTCACTATGGCGTGCTGGGCGGCTACGGGATACCCGGGGGCTACAAGCCGGAGCGGGACATCGTGCTCCTCCTGTCCCCCGTGGAGATGAAGACGTCCTACGAGAGCCTGCATAAGCTGGCTCAAGTCTACAACTGTGGTGGCATCACCTACGGCGGTTCCTGGTCTATGATCGGCGGGTACGCCGGTGGCCCGGAGGGATCGACCGTCTCTTGCATCGCATGCACCCTCCTGCTCTACACCGCCTACCAGGCGTCGAATGGAGCCTCCTTCCCCTACGATCTGCACGATATGGGCAATTGCGGACGCGAGGCCCAGTGGGCCTTGGGAACGGTCTTCCAGGCGTTGAGCCGGAACACGCACATCTGCGCCAACTCCGTCCTCAACCAGACGGCGGGGCCGGCGACCAAGATGTTGCTCTACGAGTCCGCCGTCGGTATGATGAACCTCACAGTATCCGGCGTCTCGTCCTGCACCGGCACGCGCACCGCCGGTGGCAAGTACACGGACTACATCACGCCGCTGGAGGTGAAGTTCGCGGGCGAGGTGTTCAAGAAGACGGCCGGCATGAGCCGAGAAGAGGCCAACGACATAGCGAACAAGCTGATCCCGCTCTACGAGGATCAGCTCGGCTCTGCGCCCAGCGGCAAGAGCTTCGCCGACTGCTACGACGTCGAGACGCTGGAGCCGACCGACGAGTGGCGCCGAATCTACGACGAGGTCAAGGATGAGGTGATCAGAGCGGGCATTCCGCTGGGATAGGAAGCGAGGTACAATTCGGGAGGCCGGGAAGCCGCGCTAGCACGTCGCTGCGAGCGCGCAGCCCCGCAGCGGGCAGCACCAGCCGGGCTTTCACCATCTCCCCCCACTATGCAAGGCAAGGGAAGACGATGTCCAACGATACCCTAGAGCACCTGAAGCAGGCGATCCTGCAGTACGACGGCGACGCGGCCCAGCGATGGGCGAAGAAAGCGGTCGAGGAGGGCATCGATCCACTCGACAGCCTGGCTGTCCTCACCCGTGCGATCCGCCAAGTCGGCGACGCGTTCGGGCGCGGAGAGCTCTGGCTTCCGGACCTGGTCGGGGCGTCCGACGCGATGCTGGAGGCCGCACCCATCATCCAGGCGGACATCGACCGGCGCGGCGTGGAGCGTCAGAATCGAGGTACGGTAGTCATCGGGACCGTGAAGGGCGACATCCACAACATCGGCAAGTCGATGGTGGCGACGCTTCTGACCGCCGAGGGTTTCGAGGTCCACGACATCGGCGTGGACGCGCCTCCCGAGGCCTTCATCGCGGCCATACAGGAACACGACCCACAGATCCTGGCCCTCTCGGCCCTTATGACCACCACGGCTCCCCAGCAGAAGCGGGTGATCGAGATGCTGAGGGAGGAAGGGCTGAGAGAGGGTGTCAAGGTGATGGTGGGCGGCGGCGGGATCACGGAGGCGTTCGCGGAGAGTATCGGGGCCGATGGGTACGATCCCACCGCTCCGGGTGCGGTCAGGCTGGCACGATCCTTCGTCGAGGGGTAAGGGGACGACTGTGACGAGAAAAGGGTTCATCCGAAACATCAGACCATTGGAGATCCTGACGGAGGATCAGATCTGGCAGGTGCACCGCGCCACCCTGGACATTCTACGGAGGACCGGGGTGGCTTTCAGAAGCCAGTGGGCTCTCGACTTCCTGGAGGGAGAGGGTTGCCACGTGGATCGATCCTCGATGCGGGTGCGCTTCCCCGAGTCGCTGGTCGAGGCGTGCCTGCGCCGGGTCCCCAGCAGCTACCGTGTCACAGCCCGGGACCCGGACAACGATCTCATCCTCGGCGGGAGCACGCTCTACTTCACCCATTCGGCGGGGATGCAGACCCTCGATATTGACACCTACGAGCCCCGCGATCCTAAGAAGGCGGAGTACACCGACTGCGTCCGGGTCCTGGATGCGCTGCCGACCATCGACTTCCTGAGCTGCTATCCGTACTTCGGCTACGAGGGGCTCCCGCCCGCCATGGCGATCCCGGAGAGTGTGGCGCTCAAGATGCGGCACTCCACCAAGCATCAATTCACGTGTTACTCCAGCGAATGCGAGATCTTCAACATCCAGATGGCCCAGGCGACAGGCCAGGAGATCACAGGCACGCTCACGTGCTCGCCGCCCCTCACCTGGGGTGATGACGCGGTACAGGCCGCCCGACGCATGATCGAGGCCGGGTTCCCCCTGGCCACCGTCGATGGGAACGTCCTAGGTGGCACGGGACCGGCGACGCCCTTGGGGAATGTGGCCGTCTGCAATGCGGAGCACCTGTCGATGATCGTCCTGGTGCAGCTCATCCATCCCGGTCATCGCATCTCCGTCGGTCACTTCGCCTGCCCGATGAACATGAGAACAGGCTCACCGGCTTTCGGACAGATCGGCGGCTCCATCAGCAACGTAATCTGGAATCAGATGTGGCGGCACTACCGCATTCCGTGCTCCAACGGTTCGCCGGGGTACGTCGACTCGAAGATGATCGACTTCCAGGCCGGCTACGAGAAGGGCATCGCTGCGCTGGCCTCCGCCGCCTCCGGCGTCAACGTCATGCTGCTCCATCTTGGCGTCTCCGCCGAGATCTCCGCTCACCCGGTGCAGGCGATCCTGGACGACGACATCGCGGGCATGGTCGGGCGCTTCATCGAGGGAGAGATCATCAGCGAGGAGACGCTGGCCCTGGACGTCATCCACGACGTGGGTCCGATTCCAGGGCACTATCTGGGGACCGGACACACCCGGGAGTGGTGCCGAAAGGAGCAGTTCGTGCCCAGAACGGGCGAGCAGTCGAGCTACCAGGCGTGGATCGTCAAGGGGAAGCCGAGCGCCCTCGACCACGCGCGAGAGAGAATGACGGAGATTCTCGATGCCCACGAGCCGGAGCCCCTGACTGCGGAGCAGGAGGAGGACATCCGACACATCCTGGACGACGCTCGGGCGTTCTACCGGAAGCGGGGCGAGCTTGAGTGATCGAAGCGGCGCTCCCAGAGCCGAGGCTCCCGCCGTGAG
>Ga0207797_1002753_pt1 | contig 12066 bp, 9 predicted proteins | sample PRCRCaboRojoPR_6_FD_187275 | JGI IMG/M metagenome (GOLD analysis project Ga0207797, IMG submission 187275) | Marine sediment microbial community from Cabo Rojo, Puerto Rico - PR CR 10% Liquid 1 (SPAdes) | ecosystem: Environmental > Aquatic > Marine > Coastal > Sediment | place: Cabo Rojo, Puerto... | reverse complement strand
GACTCCTGAGGAACCTACAGAAAATACACAAGAAACAGTCTCCTTTGACCACGAGTTACTGCAGGTAGTCTCCGAGCAGGACGAGTTGGTAGATTATCGATCCAAGGCCGAGTGCCACGACGGCGAGGGGATTCTTCACCGGGCGTTTTCTATATTTATTTTTAACGAGAACAATGAACTGCTCCTCCAGCAGCGCAGCAGTGATAAACGTCTCTGGCCCCTCTACTGGTCCAACACCGTCTGCAGCCATCCCCGTAAGGGCGAAAATCTCCAACAGGCCGCCGTACGGCGATTGCAGGAGGAATTCGGTTTTACCGCAGACCTGAGGTTCCTGTATAAGTTCCAGTACCATGCCCAGTTCGGTGATCACGGGTCCGAGAATGAAATCTGCTCGGTATATTTCGGACGTTTTTCAGGTGCACCGCAACCGAATGACAATGAGATTGCCGAATGGCGGTTTCTGAGTATCGGGGAACTTGAAAACGAAATGCAGAACCGTCCGGAGCGCTTTACCCCCTGGTTCAAGATGGAATGGAACCGGATCAGGAAAGATCACCTGGAAGTGATCGAAGGTATCTAATCTAGCGGAATCGCAGCAGCATTCCTGCTCTGCAAAATTCCACAGATTACCCGTCATCGCGCCAGATATCGCTCCAGTTCCATATTCTTCCCTTCAATCCCCTGCACCATCAGCGAGCAGATTTTTGTGGCGCCGTCTTCGGAGAGATGCGTGTTATCCGTCAATCCCTCCGGCCAGGTGTCGTATTCTCCCGGCTCCAGGAGCAGAAAAAGGGCCTTTGAGCCTGCAGGCCCTTCCCGACTCACCAGTTCCCAGGACTTCCGGTGCATATCAATGAAATAAGTATCCAGTTCGTCAGCGGTCTCCCGGACCACTTCCGGATACTCGCCGTGGGTCGCCTGCAGTCCTCCGGCCTCGTTGAATTTCCGCCGAACGACCGGGGTCATCAGGACCGGATTAGCCCCGTTGTCTCTGGCCTCCCGGACAAACCGGGTCAGATTGTCCCGGAAGGTGGTTTGGGGCGGAGCATACCGGGTGGTATCATAGGCCTTTTGATCGTTATGGCCGAACTGGATGAACACCCAGTCGCCGTTGTCCAGAGAATCCCGGACCGTCTCCCACCTGCCTTCATTGATGAAGCTTTTCGTACTCCGGCCGTTTTTAGCATGATTGTGGATCCGCACCTGGTTCGTGAAAAAACGGGGCAATACCTGACCCCACCCTGTCCTGGGATACTCATCCATTGGCTTGGTGGCCGTGATAGAATCACCCACCAGCCAGATATCCACCGGATTTTTCCGGCCGCAGTTCACCAGGAGGAAAAGGGTCCCCAAGACCACAAGGATTATTCCCGTGTACCGTGTACTCATAGAATCCTCGCTGTTTGCTCGCAATGCCCGGTTTTGAAGTTACAGAATCGCTTGCGCATCAAACATAAGGGATTTTCAGCGTCGTTGCACGGAATTACGCAGGGAGGAATAGGATATGACATACACCACTTGAACTTTTCTTTCTCCTCGAGGGTGCTACAAAGTGGTGGGAGGCGAGACGATACTCACCCTACAATTTCATTGACAATTCCGGTGTGTCAACCCCTCTGCGGACTGCAATCATTTCAGCCAGGATACTCACCGCGATTTCAAACGGCGTCTCCGCGCCGATATCCAGTCCGACAGGACTGTGGACCTGCTCCAGGCGCTCCCGCTCTACACCGGCTGCTTCTAACTGGTCAAACGTCTTCCTGACCTTCCGCTTGCTTCCGATCATTCCGAGATAGGCAAACGGATGGCTGAGACACTCCTCCAGTATCTCGCCATCGTGTACATGTTTGTACGTGACTATCACTACATACGTGGACTCGTTAAAGGTAAGATCTCCGATGGCCTCCGGAAAACTTTTCACGAGCAAATTCACCTCGTCGGGATACCGGGCGGGAGTGGCATACTCCGGGCGGTTATCCACCAGGGTCACATGAAATCCCGCCTGCATCGCCAGGGGGGCCAGGGCCTGCCCGATATGCCCACCCCCAAAGATATGCAGGTTCTCTTTCTTCCCGACGGGCTCGAAGAGCAATTCGACCGTCCCGCCACACAGCATTCCCTGATCCTCGGTCAGGGTATATTCTCTGGTTGCGAGCGCCGGATTCTCCAGCAGTTTCTCTGCCTCTGTTATCGCCTCAGCCTCAATTTTACCGCCACCAACCGTTCCCATGGTCCGGCCGCCTTCCATCACCAGCATTTTGCTTCCGGATTTGCGGGGCACCGAACCACTGACCTTTATCACGGTAACCAGCACTCCGGCGTCGCCATTCTCAATGAGCTCAGTCAATCTATGGTAGAGATCCTTCATACAACTTCCTCGTCCAAGCGTATATTAGAGTGAGGATTTCCCGTCCCGCTGCGAACGGGTTTTAGCCGGTCAAATCACGCAGGACTTGTCGGACAACATTTTTCGCCAGGTGGACCTTATATCCGTTTTGTTCCAGTGGTGATGCATCCCGCATTACCGTATCCCCCACCTTCGAGAAATTATCTTCCCTGATCCGCAACCCGGAGAGTTGTCGGTTCAACTCGGGATCCTCCCAGGGTTTTGGAGCCACGCCACCAAAAGCAATTCGTCCGGACTCAATAATACTGTTTGAGGACTGCAGTACGGCTCCGACACTCACCAGTGCAAAATCCCAGACACTGCGTTCCTTGATCTTGATATAGGTACTATTGCTGTTTTCAGGCAGAGGCGGAACCTGAACCTCGGTAATCAACTCTCCGGATTTCAGTACGGTTTCCCGGGTGACATCTTCCCGGGGTAGGATGTAGAGATCACGCAGGGGGATATCTCTGGTGTTCCCCTGTTTGTGAATCGTCACCGAGGCATTCAGGGCGAGCAGCGCCACTGCGGTGTCGGACGGATTGACGATGTAGCATGGTCCACCTCCGATAATACAGTGCCTGCGGTTTTCACCATTGAAAGCATAACACATATCCCCACCCTTTTTCAGACAGTGAAAGTCCCCGCGGAAATACCAGCATCGCGGCCGTTGGCAGAGATTCCCTCCCAGAGTGCCAGCATTCCGGAGCTGGGGCGAGGCAATTTCCCGGGCCGCTTGCGAGAGTATCGGATACTGTGCGGCAATGTCGGGATGCGCAGCAATCTCATTTATAGTAACCAGCGCACCGATACGTAATCCGTCCGATGCCGAATACCGCACGGAACGGAGCTCGGAGAAGTCCTTTAGGTTCACCAGGGATTCCGGGGCAATGACGCGGTCCTTCAGCGTTCCCAGCACGTCTGTTCCTCCGGCAAACGGAATGGCGTCTCCCGGATGTGACGCCAGGTAGTCACTGGCTTCCTGCAGAGATTTCGGTCGGATATATTCGAAGTTTTTCATGACGGCGGCTCCTTACCTTAATATTCCAATCACACGACTAACACTAACTGTAAAGTGCATCCAGCACTTTATCCGGAGTAAACGGGAGGCTTCGTATCCGGACACCGAGGGCATTATACACCGCATTCGCAATAGCTGGTGCCGTTGGAATGGTAGCTGGTTCCCCGACACCTTTCACTCCGGTATTGCTGATCTGCGAATCACCGTCACTGACAATGATCACTTCGATCTCCGGAACATCCATCACCGTGGGCATCTTGTACTTCTCCAGGTTGTCCGTCAGCACCTTGCCCGTGTTGCGATCCATAATGCGTTCCTCCATCAGGGCATAGCCCAGTCCCTGGATAATCCCCCCATGCATCTGGTTCAGCAGGGTCGTCTTATTAAGCACCCGACCGATATCGTGTGCGGCAACCACTTTCACCACCCGGATTCTCCCCGTGAGTGTATCCACTTCTACTTCCGCAAACTGAGCGCCGAATGAATTAATGGCGTATTTGTCAGGATTTTCCCCGCGGGCGCCGGTCGTTGTCAGCACCTGTTCATGCATTTCGCCAACGATATCACTGACCGTGCGGGTTCTGGTATCATCATTCCGATCGGTGAAAACGCCATCCGCATATTGCAGCTGGTCTTCCGGTATGTTCAATGTAGCGGCGGCACCTGAGGCCAGTTTTTGCATCATCTGTTCAGCGGCATCACGTACGGCAGGCGATACCGACGCAGCGGTGGTGCTGCCCCCACTCCCGCCGCAATAGGGTGCCACCCCCGTATCCCCGAGGATGACTTCGATATCATCCATGGGAATTTCCAGAACCTCGGCCACTATCTGGGCCATAAACGTGTAAGTACCGGTGCCGATGTCCTGAGTACCCGCGATCACTTTCGCACTGCCGTCGCGGTTGAGTTTCAGATACGCATACGCCGGAGGTCCACCGCCACCACCCCAAATTTGTGAGGCCATACCGATGCCGCGTCGATACCGTCCGGATCCTGATCCGGCCGGATCGTTCCGCCGATCCCAGCCGATAGCCTCTGCTCCCTGGGCATAGGCATCCAGCAAAAGATTGCTGGTATAGGGGTTTCCGGACACCTGGTCTTTGTCGGTAAAATTCTTCCGTCTGAGTTCCAGGGGATCCATTCCCAGCTCTTCAGCCAGTTCATCCATGGCAGAGTCCAGAGAAAAGTGCCCCTGCGGACGTCCGGGTGCTCTGAATGGCCTGCCCGGGCCGGCATTAATGAAGACACTGTATTCTTCGGTTCGGACGTTTGGGCATTTAAACATTGTCACCGAAGGCCATCCAGTTCCGGTTCCAGAAGAATAGGCACCGGCAGCCCCAACTGAGTGGTAATCGATGGCGGTCAGTGTCCCGTCCTCTTTCGCGCCAATCCGAATTGTCATCTGTGAGTCCGGCCGGTTGCCCATGGCCAGGTGCATCCCCCGGCGATCCACGACAATCTTCACCGGCCGGCCGATTTCCCGCGCCAGTAATGCAGCCATTACGGTGTATTTGCCCTCCCAGAGCTTGCTGCCGAATCCACCACCCATATACTCCTTAATCACCCGGAGCTTGCTGGTCGGCATATTTAATGCCCCGGCCACGCCGTCCCGGACGGAATAAACACCTTGGGTGGAATCCCACACCGTGAGTTTCTCTCCCTCCCAATTCACCACACTACAGTGCGGTTCGGTGGGATTATGGATTTCTACCTGTGCATAATACGAACCCTCGACCACGGCATTGGCGTCTTCAAACCCCTTCTCCACATCACCACGGGAATATTGTGAAGGCTCACCTCTGATCACATTGCCGGAATCGTGGATCTTCGGAGCGTCTTCCTGCATCGCCTCTTCACCGTTAATGACGAATGGGAGTTCTTCGTACTCCACCCGGATCAGATCAAGAGCCTCTTCAGCAATCGCTTCGGTCTCCGCCACCACACAGGCGACCTCATCACCCTCATACCGTAGATGGGGATCATACAGGTAGCTATTCCCATACCATTCGATTTCCGGAGTGTTCTCATAGGTATGAATAGCCAGCACCCCATCAAGTCCGAGTGCCTCCCCGGTATCGATAGCCTGAATCCTGGCATGCGGATGCGGGCAGCGCAGTGTCTTGGCATATGTCATCCGGCTTATCATTTTATCCATGGTATAGACCGCACTTCCGCTCACCTTTTCATATCCATCAATCCGGGTAATTTCTTTTCCGATGTATCGTAACTGGTTATTGTCCGGCCACGGCTGTAGTTTCCCCTCCGGCACTTCCGCCATCTGTTCCTTATAGTCTTCTTCGAAAAAGAAAGAAGATCTGACAATTTTTCTTGCCATATCAAGTACTCCGGTTTTTCAGTTAAACAAAATGAGACCCACCCGCTGTCTACTCAGAGGGAATCCCCCCGTTCATCTTTGTAGAGGCCTTCCGGACCGAGCGTATAATGTTGGGGTAGGCTGCGCATCGACAGAGATTGCCGGCCATCTCATATTGGATCTGCTTGTCGGATGGCTTTGGATGGGATTCCAGCAGGGCATATGCGGCCAGAATCTGACCGGGAGTACAAAATCCGCATTGCAGTCCGTCTTCCTCCACAAATGCCTCCTGCACAGGATGCAGCTGCTCCCCGGAAAGCAATCCTTCAATAGTGAGCACTTCCAATCCGGCAACATCCAGTGCTAATGTATGGCAACTGTAGATTGCCTTTCCATTCAGGAGGACAGTACAACCACCACACTCACCTCGGCCACAGACGATCTTCGTTCCTGTCAGATTCAAATGATTCCGCAACAACTCGGCCAGCGTGGTTCGGGGTTCGACCATCACCCTGATCTCCTCCCCGTTCAGCGTAAAGGTCAGCGGTTCAGCCGATGAGAGAAATGCCTTAACTTCCTCACTTTCCGCCGCTACAGCTTCTCCCACTCTGCCAAGAAATAATGAACTTCCAATCACTCCCGTCCCGAAGCCTTTCATGAACTCCCTGCGGGATAGTGATGATCCGTTACTCTTTTTTGTCATGAAACTCTGCTCCCTTTTTCAATGGAAATAATTCAACCGATCCTGTGATTGCCGGTAGCCCGAATCGAAAGTATCCCCGGGATCAATCCGGCTTTTTCAGGGGGAATGCCACTAACAGTCTTCTGTGGAAATTGATAAGTGCATCCTCAGATATTTCAATAAGTGTGCAATTTTTATTCCGCAGGAAAAACTCACAGGAATTACGACTCAGCATACTACATTAAATAATATTACGCGAGATATTAATAACTTTGTTATTAATATATATAGTATAATTAATATATTTAAGATCAATTAAACCGGTATCTGCTGTTGATTGCGGATGTGGTTTTCTGATTTGTGAGAGGCGGGCCGGTCCGACTCCTGATATCAAGAAAATGCCCGGACACGACTGGCCACGCACCCGGGCATGAAATGTCCGATTTTTAGATACAACTGTTGGTATGCATATATCGGTTTAGTCGTAGGATAGCCCATATCCGTATTCAAACAGTGGATCCGCCGCACCATCTCCGCCATTGACCGGCACCTGGTTCATGGATCGCGGCCAGGTATGGGGCAGTTTGCCGGTGGGATTATACTCCCCGAAAATGACATCGGCAACGCCGGCTCCTTCGGTCCCGGGGAGCCAGGCTGCAAGAAAGGCATCCCAGTTCGGCAGTTCCGGCCCGACAATCAGCGGCCGGCCGGAGACCAGAACCACCACTACCGGAGTGCCCGTTTCTCGTACTGCGTTTATCGTCCTCACATCCTCCGGGTCTAATGCCAGGGATTCCATGTCTCCACGCCCCTCGGCGTAGGGAGTCTCACCAATCACAATGATTGCAACATCTGCACCTTCCGCGCCACTCCCGTCTCTGGAATAGGTCACTTCCGTCTCCTCCGGAACACTGCTCCGGATGCCTTCCAGAATAGTCGTACCCGGCGTAATTCCACCACTTTCCCCCTGCCAGGCAATGGTCCAGCCGCCGCACTGATTTCCGATATCATCAGCATTCTTCCCCGCCACGTGGATCCGCGTCAGGGACTTACCCAAAGGCAAGATATCATTGGAATTCTTTAAGAGTACCACCGATTCCCGGACTGCCTGCCGGGCAACATCCCGGTGTGATTCCGACCCTATGGCGGAAGTCAGGGACGTATCCACCAGCGGTTGTTCGAATAATCCCATCTCAAATTTCACCCTTAGAATTCGCGATACCGCATCATCGAGACGTTCCTGCGTCACCGTGCCTTCATTTACCAGTTCAGTGAGGAGTTCTATGAACTCCTGATAGCGATCCGGCACCATGACCATATCCACTCCTGCATTGACAGAGGTGGCAATTTGTTGTTTGTAGTCCCCCTGCAGCTGATCGATGGCTTTATAATCAGAAATGATGAACCCCTTGAATCCCAATTCGTCTTTCAGTACATCAGTGAGCAGATAGGTGTGTGCATGGAGTTTGGTCCCGTTCCAGCTGCTGTAGGAGGCCATAATAGTCCCCACGCCTTCCCGGATTGATGTGCGGTAACCCGGAAGATGAATGTTGCGCAACTCCTGTTCGGAGATTTGTGCATCTCCCTGATCGATGCCATTTGCAGTGGCACCATCCCCGATATAATGTTTCGCACATGCCAGAATATTGTAGGACTCGGAATATTCTCCCTGGTATCCCCGAACGGCGGCGGCACCAAGCTCCGCTACCAGCTCCGGGGACTCTCCGAATCCTTCATAGGTCCTCCCCCACCGCTCATCTCTCGGCACAGCAACACAGGGAGCGAACGTCCAGTTGATCCCCGTCCCTGCCACTTCCCGAGCCGTGATTTCGGAAACTTTTTCGACCAGTTGAGGATTTCGGGTAGCACCTAATCCAATATTATGAGGGAAAATGACGGCTCCGATAACATTATTATGCCCATGGACGGCATCAACACCGTACAAAATCGGAATGGCAAGCCGCGTTCGGAGTGCCTCCTTTTGAAACCTGGTATACATCTCCGCCCATCCACCGGGGGAATTATCTGCCGGCGCATCTCCACCCCCACTGAGCAGACTGCCGAGATAATAACGGCTGATGTCTTCATCTTCGTTCAGAAACTGCTTCCCCACCTGGGTCATTTGTCCAATCTTCTCAGCCAGGGTCATCCGACCCAGAAGATCATTCACCCGGTCTTCCACAGTGTGATTGGGATTCAGATACATTGGGGTGTTTCCATTCACGTTTTTCCCGTTGTCACTACATTGAAAAATGTACAACACCGCGGGGACAAATACGAAAACGATGAGTAACTTGTGCAGTCGTTTCATAGCCGGTCCTGTAGTTAGTGTTATCCGCTTCATTCGCACTCTATCCGGAAAACTGTTGCAAATAAATACTTATTCCCTGATAAATGGCCGGATGCGTAACGCCGACCTTTCATTTTCCTCGGCATTCGACTCCTATTAGTCCGTCGTTGTGCCGTTATTAATGAACAGAAAGAGTCCCCCGACAACTAATATCAAACCACCCCACCATAGGTTGGGATGGACCCTCCGCAATCCGGCCAAATTCGTCGCGGGAAATATCAGGAAGTACATACCGATAAGAAAGACAAAAATCCCAATGAGTAGGAGAACAAGACCGATTATTCCAATCGTGCTATGCACTGATGATTGTCTCTCTGCCATCTGAGAGTCCTCCTCCCGCATCCTTATGCTATTGGGATATCAGTTTCAATTTACTGCAGAGCATCAGGAACAGTTCAGGAATAAGTAACGTGAGAAAAAACTCACATATAAATGGTGTAGGATATTCTGCCCGCATTTCTGCTCCTGCCTAATTTCTGCATTCAGCTCTGAGTTGATTATCCCGACAGTTTATTTATAGCTACCGGAAACGAATTCGTATCGTTCATCTCAGCAGGAGCATCCCAACCCTCAATCATGTTCAGGCTTTGTTTCTGTTATTCGAACAAAAAATGCGCCAATTCAAAGTGTATCAGCGAAAATCCCTGAACTGCTGCAGTTGACTGCAAGCCGATCAGCTGCCAATGCCGATTACAACCCATGATAAACGCTGTGGAAGTTATCACTTTGATAACAATAGTATTATCAAATTGGTAATAGGTTTCCGACTCCTCGGCTGACACATAATACACACCTGACAGGTGAGGGAAGTCATTCTCCTTTTAGCCAAGTAAAATCCCTCCAATTGACTTAAATAATAAACACACACTACCTGATACTGTTTCAATTATTCGACTCTTTCATATATATCTTAAAGTCTGGTACTACAGACGTGAAACTGGCAAGGAAGTTGCACTAGGAATTGTACCTGCATAGATCATCGATGCAGGTGATGCGGGCTGGATTGACTCTCGCAGCTTTTGTCACAGGCGCATCTTATCCCTGGTCTATTAAAATCAGTTGAAAAACAGAGTTAAACCCGGGTTTGCGGAATGTATAATCACGTGCAGGCAACCGGATAATCGATACATAATTGACAAATACGAACAGATTAAACCGTAAACACTAAACACAGGAGAGGCAAATGAAGATTGGCATGAAAATCTTCGCAGTGTTGTTCTGCCTGACGATCGCAGCATTTACTGCGGTACCAGCTGAAGCAACACCCTTGAATGATTCTACACTCGTCATCCTGAAGGCGTATGAGCCACCGGTTATTGACGGTCAGCTGGATCCGATTTGGTATAATGCAGCTGAAATCGGTGCACTGAGAGTAGACGCGGCCAATGCCAGTGAACTGGATGATGACTACTGGTGGGACTGCTACCCCGTTTTCCGGGTGCTCTGGGATGAAGACAATCTGTATCTGTATGGCCGGGTTCGGGATGATGTAATGAACGTTGAAGCGGATGCGGTCCATGAGGACGATAGTTTCGAGTTGTTCTTTGACGGAGGCAACGATAAAACCGACGGCAACTATGACGCAGTGAATGACTTCCAGTTTCGTTTTAGCTATGAAGATGAGACCAATGCGGATCTCGATGCCGGAACAGGCAACGCAGGAGAGCCGTCCTTCGATCCCACAATGATTGAATACGCAAAGATGGATACCTTTTACTTCGATGAATTCCCCGGATATACCTTTGAGGCGGCAATCCCGTGGAGTGAACTGCGCTTTACCCCCATCGATGACGGTACGGAGATTGGATTTGATGTGCAATATAACGACAATGATACCGGGGCGCGTGACCATATGTTACGCTGGTGGACCACCAGCAACGACGCATGGTTTGACGCCAGCCAGTTTGGAAACGCCACCCTGAGTGAGTTTACAGTCTACCCCGAACTGACGATTCCCAAAGTGAACGGAACAGCTCCCACGGTTGACGCCACCATGGAAGGCGCTTGGAGCAGTGCCCCATTGTTTTCGGGCCATGTATTTATTCAGCGGCAGGCCGGCGACTATGATGAAACTCTGTGGACTGATCCGGTTTTCCTTGAGGACATCTTCTTTGATTACAAAACCCTGTATGATGACGAATACTTCTATCTCTTTGTGGACGTAGTTGATGACGAGAGGAATGTAGACGGAGATGCGTCCTACAATATGGATGGAATCGAACTCTATTTCGATGCCGGCAATACGGATGGCACTCAGTACGATGACGGCGACGCCCAATACCGATGGGTTTACAATACCGAAGCAGGAGACGGTAATAATTCGCCTGTGGCAACCAATGAAGAATTTGCATGGACAGACACCGATCTGGGGTACGCGTTTGAGCTGAAGTTCCCGCTGGATTCCCTTCCACAAGGTGGAGATTATGGTGATGGCTACATATTCGGCTTTGAAGTCCAGGTCAATGACAATGACGGCGGTGCCCGCGAACATTTGATGCGCTGGTGGTCGGATGATAATAACTCCTGGGCCGATCCCAGTTTGTTTGGTACGGCGGCACTGGAAGCAGCAAATATCCAGGTGGGTGTTGAGGATGAGGCTCCCGGACTGGCCTCTTCGTTCGCGCTGGAACAGAACTATCCGAACCCCTTTAACCCGGTGACCACCATTCCGTTTACAGTGCCCAGAGATGGTCATATCACCCTGACGGTACATAACATCCTTGGTGAAAAGGTCGCCACACTGGTGGACGGGTTCAGGACAGCAAATCAATATGAAGTAAACTTTAATGGGGTTGATCTGAGCAGCGGTATCTATTTCTACACACTGAAGACGACAAAGAGTGTTCAGACGAAGCGGATGGTCTTGTTGAAATAAGCTGCAATTGATCATCTATCACCTCATTCAGCGCCCGTGGCACATCAGCATTGCCACGGGCGCTTTTTGTCGTATGGACGGTTTCAAATTGCATTCAGGAAGAAAACGTCGTACTATATTCGAAATTATTTCCCCGATGTTACATTAGATTTATATCGAATGAACGTACAAAACCGGTAGTGAAATATTGAATTCGTCTCGTTTGACTGCACGCCAGAAACGGTATATCCGGCAACATTATGCATCCGAGTCCGTTGATACTCTGTCCAAAACTCTCGGAGTGAGCCGGAGTGCGGTTCAAGCTTACATTGCGACGATACCGGCATCATCGTATGGATACCGGAAACGGGTGGTGTTCTCCCTGTTACTGTTCCTCATCCCTGCAGGGATTCTTCTGCTCGCTGAAGGGGGGCTTCGTCTGCTCAACTACGGGGGTGA
>Ga0207797_1002752_pt1 | contig 12067 bp, 9 predicted proteins | sample PRCRCaboRojoPR_6_FD_187275 | JGI IMG/M metagenome (GOLD analysis project Ga0207797, IMG submission 187275) | Marine sediment microbial community from Cabo Rojo, Puerto Rico - PR CR 10% Liquid 1 (SPAdes) | ecosystem: Environmental > Aquatic > Marine > Coastal > Sediment | place: Cabo Rojo, Puerto... | reverse complement strand
TGTCGAAAGTGCCCAGAAGAGCCGCGAGGAATGGGAGGGCACGGTCGCGCGGATGGTCGAATACGGGGCGGAGCTGACCGACGCTGAGACGACTGTCCTCATCGACTATCTGACGGCGACCTACGGCAACTGAGCTCCGTTCGCCGGGAGGGAAGCGAGGCTGTGCGCCTCTACCGAGCGTCTGCCGAGGGACCAGTCAGCTGGCTCGTCTGATGCCCGGAGGATGAGGCGCGAGATTCGCAGCCAGGCAACGAGAATAGATGCGAGCACGCATTCTGGTGCGTGAGAGCTTCATCTGTGTATTCGAATCTCTCAGAACCAGGAGTCGAATCGCGCCATAGGCGCCAAGGAGACTATTTGATGCAGATTGTGACGGATAGCGGGACAGACGTAAGCCTCTCGCCGGAGGAGATGGCCGAACTGGCCATCGAGGTGGTGCCCCTGGTCGTGACGCTTGAGGGTACATCCTATCGCGACGGCGTGGACACCGAGCCGGAATCGTTCTATCGCTTGCTGGCGGAGGCCGATGATCTTCCCGTTACGTCGCAACCGTCGGCGGGGGATTTCGCCGCGGTCTATCGACGCCTGGCGGTGACCGATCCCGAGATCCTGTCGATCCATATGTCGTCGGGGTTGAGCGGCACGTTCGAATCCGCCCAGGCAGGGGCCGCGCTGGTGCCGGAGGCGAGCGTCACCCACGTCGACACGAAGACGTTGTCCGCCGCCGCCGGATGGCAGGTGGAGGCCGCGGCTCGGGCGGCGCGAGCGGGGTGGTCGAAGGAACGGATTCTCGCCCTGGTGAAGGGCATTGGGACGGCGAGCGAAAGCGTCTACACGCTGAAGGAGCTCAAGTATCTGATACACGGCGGGCGGATCAGCCATATGAAAGGACTGATCGCGTCGCTGTTGAGCATCAAGCCGCTGATCGGCGTGGAGAAGGTGAATGGGACCTACGTGCAGCGCGGCCAGGTGCGGACGTTCGGACGGGCGCTCAGGGGGCTCGTCGATCTGATGGCCGCTCAGCACGCCCCGGGGAGCGCGCTCCGCGTTCAGGTGTTGCACGCCTACAACGAGGACGGAGCGGCCCGGCTGCGGGAGGAGATCGATGAACGCTTCGATTGTACCTGGCTGCCCGCGGGCTCCATCTCCACCGTGCTCGGTGCTCATACCGGCCCCAGTATGGTGGGCGTGGCCTACGCGTCGTTGACGGCGCTACCCGAGATGCCTTAGATAGCCGACCGTCGTCCGGGCGTTGGCCCCGTCGCATCTCTCTTCCCCGGAAATGCAGTGCACTTCACCGACGCCTTAGGGCGTGCCCTGGGCAGTCGCGTTTCAAGACTCCCGAGTTCTCATGCGGAGCATTCGTCCTACAGGACGCGCGCAGACGACTGAGACGCTTCAAGAACAGAACCGTCTCGCCAAATTCCGGAAGTCTGGGCTTACGGCTTCCAGGTGCGATCGCCCCGGGGGCTTGGCTGCGCAAGCTGGACGCACGCCTGTCGGCAGGGGCAACGCACCATCCAGGCCAATGGCGGCTATTCCTCGAAGCGACCCAGGACCAGGCAGGCGTTCTGCCCGCCGAGGCCGAAGGAGTTGGAGAGGGTGACGCGCACGTCCGCCTCGCGCGCCTCCCCCGGCACGTAGTCGAGATCACACTCGGGGTCCGGGTTCTCCAGATTGATGGTGGGGTGGATGATCCCCTCTTCGATCGTCTTGATGCAGACGGCGGCCTCGATGGCGCCGGCGCCCCCCATGGCGTGGCCGATCATCGACTTGGTCGAGCTGATGGGTACGTCGTAAGCGCGCTGGCCGAAGAGGTCCTTGATCGCCTTCGTCTCCACGGCGTCGTTGATCGGCGTGCTGGTCCCGTGGGCGTTGATGTAGTCGACGTCCGACGGCGTCAGTCCGCCGTCTTCCAGGGCCCGGCGCATGGCGCGGATGGCGCCTTTCCCCTCGGGGTGGGGCTGGGCGACGTGGTAGGCGTCCGATGAGGAGGCGTGGCCCAGCACCTCGGCGCGGACGTGGGCGCCCCGCCGGGTGGCGTGCTCCAACGACTCCAGGACGAGGATGGCGCATCCCTCGCTGTAGATGAAGCCGTCCCGCTCCGCGTCGAAGGGACGGCTGGCTTTCTGCGGCTCATCGTTGCGGGTAGAAAGGGCGCGCATGGCGCAGAAGCTGGTGATGGGGATGAAGTGAATCAGCGCCTCGATGCCGCCGCAGATCATCGCGTCCGCCGCCCCGAGGCGGATGGCGTCGGCGGCCTCTCCCACGGCCTGCGTCCCCGAGGCGCAGGCGGCCACCTCGGTGCTGATCGGGCCTTTGGCCCCGGCGTAGCAGCTGACGTGGTGCGAAGGCATGTTGAGCAGCATCCCGATCGCGTTGAACGGGTTCACCCGGCCCCAGCCCCGCTCCCGATGCTCGTCCACGACGTTGACGCAGTGCTCGAAGCCGCCGATGGCGGTTCCCATCAGCACGCCCACGCGATCCTCGTCGGCAAGAGGGAGCTCCAGACCGGCGTCGGCGAGAGCGGCCTGGGCGACGGCGACGCTGACCTGGGAGCAGCGGGCCATGCGGCGGGCCTCCTTCCGATCGATGTAATCCCGGGGATCGAAGCCCTTGATCTCGCCGGCGATGCGCGACGGGGACTCCGAGGCGTCGAACTGGGTGATAAGACTGACGCCGGAACGGCCATCCACCAGCCCCTGCCACGTCTCTTCGACGCTCAGACCCAACGGAGTTATGGCGCCCATACCCGTAACGACGACACGCTTTCTACCATTCATCGTCAACATCCTCTCTCTCATACAGCCGGGGTGGCTTGAGACGGTACCAGGCCTGCGGCAGCCTTACGGACCAGATTGGAGCGGAGTATACCGGCAGTGGCGCGATGCTGCAAATCGGCCTGGTGTGGACACTCACGCAGCGGAACCTGCCGGATGAACCAGGAGAACAAAAAAAGCCATCCCCGGTGGCTGCTGCTGCCTGGGATGGCTCTTTGCGCAGGGTCGGTCCCGCAAGGGGCCTTGCCGCGCAGGCTAATTCAAGGGTTGCCTAGAACCAGCCGGTGTCTTCCTCCAGCGACTTCACGTCCGCGGCGCGGGGGCCCTTATCGCTCTGCTCGATGGTGAACTCCACGCGCTCCCCTTCGTTCAGCGACTTGAAGCCGCCGCCTTGGATGGAGGAGTAGTGGACGAATACGTCTTCGCCATTGTCACGGGAGATGAAGCCGTATCCCTTCGGATTGCTGAACCACTTGACGGTCCCCGTCAGGCGGTCTCCCTCGTCAGCTTCTTCTGCTTCTTCTTCTTCGGCTTCTGCTTCTTCGGCTTCTGCTTCGGCGACCGGCTCCTCGGCAGAGACTTCTTCTTCGCTCTCTTCCTCGGCAGCCATTTCCTCGTCGGTCTGCGTCCAAGGCTCCACGTCGTTGCTTTCTTGCTCTTCGAACTCGAACATGATACCTACTGCTCCTTTGTTCCTGTGGCTGTTACGCCTTTTACGAATTACGCCTCTTACGAACTGCGCCTTACGATGCGAAATGCGTCTTCCGAATGGAGCTTGACCAAAAGAAAAAGACCGACCAGGCTGCGCAAGCCCAGGCGATCTCCCGTTGGTTGGTCACAGCTCACGTCATACTGAGCTTGATGATAACACAGTCGCTGAGAATGTCAAGAGCTGGTGACGATGCGCAACATGGCAATCGCATTTGACCACAATTCCGAAGCTTCGGCCGAGTATTCACCCCGGGCGTTGCGCGCATTCTGGGCGGGATGCCTTCAGAAGCAGGCTATCCCGCAAACTTCGAAATTCCAGGCGTGATCTCCTTTCCATATGCGATTGCCCTGCGATGCGCAAAAGGGGGCGGCACGTCCTCACGCTCGCGGTGATCGGCCCTCGCCGGGCGTCCGAGTGTAGCGACGTAAGAAGCAAAGCGGATAAGCCGGCGTCGTCAATGTGTCGGTCACCGCGAGCGCGAGAATCACGGAGCCTCTAAGGAGCTGCTTGTTGCGCGACCGGGATAGTGTAAAATGGACCCGTTCGTTCCCAGCGGCGGAGCACAGCGTCGGGTGGCTGCGTCGTTGCCGGCTGCGGTCTGAGTTGATGGTGGTGTAGGAGAGGAGGGGCGACGTATGAACATCGTCGAACGGGTAGACGACTGGGTGAAGATCCGCAACGCCCTCGTGAGCGTCTCGGACAAGGCCGGGCTGGACGTGCTCATCCCGGGCCTCATCGACGCCAACCCCGACGTCCAGATCTACTCCACCGGGGGAACGTACGCAGCGATCGCCGAAATTCTGGGATCGGAGAGGGCGCCCAGCCATCTGACCCGGGTCGCCGACTACACCGGCCAGCCGGAGACGCAGGGCGGGTTGGTCAAGACCCTCGACTTCAAGATCTATCTCGGTTTGCTCACCGAGACGTACAATCCGTCCCACCAGGCGGACCTGGAGCGGACGGGCGCGGTGCCCATCGACATAGTGGTGGTCAATCTATACCCGTTCGAGGCCACCGTCGCCCGCCCGGGGGTGACCGTGGAGGAGGCCCGGGCGAACGTCGACATCGGCGGGCCGTGCATGATCCGCGCGGCGGCGAAGAACTACCTGCGGGTCGCGACGGTGGTGGAGCCGGCGGACTACCCGTCGCTGGTGGCGTCCCTCCGGGCCCAGGACGGTCGCCTCAACCTGACCACGCGCTTCGAGCTGGCCCGCCAGGCCTTCGCCCACACGGCGGCGTACGACCAGGCCATCAGCGAGTATCTCGCCCGGCAACGCGTCGACGCCGTGCCGTCGACCTACACCCTTGAGTGATGATCATCTTCTGAAGGCCTCCTGGTCAGATGCGCCCACACTCGGGACGGAGGATCGACCGAAAACTCGGCAGCCTGGTCAGGCGCGATTGCCCGGCGATATTCGGACGATGATTGAAGATGTCAAAGATGACGAGAGATGACTGAAAATGACTGACGACCTGAAAACTGCCTACCGGACGATCATGGACGACAACTTTCCCCCGCGCATGGAGATTGCCTTCGTCTTCGACGACGAGCGGACCACGCTGGTCTACGAGAAGGTCACGTGGGTGGTCGATGGGGTGCGGAAGGGGCTCCGTTACGGCGAGAACCCGGGCCAGGAGGCGGCGCTCTACAGGCTGATCAACGGCCATCTGGTGCTGGGCGACGTGACGACGATTGCGCCCGGGCGGTACCTCGTCTCCGACGCGGAGCTGCTCCAGGCCGGGAAGCATCCGGGGAAGATCAACCTGACCGACGCGGACAACGCCCTCAACATCCTCGGCGGATTGGGGCGCTGTCTGCCGGGCCGACCGGCCGCCGCGGTGATGAAACACAACTGTCCGGCGGGCGTGGCGATGGCGGACACCCTCGCCGGGGCGTACCTGCGGGCCGACCTGGCCGATCATCTGGCCGCTTTCGGCGGGTGCGTGGCGCTCAACCGCCCGGTGGACCTGGAAACGGCCGAGGCGATCGCCGAGCGGTATGCCGAGGTGGTGGCGGCGCCAGCCTTCGAAGAAGGCACCGTCGAGATTCTCTCCCAGCGGAAGAACCTGCGCATCATGCGCATCGACGATATCGAGCGGCTGACGGCCTTTGCGACGGAGCGCTTCGTCGACTTCAAGAGCCTCATCGACGGGGCGATCGTGGCCCAGCTCTCGTTCGTGCCGGAGTTGCGGGGCGTGGAGGATCTGAGGCCCGCCGAGGCCGTGCACGACGGGACGACCTACCGCGTGGGACGCGGTCCGACGGAGCGAGAGGCCGAGGACATGGTCTTCGGCTGGATGGTGGAGGCCGGGGTGCCCTCGAACTCGGTGCTCTACGTCAAGGACCTGGTCACCGTCGGCATCGGGACCGGCGAGCAGGACCGGGTCGGCGCCGCCCGCATCGCGCGGGACAAGGCGTACCGGAAGATGGCCGACCGCCTCGCCTACGAGCGCCGCGGGGTGATCTTCGATGCGTTGGAGGATGAGGCGGAACGGCAGGAGATCCGGGCGGAGGTGGAAGCGGCGCGCGGAGGGCTGACCGGCGCGGCCATGGTCTCGGACGGGTTCTTCCCCTTCCGCGACGGCGTGGACGTCGGCCTGCGCGAGGGCGTCACGGCCGTGATCCAGCCGGGTGGGTCGCGCAACGACCACGCGGTCATCGAGGCTTGCAACGAGGCCGGGGCGACGATGGTCTTCACCGGGCAGCGGAGTTTCCGGCACTGAGACACGCAGACGCCGGGTCTTCTGAAGAATCCCGGCTTGGGGGGAAACACTTGTGAATTGGGAAGCGAAGTACGGACGGGAGGCGCTGACCTTCGACGACGTGCTCCTGGAGCCGGCCGAGTCCGCGGTGGTGCCGCGAGAGACAGACGTGACCACGCGCCTGACGCGGCACATCGACCTGAACTGCCCCGTGGTGAGCGCGGCGATGGACACCGTCACCGAGGCGCAGCTGGCCGTCGCCATCGCCCGCGAAGGGGGCATCGGCATCCTCCACCGGAACACGTCGATCCAGGACCAGGTGGGGATGATCCAGCGGGTGAAGCGCTCGCAGAGCGGCATGATCACCGATCCGATCACCCTGCCGGCGGACCGGCCGATCGGGGAGGCCCTCGACATCATGGGCCACTACCACATCTCGGGCATCCCCATCACCGAGGAGGACGGCCTGCTGGTCGGCATCCTGACGAACCGGGACCTCCGCTTCGAGGAGGATCTGGAGCGGCCGGTCCACGAGCTCATGACCAAGGAGGACCTGATCACCGTCCCGGTGGGGACGACGCTGGACCAGGCGAAGCGGATCCTCCACCGACACCGGATCGAGAAACTGCTCGTAGTCGACGAGGACTATGTGCTGCGGGGCCTGATCACGGTCAAGGACATCCTGAAGCGCATCGAGCATCCCAACACGTGCGAGGACGACCTGGGGCGGCTCCGGGTGGGCGCCGCCGTGGGCGCGGGGGCGGACATGCTGGACCGGGCCGAGGCCCTGGTCGAGGTGGGGGTGGACGTGCTGGCCATCGACGCCGCCCACGGTCACTCCCGGGGCGTGATGGAGGCGCTGGTGGCGCTGAAAGAGGCGTTCCCGGAGACCGACGTCATCGCCGGCAACGTGGTGACCGCCGAGGGGACCCGCGATCTCATCGAGCGCGGCGCCGACGCGGTGAAGGTCGGCGTGGGGCCGGGCTCGATCTGCACCACCCGCGTGGTCGCCGGGGCCGGCATGCCCCAGATCACGGCGATCACCGAGTGCGCGGCGGCGGCCGAGCCCCACGACGTGCCCATCATCGCCGACGGGGGCATCAAGTACTCGGGCGACATCACCAAGGCCATCGCCGCGGGGGCGCACAGCGTGATGATCGGGAGCCTCTTCGCCGGCACGGAGGAGAGCCCGGGCGAGATGGTCCTCTACGAGGGGCGCTCGTTCAAGGCCTACCGCGGGATGGGGTCGATGGGCGCGATGAAGGAACGCTCGGCGGACCGGTACTTCCAGGCGGACGGGGGGAAGCCGGTGCCCGAGGGGATCGAGGGCATGGTGCCCTACAAGGGCTCGCTGGCCGACATGCTCTACCAGCTGGTGGGCGGTCTGCGCTCGGGCATGGGGTACTGCGGGTGCGAGACGATCGAGGCGCTCCGCCGCGACGCGCGCTTCATCCGCATCACCGGCGCGGGGCTGCGGGAGAGCCACCCGCACGACGTCGAGATCACCAAGGAGGCGCCGAACTACGAGCGGCGCCGGTGACCTTCCCGAAAGCTGGGGAGTGGTCGCGCTGGTTAAGGTAGGGTTGCGGGTAACAGTTCTTGTCTCGATGAAGTCATCTTCGTAGCTTTCGGGAAGGTTAGACTATGCACGCTGAAGGGTTCACGCACGAGACGTATCTCTCGCCGTTCACCTGGCGCTACGGGTCGGACGCGATGCGTACCATCTGGGCCCAGGCGCACAAGCGCCGGCTGTGGCGCCGCGTCTGGGTGGCGCTGGCGGCGGCGCAGCGCGAGGCCGGCCTGGTCGACGACGCGCAGCTGGCCGACCTGAGGGCGCACGCGGACGAGGTCGACGTGGCCCGCGCCGCCGAGATCGAGGCCGAAATCCACCACGACCTGATGGCCGAGGTGAAGACGTACGCCGAGCAGTGCCCGGTCGGGGGAGGCGTGATCCACCTCGGGGCCACCAGCGCCGACGTGCAGGACAACGCCGACGCCCTCCGCATCCGCGAGGCCCTCGACCTGATCCTGGAGGGGCTGCGCCGGGTATTGCCCGAGCTGGCGGATCTGGTGGAGGCGAACGCGGAGCGGCCCTGCATGGGCTTCACGCACCTCCAGCCGGCGGAGCCGACGACCGTCGGCTACCGCCTGGCGACCTACGGCCAGGATCTGCTGGAGGACTACGCGGACCTGGCGCGGGTGCGGAATCGCATCCGCGGCAAGGGAATCAAGGGCGCGGTGGGGACCGCCGCCTCCTACGACCAGCTCCTGGCCGGGACCGGCATGACGCCGGCCCAGATGGAGGCCCTGGTGATGGAGGCCCTCGACCTGGGGGCCTTCCCGGTCGCGACCCAGGTCTATCCGCGGAAGCAGGACTACCGGGTTTTGACCGCGCTGGCCGCGTTGGCCGCCTCCCTCTACCGCTTCGCCTTCGACCTGCGGCTGCTCCAGTCGCCCGTCTTCGGGGAGTGGAGCGAGCCCTTTGGCGCGAAGCAGGTCGGCTCCTCGGCCATGCCCTTCAAGCGGAACCCGATCAACGCGGAGAACATGGACAGCATGGCCCGCTACGTGGCGGCCCTCACCCGCGTGGCGTGGGACAACGCGGCGCACAGCCTGCTGGAGCGGACGCTGGACGACTCGGCCAACCGGCGCCTGATCCTGCCCGGGGCGTTCCTGGCCACGGACGAGCTGCTGAAGCGGGCGCGCCGCATCCTGCGGGGTCTCGAGATCCACGACGCGGGCATCGGCCGCAATATGGAGGCCTACGGCACCTTCGCGGCCAGCGAGCGGCTGCTGATGGCGCTGGCCCGCGCCGGGGCGGACCGCCAGGCGATGCACGAGGTGATCCGGCAGCACGCCCTGGCCGCCTGGCAGGCGGTTCAGGGGGGCGCGGGGAATCCCCTCGCCGACCGGTTGGCGGCGGATCCTGAGATTCTTGAGTACTTGTCCGAGGAGCAAGTGCGAGCGCTGATGGAGGCCCGGGACTACGTGGGGAACGCCCCGGAGCGGGCGCGCCGCGTGGCGGCCATGATCCGCGAGTTCGTTTGACGCCCCGTCGCCGATGTGGCACAATCTCTAGCAGGATGTTTCTGCCGACGACTCAAAAAGAACTGAGAGACCGCGGCTGGGACCAGCTCGACGTCATCCTGGTGACCGGCGACGCCTACATCGACGCCCCGCACATGGGGATCGCCGTGGTGGGCCACGTGCTGGCCGACCTGGGATACCGGGTGGGCGTCATCGCCCAGCCCGACGTCCACGACCCGGAGGACATCACGCGGCTGGGCGAGCCGGCCCTCTTCTGGGGCGTCTCCGGCGGCAGCATCGACTCGATGGTGGCCAACTACACCGCCTTGAAGAAGCCCCGCCGCTCCGACGACTACACCCCCGGGGGGAGGAACGAGCGGCGCCCCGACCGCGCCGTCATCGTCTACACCAACCTCATCAAGCGCTATTTCAAGGACACGGCCCCCATCGTGCTCGGCGGGGTGGAGGCGAGCCTCCGCCGCGTGGCCCACTACGACTACTGGGACGACGCCGTCCGCCGCTCCGTGCTCCTCGACGCCAAGGCCGACTACCTGATCTACGGCATGGCGGAGAAAACGGTCGTGGCCTTTGCCGATGCGCTGCGGTTTGGCAAGCCGCCGGGGATTCTGCGCGGGCTCTGCGCCGTGGCGGACGAGCCGCAGAAAGGGTACCTCGAGCTCCCTTCCTACGAGGCGGTGCGCGCGGACAAGCGCGCCTTCATCGAGATGTTCCACGCCTTCTACGACAATAACGATCCGCGGAACGCCCAGGGGCTGATGCAGCGGTACGGCAATCGGTATCTGATCCAGAATCCGCCGGCGCCGTACCTGACCCAGGAGGAGCTCGACGCCGTCTACGGGCTCGACTTCGAGCGGGATGCCCACCCGATCTACGAGGAGCAGGGAGACATCAAAGCCCTCGATACGATCCGCTTCGCCCTGAGCACCCACCGCGGCTGCTACGGCGAGTGCAACTTCTGCGCCATCGCCGTCCACGAGGGGCGCACCATCCGCTGGCGGAGCCCCGCGTCGATCGAGGCCGAGGCTCGGGAGCTGGTGGAGCGGCCGGACTTCAAGGGGACCATCCAGGACGTGAGCGGCCCCACGGCGAACATGTACGGCTTCGAGTGTCCGAAGAAGCTCCGCGAGGGCGCCTGCCAGGACCGGCGCTGCATCACCCCCCAGGTCTGTCCGACGCTGCCGGTCGATCACAGCCACCACCGGGACCTGCTGCGGCGCTTGCGGCGGCTGCCGGGGGTGAAGAACGTCTTCGTCTCTTCGGGGTTGCGATACGATCTGCTGCTGCACGACGAGGAGCACGGCGACGCCTATCTCGACGAGGTGGTGGCGCACCACGTCTCCGGGCAGATGAAGGTGGCGCCGGAGCACACGGAGGAGCGGGTGCTGCGGGCGATGGGGAAGCCGGGGCCCGAGCCGCTGCTCGCGTTTCGGGAAAAGTTCTTCGATGCCACGGAGCGGGCGGGGCTGCCCCAGTTCCTCACGTACTACATCATCGCCGCCCATCCGGGCTGCACGCTGGCCGACATGCGTCGGCTCCGGGCGTTCGCCGTGGAGGAGCTGGAGCTGCTTCCGGAGCAGGTGCAGATCTTCACGCCGACGCCGTCGACGTACGCCAGCTTGATGTACTACACGGAGATCGACCCGTTTACCGGTGAGAGGATGTTCGTCGAGAAGGGGTTCAAGGGGAAGAGGAAGCAGAAGCGGGTCGTGCGCTCACCGAAGGCGTGACCTGACGAGCGCATACGTCCCGCGGGTCGTCGACGGGGTGCCGGCTGGCACGTCCTCTGCTGACCGGCACCCCGCGGCCCCTGCGACTGTGCAGGTGTTCCGGGGAATCAGGAACCGTCGGCCAGAGCTCTCCTGACGCAATCCCTGGCCTTGGAGAGGTCCCAGCCCTCTGAGGCCGCAACCTCGGCGTCCAGCATGTCGAGCGCCCGTTCGTAAAGACGCTTCCCGCCGGTGGTCCAGTTCCCGTCCTCGCTCTCGGCGTAGGCTCGGAGGTCGCGCACGGCCGCGGCGATCTTCTCGGGTTCTCCACTGTCCACCGCGGCGCGAATCTCTGCCTGTCTCGTCTTGTAGTTGTCGGGCAGACTCTTCGCCTTGTCCCGGAGGGTTCTGAAGATGACGTTCGGATCGGATAGCACCTGCCGGATTTCCGGAGACGTCTCGGGGATACGGATCGTGTAACCGGCTGCCAGCATCTCTACCACTAAGTAGCGCGTCTCCTCCTCGTCCCATTCACGCGTCTCGAAGTCGACCACCTTGCCCACACCGCGGGTGCGGTGGAATATCGCAGACCCTACATCTACTGATAACATCGCTATCCTTTCTACCTACCCAACTATGTCCATATCGGGCTACCCATAATGTAACACGTTTGTACCACTTAGTCAAGTGAACGCGGGACAATGCGCGGCTTCGTCATTCTCAGAACCTTGCGCGGTTCGGGCTTCCGGTCAGCGTCAGGTGGCGGCTCCACCTCAGATATTGGTCTCCCGACCAGCCACTGCCCCTCCCCCTTTGCCTCCGTCTCACCTGTGGTAAAATAGCGAACAGCGCTCTTCTTGGCGAGTCAGGTTTCGAAAACCTGACAGGTCTATGGAAAGGGAATCCCTATGTCCAACCCTGTCCCTCTTCAGCACGACACGATCTACCACATCTACAATCGGGGAAACGACGGCGCGGATCTATTCATCGAGGAGCGCAACTACCGTTACTTCCTCCAGCTCACCATCCGGCACGTCCATCCAGTGGTCGAGACGTACGCCTACTGCCTGTTACGAAATCATTTCCACCTGCTAATCAAGGTCAAGTCGGAGAATGAG
>Ga0207797_1002751_pt1 | contig 12069 bp, 10 predicted proteins | sample PRCRCaboRojoPR_6_FD_187275 | JGI IMG/M metagenome (GOLD analysis project Ga0207797, IMG submission 187275) | Marine sediment microbial community from Cabo Rojo, Puerto Rico - PR CR 10% Liquid 1 (SPAdes) | ecosystem: Environmental > Aquatic > Marine > Coastal > Sediment | place: Cabo Rojo, Puerto... | reverse complement strand
TTCGCCCTGGAGATCGCCGAGCGAATCGGCCTCCCGGAGGACCTCCTGGACGAGGCCCGGTCGCGGATGAGCCGGGAGGAACGCGCCATGGAGGGCGTCCTCTCGGAGCTGGAGGAGCGGGAGGAAGAGCTCGAGCGGCTCACCGCCGAGCTCCGGCACCAGCGCCGCGAGCTCCGGGAGCGGGAGACGGAGCTGGAGGAGCGCGAGGACGAGGTCGAGCGCCGGGAGGCGGAGGTCGAGCGGGCCGCCCAGGAGCGCGCCGAGGAGTACCTGCTGGAGGCCCGCGAGGAGGTCGAGGAGGCCATCCGCCGGCTGGAGGAGGAGTACGAGGAGGCCCGGGAGTCGGCGCCGGCGGAGGGGGCGGGAGCGGCCGGACCGGACGAGGAGGAGCGGCGCGAGGCGGCGTCCGAGGCACGGGCCGCCGTGGAGGAGGCCGTGCGGGAGCGTCGCCGGCGGACGCCGGAGGTCCCGACCACGGACGCGGGGGAGACGGGCGGGACGGCCCCCGCCGACCTGGAGGAGGGCGACACGGTGGTCGTGCAGTCGCTGGACGGCACCGGCGAGCTGCAGGAGCTGCGCGGCGACCGGGCCGTGGTGCTCAAGGGCGGCGTCCGGCTCACCGTGGACCGGAGCGAGCTCGAGCGGGTCCCAGAAGGGGAGGAGGACGCCGATCGCGGGAACGGCTCGGCGCCCCGCGGGGCGGAGTCGCGCCCGGACTTCGACGCCAGCTCGGAGGTGGACCTGAGGGGGAAGCGGACGGACGAGGTGGAGGGACCGCTCATGACCTCCCTGGACGCGGCCATCGTCGCCGACCTCCCCAGGCTGCGGGTGATCCACGGGAAGGGGACCGGGGCCCTCCGTCAGCGCGTCCGCGAGCTCCTCTCCGGCGACGACCGGATCCGGGGCTTCCGCGAGGGAGGCCCCGGTGAAGGAGGGAGCGGCGTCACGATCGTGGAGCTGAAGGAGGGCGGCGACACGGGGCCGCCCGGCCCGGAGCCGGGGCCGGGCGGATGATCAGCGACGCCGTCGTCGAGGAGGTCCGCGCGCGGGCCGACCTGGTGGACATCGTGGGCGAGTACACCTCCCTCAAGCGGGTGGGGAAGAGCGTCCGCGGCCCCTGTCCGCTCCACGACGGCGACGACCCCAACTTCTCCATCGATCCCAACCGCCAGATCTTCAAGTGCTTCGTCTGCGGCGAGGGCGGCGACGTCTTCTCCTTCGTCATGAAGCACCTGGGCATGGACTTCCCGGAGGCCGTGCGCCACGTGGCGAAGCGGGTGGGCGTCGAGGTGGAGGAGGACGACGGCGACGACCGTGATCCCCACGCCGCGGTCCGCGAGGCGCTGGCCTTCGCGGCGGAGTGGTTCACCCGCAACCTGGTGGAGGGCGACGGGGGCGAGGCCGGGCGCCGCTATCTGGCCGACCGGGGCCTGGACCTGGAGGAGGCGGAGTCCTACGGCCTCGGTTTCGCCCCGGACGCCTGGCGGCGGCTCCGGTCGGCGGCCGGGAAGCACGGCTTCGGGGACGAGGTCCTGATGGAGGCCGGCCTCCTCTCCACCAGCGAGAAGGCCGACGAGCCCTACGACCGGTTCCGGAACCGCCTGATCTTCGCCATCCACGACACGCGGGACCGTCCCATCGGCTTCGGCGGCCGCACGCTCAGCCGCGACGACGACGTCCCGAAGTACATCAACTCCCCGGACTCGCCGGTCTTCCACAAGGGCCGCACGCTGTACGCCCTGAACTGGGCGCGCCACGCCATCCGGAAGGAGGAGGCGGCCCTGATCGTGGAGGGCTTCACCGACGCCCTCTCCCTCCACACCCGGGGTCGGGAGACCGCGGTGGCGCCGCTGGGCACGGCCATGACGCCGGAGCAGGCCGAGACGGTGGCACGCTACGCCGACACGGCCTTCCTGCTCTACGACTCCGACGCGCCGGGGCTGAGGGCCACCTTCAAGGCCGCCGACAACCTGCTCGAGGCCGGCGTCCATCCCATGGTCGTCACCCTGCCGCCGGATCACGATCCCGACTCGCTGGTGCGGGAGGAGGGGGTCGAGGCCCTGGACCGGTGCGTGAACGACGCCGTCGACGTCATCGAGCGAAAGCTCCAGATCCTGGAGAAGAAGGGATACCTGGAGAGCATCGAGGGGCGGCGGAGGGCCGTCGACGGGCTGCTCAGCACCCTCCGGGCCGCGGAGGACGCGGCGCTGCGCGACCTGTACCTGGACCGCGTGGCCGATCGCACCGGTGTGCGGCGGGCGACCCTGGTGAGCGAGGTGGCCCGGGCCGAGGAGCGGCGCCAGCGACGCGAGCGCCTGCAGGAGCGTCGCCGGGAGCGACGCGAGAGCGGCCGGGAAGCCGGCCCGGGGCGCCCCTCCGGCGGTGGATCCGGACCGGGCCCGCGGAGTCACGGGAGCGGCTCCGAGCGGGAGGACGTCGGCGACACCGGACCGGTGGCCGAGCGCGACCTCCTCCTGCTGCTCGTCCGGGACGACGATGGCGAGATCCTGGAGCGGAGCGTCGAGTCCGGGCTTGAGCCGGGCCACTTCGAGAACGAGCATTACCGTGCCGTCTACCGCGCCTTCCTGGAGACCCACGGCGCCGGGGACGACCCCCTGGGACGGCTGGAGGGTAGTGAGCGGCGGCTCCTGTCGCGGCTCCGGTCCAGCGGCACGGAGCTGACGCATCCCGACCAGATCTTCGAGCGGTGCGTGGCCCGGCTGAAGAACCGACCGCGGTTCCGCCGGCTGCGGGAGATCGACCACGAGCTCGAGATGGCCGACGACGACCAGGCCGTGGAGCTGGTGCAGGAGAAGCAGGAGATCGCCCGGGAGCTCCGGAAGGAGGGCGTGCCACTCTCGTTCGTCCACCGGTGGAGCGAGAGCGGTCCCGCCGCCGGGAGCCGCGGGGGGCGGCGGTGACGATCCGCTCCCCGCCCGGCCGCCGACGGATGTCGACTCGACGACGAACCATGACCCACCAGGCCCAGGACAGGATCAGGAGATGCCCACGAGTGAGACCGTCGACGCAGTAGACGCGCTTCTCTCGCTGCAGGAGGTCGACGAGGAGATCGACCGGCGGCGGGAGCGGCTCGAGTCCCTGGAGCCGGAGCTGTCCGACCGGCGCCAGCACGTGCAGGAGCTGGAGAACCGGGCCCAGGAGCTCCGCTCCCGGGTGGAGGAGGCGGAGTCGCAGCTGCGACAGCGCGAGCGGACCGTGAAGGCCGCCCGCGAGACCCTGAAGCGTCTCAGGAAGAAGGCCGACGACGTCCAGAGCATGAAGCAGCACAAGGCGGTGCGGAAGGAGATCATCAGCGCCGAGGAGAACCTGGACAGCTCCGAGGACGACGTCCTGGATGCCATGCAGGAGGTGGAGACGCTGCGGAGCCGCCTGTCGGACGTCGAGGAGGAGCTGGAGGAGGAGCGGGAGGACTACGAGGCCGCCGAGGCCGACGTCGCCACCTCCCGCGACGAGCTGGAGGAGGAGATCGAGGGCTGGAAGGAGAAGAAGCGGGTCCTGGAGGAGCAGATCGAGGATCGGCTCCTGGACGCCTACCGGAAGATCCGCAGGGGCACCACCGAGTCGGCCCTGGCTCCCCTGACACCCGACGGCGTCTGCGGCCACTGCTTCACCTTCGTCCCGCCCCAGCGGCGCTCGGAGATCCGATCCGGCGAGAAGCTCCACACCTGCGAGGGGTGCGGCGTCATCCTCTATCCCCCGTCCCGCGAGGAGGACGAGGACGACGATGGCTGAGGCCGGCCGCCGCTGGATCGACCCGGCGCCGGTCGATTCGGAGCGGGTCCGGGAGCTGGCGGCCGAGCTGGGTCTGAAGCGGGAAGTGGCGGAGATCCTCGTCCGCCGCGGCCGCGGGAGCCCGGCGGACGCCCGCCGCTGGCTCCGTCCCCGTCCCTCGCACCGCCACCCGCCCGAAGCGCTGCCGGACATGGAGGCCGCGGCGCGCCGCGTGGAGGCCGCCGTCGACGGCGGCGAGACCATCCTGGTCCACGGCGACTACGACGCCGACGGGATGTGCTCCGCGGCGCTGCTGACCCGGGGGCTGCGGCAGCTGGGGGCCGACGCCCGCCCCTTCGTCCCCCACCGCACCGAGCACGGCTACGACCTCGGGGAGGCGGGACTGGAGCGAGCCGTCGAGGAGGGGGCCTCGCTGATCCTCACGGCCGACTGCGGCGTCACCGCCCTGGACGCCGTCGAGCGCGGTCGGGACGCCGGCCTGGACGTGGTGATCACGGACCACCACCAGCCCGGACCCCGCCTGCCCGAGGCCGTGGCCGTCGTGAACCCGAGCCGTGCCGACAGCGAGTATCCCTTCGGGGGGCTGGCCGGGGTCGGGGTCGCGTTCAAGCTGCTGGAGGCCCTCTTCTCCCGTGCCGGACGACCGCCGGAGGAGCTGAACCAGCACCTGGACCTGGTGGGCGTGGGCACCGTGGCGGATCGGGTCCCCCTGGTGGACGAGAACCGGGTGCTGGTGCGGGCGGGGCTCGCCGCCCTGTCGCGGACGCGGAAGCCCGGGCTCCGGGCCCTGCTGGACGTGGCCGGATGGAGCGACGGCGAGGACCTGTCGTCGTCGGTGGTCAGCTACGGCCTGGCGCCCCGGCTGAACGCCGTCGGCCGCATCGCCGACGCGAACCGCGGGGTGCGGCTCCTGCTAACCGACGACCCCGACGAGGCCCGGGAGCTGGCCCGGGAGCTGGAGCGGCAGAACCGCGAGCGACGGGACGCCGACGGCCGGGTCCTGGCCGAGGCCCTCGAGCGGCTGGAGTCGAGCTACGACCCCTCCCGGGACCGGGGCGTCGTGCTGTGGGGAGAGGACTGGCACCCCGGCGTCATCGGCATCGCCGCCTCCCGGGTGGTGGAGAAGATCCACCGCCCGGCGGTCCTGGTGACCTTCCGGGAGGGCGTGGGCCGCGGCTCCGGCCGGTCCATCGACGGGTTCCACCTGGTGGAGGCGCTGGGTCGCTGCGAGGGGGCCCTGGAGCGGTACGGCGGGCACGAGATGGCCGCGGGGCTGCAGGTACGCCGATCGCAGGTGGAGGAGTTCGACGAGCGGTTCCGCGAGGTCGCCGGCCGGGAGCTCGGGGAGTCCGACCTGGTGCCGGAGCTCGCCCTGGACCTGAAGCTGCCCCTCTCCGAGGCGGACCGTGAGCTCCACGGGTGGCTGGAGCACCTGGCCCCGTTCGGCACCGAGAACCCCCGTCCCGTCCTGGCCTCCGAGGGGGTCCGCCTGGCGTCCACCTCCCGCGTGGGACGGGAGGGGAAGCACCTGAAGGGCCGGCTCGTGGACGACGACGGGACGGAGCTCGAGGCCATCGGCTTCGGCATGGGGGACCGGGCCGACGAGCTTCACCTGTCGGCCCGGTGGGACGTGGCCTACCAGCTCACCTCGGACAGCTACCGGGGACGCACCCGCCTGCAGGCGCGGCTCGAGGACTTCCGTCCCGGCGGCTCCGGGCCCGTGGAGGGCGCTCCCGGGACGTGAGGCTCCGGATCATCGCCGGCGAGCTGGGCGGCCGCCGGATCGAGGCGCCGTCCGGCCGTCGGACCCGGCCCACCATGGAGCGGGTGCGGGAGGCCTGGTTCAGCGCCATCCGGCGCCACCTGCACGGTGCCCGGGTGGTGGACCTCTTCGCCGGCTCCGGCGCCCTGGGCATCGAGGCCCTCTCCCGCGGGGCCCGCGAGGTGCATTTCGTCGAGTCCGATCGGAACGCGGCCGGCGTCATCCGCCGCAACCTGCGAGAGCTCGGCGTCGAGGGCCGGGGCACGGTGGTCCGCCGGGACTGCTTCGACTTTCTTGCCGACCGCTTCCCGGACCGGGAAAGATACGACCTGGCGCTGGCGGATCCTCCGTACGACGGCGACGCCGCCGTGCGGCTCGTCCGCGCCTTCGCGGAGCGGCCCTTCGCCGACCTGCTGTGCGTGGAGCACGCGCCGGATCGCGAGGACGCGCTCCGTGAGGAGCTGGAGCCGATCTGGCACCGGCGCTACGGCGACTCGGCCCTCTCGTTCTTTCGCCCCACGGAAGGAGCCACCGGTGAGCGATGATCCGCAGGTCGGGGTGTACCCCGGCTCGTTCGACCCCGTCACCTTCGGCCACGACGACCTCATTCGCCGGAGCCTGAAGATCGTCGACCGGATCGTGGTGGGCGTGGCGGAGGTCTCGACCGAAGAGAAGGAGGGGATGTTCCGCGTCCCGGAGCGGGTGGAGATCCTGCGCGAGGTCTACGGCGACCTGTCGCGGGTGGAGGTCGTCTCCTTCTCGGGCCTCCTGGTGGAGTTCGCCCGCCAGCAGGACGCCTCCCTCATCATCCGCGGGCTGCGGGCGGTGAGCGACTTCGAGTACGAGTTCCAGATGGCGCTCATGAACCGGTCGCTGTGGCCCGACGTCGAGGTGATCTTCATGGCCCCCTCGAACGAGTACACCTTCATCAGCTCGACGCTGGTCCGCGAGGTGGCCTCGCTGGGCGGCGACGTCTCCGACTTCGTCCCGGGGCCCGCCCTCCGCCGCCTGGAGGACCGCTTCGGTCCCGGCGTCCGGGGGGAGTGAGGGCGCGGCCGTGGGCAGCGCGGACGGGGAAGGCGGCGACGTGACGGACGGGGCCGCGGCGTTCCGTGACCGGCTCCACCGGCGGGCCTCCGCCCTCCGGCGCCGGATCGGTTTTCCGGAGCTCCACGACGAGCGGATCCGGGAGGCCATGGCCCGGCTGGACGGCCGGGGGTGGATCGAGACCGTGGGGGTGAGGGCCCCCGGGGACCCGGAGTCCGACGCCGCCGCCCCCGCGGGAGCGCCGGTCCTGGGCCCGGACGACGCCGGCGAGAGCCTCCCGGAGGAGGCGGGCGAGAGCTCCCTGGTGCTCGCCGCCCACCTCCTGCGGCTCGGGGTGCTGGACGGCGTCGTGGCCGGGGCGGCCACGGCCTCGGCCGAGATCGTCCGCGCCGGCCTCGACGTGGTGGGGACCGCGGCCGGCGTGGAGACGGTGTCCAGCTCCTTCTACATGATCCTGGACGAGCCCACGGCCGCCGGCGACCGGGTGCTCACCTTCACCGACGCCGGCGTGGTGCCGGATCCCACGGCGGAGCAGCTGGTGGAGATCGCGCTCGCCGCCTCCGAGGCGCGGCGGAAGATCGTCGGCGACGAGCCGCGGGTGGCTTTCCTCTCATACTCGACGAAGGGCTCGGCCGGCGGCGAGTCGGTGGAGAGGATGCGGGAAGCGGCCGGGGCCTTCCGCGAGCGGCGGCCGGAGCTGACCTCCGACGGCGAGCTCCAGGGCGACGCGGCCCTGGTGCCGGAGGTGGCGGACCGGAAGGCGCCGGGGTCGCCGGTAGGGGGGCGGGCCAACGTGCTCGTCTTCCCGGACCTGGACGCCGCCAACATCTCCTACAAGCTCGTACAGCGGCTGGGCGGCGCCATGGCGCTGGGACCGGTCCTCCAGGGGCTGGCGGCGGCGCTGAACGACCTATCACGGGGCACCAGCGTGGAGGAGATCGTGGACGTGGCGTGCATCACCGCCCTGGAGACCGCGCCGTCCGGCGGTCCCGGTCGCGCCCCTGCCTGAGGGACGGCGACGCGTGGCCGCGGCCAAGCGCTCGCTGAGCCAGAACTTCCTGGTCGACCCGAACCTCCAGCGCAAGATCGTCGATGCCCTGGGGGCGGAGCACGACGACCTGGTGGTGGAGATCGGAGCCGGCCACGGCGAGCTCTCGCGGCACCTGGTGGGGGAGGTCGGCCACCTCCTGCTGGTGGAGAAGGACGACGATCTGGCCGCCGACCTGGCGGAGGAGTGGGGCGACCGGGAGGACGTGAGCGTGCTCCACGCCGACGCCCTGGAGGTCGACCTGGAGGAGGCCGTGGCCCGCTGCAGCCGGGCCGCCGGCGGCGGGGACGACGGCGCGCCCTACCGGGTGATCTCCAACGTACCCTACGCCATCACCTCGCCCCTCACGTTCCGGATCCTGGACCTCCGGCCGCCGCCCCGCCGCGTGGTCCTGACCGTCCAGAAGGAGGTCGGGGAGCGGATGGCCGCCGACCCCGGCTCCGGCGACTACGGCTCCCTCAGCGTGGGCGTGCAGATCCGGGCCCGTCCCCGGGTGGCCTTCGGCGTGAGCCGGCACGCCTTCCGCCCCACGCCCGAGGTGGAGTCGGTGACCGTGGTCCTGGAGCCCCGGCCGGACCGCCCGGGGCCGGAGGCGGAGCGGGACGTCCGCCGCCTCACCCGGGCCTGCTTCTCCCGCCGCCGGAAGCAGCTCCAGAAGATCCTCCGCTCCGCCCCGGAGTACGGGCTCGGGAAGGAGGAAGCCCGGGAGCTGTGCCGGTCGCTGGACCTGGACCCCAGGGTACGGCCGGAGAAGGTGTCGCCCGCGACGTTCCTGCGCCTGGCCCGGCGCCTGGAGGCCGCCGACGACTGACCGTGGCCGATCGGGGCGGACCGGGTCGCCCCGATTGTCGCTACGCGCGCGGGCAGGTACCTTGATTTGTGAATCCTTTCACAAGCCGACGGATGAGCCGACGCGACATCTCCGAATTCACGATCAGGAGGCTCTCCCTCTACCTCCGCAGCCTGCGGGAGCTGAGGGAGGCCGGGACCGAGGTCGTCTCCAGCCGGCAGCTCGCCGACGGGAGCGGAACGACCCCGGCGCAGGTGCGGAAGGACCTGAGCCTGTTCGGCTCCTTCGGCAAGCGGGGGCGCGGCTACCAGGTACGCGAGCTCCTGGAGACCCTGGAGTCGATCCTGGGCCTGGACCGCCAGTGGAGGGTGGCCCTGGTGGGGGCCGGAAAGATCGGCCGGGCGTTGCTGGGCTACGCCGACCTGGAGCGCCGCGGGTTCCGCGTCGCCGCCGCCTTCGACACCGATCCCGAGAAGATCGGCACGTCGCACTACGGCGTCACCGTTCGTGCGCTGGAGGAGCTGGAGGAGACACTCCGGGCGGAGCAGGTGGAGATGGGGATCATCGCCACGCCGCCGGCGGCGGCCCAGGACACCGCCACCCGTCTGGTTGAGGCCGGCGTGACGGGCATCCTGAACTTCGCGCCGGTGAAGGTGGACGTCCCCCCGGAGGTCACCCTGCGTGGGGTGGACGTGGTCCTGGAGCTGGAGGGCCTCAGCTTCGCACTCACCTCGGACGTGGCCGGGGGCTCCCGCCGGGAGCCCGGCTCGGCCGCCGGCGGCTGATCGAGGATCCCACGGGAGGCGTCATGCCCCGAGACAGCTCGGCCGACGGCGAGCCCGGCGTTCGGATCACCAGCGAGATCGGCCCGCTGGAGAGCGTGCTGTGCCACACGCCCGGCCCGGAACTGGGGGTCCTGACGCCGGCGAACCGGGAGAGGTACCTCTTCAACGACCTGCTGGACCTGGAGCAGGCGACCCACGAGCACAGCCGCATGAAGGCCGTGCTGGAGCGCTTCGCCGACGTGCACGAGATCGCCGACCTCCTGGAGGAGACCTTCGAGGTCCCGGAGGCCCGCCGCTACCTGCTGGAGCACCGGCCGGACGTGGCCGAGGAGACCAGCCCCGATCTCTCGGCCGAGGAGTGGGTCCGGGTCTTCATCGAGGGCGAGGAGAGCAGCGGCGGGGCGCTGGCCAGCTTCCTGAGCGAGGCGGGCTACACGCTTCCGCCCCTCCCCAACCTCTTCTTCCTCCGCGACCCGGCGATGGTGATCGGCGAGCAGGTGGTGGTGGCCTCCATGCAGCATCGGGTGCGGTGGACCGAGGAGGTGATCCTCCGCGCCGTCTTCACCCACCATCCTCTCCTCTCCAACGAGGGCATCCTCTACGACGGGGCCGAGGAGGGGCGGCTGAACACGAGCATCGAGGGCGGCGACGTGCACGTCCTCCGCGACGACGTGGTGGCCGTGGGGATCTCCGAGCGCACCTCCGCCGCCGGCATCGATACCCTCCGCCGCGTCCTGTTCCGCGAGACCGACGTCACGGAGCTGTTCGCGGTCCTCATGCCCCGTCACCGGACCTCGATCCACCTGGACATGATCTTCACCATGGTGGACCGGGAGCTCTGCTGCGCCTACGCCCCCTACTTCCGCGGCCCGAAGCGGCTGCCGGTGCTCCACATGCGGGCGTCGGACGACGAGATCCACGAGCGGCCCGACCTCCTGGAGGCCCTCTCGGACGTGGGGATGGACCTGGAGCCGATCTACTGCGGCGGGAGCGAGGCCACCCACCAGGAGCGGGAGCAGTGGGCCAGCGGCTGCAACCTGTTCGCCGTGGCCCCCGGCCGGGTGCTGGCCTACGATCGGAACGAGCACACCCTCCGGGCCCTGGAAGAGGAGGGAGGGCTCCGTGTGGTGGAGGCCGTGGACTTTCTCACGGGAGACGAGGAGCTGGAGGACGGGGAGCGCGCCGTCATCACGTTCGAGGGCTCGGAGCTGGTGCGGGGCGGAGGCGGACCCCGGTGCATGACGCTCCCCCTGCGCCGCGGCCAGGTGTCCTGGTGAGCGACGCGAGCGGCGACGGCCTGCGGTTCCGGGAGGGCTCCGAGCTCCTGGGCCGCGCCGTGGAGGCCCTGCAGAAGTCGCCCCGCTCCACCGGAGACCTGGCGCGGGAGGTCTTCGGCCTGCGGAGCGCCCCGGAGGAGCTGGCGGAGCAGATGGTGCACCAGCTGCTGGGCGGCGACCGCCGCGTCGACCGGGACGACTCCGGGGTCTGGCGGCTCTCGGGCGCCGGCGACGACGGGCCCGGCGGGGCGCTCCACGAGCTGGACTTCGCCGTGGTGGACGTGGAGACGACGGGCACGTCGCCCGGCGAGGGCGCCCGGATGACCGAGATCGCCGTCATGCAGGTGAGCGCGGGGAACCTGGTGGACGAATTCTCCACCCTGCTGAACCCGGGACGGCCGATCCCGCCGTGGATCAGCCGACTCACGGGTATCACCGACCAGATGGTGGCGGACGCCCCGGACTTCGGGGAGGTGGAGCCCCGGGTGCGGAGCATGCTCGAGGGACGGGTCTTCGTGGCCCACAACGTGGGCTTCGACTGGCGCTTCGTGACGGAGGAGATGCGCCGGGCCAGCTCCCTCCTCCCGGTGGGGCCGCGCCTCTGCACCCTGCGGCTGGCGCGCCGCGCCCTGCCCGGGCTGGACCGCAGGGGGCTCGACGCCCTGGCCGAGCACTACGACGTGCAGGTGGAGGACCGCCACCGCGCCGCCGGGGACGCGAGGGCCACCGTGACCATCCTGAACCGCCTGCTGGAGGAGGCCGACCGGAAGGGGGTCTCCCGGTGGAAGGAGATGAGCCGGTGGCTGGGCGGCGAGCATCCGCCCTTCGAGTGACGGCGCGGGCGCTGCCCGCACCGGTGGACCGACGACACGGGAGGCAGGAGTGCTGATCCACGAGAGCGACGGGCTCACGGTGCGCGCGGTCCACGCGGGACGGGTGTGGCTGGACGGGGGCGCCATGTTCGGCGTGGTGCCGAAGCCCCTGTGGAGCCGGAAGACCGACGCCGACGATCGGAACCGGATCCCCCTGGCCACCCGCTGTCTCCTGGTGGAGGCCGGCGGACGGCGCATGCTCGTGGACACCGGGGTCGGGACCAAGGAGGACGAGAAGTTCGAGGACATCTACGGCGTGGAGTCGGGGCCGCCTCCCGGCTCCGATGCCGACAGCCGGCTGGAGGCCTCCCTGGCCGAGATGGGCGTCGCCCGGGAGGACGTGGACCTGGTGCTCAGCACGCACCTCCACTTCGACCACGCCGGCGGGAACACCGTCGCGGCCGGAGAGGACGAGTTCCGGCCGGCGTTCCCGAACGCCACCTACCTGATCCGCCGCGGCGAGTGGGAGTTCGCACACCGCGACAACGAGCGGATCCAGGCCAGCTACCTGCAGCACAACTTCGACCCGCTGCGCCGGGCCGGGGTGGTGGAGTTCCTCGAGGGCGACGAGGAGGTCCTGCCCGGCGTCCGGACGGTGCGGACCCCGGGGCACACGCCCCATCACCAGTCGGTGATCTTCGAGGCCGGCGACGAGACGCTCTGCTACCTGGCGGACCTGGTCCCCACCTCGGCGCACGTCCCGCTGCCGTGGATCATGGGCTACGACGTGGAGCC
>Ga0207797_1002750_pt1 | contig 12071 bp, 9 predicted proteins | sample PRCRCaboRojoPR_6_FD_187275 | JGI IMG/M metagenome (GOLD analysis project Ga0207797, IMG submission 187275) | Marine sediment microbial community from Cabo Rojo, Puerto Rico - PR CR 10% Liquid 1 (SPAdes) | ecosystem: Environmental > Aquatic > Marine > Coastal > Sediment | place: Cabo Rojo, Puerto... | reverse complement strand
GCGGCCACTCGACGGTCAGCGGCTCGGCGTCAAGCCGGTCGAGATACGTCCGGTTGGTGGCGACGTGGCGCTTGAGTTCGTGCGGTTCGGCGACGTAGTGATCGAGCTTCGAGGCGGAGTAGTCGGCGTACTCGAGCAGTTTCGGGATCGGCTCCTCGCCGGCCGGGCTCGACTCGACGTACTCGCGGAGCCGTGTCGGCGGCTCGCGGAAGCCGACCAGCGGGTACGAGCCGGCCACGTCGACCAGCGCGAACACCTCGCGGGCGGGGACCCCGCGCCTGAACGAGTCGAACGCCTCGGTGACGGCCTCGTTGTACGCCTCGACCGGGCCGCGGAGCTCCTCGACCGGCGCGTCGAGGTCGGCCGCCCCGAGCGCGAGCGTCCGTTCGAGGTCGTCGACCCGCGCCTCGAGCTCGCGGAGCCGCGACCGGACGGCGTGTTCGGCGTCCGAGCGGCGACCCCGCGCCTCGCGGTAGTCCGACAGCAGCGAGGCGTACTCGCGGGCCTCCGAGAGCTGCTCGCGGGCCCGTTCGAAGTCCTCCACGCTCAGCCGGGACTTCCGGAACGTCTCGTCGGCGGCCTCGAACCCCTCGCGGGCGGGGAGGTCCTCGGGGAGCCCCTCGACGAAGTCGACGAACGCCTCCTGGAACTCGACGTAGCCCTCGAAGTCGTCGTAGTCGGTCGCGCGGTCCTCGTAGCGCTCGAGCAGCCGGTTCGCCCCGTTGTACGCGTCTGCGACCCGCTCGAGCTCCGCCTCGCCGAGCTCCGCGACACGGGCCTCCAGCTCCTCGACCCGTGCCCGTGCCTCCTGGAGCTCCGCGACCAGGGCCCCGACGTGCTCCCCGTCCCCCGCGGGTTCAGTCCTCGTAGACGTCATCTGGATCGAAGACCCGGTCGCCGACGATCTCGCCGTCGACGGTCCGGTAGAAGCAGGACTCGAAGCCGGTGTGACACGCCCCGCCCTCCTGGTCGACGCGGTAGAGCAGGGCGTCGCCGTCGCAGTCGACCCGTACCTCCCGCACCCGCTGGACGTGGCCGCTGGTGGCGCCCTTCTGCCACAGCTCCCCGCGCGAGCGGGAGTAGTAGTGCGCGAGCCCCGTCTCGCGGGTCCGCTCGAGCGCCTCCCGGTTCACGTACGCGAGCATCAGCACGTCGCCGCTCCCGGCGTCCTGTGCGACGGCCGGGACCAGCCCCCGGTCGTCGAACGCCAGGTCGGGTGCGTCGCCCTCGCTCTCGCTCATCGACGGGAGGTGGCGGTCGGGACCGATAGGTCTTGTGACACGGTCCGTCACTCCGGTTCGCGGACCGCCGACGGGCCCGAGGGGCGTCACGGTCCCGGGCACGAACGCGATACGACACCGACGAGGGCGGCCTCGACGAGGACACCGGGGAGGACCGTCCGGTGGGGAGTGAGGGCGCGTCGGACCGGCGGACCGGCTGACCGTCCGGTGGGGAGTGGGGGCGCGTCGGACCGGCGGACCGGCGGACCCCCCGATGGCGACGGGGCTACGGGAGCAGGCCGAACACCCGGAGGAGGACGAACAGCACGTCGCCGTACGTGAGCGCGACGATCAGTCCGACGAACATCGGGACGACGAACGGGATCCCGGGGGTGAACCAGACGGTCTCCCGGTCGGGGTCGGCGACCACCTCGAGCCCCTCGCGGAGCTTTCGCGGGGTGGTCCCGTAGGCCGTCCCCTCGACGTCGTCGAGGAACGCCTCGGCCCCCCACGGGTCCCCGGGGACGGCCCCGTCGGCCGCGTCCGGACCGTCGGTCACCGGGGTCGAGGTGGCCGGGTCGTCGGCCGGCCCCGGCTCGAGGTCGTGGGTGCCGCCGTCGGCGACCGGCGGGCCGTCGCCGACCGCACCGTCCCCGGGGTCGTTCCGCGCGCCCGGCGGCGGGAGGGTCCCCGGGTCGCGGTGGCGCTCGGGCGCCCCCCGGAGCGCCGGGAGGGTCGTCCCCCGCCACCGGAGGTACATCCGGAGCGCGTCGAGGTCGAGCCCGCGACGCGTGTACCCCTCGGGCGTCTCCAGCAGGCTCCCGTGGGCGGTCGCCAGCCCGTCGACCGACAGGGGGCGACCGACGACCATCGGGGGGGCGACGTGGCCCCGGAGGAGGTTCCGGGCCGCGAGCGCGACCGGGTAGAGCGCCCCCGCGACCACCGTGTTGGTGAGGATGGTGAGCGAGAAGACGCCGAGCGTCGCCGCGTGCATCGGGAGGGCGTCGAACGGGAGGTAGTAGACCGGGTAGAGCGGGAACAGGACCGCGAGCGCGATGACGGCCTTCGCGTCGGCGCCGCCGAAGCCGCCGACGCGGAAGAAGACGTAGCCGAGGGGGGCGACGAGGCCGACGCTCACGGCGACCCGGAGGAGCGCGACGTCGCCGTCGAAGCCGGTGGGGAGCCCGTTCGCGAACTCCAGCGCGAGCGCGAGGACGCCGACGGCGACCAGCGGCGGCCACAGCCGGTTCGGGATCCGCCGGGTGCGGACGTCCCGGTAGGCGGCCCACGCGAACGCCGGGACGGCGACGAGCCGCAGGACGTCGGCGGGGGACCCGGGACCGGGGAGGCCGGAGAGCGCCGCGGTGACGGTCGCGAACACACCGGCCCTGTCGTCCCGACGGGGTTAGCCGTTACGCCGCCCACGGCCCGTGAGCGCCGCTCGACACCGGTCGGGACGACCACGGGACACGCGGTCAGTCGTCCGCGAGGGCCGTCTCGGCGGCCGACTCGAGCGCGTCGTGCATCCGGTCGGCGAGTTCGGCGGCCCGCTCGCGCGAGCGGGCCTCCGCGTACACCCGCACGAGCGGCTCGGTCCCCGAGGGGCGTGCGAGCACCCAGGCGTCGCCGTAGTCGAGCCGGTAGCCGTCGATCGTCGTCAGTTCGGCGTCGGCCTCGCGGGCGTAGGCCTCCGCGGCGTCGAGCATCGCCCGCCGGGTCGAGGCCTCCTCGTAGGGGATGTTGATGCGGACGTTCTCGTAGTCGTCGTAGGGGGCGACGACCTCGCTCGCCGGCCGGTCGGCCAGCAGTTCGAGGAACCGCGCGGCGGTGTAGGCGCCGTCGCGGGCCGGGCGGTACGGCGGGAACAGCACCCCGCCGTTGCCCTCGCCGGCGACTGGCACCCGCCGGCCGTCGCCGGTCAGCTCGAGGATCCGGGTGACGATGTACGTCGACCCGATCGGCGTGAGCTCCAGGTCCGCGCCGGCGTCGCCGGCGACGTCGACGAGCCGCTGTGAGACGTTGACCGCCGAGACGGTCGCGTCGCCCGGTTCGAGCACGGCCGCGGCGAGCGCGGCCAGCACCGCCTCGCCGTCGAGGAACCGGCCCCCCTCGTCGAAGAAGACCGCCCGGTCGGCGTCCCCGTCGTGGGCGACGCCGACGTCGGCGCCGGCGGCCCGGACGAGCGTCCCGAGCTCCGAGAGGTTCTCCTCGACGGGCTCGGGGTCCCGGCCGGGGAAGCGCCCGTCCGGCTGTGCGTTGACGGTGACGACCTCGCAGCCGAGCTCCCGGAGGAACTCGGGGGAGGTGATCGATCCGGCGCCGTGACCGGGGTCGAGTGCCACCGTGAGGTCGGCCCCGGCGATGGTCTCGCGGTCGACCGCCGACAGGAGCTCCTCGACGTAGCGTCGCTCGGCGTCCTCGGCCCGCTCGGCGCGGCCGACCCGGTCCCAGGACACCGACGAGCCGCTGCCGTCGCGGTCGCTCCGGAGCAGTCGCGCCTCGATCCGTTCGAGCGCCTCGCGCGAGAGCTCGTGACCGTCCGCGCCGATCAGCTTCACCCCGTTGTACCGCGGGGGGTTGTGGCTGGCGGTGATCATCAGCGCCGGGAGCCCCTCGCGGGCACAGTAGGCCTGCGCCCCGGGCGTCGGGACGACGCCGAGCCGACGGACGTTACAGCCGACGGCCGCCAGCTCCGCCGCGGCGGCGTCGGCCAGCATCTCGCCGGTCCGGCGGGTGTCACGGGCGATCGCGACCGTCCGGTTGCCGGCGCTGAACCACTCGCTACCGGCGGCCCGGGCGACCTGGCCGACGAACGTCGGCGTGATCGTCTCGCCGACGGTGCCCCTCACCCCGCTCGACCCGAAGACCTCCATCGAGGTGTCCCTGGTCTGCCGGGGGCAAAGGGGTTCCGGACTCGCGGGTGGAGGGCCGGGCCGTCGCTGTCGCGGCGGGATGCGGGGACCCATCGGGTCTCGGGCGGTCGTGTGCCGGCCTGCGGGGCGGGCGAGGAGGGCGGGACCGGCGTCGCGTCGGCGACCGTCCGTCGGCGGACCGTCGCCGGGGTCAGCGGGCCTCTCGGGGTCCCCCGTCCGTTACCGGGGCCGTGGCACGTTTCGCTTTACGGGCCGAACCGTCGGGCGCCGGCGGGGACGCTATTCGTACTCCGGGACTCGTCCGAGTCCCTCGGACGGTTCGGAGAGACGGACACACCTTTTACCCGGGGGCGACAGGAACAGGACGATGACAGGAGGGACTCCGGGAGGCGACGGTGGGGACCGTCGTCTTCGGGAGACGCTCGCCAGGCGCGAGCGAGTGCTCGACGCGCTGGCGGCCGGGCCGATGGACCAGCGTGACCTCCGGGACGCGCTCGACGTCTCGCGGTCGACGGCGTACAAGTCGCTCCGCGAACTCGAGGAGGTCGGGCTGATCCAGCAGGCCGATGACGGGCGCTACCGGCTCACCCAGTACGGCTCGCTCGTCCACCGGCGCCACAGCGAGTACGTCACACGCATCGCCCGGCTCGGGACGGCCAGGACCGTCGTCGAGTCGCTCCCCGACGACCTGCTGGTACCCCTGGCGTTCGTCGAGCGGGGACACCCCGTGGTCGCGTCGCCACACGCCCCCGAGCGGCCGCTCGACCGGCTGGACCACGAGACGGCGCTGTCGAACGACTACCGTGTGCTCTCGCCGATCGCCGTCCCCCGGTTCCTCCCCGAGATCCACGACCGGGTCGAGCGCGGGGACCTCGTCGTGGAGCTCCTGGTCGAGTCGGGCGCCGTCGAGTACCTCCGGGGGTACGACCGCCTCGACGAGGCGCTCCGCACCGACGGGTTCGAAATCCTCCGGACGGACGACCCGCTCGAGTTCGGCGTCCTCGCCTGCGATGACCGCCGGACCGCGGCGCTGTTCGCCTACGGGCCACAGGGGAGCGTCAACGGGATGCTCGTCTGCGACGACGACGACGCGTACCGGTGGGCCGACCGGACCTACCGGCGCTACCGCGAGCGGGCCGTACCGGTCGAGCCCCGCTCGTGACCGGCGACCGGGTCAGCGCGTCGCGCGGACGAACGCGAACTCGCGATCGCCCGTCGAGACGGCGAGGTGTATCCACAGCCGCGCGAGGTTCTCGAGGTGGACCGCCGCCGAGCGGTCGCCGACGTCGAGCGGCTCGAACCCCAGGTCCCGCGCGAGGCCGGCGACCAGCCCCTTCGCGTCGGCGTCCTCTCCCGCGAGCGGCATCGTCGCCGCCACGCCGTCCAGCAGGGGGTCGGCCATCACCTCCCAGCCCACGGTGTTGAACGCCTTGACGACTCGCGCGTCGGGCGCCAGCCGCGCCGCCCGCTCGGCCCCGGACTCCGGCCCCGGCTCCGGATACGAGTTCGTCGGGTCGACGAGCACGCCCGGGAAGTCGAGCCCCGACAGGGTCGGCTCGACGGCGGTCGCGGGAACCGCGAGGACGAGCACGTCCGCCTCGGCCGCCTCCCCCACCGCGACCGCCGCGACGTCGCCGTCGATGCCCGCGACGAGGTCGCGGACGTCGGCCCGCTCCGGGTCGCGCGTCCCGAACCGGACGGCGTGTCCCGTCTCGGCCCACCGTCGGCCGAGCGTACTCCCGACGCTTCCCGTCCCGACCACGCCGATGCGTACCGGATCCATGCGCCGCCGAGGCGTCCGGCGGGGATAAGCACGCGGTGGGTGGCCGGGGTCGCGCCGGCCGGTCGACGCGCCCCGCCCGGGGCCGTCGGGCGCGACCGGCCGCGGTTCCTGCCGCCCGGACGCTGCCGGTACGCCTTTGGCCGGGCCGGCGGAGTACCGTGTATGAGCGCCGAGAAGGACATCACGCTCGAGGAGAAGCGGGTGTACGCCGCCGGCTCGGGGCGGACGGAGGCGTTCGTCGCCTGCGGCGTCGGCCTCGCGCGGGTCGCCGTCTCGGACGCCCTCGTCGGGGAGTTCGGGCTGGCCTGGCGCGGCGACGCCCGCGACGTGGCCGCCGGCGACGGGCGCCTCGCCCTCGCCGGCGACGGGGACGTACACCTCGCGACGGGCGGGGTCGGCGAGGCGCCGACGTTCGAGCCGACGGGGTTCGGACCGGCGACCGCCGTCGGCGTCGGGGACGACGGGATCGTCGCCGCCGGCGGGGGACGGGTCGCCCGGCTCGACGGGGAGGGGTGGACGACGCTCTGCGAACTCGAGGGGGTGCGAGCGATCGACGGCGACCTGCTCGCCGCCGAGAGCGGCGTCCACCGGCTCGACGGCATCCACGTCGGCCTCGAATCGGCGCGGGACGTCTCGAGTGCGGGGCTCCCGCTCGCCGCCACCGACGGCGGGCTCTACTACCTCGGCAACGGGTGGATGGAGGCCCACGAGGGCGCGTTCCTGACGGTCGGTTCCGACGGCGAGCGGGCCCACGCCGCCACCGACGACGGGCTCTACGAGCGCGGCGACGCGCCGGACGACTGGGCCGCCGTCGACCTCCCGGTCGAGGGGCGGGTGGTCGACGTCGCCCACGCCGAGACGACCTACGCCGTCACCGGGGACGGGACGCTGCTCGCGTACGATCCCGCCGAGGGCGCGTGGCGGGACCGGCCGCTCGGGCTGGCCGACGCGCGGGCCATCGCCGTGGTGCGGTCGTGACGACGCGGTCGATCTCCGGACGTGAAGGAGGGGTGTCCCGAACGCACGGAACCGCTCGATGGGACCGTATCGTCCCCGGCCCCGAGAGCTCCCCACGACCGGGGGCCGAGTAGCTCGGTTTCGAGTCGAGAAAGTATAATTTCAATAGAAATTACTCTATCCGACAAATTTATCGTGTTAAATGTTGACGTGGGACGTGGTGTTCCTGGATGACACAGGACTGGAGGATCAAAGGGGACTACGTCGAGGCGTGCAACTGTGCGGTCACGTGCCAGTGCGTCTGGCTCGAACCTCCGGACGACGGCGTCTGTACGGTCTCGCTCGCGTGGGACATCGAGGACGGGCAGTACGGTGACGTCGATCTGAGTGGGCGCAAGGCAGCGATGCTCATCTACACCGACGAGGGCGTCATGTTCGAGCCCGGCAGGGAGTGGTACGTCGCGCTCCTCATCGACGAGGGGGCCGACGCCGACCAGCGGGCCGCGCTCGAAGACATCTACCTCGGCCGGGCCGGGGGGATCTGGGCCGCCGTTGCCGACGCCCACTTCGAAGCCACCGAGGTCGCGACTGCCCCCATCACGTTCTCACGGGACGACGACGGGATCTCGTCCACGGTCGGGGACGTGGTCACCATGGACGTGGTCGAGAAGGCCGGTTTCAACGAGGATCTCGGTACCGTTTCGCCGCACCCGCTCGCGAAGGGTATGGAGGCAAAGACCGGGAAGTCGAGGACTGCTACGGTGTCCTACGACGACGAGTTCGCGTGGGACGTCTCGGGGAGCAACTCGTACTTCTCCGAGTTCGATTTCGCGAACGCCTGATGACGCGAGAGTGTCCGTTTCCGGTCGGAGGTGCGGAAACCGGGAGGTGACGCGATGGGCACACGGTATTCGTTCGGGGACCGCTTCGACCTCCGCCGGATCCCGGTGGTCGCCCTCGTCACCTACGGGGTCGCGCTGCTCGCGTGGGTAGCGATCGTCCGCCGGTGGCTCCCGATGCCCGGGATGGCCCACGGACTCCGCATGTCGGACCCCGGAGCCCCGGAGGCGATGGCGCTCTCGAACGGGGTCGTCGGGTGGGGGCTCTACCTGTTCATGTGGGGCGTGATGATGGTCGCGATGATGTACCCCTCGTCGGTGCCGCTGTTCCGGCTGTACTACCGGACGCTCGACGGGACGACGAGAGCGGACAAGACGGCACGGGTGGGTGCCTTCATGGGAACGTACGCGCTCGTGTGGACGCTCACCGGCGTCGTCCCGCTCGTCGTGAACGCCGCCGTGCCGGTCGCCACCGTCGCGAACGAGAACGGCCCGCTCCTGTTCGGCGGAACCCTGCTGCTGCTGTCGGGCTACCAGCTCTCGCCGTACAAGTACCGGTGTCTGAAACGCTGTCGGTCGCCGCTCGGGTTCCTGATGGAGTACCACGAGCCCGGGATTCGGGGAGCCGCGCGGATGAGCCTCCGGTTCAGCGTCTTCTGCGTCGGGTGCTGCTGGGCGCTGTTCGCCGTCATGGTGGTCGTCGGCTCGATGAACCTCCTGTGGATGGCCGGCCTCACGGTGGTGCTCTCGCTGGAGCGCGTGGTCGCGTGGGGCGACCGGCTGGCGAGGGGCGTCGGCGTGGTCGCCGGGGTCGCGGGAGGGGCGCTCGTCCTGCTGGCGTTCCTGTAACCGGGTGCCCGTCGCGCCGCGACCACGCCGTATATGAGCCTCGACCCGGAACCGGGGGTATGATCGACCTGCGTTCTGACACCGTCACCCGACCGGACGACGCGATGCGCGAGGCCGCCCGCGACGCCGAGGTGGGCGACGACGTCTACCGCGAGGACCCGACCGTCAACGAACTGGAGCGGCGCGCCGCCGACCTCGTCGGGGCCGAGGCCGCGATCTACGTCCCGACGGGGACGATGGGCAACCAGGCCGCGATCCGGACCCACACCGACCGGGGCGAGGAGGTGCTCGTCGAGCGCGAGAGCCACGTGTTCAAGTGGGAGCTCGGCGGCATCGCCCAGCACGCCGGGGCACAGACCCGACCGCTCGACGGCGGCGACCGGGGCGTCATCACGCCGGAGGGGGTCCGCGAGGGCCACGTCGAGGCCGACGGTCACCGGCCCGGGACCGGCCTGCTCTGTCTCGAGAACACCCACAACTCGAGGGGCGGGACCGCCATCGCGCCCGAGGCGATAGACGCGGCCTGCGAGGCCGCGGCCGCGCTGGACGTGCCGGTCCACCTCGACGGCGCCCGGCTGTTCAACGCCGCGACCGCGCTCGACGTCCCCGCGTCGCGGATCACCGAGAACGTCGACAGCGTGATGTTCTGCCTCTCGAAGGGGCTCGGCGCGCCCGTCGGGTCGATGCTCGCCGGGAGCGAGGCGTTCGTCGAGTCGGCCAGGCGGGTCCGCAAACTGCTCGGCGGGGGGATGCGACAGGCGGGCGTGATCGCCGCGCCCGGCCTGCTCGCGCTGGAGAACCGCGAGCGGCTCGGCGAGGACCACGAGAACGCCGCGCGGCTCGCGGCCGGGCTCGACCGGATCGACGGCCTGGACGTCGCCGACCCGGAGACGAACATCGTCCTCGCGGACACCGACGAGCCGGCCGCTGCGTTCCTGGAGCGGTGCGAGGCCGAGGGCGTCCTCGCCTCGGAGTTCGGCGAACACCGGGTCCGGTTCTGCACCCACTGGGACGTCGGTAGCGAGGACGTCGACCGGGCGATCTCGGCGGTCGAGCGGGCGGTCGCGTAGGCCGTCGTCGCGCGAACCGGCGGCCGCCCGGGGACCACCCCGCGTCGGGCTCCCGACGACCGACGGCGATCACGTCCCCGACACGGTGATCCGTCGATCGGAGTACCCGACCCGCCGAGCACCGCGGGCGACGACCCGGGCGGTCGGAGACGAGCACCGCCGGGAGCGCCGCGAGCGGCCCCGATCGTCGGCGATCGACCCTCGTCGCGTCTGTACCCGGAGACGCGGCCGTACCCCCCGTCGTCGGGAGGCGTCGGGCCGGAGAGCGGATCGGCGGCGCGGTGTTCACACCGTGATCGAGAAACACATCATGATCGAGAAACAGACCGCGATCGAGAAACACACTCCGAACGACGTAACCCCCGAAACATCATCATCGAACAGACCATTTCGGGACCACGTCCTCGTCCGTTCGACGGGGCCCGAGGGGTCGGGTGAGGGGAGGAGCGCGCCGTCGACCGCGCGCTCGGACGACTACACGGGAACGCCCGACCATGGAGACAGGTGGAGGCCGATCGAGGAGGCCGGTGTTCGAGGGGCGGCGACAGGGAGGTGGGTCGCGTGCAGCGGGACCGGGACGGCGAACGGCGCCGTCGGTCGCGTCGGCCGGGGTGCGTAGTACGGCGATCCGTCCGGGAGACGCCGGCCACGGCGACACCCGGTGCGATCCCGACGCACGATGACCCGATCGTTCCCCCGACGTCCCGCGCGGGACGGGAACACGAGCGAATCGCCGGACGACGCACGGGAGGACACGGGAGCCCCGCGGAACGGTCGGAGGCGGTCGGGGACCGTCCGGTCGTTCGGCCGGGTCGGCGGCACGGACCTGTTGGTCCTCTCGGTCGTCCTCCTGATCGTGCTCGGTGGCCTCGCGGGTGTCGCCGAGGCCGCCACGGTCGTCGTCGGTTTCGAGGAACACGGCGAGGGGACGCGACTCACGACCCAGTACGAGGACGCCGGCGTCGTCTTCGAGACACAGGGGAACGGGTCCGCCGGCGCGATCGTCAGGACCTGTGATCCACAGGACGTCTGTACGTCCGCCCGGGACGGCAAGAACGCCGTCGTCACGCCCGGCGACTTCGAACCCGTACTCGCACAAGCCTCACGCCCCGTGCGGTACCCGCTCGTCGTCTCGTTCACCGGGCCACAGGAGTCGGTCGAACTCTACGTCCGCGAGATCGAGGGGGTCGACGGGCGACAGACCGCCACACTCGTCGCCCGGAACACGGCGGGGGACGTCGTCGTGGAGGACGCGATCGCGTTCGAGGCGGGGACCGGGTGGCACCGGATCGCCGTCTCGGCGCGGGCGCCGACGATCGATACGGTCGCCCTGACGCTCGGAACCGTGGACGGAGGCCGACACAACCTCCTCGTCGTCGACGACCTGACGTTCCGGGTCAACGACCCGCCGACGGCGGCGTTCGACCTCCCGCCGGACACGCCGACGGCCGGCGATCCGGTGTCGTTCGACGCCTCGGACTCCTCCGATCCCGACGGCGAGATCGTCGAGTACCGCTGGGACTTCGACGGCGACGGGGCGACGGACGGGATCACACAGACGCCGGAGGCGGACCACACGTTCGACGAACCGGGGACGTATCCGGTCGCGCTGCGGGTCGTCGATAGCGACGGGGCGACCGATACCGTCACGCGGGAGGTGGCCGTCGAAGCGCGCCCCGTCGCCCGGTGCTCGGTTCCCGAGACAGAGGTTGGACCGGGCGAGGAGGTGCTCATCGATGCGTCCGACTCGACCGCCGAGCGGGTCCGGTTCGACACCGACGGCGACGGCGAGTTCGACAGGACGAACCGGGAGGAGTTCACGGAGACGGTCTCGTTCCCCGATCCTGGCGAAATCACGCCGGTGGTCCGCGCGGAGACCGGACGGCAAAGCGACACCCGCACGTGCCCGACCGTAACCGTCAACGGACGACCGACGGCCGTGATCTCCTCGCTCGCCGACCCCCCGACGGTCGACCACCCGGTGACGTTCGACGCCGCGGACTCGTCGGATCGGGACGGCGACATCGTACTGTACTCGTGGGACTTCGACGAGGACGGGGACCCCGACCACAACGGCACCAGGCCGAGGGCGACCCACACTTTCGGGGAGGCGGGAACGTACACGGTCTCGCTCGTCGTCGTCGACGACGACGGCGCGATCGGACGGACGGAGACGACGGTCCACGTCAACGACCCGCCGACGGCGATCCTCGACGGTCCCGACGCCGCGACGGCCGGCGACCCGGTGTCGTTCGACGCCTCGGACTCCTCCGACCCCGACGGCGAGATCGTCGAGTACCGCTGGGACCTCGACACCGGGATCCCCGTTCGCAGTACCCTCACGCCCCGTACGGTACACACCTTCCGGGAGGCCGGGAGGTACACGGTCTCGCTCGTCGTCGTCGACGAGGACGACGCGACCGGGCGGACGGAGACGACGGTCCACGTCAACGACCCGCCGTCGGCGGCGTTCGATCCGA
>Ga0207797_1002749_pt1 | contig 12074 bp, 9 predicted proteins | sample PRCRCaboRojoPR_6_FD_187275 | JGI IMG/M metagenome (GOLD analysis project Ga0207797, IMG submission 187275) | Marine sediment microbial community from Cabo Rojo, Puerto Rico - PR CR 10% Liquid 1 (SPAdes) | ecosystem: Environmental > Aquatic > Marine > Coastal > Sediment | place: Cabo Rojo, Puerto... | reverse complement strand
ACACCCGACTCATCGAGGACTTCGGGGGGCTGGCCAGGGTCATGCCCTTGTTCGCCTTCTCCTTCGTCGTCGTCGCCCTGAGCTCCATCGGCCTCCCGGCGACGAACGGGTTCGTCGGGGAGTTCCTGATTCTGCTCGGGTCGTTTCAGAGCACGGTTTTGAATAGCCCGGTACTCGTCGCGCTCGCCACGACCGGCGTGATCCTCGCGGCCGTCTACCTGCTCCACATGGTGTACCGCACCTTCTTCGGCGAGCTGACGGACGAGGCCAATGCCCAGATGGCCGACATGAACGCTCGCGAATTTGGGCTCATGGTACCGCTCGTCGTGCTCATGTTTGTCCTCGGCTTTTATCCGCAGCCCTTCCTGCAGCAGACCGCACCCACCACGGAGTTCCTCTTGGAGACGGTGGAGGAGAAGCGGGCCGCGATTCAGGAACAGGCCGCCGAGAAGACGGCGTCCTCCGAACACCCCCGGAAAGTGTCCCCGGCCCCGCTTGAGGCCGAGGAGGTGTCTATAAATGTGCCGGAGCAGTCTCCCGAGTAATTTCGTTCCGACGTTCCATCTCTCAATCGAAACGACTCTCTCGTTCTTATGCCTTCTCGCGATCCACTCTCCGACGCGGAGATTGAAGACGCCCTTTCCGAACTCGACGGCTGGACGTATGCCGACGACAAGCTCAAGAAGACGTTTGAGTTCTCGAATTTTCGGGAGGCGATCAGCTTCATTATGCGGCTCTCCTTCTACGCCGAAGAGATGATGCACCACCCGGAGCTGGAGAACGTCTACAACACGGTGTCCATCGCCCTCACGACGCACGATGCGGGGGGGAAGGTGACGGAGATGGACGTGGAGCTGGCCTCGAAGATCGAAGAATTTGTTTGGGTATGACCGTAGAGGTGTTCGGCTCGGACGCCTTCACAAGGGAGGGGCGGCTGTTTTTTCACGCGAGGTAGGGATTTCTGTCTATGGATTTGTCGACCGCCTTTTCGACGATTGTCGCCGACCTGCCTGCCGTCTTTTCGATGACGGTGGTAGGGTTCGTCGGGCTCGTGATGATTGTCCTCGATGCCTACCGCAACGACCATCCCGCCATTCCGTGGCTCGGCGCGGCGGCCCTCACGGTCTCGGCAATCTGGGAGGTCACGCAGCTCGGGGCGCCGCAGGGGACGGTCTTCTTCGAGACGCTCCGAACCGGCGGCTTCGTGGCGTTCATCAACCTGATCATTCTCCTCACGGGGCTGGCCACGACGCTTCTGTCGATTCCGTACCTGAACCAGCTGCGGCACGACTACGGAGAGGTGTACGCGCTCATCCTGTACGCCACGGTAGGCATGATTATGCTCGGCGCGGCGAACAACATGATTAGCATTTTCCTGGGGCTGGAGACGATGTCCGTGTGTCTCTATGTCCTGACGGGACTCATTCGAGAGGATGAAGGGGCGGTGGAGAGCGCGCTCAAGTACTTTCTGCTCGGGGCCTTCTCGACGGGCTTCTTTCTCTACGGCATCGCGCTGATGTACGGTGCGACCGGCACGATGGCCCTGCCCGCTATGGCATCGGCGTCTCTCGCCACGACCTCCACGCAGCTCCTCTTCTGGGGCGGGTTTGCGCTCTTCCTGGTTGGCTTCTTCTTCAAGGTGAGCGCGGCGCCCTTTCACATGTGGACGCCGGACGTGTACCAGGGCGCGCCTACGCCCCTCACCGGCTACATGTCGACCGCCACGAAGGCGGCCGCCTTCGCGGCTCTCATTCTGGTGCTCGTCCACGCCGTGCCGGGGGGGGAGTGGCAGATGGCCCTGGCCGCGGTGGCGGTGCTGACGATGGTAATCGGCAACGTGATGGCGCTTGCACAAAGCAACGTCAAGCGGCTGTTGGCTTACTCGTCGATTGCCCACGCCGGCTACGTGCTGGTGGGCCTCGCGGCAGGGACCCAGGCGGGCTACGCCGGGGCGCTCTTCTACCTGCTCGTCTACGCCGTCATGAACATCGGGGCCTTCGGCGTGATGGCGCTGCTGGAGTGGGACGGAAAGGAGGGGCGCGAGCAGACGCTCTCCTCGCTCGCGGGCATTGGGAGTCAGCGACCTGTCCTCGGCACTGCGATGGGGGTGTTCATGTTTAGCCTCATCGGCTTCCCGCCGCTCGGGGGATTTGCGGGGAAGTACTTCGTCTTCGCCCCGGCGGTGGACGCGGGACTGACGTGGCTCGTGGTGATCGGGGTGCTGATGAGTGCCCTCAGCGCCTACTACTATCTCCGCGTGGTCTACGTTTTCTGGATGCAGTCCGCCGACGAAGTGGACGCTACAGACCCGGTCGCGACTGCTGCCTTTCCACGGGCGACGACGGCGGCGGTAGGAACACTCGTGGTCTGTGCGGTCGCGCTCGTGGTGCTCGGCGTCTTCTTTGGCGGCGTGATTGAGACGACGACCGGGTTCTTCGAGGCCTCGGCGATGGCGGCGGCACCCTGATCCGTCGCACGTGTAACGTCGAATCGTTCCAACGCAGATGGAGGATCTTCTCCGCGACCGGCTTCCGCACGCCCCACAAATGGGGCTCTTCGTGGCCCCGGACATTCCAGCCGGTCGGCTGGACTCGGCCCTGTCGGACTACGCGACGGACGTGAAGCGCGATGAGGTGCTTGCCCTCTACGACGCAACATTGAGTGGCACGGGGGGCGACGGGGCGGTCTTTGCGGCCGACCGGTTCGTCTTTCAGAACAACAATCTGCAGGCCACGCAGACGGTTCGCTATTCCGATCTTGTGGGCGTGGAGGTGCAGAGTCGATGGCTCGGCCTCGGCGGGAAACGGGTCGGACTGACTGTTAATCGCGGACGGGCCACGTTTGAGCTCGCGATGGACTTCTCAGGGGCCCCAAAGGCGGCGTCGTACGTGGCCGACTTTCTCGACACGGCGATGGTGGCGGACATCGACTTCAAACCCGCTGCGGAACCGGACACGACAGATGTTGGCGCGGTGCGGGACGCGTTGCAACGCCTCCGCGCCGAGCGGAAGTTGACGGAGGCGGACTTTGAACGAGTCATGGAGGCTCTGACCGAGTAGGCTTTTTCCTCCAGAAAAGCCTCTCGACCACTTCTTCATCCAATATCGTATTCGTCGAGACGACGGTACAGGGTCGCGCGGCTGATGCCGAGTAGCTCGGCGGCTTCAGTGCGATTGCCGTTCGTCTGTTCGAGCGCGGCGCGTATCCGCTCGGCCTCCTCGGCCGAGGCTTCGGTCTCAGTCGGACTGGCCTCTCGAATCTCCGGGGGCAGGTCGGTGACCCGGAGCACCTCTCCCGAGGTCCGGATGAGGGCAGCCTCCAGGGCATTTCGGAGCTCGCGCACGTTGCCAGGCCAGTCGTAATCGAGGAGATGGCGGAGGGCGTCGTCACTGACCTGATCGACCTCGGCGCCGGTGCGCGCCCGAATCTCGCGCAGGAACGTGCGCACGAGCAACGGCAGGTCGGAGCGCCGCTCGCGCAACGGAGGAAGCGTGACGCGGGCGATGCGGATTCGGTAGAGCAGATCCTGCCGGAAGCGGTCGGTCACCACTTCTTCGTCGAGGTTTCGGTGGGTGGCCGCCACGATGCGCACGTCTACTGGCCGCGACTCGGTTTCCCCAAGGCGCGTGATGGCCTCTTCTTCGAGCACGCGAAGGAGTTGCCGCTGCACATCGAGCGGCACGTCGCCAATTTCGTCCAGGAACAGGGTGCCCCCGTCCGCCGCCTCAAAGTAGCCGGCCTGATCCTCGGTCGCTCCCGTGAAGGCCCCTTTCCGGTGCCCAAACAGCTGACTACCAGCGAGATCAGGGTTGAGCGCCGCGCAGTTGACGGCGACGAACGGCCCGTCGGACCGCGGACTCTCCTCGTGAATGGCGCGCGCGGCCAGCTCTTTGCCGGTGCCCGTCTCACCCTGTATCAACACGGTCGTCTTCACGTCGGCCACGGACCGAATTTGCTCGAACGCGTCCTTCATGGGCGCGCTCGTGCCCACGAGGTCGTGGAAGCGGTCTTGATCGTCGAGCAGGCGGCGCAGTTCGTGGACCTCTGTGACGTCGTAGAAGACGAGGATGTGACGGTCGTCGTCCCGGGGGTCCGCGCGGACCTCAATCTCGACCTGGTACGAAGTGCCGTCGTCATGATCGAGTGTGGCGGGAACCGGATCATCGTCCGCCCCGGGGGCATCCATCCGGTTCTTGATCGTCTCGATTATGTCGTTGCTAACCGGGAGGACTGCGGTCCAGGACGAGTCAGTGGCGTCGTCCGGCGTGGTATCGAGCAGGCGAGCGGCCGGGTCGCTCAAGAAGGTAAGGCGCCCGTCGGCATCGGTGAGGGCCGTGCCCTGCCGCAGCCCGTTCAGGAGCTGTCTGAGGTCTTCATTCGCGCGCTGCACGCGCTGCTGGAGGGCATGGGTACGAAGGGCCACCTCCACCGCGGCGTACACCTCGCGCTCCTCGAACGGCTTCACCACATACCCGAACGGCGTCGTCTCGGTGGCGCGCTGCAGCGTCTCGTCGTCGCTGTAGGCCGTGACGAAGACGACGGGCACGGAGTGAGCCTCCCGGATCTGCTGGGCAGCCTCGATCCCGTCCATCGGCCCGTCGAGGCGCACGTCCATCAGGATCAGATCGAGGTCCGACCGGGCCGCCACGTCGACGGCTTCTTCTCCCGTCATCACGTGGTCCGCCACCGTGTACCCCAGTGCTGTGAGGTGGTCTTCGAGCTCCATCGCCACGGCAAACTCGTCCTCGACGATCAGAATGTGTGCTTCACTCGACATGGGCTACTCAGACGGATTCAGGGGGAAGGTGATCGTTACGGTAACACCGGACTCCGTGTCCGTAGAGAGGGTGCCGCGGAGCTGTCGCGTCAGTCCACGAACCAAACGCAGCCCGAGCGTGCCCTCCGACGAGAGATCCGGAGCTCCCTGTCCGTCATCCTCAACGACGAGGGTCACCTCGCCCGCGTTGGCGCGATAGACGACCGCGACCGTCCCGTCCTGTCCGTTCGGGAAGGCGTGTTCGAGGGCGTTCGTTACCAGTTCATTTACGATGAGTCCGGCCGGGATGGCCTGGTCGATGGGGAGAGGCTGTGGAGCCGCCTCCAGTGACCGGTCGATCTTGTGGGCTCGGTGCGACCGAAAGAGATCGTCCAGGAGCCCCTCCAGGTATTCATCGAAGTCGACTCGTGCGAGGTCGTCCGACTGGTAGAGGCGCTCGTGAATGGCGGCCATGGAGCGGATGCGATCCTGTGTCTCCGCGAACCGCGCCCGGACGGCGTCTTCGTCCACCTCGCGGGCCTGAGCACTCAGGAGGCTCGAAATCACCTGCAGGTTGTTTTTCACGCGGTGGTGGATCTCGCGGAGGAGCACCTCTTTTTCTTCGAGGGAGTGCCGCAGTTTCTCCTCGGCGGCCTTGCGCTCCGAAATGTCCTGCGCCACGCACACGAGGGTTCCCTGCGTGGCGTCCGCTCCTTTAAGGGACGAGCGTGAGACGAGCACAGGACGGTTGGCGCCATCGGTCGGGGTGAGGGTGTGTTCGGTCGGACCCTCTTCGGCATTTGCCAGTGGATCGGGGTCGAAGTAACGAGCTAGTCGTGTACCTTCAAGGTCGGACGCGGATTGTCCGAGCGCGTCGGCGGCGGCCTGGTTGGCACGCCGGATTCGGCCCTCGGGGCCGACGACGAAGAGGAGCTCCGCCATGGAGTCGAGCACCGCGTGCAGGTAGGACCGCGAGACCGTGCGCCGGCTCAGCGTAGTAGTCATACGGTTCAGCGCCCGGGCAAGCCGACCCAGTTCGTCGTTGGTGTCGACCGCTACCTCGGAGTCGAGCTGTCCCGTCTGGACCTGCTCCACGGCGGTCTGAATCGTGCGGATGGATCGCTGCAGGGATCGATGAAACCACCATCCTGCACCAATGCCGCCCAACAGGGTAATCACGGTTGCGCCCCATACAAGCCATAGCCCACGATCAAGGAGCATCGCGGCGGTTGGGGCGTCCTGGAGGAACGGAGCCACCCCGGCCCGGACGTACTGAAGCGTCAATCCGGCTACTCCCCCCGTGACCACCACGCCTAGGAGAAGGCCGGCCACGACGTACAGAAACTTGTGACGAAGGAGCATGAAGTCGAAGTGTCGAGAATCAGGCGGGATCGGGACAATCACGAACGGCCTCGTATTGAGATCCGCACTCCGGTACGCCAACCGCTTGTGTGCGGGTCAACACTGTTGCATCGGAGGGGCAGTCTGAGACACTGGTGAAACAGACCTGAGACACGCAACCCTGATGGCAGGGACGCGAACGAGATACGCGACGCCCATCTTCCATCAGCAGTCCCTGTAGAGAGGGCTGAACACTCGGTTCTGTGTTCTTTCAATGAAGTGGTGTTAAGGAATAGTGGGATGGCTCGGGAATTGAATAGATGTTGGGTGACGTTTGGACATCCAGGGTCTGATCTCTGGATGTTTCTTTGCACCATTCGCGCTACTCACAACTTCTCTTTCGTCTCATGAGTGCTTTTCGACACGTTTCATCTCTTTCAGTTCTGGTCGTCGGGCTCGTCCTGGTTGTCGTGACGGGGTGTGATTCGACGGGTCCTGGGGCCGGGGGCGGAACCGTTGAGGTCGGATTCGCCACGGCCTCCTCCGCAAGCAACCAGAGCAATGGAGCGGCGAAGACGGCGGCCCTTTCGGCGGACTCCGACTCTCTCGTCCTGTCGGGATCGAATGGAACGCTTACCATTACCGACATCCGCCTGATCGTCGACGAGATTGAGTTGGAGGGCGACGCCGACAGCGCTGAGTTCGAAACCGACCGCCCGTCGTTCTTGGACCTGCCGCTCCGGGAAGGTGAAGTGTCGCCCGTCGCGGCCGATCAGGTGCCTCCCGGAACCTACGAGGACTTCGAGTTCGAAATTGAGGACATCGAACTCGACGACGCGGACGAAGAGGGCGAGATTCAGGACCTCCGCGGCGACATCCGGGAGGAATTCCCCAACTGGCCCAACTCCGCGAGCATGGTCGTTGTCGGCACCTTTACACCCACCAATGATACGTCACGAGCCTTCAAGACGTACTTTGAAGCCGAAATCGAGGTGGAGCGGGAGTTGGAACCGGCCCTCGACGTCAGCAGCGACGGCTTCTCGCGCAGCCTGATTGTGCGGCTTGCCCCGACGCAGTGGTTCGAGCAGGCCGACGGGACCGTGCAGGATCTCTCCCAGTCTGACTTTGAGGACACCGGCCAGGTCATTGAATTCGAGGCCGAGTTTGAGGACGGCGTGAGTGAGATTGAGTTCGGTGATTAGTCCTCCTCATTGCCATCTCGGAAGTTTCTGATTCTCCCCATCCATAACATCGGCTCTGACATGCTTGACACACTCACGGTCTACAAACGACTCCCGTTCGTCCCCCTTCTGCTCGGCCTCGCCCTTGTGGTAGGGCTCCTCGGCTGCGACGCGGCGGGGCCGCCCGGCGCTACTGCGCCGGAGGCTTCGCCCGTCTCCCTTTCTTTCTCGGCGAATGGCGGGACCGAGACGGGACCGTCACAGTCCAACGCGAATGGATCCACTGCACAGACCGCCTACACCGATTCGGAGGGCAACCGCCTCCAGCTCGATCAGGTGGACCTCATCCTCCAGTCGATCGAGTTCGAGCGGACCGATGCTGAGGGCGACTGTGAGGAGGGGGAGGATGACGACTGTGAAGAACTGGAGGCAGGTCCGATTCGGGTGTCTCTCCCGCTTGAGTCGGAGTCTCCGTCGGTCGTCGTTGACGCCACCCTTCCGGTGGGCACGTGGAAAGAAGCCACGTTTGAGGTCGCAGTGCCTGAAGACCCCTCCAGTCTGGACGAGACCACCTTTCCCTCCGATGCCAGCATCCGCGCTCAGGGGGCCTTTACTCCGGCCGGAGGGACGGAACAGAACTTCACGTTCCTCAGCGACCTCAGCGAAGAGCGGGAGCTTGAGTTTGAGCCCCCCATCGAAGTCACGCAAGATGAGCCGACGAACGTGACCTTCTCGGTGGACCTGAACGCGTGGTTCCGACGGTCCGACGGCACCCTGGTGGACCCGTCGCAGGCGAACGAAGGGAGTTCGATCGCGGATCTCGTGGAGGAAAATATTGAGACCTCCATCGAGGGCTTCGAGGACAATGACTTCGACGGGCGGGATGATCACGAGGAGGATCGGGGCGAGGACGAAGATGAGACAGAGACGGAGATTGAAGTGGAACTTGAAAACACGGGCCCGGACCCCGATGCCTCCGGAGATGTCGAGTATGAACAGGAGTCGGACAAGGAGGAGTTTTCGGTCGAGGTCGAAGATCTGGAGGTGGGGACGTACCAGGTGACTGTTGAGGACACGGTGCGCGGCGAGATTGACGTGGTGAGCACCGAGGACGGTACCGAGGGCGAGGTGGAGTTCCGGGACCCGGCCGAGACCGGTCACCCGTCCTTAGACTTCGACCCTCGGGGCGCACACGTGGCCGTCGTGCAGGATGGTACGACCTTCCTGGAGGTCGACGTGCCGACCCAGTCGGAGGACGATGGAGATGGTGATGACGGCGATGAGGAGGCCGAGACAGAAATCGAGGTCACCCTCGAAAACACCGGGCCCGATCCCGACGCCTCCGGCGAGGCCGAGTTTGAGCAAGAGGACGATCGGCGGGAATTCAAGGTGGAAGTTGAAGATATCAGCCCCGGCACCTACACCGTGGTAGTCGCAGACACGTCCCGAGGCGAACTCGATGTGGGTGAGGAGACAGAAGCAGAAATCGAGTTTCGAAATCCCGCCGAGTCCGGCCATCCGCTGCTCGATTTCGATCCGCGGGGGGCTCACGTGGCGGTCCAAGAGGGAGGAACAACCTACCTGGAGGTGGACTTCCCGTTGACGGGCGATGGTGAATGAAGGTCTTCGACGCCCAGAGGTTTGGACGGTACAGCGAGCCTTCCCCCAAGATGGTGCGATCTCCTGCCTTTAGGATGGCCTCGGGCTAAACTGTACCGTCGGGGTTTGGTAAGAGAGGAGCCTTTTATCCACCGCTTCTACAGCTCTCGGTAGTATGACCTGGTCCGGTTCCAGACTCTGCCTACGCGGCCTCTTGGTCGCGGTCCTCGTCTTGGCCGGACCGATTGACGCCCGGGCACAGACCCCTGCGTCCTGTGACACGAGCTACGCTCAGGCGGAGGAGGCGTACTTTGCTGCAAACTTCGAGACCGCCGAGGCACTGCTTCGTCCGTGCGCGCAGGAAGCTACCCTCCGGGACTCGGTTCGGGCGCGGATGTATCGGCTCCTCAGCTTCGTCTACCTCGGTCAGAACGACTCGGGCGCTGCCCGGCGGACCGTTGAAAGCCTGCTGGATGTGCAGCCGGACTATACGCCCAACCCGTCAGCCGACCGGCCCGATTTCGTCGCCCTCGTCCGGAAGGCCAAAAAAGCCCGGCGGGCCACAGCGGACGCTGAGCAGGAGGACCGTCGTTGGCTTCGGTGGGTACTCGGGAGCGCTGCAGCGATTGCCGGGACGGCCGCGGTGCTGCTTCTCCGGGACGGCGGCTCGGACGGGGGGAGCGACTCTCTTCCACGCCCACAACCGCCTCCGGAATAGTCCCCTCCGTCTCGTCGCGAGTGCACGTTCAACCACTGGAGGTCATGCTTGGTCGGTATTTCGTCGTTCTCCTTTTTCTTGCCCCGGCCGTCGCAGGGGCGCAGGTGCCCCAGAACCTGGAAGCCACCGCGGGCAATCAGCAGGTGTCCCTCGCCTGGACCGCCCCACAGGTCGAAGAAGGGGATACCCTGACCTGCTACCGGGTATACCGGGACACCGACTCGATCCCGGACGGCTCGCCCGGGGACTTCTCTGAGTTGCGCGTTGCCGAGCTCGACCCGTTCACCGATGAACCCCCGTCCTATACCGATTCGGGGCGGTCCAACGGCACAACGTACTATTACCGCGTCACGGCTGAAATTGGTGAAACGGGGGACGGAACCGTCTCCTGCGGAGGAGAGAACACGGACGAGTCGTCGTTCTCGAACCAGGCGTCCGCGACCCCCTTCGCCCCCACGGTGCTTCAGGTCACGAGTCCCGAAGTGCCGGCCTCTCAGCCCGTCGATGCGGGCACCGCCGTCGACGTGACGGTGCAGGGAACCAATGTCCCCTCCGACGAAACGGTCCGACTCCGGTACCGGCAGGGGGGAGAATCGTCGTTCACCACGCTGACGATGGCCCAGGAAGGGACCGAGTTTACAGCCTCCATCCCCGGGGCGGACATCACCGCTCGGGGCGCCGAGTACATCGTCACGACCCGGAACGAGGGGGGAGAGGTCGTGCGCACGCCGTCGGGTGGGGTTGCCTCCATTCGGGTCACGGCCGAGACGTTCTCCTTTGCCCAGCCGGGAGGGACGGCCCAGACGGCGTACCGACTGGTGACCTATCCGGGACAGCCCAATGATCCACAGCTCTCGACCCTGTTCGAGCCGCTCACGCCCTACGACCCGAGCGAATGGCGGCTTTTCGCGATCGGGCAAGGGGGGCTTAGTGACGACGACGGGTACGTGGAGCGAGACGACCTCGGCACTACGCTGGAGACCGGCGAGGGGCTCTGGCTCATCAGTCGATCGGGTGCGACGCTCGGGCCAGTTCAGGGGACCTCCTTGCGGACGGATCGGCCCTTCGAGATGCCGCTGCGCGAGGGCTGGAACCTAATCGGGAATCCCTACGCCTTTGAAATTCCGGTCTCGCAGCTTCGGGTCACGAACAGCGCCGGGACGCTGCAGGACATCTTCGGGTATGACGGCACCTTTGTCCCGAAGTCGGACGGGGATGTGCTGGAGCCGTACCGCGGGTATCTGGTTCGTCTGTCTGACGGCCAGTCGGGCACCCTGGTGATTGATCCCACGGCGGGCGCGAGCCCGTCCTCCACGCAGGTACACTCCACACGGGAGAGATGGGAGGTGCACGTGTCCGCACAGGTGCAGCAGGCCCGAGATGCGTTCAATACGATTGGGGTTGCACCTCAGGCCCGCGCCGGGGTAGATCCAGCGGACGGTCGTGAACCGCCCCCGGTCGGGGAATACGTGTCCCTTGCGTTTCAGCCCTCCCCGGACGCACTTCTGTGGCGGGATCTCCGACCGGCAGATCGGTCTCTATACTCGTGGACTGCACGCGTCCGAACGAACGTATCCGGGACGGTCACGCTCACGGCGAAAACCCTTCGGTCGGTGCCGCAAGATCAGGCGGTGTGGCTCGTGGACCCGGCGCTCGGCCTCTCAAAGAATCTCCGGGAGAATCCTCGCTACCAGTTTCCTACTTCCGGAGACGCGGAGGCCCGCCACGTGCGGTTCCTGGTCGGGTCCTCCGCGGCGGTGCAACGGGCCCTCGGCGAGGAGAGTGCTCGTCCCGAGCAGGTGCGGCTTCTGCCCAGTGTCCCAAACCCTGTGCAAGCGCAGGCAACGCTGCGCTACGCGGTTCCATCGCAAATGCGGGTAACGCTTGAGCTGTACGATTTTCTCGGACGGCAGGTCGCGACCCTGGTGGAGGGCCGTACGGTGCAGGCAGGCACTCATTCACACGTCTGGACGCCTAGGGCAAGAGGGGGAAACGTTTCCAGCGGGACGTATCTGCTGCGCCTCCGTGCCGGGGAGGAAACACGAACCCGAAAAATTGTGGTGGTGCGGTAACGGGGGAGGTCAGTGGTCCCTACTCGGAGACGAGAGAAAGCTCAAAGACGAGCGGCGTCTCCATGTCCGTTTCGATGAGAACCCTACGCGTGACGGATTGGTACCCCTCCTTTTCGATCTGAATCGTATGCTGCCCCACGCGAAGCGTGAGGCGCTGGGGCGTGTACCCGACCGTCTCGCCGTCTACCCGGACCGTCGCGTTCGGTAGGGGGGTGCCGTCAGGGCTCCGGGCCGTCACCGCGAGGTCTACGCGCTCCGTAAAGTCGACTGTGCGTTGATAGCGCTCGCCGGCCTCCAACTGAAGTTGTGTCTCCCATTGCCCGAGCGGAGAGGTAATGGTGATGCGATGGGTCCCCGGAGAAAGGGAGTCGACGACGGCCCCATCTGAGCTCGTAGACCGGCGGGGG
>Ga0207797_1002748_pt1 | contig 12075 bp, 14 predicted proteins | sample PRCRCaboRojoPR_6_FD_187275 | JGI IMG/M metagenome (GOLD analysis project Ga0207797, IMG submission 187275) | Marine sediment microbial community from Cabo Rojo, Puerto Rico - PR CR 10% Liquid 1 (SPAdes) | ecosystem: Environmental > Aquatic > Marine > Coastal > Sediment | place: Cabo Rojo, Puerto... | reverse complement strand
CTCGCGGAAGGCGGCGTCCTTGAGTGCCTAGAAAGCCGTGGGGGCGCGCGCCCCACGGCTTGGTTCTCAGGCATGTCTGGAGCTCAGGTGAGGTAGGAGGATCACGCCTCTCTCGCGGCGTCTGAGCGGCTGTCTGTCACCCCTGTGGACGCGGTAGAGTCCCACACTGGCGCACGGTCTACCAGGGTGAACGAGCTCACTCAATGGAGCACGGCACGATGCATCACGTCAGGTCGTCAACCGACAGACGCGCCACGATCTCATCGCCTTCCCGTTGGTCGGTCTCGACGAATCCGAGGGTCTGGTATAGGTGTCTGGCCACAGTGTTCGAAGGACGATAGGAAAGCGCGAAGTCCTGGTATCCCTCCGCATCCGAAAGTCTGGCGATAACGGCTCGGACGGCTTCTGCGCCATAGCCTCGCCGTTGGTAGGCCCGGTCGATCAGGACGCCGCCCAGCCAACAGCTGCCGTCCTCGGGATCGACAGCCCACATCAGGAAGCCGATGACTCGCTCGTCTGCGCAGACTGCCAGCGGGTGCCATTCGCCGCCGTAGCAGCAGAGCGCCAGATAGTAGCTGGGCTCTGCGACGAAGGACTGCTGCGCTTCCGCGACCTCAAGGGCGGCCACGTCACGCCAATTCTCGCTGCTGACGGCCTGCAGAGTGACGCGGCTCTCCCCATCCAGTGGATTACGGGAACTCATGCGCGGTCGACTCCCAGGTGTACTTATGTACGCCGGCTGCTGGTGCTCGGGGTAGGCTACGGCCCCGGAACGGGTTGTGCTCCCGCCCTGTCGGCCTCCTCCTCGCGGAAGTCGACGAAGCGGTACCCGGTGCCAATCTCGGTGAAGATGTAGCGGGGATTCGAGGGATCTGGTTCGATCTTCTTCCGCAGATAGCTGATGTAGAGCCGCAGGTTCTGGATCTCGTCCTCGCCGTACTCATAGCCCCACACCTTCGACAGGAGGGTCTCGTGAGGGACAACCCACCCGGCATTCTGGACGAGGTGGTAGAGGAGGCGAAACTCGGTGGGACGGAGGTGAATTCTCTCGCCCTCGACGATAACCTCGCGCTTGTTGAAATCGATGCTGAGGCGATCGTCCACGGTCACGATGGACTCCTGGGGGCTGGCCGGGCCCTGCGTCCGCCGGAGCACTGCCCTCACGCGGCTGGCGAGCTCCCGGGCGCTGAAGGGCTTCGTGACGTAGTCATCGGCGCCCAACTCCAGGCCGCGGACCTTGTCCTCTTCCTCGTCGCGGACGGTGAGCATGATGACCGGCACACTTGATATCTCCCTAAGCATTCGTAGCGTCTCAAATCCGTCTAATTCGGGCATCATCACGTCGAGAATGACCAGATCGGGCAGCTCCGTTCGAACCTTGTCGAGCGCCTCAATGCCGTCGTGAGCCTCGATGACGTGGTACCCCTCCAATTCCAGGTTCATGCGGATAAAACGCGTCATCCGCGGCTCGTCGTCGACGACGAGGATCAATCCTTCATTGCCATCGGTCATGCGCGCCCTCCCTGCGTTCACTCCCTGATGAAGCTGACCACCTCTTCCTCATCCTCGCTGGGCAGGATCTCGACACAGTGTATGCGCTGCCAGGGGTAGATGACCGTGTCCGTCTCCGGCAGGACGTAGGAGACATCCCGACCATCGCGGTAGCGGACGTTGTGAACGATCAGCACCTGATCCGTGGGCTCCGGAATGCGCTCAACTTCCCCAACGACAGATTCCTCATTCAGGATGTGTACCAGTACGGTGTGAGCCATAGTCTCCTTCCAACTCGCGAGAACGTCATCCTGTGAGCGAGACCTTTAGTTGGACGCGACCGAGCTGCAGCGAATCCCCCTTCCGAAGCACGTGGGGCAGGTAGGGGGTCAGCCGCTCACCATTGAGGAACGTGCCGTTGGCGCTGCCTAGGTCTTCCACATAGAAGTCGCCATCCTCCTCGTAGATGCGGCAATGGCGTCGCGATACACCGCCCTTCAGCCCCCCATCCGACGTCAGATCGATGTCGGGAAAGATGTCCTGAGCGGCGTCCAAACGGCCCACATGGACGTCCTCCGACGACGGTACCTGAATCTGCCGCCCGGACGAGATCACGGTGATCTCCAGTGCAGAGCCAGTCGTCCCCGCACTCGTCTCGCGCCCCTCACCACCTCCCCAAGCCCGGGCCTGACCGACCGGCAGCTCGCGGCCCGGAATCGGTTCCGTACCGGGACGGCCGCCCGTGGGAAGATAGACGCCGCATTCACTGCAGAAAAGCTTACCGGGTCGGTGTTTTCTCCCGCAGGACGGACATTCAATCATAGGCCTAGCTCCCAGAACCCAGACGGCGGGTGCCGTACTTGATCTCCTTGCGACCCCGTTCTGTAGCGTTCCCCTTCTCGGCAATGTGCTTAGCCTCCAGCAGGGCCGCCTGCGCCAAGCGCTCCTCCCCCATATGAAGAAGGTTTGTCGCAACCATCTCCAGCCGCCGGGTCGCCCGATCGACGTTGCCATCCTCGAGAGCCGACCAGGCCTGCTGTTGCATGCGATAGAGCGTGGTCCGGTTCACAGATCTGACGATGGCCTCAGGGACTTGCCTCTCCCCCTTGCCGGTCTCCTCTTCGGTGAATCGGCACCAGACGGCGCGCCCCACCCGCTCGCTGCGCTTATCCAGCCTTGGTATGTCCCCATACAGGTCCGCTTGAAGAAGGCGGTGGTCGCCCAGCGGCTTGGCTTCGACCGCGGCCTCAATGAGGATCCTCCTGGGCGCGTCGACCTCCAGAGGTCCCAGCCGGGTTACGCCGTCCGAGAGATGGAGAGGTTCCAGGGAGGGCGAGGTCTGAAAGACGCTCTCCAGCGAAACCCCGGGGGCAGCCCTCACGCTCAGAATCATCTCCGTGGCAAAGACTGAGCTGAGCTTCCGAATCATCCCGTGCAGCAGGGCCCGCACCTGCCCTGGCGACGATACGTAGGCTGACGTTCCACCGCTGAGAGCTGCCATCTCCTCCAGAAGATCGTCGTTCCAATCCTCCCCAATGCCCATAGCCGTGATGCCGATGTCCTTGTCAGCGGCCTCGGCTGCGGCCGCAACACATTCGTCGTCATCGCCGTAGGTTCGCCCGTCGGTCAGAAGGATGAGGTGGCTCACCACATCGCGCCCACGATAGCCGCCCAACGCCCCGAGACCGGTCCGCAGCCCCTTCAGGAGCTCAGTCCCCCCCTCGGCTCGCAGGCCGTTGATGGCTCTCTTGGCGCGGGTGCGGTTCGTCCCGACTTGGTCGGATATGAGCAATTCCGCCCGATCATTGAAACTGACGATGGTCAAGAAATCATCATCGTTGAGCTGCTCGAGGATTTCGCGAGCGGCGGCCTTCACGCTGGCAAGCCGGGCGCCCTTCATGGACGTGCTCTTGTCAATGACGATGGAGAGGTCGACAGGCAGACGCTCACCGGCTGATGCGATTCCAGGGCGGATGTCGAGCAAAGCATAGAGGATCTGCTCCTCGTATCCCGAGTAGAGGGTCTCCTGGCTCTGCAGCAGGTCGAAGGAGAGGTACGCCGTCTCATCTGCCCTCCGCTCGTCGCGCTGTCGATCGTACGAGCGACGCGTCTTAGGATTGGCCAGTACGGCATATGCTTCGTGGACCTGATGGAAGAGACGTGTCGACGTGTCAGCCTCGCGGCTGTCCGGATGGTAGCGGCGCGCCAGCTGGCGATAGGCGTGCTTGATCTCCTCCAGGGTGGCGAAGGGCGATACCCCCATGATATTGTAGTAGTCCTTCTCGGCATCAATATCCATAGAGACCCATCGTTGGCTGCGGTCGGACGCCCCGCTATCCTAGGGGCGAGCGCCAGAGGACGGCGGTGATGTTGTCGCTCCCTCCAGCATCGTTGGCAGCGGCGACCATACGACGGCAGGCCTCTTGAAGAGAGTCTTCTCCCCGAATGAGATCGACCACCGTCGCCTCGCTGACCAGCCCCCACAGCCCATCGCTGCACAGCAGGAGATAGTCGCCCTCATCGAACTTGCGCACGTGGGTATCCACCTCGAGTGCTCCGCTCTGTCCAATGGCGCGGTAGAGCACGTTCTTCTGGGGATGCACGGCAGCCTCCTCGGGCGTTAGCTGCCCCGTGTCCACCAGCCGATCCACAACCGAGTGGTCGTGGGTGATCTGCTCTATGCCCTCCTCAGTGATTGCGTAGGCACGGCTGTCCCCGACGTGGGCAATGTACGCCTGGGTCCCCAGCACCAGGGCGCAGGTCAGCGTGGTGCCGCTGCCCGGCACCTCCTCCGAGACCATCTGATTTGCCGCTTGGACGGCGTCAATGAGGACCTCCGTGAGAGCCGGATGCCGGGCGTCCCGCTCGGGCCCCAGCAGGGAGGGCAGATAGGACTGGTGCGTGATGTGGTGGGCCGCCACCCGAGCCGCCATTGAACTAGCCACCTCGCCAGCCCGGTGCCCGCCCATACCATCGGCGAGGACCAGGAGACCAAAAGGAGGATGGGCCTGGTGGGTGTCGTGGCCCGCAGTGATGACGAGGGCGGAATCCTCGTTGTGATCACGCACTCTACCGGGGTCGGTGATCCATCCGACGTCCATCCGGGGGCGCGTGAACGTCGGCTGCGGCCCCTCGCGATCCTCGGTCGCGGTCGCACGGGTGTCGCGACAGAACAGTTTGCGCAGAAACTCCATAACCCCCCTATGCCGACCCACGTTATCCCGGCAGTGCATACAGATACCGGTCGGACGAGCCGATGTACACCAGCTCCTCTGTCGCGGCAGGTGACGAGGTCACGGGGCCGTCGGTCTGGAAGCGCCACAAGAGATTGCCCGTCTCAGCCTCGACACAATAGACGCCGCCGTCTACGGAGCCGAAGTAGACCCGCTCACCCGACAGCGCTGGCGAAGACGTCACCTGGCCCTCTGTACCGTACCGCCAGACGAGGCGGCCGCTCTCAGCATCCAACGCATAGAGATGCCCGTCCGCGGAACCGACGTAGACGATTCCCTTGCCGACGACCGGCGACGAAATGACTGCGCCGTCGGTGCGATAGCGCCACGCCAGCCAACCGGATCGGACGTCAAGACCGTAGACGTACCGATCCTGCGCACCGATGTAGACCATCTCGTCGGTTACAGCGGGGGAGGATGTGACGGCTCTCCGAGCCCGGAAGCGCCAGCGAATCTCGCCGCCGGTGTCCACGGCGTAGACGACACCGGCCTCACACCCGACGTAGATGGCCTCATCACCCAGGTGGGGCGACGACCGCACAGGGCCGTCAGCTTCGAATCGCCAGGCAACCCGTCCTGATTCCACGTTGACGGCGTAGAGGTGCCTATCATCGGAGCCAAAGAAGACGTGGTGGAAGGCGGCCTGGGGTGAGGACCAGACCTTGCCCTCAGTGGGGCACGTCCAGCGAATACGCCCGTCACTCGCATCCACCGCGTAGAGCACTTTGTCCGACGACCCGACGAAGACCATGCCCTCATAGACACAGGGCGAGGAAGCGATGCCCCCGTCGGTGGCGTATTTCCAGAGGAACTCGCCGTTGTCGGCAGCAAGCGCGTAGAGATTGTGGTCGTAGGCTCCGACGTACACGTTGCCGTCGTGGACGGCAGGCGAAGACCGTATCTCGTCCTCCAGGGCGAAGCGCCATTGCGGGGTGATCTCGCTCTTGACGACGGCCGGCGCACCGAAAGGAGCCGTGTCGCTCCCACCGCGGGCGGATCGAAGGCTCATCAACGCGCGCTTCATCTCGTCGGCCGAGCCGTACCGGTCGTTGGCCTCATACTCAAGGGCGCGGTGAACGACCTCCAGGAGCTCGCGAGAGACACTGGGATTCGTCTCGTGGATAGGCCGCTGATGGAACGAGAAGGGCGGTTCCAACCGGGGATCCCGCTTGCTCATGAGATGATGGATGGTGGCACCCAGCGCATAGATGTCGACGCGTGGGTCGGCAATACCCTGATACTGCTCCGGAGGCGAGTATCCCTCCGTGCCAATCATCGTGCCCCTCTTGCCGCTCCGGAACATCTTGGCGATACCGAAGTCGATGAGCTTGACGCGTCCAAAGTCATCGAGCATCACGTTTGAGGGCTTGATGTCGCGGAAGACGATGGGGCGCGGCTCGTGGCTGTGGAGGTAGCTGAGCACCTCGCAGATCTGGATGGCCCAGCTCACCACCTTCTCCTCGGGTAGGAAGCCCCGCGTCTTGTCGAGGATCGCCTCCAAGTCCTTGCCTCGCACATACTCGAGGACCAAGTAGCTCCGATCCCCCTCCGTGAAGCAGTCATAGACTTGAACGATGCCGGGATGATTGAGCGTGGCCAGGATGTTCGTCTCCCGCTCGAAGTTGCGCAGGATCATCTGGCGTACGTCGGGATCCGTGGCGCTGCTGGTCATCTCCTTGATGGCACAGACGCGCTTCACCTTGGAGAAGCGGAGATCCTGCCCCTTGTAGACGGCGCTCATACCTCCAATGGCCAGCACCGACAGGATGCGGTACCGGTTCTCGAGCAGGAATCCCGGCGGTAGACGTCCGTCGATACGTGGGGGGCGGTCAGATTTAGGCTCTCCCGGTGTGCTCTGGTCTGGACTGAGGGCAGAGTTGTGCTTCCCGTCTTCGCCGACAGGGGCTGACGGGGTATCCTCAATCCGACGCGTCTCGAGTGGGTCGGTGGGTGTCATAGGTGACGAGCGAAGCAAAGCCATCCCGTGATCGGGCAAGCGGCATCCATTATAGAAGCAAACGGGGGAACGTGCAACGGGAGCAGCGGCGTGCAGCTAGGGATTGAAGTAGTTGTAGGTAGCCGTGGAAATGTCGGCGATGAGAGGGGCGCCTTCATCCCACTCCAACCAACCGGGGCGGTAAAGGAAGATCACCAAGACGTAGTCACATCCAGGACTATACACCAGGCCGGCATCGGCATGGGTGTCGCTGGTCCAGCCGTGCTTGTGGGCCACCCGCGTGCCTGAGGGCACGCCACCCTCGATGAGGCTGTCCATTGGGTTTCCCGTCATCCATCGGACCATCTCCTGGCACTCCCCGGGCGTCACCGTCTCGGGGTAATTGAGAACCAGCGCCCCACCCCCCTGCGTGCACTGGTAGATCATCTCCAAGAGGAGGCCCACGTCAAGCGGGGTGGTTTGGATGAACGGGTCAGGCTCAACGGACACATCCGTCCGGGCATTCGCGTCCGTGACGATCTCACGGCCGACATCCTTCTCATCATACGGCGCGCCCATGAAGGTGTTAAGCAGCCCTAGGCGCCGCATCGAATCCGTGAGTCTCTCAGTTGCCTCATAGGCATCCCCGTCGGCGACCACGTCTCGCAGGAGCAAGTTGGCGGTGAAATTGCCGCTCTCCGTCACGGTTTCGGAGATCAGCTTGATCGTCTCCGGACCCGGAGGGCCGTCGATGCTCCGGTAGACCTCCTCGAGCACCGCGATCTTGAGCACGCTGAGGCCGGAAAAGGCCGCACCGCTGTTGATCGTCACCTCGGCGCCAGACTGGAGGTCCTTGATGAAGATACCGGGAATCAGACCCGGATGGTCATCGAGACGCTCCTCGAGCAGCTGGCGCAGCAGACCAGGATCGACCGTGGGAGGCTCCTCGACATCCACCACCAGGTCTACCCGCTGCGTGGAAGCCGACATCAAAGCCTGGGCCAGTCGGGCACGGGACGACTCGACATCCAAGCGGTACCCGGGACGAGGAGGTCGAAAGTCCAGCACGGCAGGCAGCGCCACCGGTTCCTGCGGGGGGCCATCGTACTCCTCCGCAATGCGCTCAAGATAACGGGAAAGACGATCCTCGGAAAAAGAGACGACGACTGGCACGGTGACGGGAGCGGATCCCCGCCGCAGCACGTGGGCCACGAAGCCCTCGATCCCACGCCAGTCAACCAGGGCAGCATCGAGGTTGGCCGCCGTTTGGGCGGCGTCGTACCGCAACTCCACCACGCTGGGGCAGAGGGAAAGGGACTCCTGGTGGTAGGTGACGGTTAGCGGCGTGGCATAGGCCACTTCCAACGCATTAAGAGCTTGTTGGCGGGACATACCCCCCACTTGGAGGCCGGCCATCGAGAGGTCAGGGGGGAGCGTCTGCCTGGTCAGGCGATAGTCTCGATACTGCCAGGAGAGGAAGAGGGCAGCGACAGCCGCCACAATGACGAGCCAGACGAGATAGCTACTCTTTCGCTGCAAGGGGAATCCTCCGTCGCTTCGGACGGAGGATTATAACACGGAGGGTATGCGACGCCAAGCGGCTTAGGTGCGGGGCCCAGACGAGACAAGGGGCGCTGCCCTTCCGGGGCGGCGCCGGAGGCGGATGGACGACGTCTCTAGCCGTGCTCTTCCAGCCAACGATGGACAAGGAAGCCCGATATGGCGCCAAAGAGAAGATTCTGGGCAGGCCAGACGCAGCACCACGCCCCCAGGGTGCCGAACGCCAGAATCAAACCGACGACCCAGTCCAACAGCCAATAGCCGACCAGAAGGATGACGCCGCCGGCTGCCCGACCGGCATAGATCCAGCCGATGCCCAGGAAACCGAAAAACCCGCCAACGAGCTCCAGTAGAAGAGCGACCATGGGATCTCGCTCGTGCATTAGCCCCGCACCTCTCTTTCGAGCCAGTCACTAACGAGCCAGTAGCGGAACGCTCCGCCCTGGTAGACTTGATAGGCAGCATAAAGCCCGTAAACCACCCAGGCCAGCGGAGCGATGAGGAGTACGATCACTATCAGCCCGGTGATTAGGAGTGCCGCCGGCATCAACAAGAAACCTATCGCCACGGCGGACAGCAGTCCGGTGATAACCCATACGGCCGTCACAACCAGGGCAAGGGCGGCGGCGATCGCCAGATAGGCCAGGACCCCCACTCCCTGGTAGACCAGGGCTTGGAGCGCGTGAAAGGCGACGAAACGAGACCTCTCCCGGTAGGAGAGATAGAGCACCAGCGGAACGACGAGGCCGATGAGGGCGCCCACGCCGCCCGCGAAGGCCGATACCATGGTGAGGAGTATGCTGGCGTGAGCGAGGGCGGCCACGGTCCAGTCCGCGCCACCTTCGAGCTGCGCCTCCTTAATCTCCGGCTCAGTTGCCGGGCGCCTCTCGTGATCGCCCGCGGCGTGATCGCTCGACGCTTCCGGCGCCTCAGGAGATGTGCTATGCATCATGCTTCCGTCCTTTCTCGACATTCGCTTTGAAGTACGAGGAGGGTCAAGCCTAGGCTCAATCACTTCCACGGTCCCAGTCCCTTGGCCGACGCAGAGTCGGGCCCATCGACTCGACATCACGTTCCCCCTCCACTCTAACAATACGGGCTAGGCGCGGGAAAGTTGCAGGGGGTGACCCGCGTGCTATAATCCCCGTCGTTCCAGATGGTATACGCCTCAATGAAGGATTGAGCCTTCTCCTCGATGGTCACCAAACGCCAGCTAGGCATCTTCGTCCTCATCGTGAGCTTGGTCGGTATCGCGGGTCTCATATCCGTCGACCTGCTCGGCGCTGGCGAGTGGGGCGGATTCGGCCCGCTGCAACGGCTCGGCATTGGACTTGGGCTGGGGGGTGCAGCAGTCGGCCTGATCTTGATCCGCCTCGGGGACCGGCCAGCGTGACCGATCGAGCCGGAGCATCGCGATGACCCTTAGCGCGCCCCGCATCCTCCGCGGCCTCGCGGTCCTCCTGGCCGTCATGGCCGTGGTGGCCTACGTAGGCTATCTTGTGGTCTACGTCTCCTACGCCGTCGAGCTTTTCCGCTGGCCTTACGATTACGATCAGGGAGAGGGCTTCGAGCTGCACGACGCGGTCCTGTACAGCCGCGGGGAGTGGCCCTATAGGGACAACGGGACGTTCCCCTTCTATGCCTCCAACTACCCGCCCCTCTTTCACCTGCTGATGGTCCCTCTGCTGCCCATCTTCGGCCCCAGGCTCATCGCGGGGCGGCTCCTCTCTTTCATCGCTACGCTGATCACCGCCGGTGCAATCGGCGTCATCGTGAGGAGGACGATCCGCGGCGACGGGCGCGACTGGATGCGAGCATGGTTCATACCCCTGATCTCGGGATTGGCCTTTCTGGCGTCTAACTACGTTTATCAGATCGGGCCCCTGTGCCGCATGCATATGACCTTGGTGATGTTCGAGACCCTATCCATTGCCTTCATCGGCGAGTTCGAGGATCCACGGCACGGTCGGCGGAACCTGATCCTGGGCCTGGTCATGCTCTTCTTCGCAGGCTACACCAAGCAGACGGCGGTATTCACCGTGGCTGCGGCCCTATCCTACGTCTTCCTACGGGACGTCCGAAAGGCCCTGGTGGCCGGCGCCGGGCTGGCCGTCAGTGCCGGCGCCGTCTTCTGGCTGATCAATGTGGCGACTGATGGACAGTGGTGGATTAACATCATCCAAGCGAACGTCAACGAGTTCGATTATCGCCAGACGCTCTTCCTCTTCCGCCAGTGGTTCGATTTGCACGCATTGTTCGTGGTCTTAGGTGTCGGCTATCTGGTCTACGAGCTTTTCTGGGACCGGATCTCCGCGTACTCCCTGTGGTTCTTCTTTGCCCTCGGTGTGGGTGCTCTCAGCGGCAAGTGGGGAGCGGGCTTCGGTTACTTCAATACGGCAGTGGCCGCCGCCTGCCTCACCTCCGGTCTGGCCCTGGGCAAGGTGAGAGAGCACCTCGAGGGAAGAGCGCTGTCGGCGCCGGGCTTGGGTGTGGTGGCCCGGGATGTCGGACCGCTCGTGGCGGTGCTGATCCCCATGCTCTACCTAGCACAGGCTCCGCGCATGCTCCATCTGCCCACGTCCGGGCCCATCTTCTCAACGGCGGCCCAGGTGCTGGGCGTCGACGATCAACTGGCCTACGGACAAGGTGAAAGCCTCGCCTCCACCCACTGCGCGGCCGTGGCCTATCACGACGCGATGGGCTACACGCAGCTGGGTCATCCGCTGTCCGAGGAGGATTACGCGGCGGGTGAGCAGATCATGGCTCACGTCGGCGCGGTCGACGGGCCAATCTTCAGCGAGGAAGCGATGTTCAGCATCCTGGGCGAGAAGCCCGTGGTGACCAACCCCACCCAGTTGCTGAACCTGTACAACAATGGGTTGCTGGACACCACGGAGATGATCGAGCAGATCAACGAGCAGGTGTTCGACCTGGTCATCTTCCGGGCGCAGTTCTACCCGGCACCAGTCTTGGAGGCCATCGGCCAGCATTACGAGCCCATGGACCAGGTTTGTATGAATGGCTTTACCTACCACCTCCTGTCTCCAAGAGATCGCGGAGACGGCTGAGCTGGTCGGCGGTTGACGGAGTGTTCGGAGCACGACGCTATGGGACAAGCGCCGGATTCGACAGTGGGGTGCCGGTTCTGTGGAGGAGCTTCGTTCAGCGTCGGTCGACGTGACCTGCCTATCTGCGACTACTGCGGCCAGCCTCTCGCTCCTTCGGGCGGCCGCTGCCCACGGTGTGATGCAGTCAATGGGCCGAGCGCAAGGGCGTGCCACGGTTGCGGGGCCCTTCTCGCCCGCCCCTGTCCCGTATGCGGCGCCCTGAATCCCCTCGACGCCCCAAGCTGCGTTGTCTGCTCCCAGACCTTGGCCACGACCGAGGCTTTGTTTCAGCGCATTACGACGAAGACTGAGGATCAGCTCCGCCGTGCACGCGACAAGGGCCATCGGATCAAAGCCGAGGAAGAGGCTGCGTCACGGGCTCGCCTGGCCAGGATGTGGGCCGAGGAGGAGCGGGAACGGCAGGCGCTGGCAGAGGCTAGCGGGAGGCGGAGACAGCGAGAGCGACGCCTTATTCTGGTCGCAGCCGTCCTGGCGGGTCTCGGCATTCTGGCGGTGCTCGTCCTTTCTATCCTCTCCGAAAGCGGTTTCTCGCCGACATTCTGACCCCGGAACCCTGTGTCCGGTGCCCCGCGATTTCAGCTGGCGATCTATTGACGTGCGCGTCCCTCAGGCGTATAATGCGTCTGTCCCTGATGACGAGCCTTGTCTGGCGGGCCAAGTTTTCCACGCTCGTCTCTTGAGCCCGGTCGACAAGCGAAGCCGAGGGACACGATGAGAATGGAGAAGG
>Ga0207797_1002747_pt1 | contig 12080 bp, 13 predicted proteins | sample PRCRCaboRojoPR_6_FD_187275 | JGI IMG/M metagenome (GOLD analysis project Ga0207797, IMG submission 187275) | Marine sediment microbial community from Cabo Rojo, Puerto Rico - PR CR 10% Liquid 1 (SPAdes) | ecosystem: Environmental > Aquatic > Marine > Coastal > Sediment | place: Cabo Rojo, Puerto... | reverse complement strand
GACCATCACCGAGGAGGCGTACGACCGCCTGCGGGAGCACAAACGGGAGGGCGAGAGTTTCACCGAGACCATACTCCGACTCACCGGGGACGCTCGCGACCCGATGAAGGGGTTCGGAGCGATGACGGACGTGGAGGGGTTCCGCGAGGCTGCCGAGGGGACGAGGGCGGATCTGGATACGGATCTCCGGGGCCGGACCCCATGATCGCCCTGGACACGTCGTTCCTGGTCGACTACCTCGATGGTGTGGACGCGACCCGCGAGTTCCTCGACGACAACGAGGGACGACCGTTCTTCTCGCCGGTGCTCGCGTTGTTCGAGGTCTATCGCGGAGGATCTCGGACCGGAGGCGAGGCGGGTCGCGAGCGGGTGGCGTCCGCGCTCGACTGGGTCCAGCCTCTCCCGCTCACCGAGCCCTGCGCGGGGGAGACGGCACTGGTCGAGTCCGAACTGCTGGAGCGGGGACACCCGATCAACCTCGGCGACGTACTGGTCGCTGGCGTCTGTCGTCACCACGGGGCCGACATCGTCACGCGAGACGACCAGTTCGAGAGGATCGACGATCTCGCGGTGCTCGAGTACTGACCGGACGAGGTACGCGACGGCCTGGGCGCGGGTCACGACGCATCCCCACCCCGAGAACCCACCACAGTCATATCCCCGGCCCCGTCAACGGGGGGCATGGATATCGACCTGAGCGGGTACGACTCCTACGAGGCCGCCTACGAGGGGTTCGAGTGGGACGTACCCGAGACGTTCAACGTCGCGGAGGCGGTCTGTGGGCGGTGGGCCGACGCCCCCGACGGCAAGCGGCGGGTCGCGCTGTTCTACGAGGGCGAGGACGGGAGCGAGGAGACGTACACGTTCTGGGGGATCCAGCGAGCGGCGAACCGCGTCTCGAACGCGCTCGCCGACGCCGGCGTCGGGCGGGGCACCCGCGTCGGGGTCGTCCTCCCCCAGCGACCGGAGAACCTGATCGCGAACCTCGGCGTCCTCCAGCTCGGCGGCGTGGTCGTTCCCCTCTCCGTGCTCTACGGGACCGAGGGGCTGCGCTACCGGCTCGACCACTCCGAGACGGAGGTCGCGATCGTCGGCGAACAGCGGGCGGGGCTGGTCGGGGAGCTCCGGTCGGATCTCGACGCTCTGGAGACCGTGATCACCGTCGACGCGCCCGGCCTCGGGGATCGCTCCTGGAACGACGTCGTCGACGACGCCTCGCCGGAGTTCGACACCGTCGAGACCGCCGCGGAGGACTCGGCGTACATCATCTACACCAGCGGGACGACCGGCGAGCCGAAGGGCGCCCACCACGCCCACCGGAAGCTCCTGGGGTACATCCCCGGCTGGCAGATGATCAACGAGTTCCCCGGCGAGTCGGCGGTCCACTACTCCCCCTCGGGGTGGGCGTGGGTCGGCGGGCTGTTCGCCGTCGTCTGGGGGGCGTGGTTCCACGGCCAGCCCGTCGTCGGCTACGGCGGGGAGTTCGAGCCCGCGGAGATCTACCGGATACTGGAGGAGTACGGCGCGACACACACCCTGCTGACGGCGACGATGGTCCGGATGCTCCGGGAGGTCGACCACACCGACTACGACCTCGACGTGGAGGTCGTCCCCAGCGGCGGGGAGAAGGTCTCCCGGGACGTCCACCGGTTCGTCGAGGAGGAGTGGGACGCGGTCGTCAACGAGATCTACGGCCAGACGGAGTGTAACTTCGTCGTCGCCACGAACCACGAGCTGATGGAGATGGACTACGGGGCGACGGGCAAGCCCGCGCCGGGCCACGTCGTCGCGGTCGTAGACGAGGAGACGGGCGAGGAGAAACCCCCGGGGGAGATCGGCCACATCGCCGTGAAGCGGCCGGACCCCTCGATGCTGCTCGACTACTGGAACCAGCCCGAACTCACGGCGGCGCTGTTCGTCGACGGCTGGATGCTCACGGGCGACGCCGGCTCGGTCGACGAGGAGGGCTACCTCCACTACGAGGGCCGGGCCGACGACGTCATCATCACGGCTGGCTATCGAGTGAGCCCGCTGGAGGTCGAGGACACCCTCCGCGAGCACGAGGCGGTCGCCAACGCCGTCGTCGTCGGCGTCGACGACGAGGAGCGGGGACAGGTCGTGAAGGCGTTCCTCAAGCTCGAACCCGGGGTCGAGCCCTCCGAGGCGCTCGCCGGGGAGGTACAGGATTTCGTGCGCGAACGCGAGGCCGCCTACAAGTACCCCCGGCAGGTCGAGTTCGTCGAGACGTTCCCGACGACCGTGACGGGGAAGGTCCAGCGACGGAAGCTGACCGACTGAGGCGCCGGCGACCGACCCCGGCCCGCCCTCCGAACCATTGATTACCGCTCCATCGGCACCTCGGGGTATGACGCTCGAGGCCTTCTCGCTGGAGGACAGAGTCGCCGTCGTGACCGGTGGGAGCCGGGGGATCGGCGAGGCCGTCGCCGTCGCCATGGCCGAGGCGGGTGCCGACGTGGTCCCCGTGGCCCGCTCGGGGGACGCCCTCGCGGAGACGGTCGAGCGAATCGAGGCCGCCGGGGGCGAGTCGATGCTCCACACCCTCGACGTGACCGACCGCGCGGCCGTCGAGGCCACCTTCGAGGCCGTCGAGGACGAAATCGGCCCCGTCGACGTCCTCGTGAACAACGCCGGCGTCAACCCGTTCTTCGGGAACGCCCGGAAGCTGGACATGGAGACCTGGGAGTGGATCCTGGAGGTGAATCTGACCGGTGCGTTCGGCTGTGCCCAGGAGTTCGGCCGCCGGGTCGACGAGCGCGGCGGGACCGGGTCGATCGTGAACGTGGCCAGCGTCGGGGGGGTCGTCGCGCTGCCCTACCAGGTGCCCTACACGGCCTCGAAGCACGCGATGGTCGGGATGACGAAGTGCCTCGCCGTCGAGTGGGCACCGGAGATCCGTGTGAACGCGCTCGCCCCCGGATACGTGAAGACCGCGTTCACCGAGGGCGTCCGCGAGAACGAGTCGATCCGGCAGGACCTCCTCGACGGGATCCCGCAGGACCGCTTCGCCGAACCGGAGGAGATCGCCGACGTCGCGGTCTACCTCGCCAGCGACGCCGCCGCCTACGTCACCGGCGAGGTCCACGTCGCAGACGGCGGTCTCGCCGCACGGTGACGACCCGAGGGGACGACGCTCCCCCTCGCGGTCGCGCGTGGGGCTCTCGCCGCCACGCGCTCCGGTCGTCGGCGGCGCCGGTGACCCACGCTACGCGAGCCCGACGGCCGCGGCGAGCAGGGCCACCAGTCCGGCGATAGCCGTCGCGTTCGTGGCCGCGAGCCCCTGTTCGTGGAGCAGTCCGAACCGCCAGATCGCGCCGCCCCAGACCGCCGTGACCAGGGCCACCACGCCCGAGAGCGACCGTGTTCCCCGGATCTGCTCCAGAAGCGGTCGGACCGCCGTCTCGGGGTCGGTCCCCGGCGAGACTGTCACCGGGTCGAGCGTCATCGAGAGCGCGACCAGCGACACGGGGAGCAGGACCAGCGTCGGGACCATCCCCCACGCGACGACGGCGAACGTCGGGAAGGGACCGTGCTCGGCACCGGCCAGCCACGCCCCGGCGTGGAGCAGGAGCGTCAGGATCGCCAGCACGAGCGGGTAGGCGAGTATCGCCGTCCCGGCGGTCTCCTCGACGGCGTCCCACAGTATCGCGTCGACGTTCCGCTCGATCCGCTCCGGGGCGTCGCAGTCCTCCTCGTCGAACACCGCCGAGTCGGCGCCGTCGCTCTGGCAGACCCAGTCCGGCGGGTGCTCCGGATTGTCGACCAGCACCGTTCCGTCGAGGTTCCCGGCGAGCACCCAGCCGACGCCGTAGACGACGGCCGGACCGGCCGCGATCAGCAGGCCGACGACCAGCGCGACGCGGAAGAAGTTCGGCTCCCGTTCGGCGAAGTACCTGTCCGGTCGGAGGAGGGGCGTACGCGGGGGCACGGACGGGTGAAAACGATCGACGGTCAAGTATCTCGTGGCTGCCGGCCGCCGTGGCCCGCTCGGCCCATCGTGACCCCCGACCGGCAGGAGCCGACGGCCCGCCGCCGGATCACTCCCCCCGGAGGAACCGGACGACCTCGTCGGCGTCGGCGCCGATGCCGCCGCCCTGCGCGACGGTCGGCGAGCCGCCCCCGCCTCCGCCGAACTCGTCGGTCACGTCGTCGACGACGTCGCCGGCGTCGACCTCGCCGTTCGTCCCCACGGCGAGGGTGCCGTCGGGGGAGACGAGCGCGACCACGTCGGCGGCCTCGCCGGAGAGCGACCGGACCTGGTCGGCGAGCTCGTTGGCGTCGAGGCCCTCGAGCGAGCCGACGAGCCACGTGTGCCCGTCCCGGTCGACGGTCTCCTCGCGGAGCCGCTCGACCTCCGCGGCGACCAGTTCGTCCTGCAGGTCGCTCACCTCGGCTTCGAGCGCCTCGCGGTCCCGCTGGACGCGCTCGACGGCGTCGGGGAGCCCACCGACGCTCGTCCCGAGCGCCCGCGCGGCGGCCAGCGTCGCCCGCCGGTCCGCCGCACGACGCTCGATCCCCTCGGGGCCCACGGCGAACTCCACCCGCGTCCGACCCTCGCCGGGGTTCGACCGCTCGAGGACCGTCACCGGGCCGATCTCGCGGGTGTTCCCGACGTGGGTGCCGCCGCAGGCCGCGACGTCCCAGTCCTCGACGGTGACGATCCGGACCCGGTCGTAGCCCGAGACGCCCTCCTCGGTCTTGGTGTTGAACGCGACGTCCTCGCGGGAGAGCGCCTCCTCGCGGGGAACGGTCTCCCAGGAGACGTCCCGGGACTCCCAGACCGCGCGGTTGGTGAGCCGCTCGAGTTCGACCAGCGCCTCGTCGTCGACGTCGTCGCCCGTGGTGAGGTCCACGCGCACCTTCTCGTCGGTGATGCCGAACCCGCCGTAGCCGAGGTCGTCGAACAGCCGCCGGCCGGCGCCGTAGAGGACGTGGCTCGCGGTGTGGGCCCGCATGCAGTAGGTGCGGAAGGTCCGATCGACGTGGCCGGTGACGGTCTCGCCCGCGGCGGCGTCGAGCGGCTCGGCCAGGGCGTGGACGACGCCGTCGTCGGTCCCCCGGACGTCCTCGACGCGGACGCCGTCGATCGTCCCCCGATCGGCCGGCTGGCCGCCGCCCTCGGGGTAGAAGTACGTCTCCGAGAGGACGACCTCGCGGCCGCCGGACTCGACGGTCGACTCGAACGACAGCGTGTACGGCTCCTCGGGCGCCTTCGACTCGGCCATGTGTCCGGGAAGGACCCCCGGGACCTAAAATCAGGCCTCTTCGGCCAGTTCGACGTTGAGCCGCTCCTCCAGCGCGGTGATGAGCGACCCGCCGATGCCGGCGCGGTTCGCCCGCCCCTGCTCGACGGCGAGGATGTCGGCCTCGTCGACCCCCATCTCGGCCGCGAGTTCGTCGGCCTGGAGGCCGGCACCCTGCCGGGCCTCCTCCAGCCGCTCCCCGTAGCCGCGGACGAGATACGGGAGCGGGTCCTCGTCGTAGTCGGTCCCGCCCTCCTCCCAGCGTTTCGGGTTGCCCTTCCGGGCGTCGTCGAGCCGCGCGGCGTTCCTGGCCGCACGGCGCCTGCGGTCGCGCTCGTCGCCCGACTCGTCGTCGCGGGTCCGCGACGGCTCGGCGTCCTCGGCGTGGCGCGCACACTCCCCGCAGACCTGCAGTCGGGCGCCGGCGATCGTCGCCGTGCGGAGGTCGCGCCCCTCGGCCCCGCAGAGCTCGCACGACCCGCCGGAGTCGCTACCGACCCCCCCGGTCGAGTACTTGGCCATACGTCGAACGATTCGATGTGGCTACTTGAACCCCGCGCTCGCGGAGAGCGAGGGTTCTACCCCCGGAACCGGGGGATCCCACCCGACCGCGAGCCGACGACCCGCGGGGTCGAGCCGCGGGTCGACCCCGGACCGGGGCGTGTTCAGACGTCGACCCGGAACGGCGCGAACTCCGGGAGCCTCGCCGCGATCCCGGCCATCAGCGTCGCGACCTCGTCCAGGTCCCGGCTGTCGATCACCTCGACCGGGGTGTGCATGTACCGGTTCGGCAGGCCGATGTCGAGCGTCGGGGTGCCGCCGCGGGAGGTGTAGAACTTCACGGCGTCGGTGCCGCCCCCCGAGCCGGCGGCGACGGGCTGTACGTCGAACCCCTCGTCGTCGGCGACGGTCCGGGCCGCCTCGACCAGCACCGGGTGGTTCTGTGTCCCGCGACCGATCGTCGGCCCCCCGCCGAGCTCGACGGGCGAGGTCTTCCCGCTCGGCGCCTCCGGGGAGTCCGTCGCGTGGGTGACGTCCACCCCCACGAAGACGTCCGGGTCCAGGTCGTAGCCGACCATCTCCGCCCCCCGCAGCCCGACCTCCTCCTGCACCGTCGAGACGGCGTACACCGTCGTCTCGGTCCCCCCGTCGACCGCCCGCCGGAACCCCTCGGCGGCCGCCCAGACCCCCGTCCGGTTGTCCATCCCCCGGCCGGCGAGCCGGGAACCGGCGAGCTCCTCGACGTCGGAGGCGAACGTGATCGGGTCGCCGACGGAGACGAGCTCCCGGGCCGCCTCGCCGTCCTCCGCGCCGACGTCGACGTACTGCTTCGAGATCTCCCGTACGTCGTCCTCGTCGCCCTCGCGGAGGTGGATGGCGTTCTGGCCGATGACGCCGTGGACCGGTCCCTCCGACCCGTGGACGGTGACGTGCTGGCCGCGCGTGACAGTCCTGTCCGATCCGCCGATACGCGAGAGCCCGAGGAACCCCTCCTCCGTTATCTCCCGGACCATCAGCCCGATCTCGTCGGCGTGGCCCGCGAGCGCGACCGAGTGAGGAGTCGAACCCTCGTGGACCGCGACGGCGTTCCCGTACGCGTCGGTCCGGACCTCGTCGGCGAACGGCTCGAGATACTCCACCCAGACCCGCTGGCCCGCCGCCTCGAACCCGGAGGGGCTGGCCGTTTCCAGGAGTTCGTAGAGGAACCCGCGTCCTGACTCGTCCATGGCTCCGTCTGCTTCCCGCTCCGGTATGAATCCATCCGAAGCGGTCCTCCCACGGGCCGGGGCGAACGGCGCCCGCTCCCGCGACCGGATCCCCCCGACCCGCACCGGCACAACGCCTATCCCGGTCGCCCACCGATCCGGGACATGGTCGACTTCACGCTCCTGGAGATAGACGTCGACGTCGAGTCGGTGACCGCCGACGCCAAGGCGTACGCGCCGTTCGCCAGGTCGGTCGGCGGCGAGGGATCGGACGACGAGGAGACGGGATCGGGTGCGACCGTCGAGGTCGAGTCCGCGGGCGGCGGTCGGATGAAAGCGGGACTGGCGGCGGCGCTCGTGGGGCTCGTCTTCCTCGTCGTCGCCGGCCTCCTCCTCCGGCGGTACGTCGTCGAGGGGGACGAGGAGGAGGAAACCGAGACAGCCCCAGTCACCATCGAGTGAGTGCGGCCCCCGGCGGCCGCCGGGCCGGTCGGCGACGGACGTTCGGGCGTCGGTCGGGACGGCCCGGGGCGGCGTGCGAACGGTCGTGTCCAGGGATCGCTCCTCGTCGGGGACACCGACCGCCAGCACGCTCCCGACGCTCCCCGCGAAGACCACGAGCCACAGTGTCGTCGTCGAGACGGCGAACGAATCGTCGAGGGCCAGGGTGACACCGCACGGTGCGGTGACGTCCTCAACGCCGACGACGCGACGGACGCGTTCGTCGCCACCATCGAAGCGGGGGCGAGCGGGACGTACCACGTCGTGGACGACGAACCGGTGACCGGGGCGGTCCTCCTCGGCCGGTTCGTCGATCTGCTCGACGCGCCGGAGCCGGGCCGGATCCCCGCCTGGCTGGCGCGGTTCTCCGTCGGAACGGTCGACGCGACGGGGGTCGCAAGTCCGACGCCGACGACCAACGAGCGGGCGAGGCGCGAATTCGACCGGGAGCCGGCGTACCCGACCTACCGCGAGGGGCTGGCGCAGGTCCTCGGAACCTGGCGGGCGGACTGGACGCTCGCCGACCTGCGCGACGACCCAGTCACCGGGGCGACGGACCCGGTCGGAGAAGGGGCGATCCGAACCGTGGCGGTCGGGCAGTGCCCGGGCCGGCGGTTCCTAACGGTCCCCGGCGCCGGCCGCGCGATCCACGATCCGACGGACCTGGTCGAGTTCGTCCGCGTTCACCGTGTGGCCCATCCCCTCGTAGATCCGCTCGGTGACGTCGGCGCCGAGCGCCTCGAAGGTCTCGCGTGTGTCGTGGACCCGCTCGACGGGGATGTGCGGGTCGACGTCCGAACAGCCGAGGAACACCGGGGTACCGTCCATCGCGCCCTCGTGTCCGCCGGCGTACCCCTCGACGTCGACCGACTCCCCGATGAGCCCCCCCGAGAGCGCGAACGCGCCACCGTAGCGCCGGGGGTGCCGCGCCGCGAACTCCGTGGCGAGGCAGGCGCCCTGCGAGAAGCCGCCGAGGACGACCCGCTCGGCCGGGACGCCCGCCTCGACGAGCGTCCCGACGGCGTCGGCGATGGCCTGCAGTCCGGAACTCCGTCCGGGTTCGTTCGCCGAGACCGGGGCGAGGAACGACTGCGGGTACCAGGTGTTGCGGTTCGCCCGTGGGGCGAGGTATGCGACGCCGTCGACGCCGATCTCGCGGGCGAGGTCGAGGATGCCGCGTGCGGTCGCCCCGCGGCCGTGGAGCAGGACGACGCCCGCCCGGGCCTCCCCCGGCGCGACGCCCGCCCGCCGTGGCTCGGTCCCCTGGTGTGGCCCGTCGATGCGTTCGCCGTCGCCGCTGCCGTCGCCACCGTCGGTCCGGATCGGGTCCATGCGCTCCCTACTCGTTCGGCCCGTATGAACGCTCCCGGACACGGGTGCGAGCAGGTGACGCCGGCGTCACCTGCTGGTCCCGACGCGACACCCGCGTCCGGCGGTCGACCTTCCCGGTCCCGTCACCGGGTCGGGTCGTGGCGCTCCGGGACCGACACACGCCTCGCGCTCCCGGAAGGCCTTTGCCCGCGCTCCCGGTAGGAGCGGTGTGAGCATCTACCGTGTGGTCCGGGCGGTCGCGGACGCCTCGGGCGAGGGTGCCGTCGACTGGGCGGCGGCGGCCGAGGCGGCGAAGGCCGCGACCGAGCCGGGGTCGCTCGACCTGACGGAGGCCGAGCGGGCCGGCTACGCCGCCGACGTGCGCGAGGCCCGCGACCGCATCCGCGAGGTGACCGGCGTCGGGTTCGACCTCCCGGACACCGTCGAGGTACAGCACCGCCACCACTGGATCGATGCGAACGTCGAGACGTTCCGGCGGGTGATGCGCCCGCTCGCAGACAGCGTCGGCCCGCTTCCCGGCCTCGCTCGGTCGGTCAACACCGGGTCGATGGCCGTGTCGCTGACGTTCCTCGCGAACAACGTCCTGGGCCAGTACGACCCGCTGCTGCTCGGGGAGGCGGCCGACGACCACAAGCTCTACTTCGTCCACCCGAACATCGGCGCGGTCGCGGCCTCGCTCGACGTCGACGTCGAGCGGTTCCGGCGCTGGATCGCGTTCCACGAGGTGGCCCACGCCGCGGAGTTCGGCGCCGCCCCGTGGCTCCCCGGCCACCTCGAGAACGACGTCGAGGAGGCCCTGGAGGCGCTGAAGGCCGGCAGCCTCGACCGGGAGGCCCTGGGCGCGCTCGACACCACCATGACCGCCGTCGAGGGGTACGCCGAACTCGTGATGGACCGGGCGTTCGACGGCGAGTACGCCGACCTCCGGGCGAAGCTGGAGGCGCGGCGGCGCGGTCGCGGGCCGCTGACGAAGCTGATCAGGCGGCTCCTCGGGCTCGGGATGAAGCGCCAGCAGTACGAGCGCGGCAAGCGGTTCTTCGACGCCGTCGCCGACGAGCGGGGGCTGGCGGGCGCGGCGGCCGTCTGGGAGCGCCCCGAGACGCTCCCGACGGCCGAGGAGATCGACGACCCCGAACTCTGGCTCCGGCGGGTCCCCTCCCGGCGGGCGTAGCTCCTCCCGGCCGATCAGTCCGTCCGGCGATACAGGTAGAACCCTACGAGCCCCGCGAGGCCGGCGAACGCCGCGAGGATCCCGAACAGGACGGCGGGTGACCATCGCGTCAGGACGATCCCGGCGACGGCGGAGCCGAGCGCGCCGACGCCGAAGACGGCGATGTACGTCCAGCCGAACGAGAGCCCCCGGAGCTCCGCGGGGACGTGTCTCGAGATGACCTCCTGGTTGACCGGCGCCTCGAGGAAGACGAAGAAGCCGAGCATCCCGGAGACGACCAGCAGCGGTCCGAGGCCGGCGTTCGCCGCCGGGACGAACGCGAGCGCGACGGCGGCGAGCACCGCGAAGTTGGCGACGAGGACGCGCTCGGCGGGGAAACGGTCGACGAGCTTCCCGCCGAGGAACTGCCCGGCGCCGCCGAGGACGAGCAGGCCGGAGTAGACGTACTGGCTCGGCGCGAACGCCCGGCCCGCGACCGAAACCGGGTCGAACAACGCGAGTCCTGCGAGGACCTCCGGGAGGAACGTGAACGCCCCGCGGTAGTAGAGGCCGTAGAGGTTGCCGACGAGGAACACCAGGAGGAAGCCGCCGGCGAACAGGAGCCTGGAGTCGGCCGCGAACCCGCGGAGACCGCCCGCCGCGTCCGCGTCCGCGTCACCGCCGCCGTCGGTGACGGGGGCGTCGGGGTCGACCGCGGCCGTCTCGTCGAACTCCAGCCGGAGCGCGAGGACGACACCGACGACCGCGGGGACCACGAGCAGCGCGGCGACGGTCCGCCACCCGAAGAAGGCGAGGAGGACGGCGCCGAGGAGCGGCCCGGTCGCGACCCCGACGTTCCCGGCGACGCCGTGGTACGCGAACGCGGTCCCCCGCTCCTTCGCACCGCGGCTGATGAGCGAGAGCCCGGCGGGATGGTAGACGCTCGCGGCGACCCCCCAGACGAGGAGCCCGACCGCCAGGGTCGCGAGCCCGGACGCGAGGCTCACGAGCAGGAACCCCGCACCCATCCCGGCCATGCTGGCGACGACGAGCCGTCTGGCACTGAACCGGTCGGCGAGAACCCCGCTCGGGAGCGCACCGATCCCGGTACAGGCGTAGCTCGCGCCGACGACGACCCCGAGGAGCGCGGCCGAGGTCGAGAAGGTGTCGAGCCAGACGACGACGAGGATCGGGACGACCAGCTCGTAGGTGTGGAACGTCGCGTGCCCGAGCATCGCGAACGCGGTGAGCGCCCGGTCGTTCCCGTCCATGGCCGGGTGACCACGTCCGGCGGTATGAGTGTGTCCCCCACGCGGGGTCCCGTCGGGCGCCCGGAGGAGGACGTTCGGACGCCCGGACGCGTCCCCGGCCGGTGTGCCGGTGCGTTTATGCCCGGGCCGACTCCCCGTACACCCATGACAGGGAGACCGCTCGACGTCCTCGAGGAGACGCTCGGCGACCGCGTGACCGTCCAGCTGAAGGGCGGCGAGGTGTACACGGGCGTGCTCGCCGGCTACGACCAGCACATGAACCTCGTGGTCGAGGACGGGGACAACACAACGATTATACGGGGCGATAACGTCGTCTCGATACAACCATGACCGGTGCGGGCACCCCTTCTCAGGGCAAGAAGAACAAGACGACCCACGTCAAGTGTCGACGCTGCGGGGAGAAGTCCTACCACGTGAAGAAGAAGGCCTGTGCGTCCTGCGGGTTCGGCAAGTCCGCCAAGCGACGCGAGTACGCCTGGCAGGGCAAGACCGGCGACAGCTGATCGGCCCTCGCCCGGGGGTCGACGCCCACGCGAGCGGTTCCCCGTTACTCCCGAGGTCGGAACCCCCACACCGATCGGTCCGCCCGACCCCGGAGCCACACGCTCGACGGCGGGGCGGACCCGCGAACGAGCGCCCCTCGGATGCGACACTCGCCTCGGGTCGCCGGACGGTGACGGCGCCGGATGGGTATGCAAGGACGTGCATATACACGTCCGTGCCCATCCACCCATGGGCACAATCACGAACGTTTTTGCCGCTCGCCTCCGCCGTTCGGAGTGATGACCGTCTCCGGTCCGAGGGAGAAGTGCGGCATCGTGGGCGTCTCACTCGGCGACCGTGCCTCCGCACGGCCGCT
>Ga0207797_1002746_pt1 | contig 12080 bp, 12 predicted proteins | sample PRCRCaboRojoPR_6_FD_187275 | JGI IMG/M metagenome (GOLD analysis project Ga0207797, IMG submission 187275) | Marine sediment microbial community from Cabo Rojo, Puerto Rico - PR CR 10% Liquid 1 (SPAdes) | ecosystem: Environmental > Aquatic > Marine > Coastal > Sediment | place: Cabo Rojo, Puerto... | reverse complement strand
GGTCGAGCGCCGCCGCCGTGTCCCCGCCCGCCATCTCGACGACGCCGGAGAGCAGCCCGCCCGCGTTCGCCACGTAGTCCGGGGCGTAGACGATCCCCCGCTCGGCCAGCCGGTCGGCGTGCCGGCGGGCGGCGAGCTGGTTGTTCGCCGACCCGCAGACGGCGTCACACCGGAGCCGCGGGATCGTCTCGTCGTCCAGCACGCCACCGAGCGCACAGGGCGCGAAGACGTCGCAGTCGACGTCGTAGACCTCCCCGGCCGGGACGGAGTCGACGCCGTACTCGCGCTCGACCCGCTCGACGGCCGCGCCGTCCACGTCGGCGACGGTCACCTCCGCGCCGGCCTCGACGAGCTCCTCGACCAGCCAGCGGCCGACCTTCCCGACGCCCTGGACGGCGACGTGGACCCCGGCGAGCGAGTCCTCGCCCCGCACCTCGGCCAGCGACGCCTCGATGCCGTGACGGACCCCGCGGGCGGTGACCCGCGTCCCCTCGCCGCCCTCGTCACCGCCCACGTAGTCGGTCACCTCGGCGATGGTCCGGAGGTCCCCGACGTCGAGGTTCACGTCCTCGCCGGTGACGAACGCGCCGTCGTAGGAGTCGACGACGCGCCCGTACGCGTGGAGGAGGTCCTCGGTCTTCGTCCCGGGGTCCCCGACGATGACCGCCTTCCCGCCCCCGAGGTCCACGTCGGCGGCGGCGGTCTTGTAGGCCATCGCCTCCGAGAGCCGGAGCGCGTCCTCGAGCGCCTCGGACTCGCTCGCGTACGTCATCATCCTGGTCCCGCCGACGGCGGGGCCGAGCCGGGTGTCGTAGACGGCGACGAGACAGCGCAGTCCGGTCGACTCGTCGCGGTAGTAGCCGAGGTGTTCGTGGCCACGGTCATCCATCGCGGCGAGCGGCTCGACGTCGCGCTCGGTCATGGTCCGGGATGCGCGACAGCGGGGTATAGCTCTGGCGTCGGACCCCGGTGCCGGCGACGACCGGGTGGCCCGTCGAGACGGGGCCGGCCGAACGTGAGCCCCTACGCGACGTTCCGCGAGGCGTCGACGGCCGCCTCCTCGCCGAGGTCGAGCTTGATGACGTCCTCGATGGCCTCGCGAGAGCGGTGCTTGGGGACGACCAGCGTGTTCTCGATGCCCTGTTTCTCGACGGTGGTGTCGAGCTTCCAGACCATGTCGGCGACGGTGAGCGTCGACTCCCGGAGCGACGGCGGGTCGCCGTGCCGGGTGCAGTGACAGACGGCGACGCGGTCCCGGTCCAGGAGGTAGTCCTTGAGCCCGTTGAGCAGGTCGACGTAGCGGCTCTCGTGGGGGAGCTTCTCCATCGGGTTCATCGTGTCCACGATGACGTGTCGGTCCTCGTCGGCCCCCTGGAGCGCCTCGTGCATCCGGCGGGCCGGCCGCTCGACGCCGAGGTACTCGATCTCGACGTCGCCCCAGAGCAGCTCCTCGAGCTCGTCGCTCACCGCCCGCTCGGAGCGGTACGTCGAGAGGTAGAGCCAGGAGCGCTCGCCCATCAGCGCGTAGAACAGCGGGTTCACCTGGCTCGCCGGCGGCGAGACCAGGGCGGTGATACTGCCGGCCGGGATGCCCCCGCCCAGGTGGTGATCCAGCATCCTGATGTTCGTCGAAACCCGTTCCATCGGTCCCCCTTCCCAGTCGGTCCGTACCGGCGGTAGTTAAAGAACGCCGACGACTCACCGAGCGATTCCGATCGGGATCGGACCGCCTCGGCCGCCCGATCGGCGTCGAGCCCGCGGCTACTCGTAGCCGATGTCGGGGGTGAGCTCGACGCTCGACCGGGCGAACGTCCCCGACCCGCGGGCGAGTTCGTTGCCGTCCTCGTCGTGACAGACGGCCTCGGCGATGGTCTGTCGCGGGTTCTCGTTGACCACCGCGCCCGTCGCCGTCAGGTCCCCCGAGGAGACGGGTCGCTCCAGGTAGAGGTTGAAATCCGTCGTCAGGAGGAAGGCGTCCTCGACGAGCGAGTTCGCGGCGAAGAAGGCGGCGTCGTCGAGCAGTTTGAAGTAGTACGCGCCGTGGACGCCGCCCGCCGGGTGGTGCATCGACGCCTCGGCGGCCAGCCGGAGTTCGGCCGCCCCCGACTCGATGGTGATGTCGACGTCGAACCCCCGGTTGCAGGGCGCGCCCAGGAACATCCGCTCGAGCTTCCGGTGGTGCTCCGTTCGCGTCACTCCGGGCTCACCCGTCCACGTCGCCGTCCGCCGTCCCCGTGTCCGACTCCGACCCGGGGCCGGACCCCTCGTGGGCACCGGTGCCGGCGGCCTCGAACCGCCCCGGGTCGAGGTGGCCGTCAGGCATCGGCACGCCATCGAAGGGGTCCTCGGCCAGCAGCAGCGAGCCGTCGAGGTCGGCGTAGTCCAGCAGCGGGGCGAGGTGGGCGCCGGCCGCGATGGAGGCGTTCGACTCCAGCATACAGCCGAGCATCACCTCCAGCCCGTGGGCGCGGGCGGCATGGACCGCCTCGATGGCCGGCCGTACCCCGCCAGTCTTCATCAGCTTCAGCGTCACGATGTCGGTCCGGTCGGCGACCCGCGGGACGTCCTCTGCGGTGATGCAGGACTCGTCGGCGGCGACGGGCACCGCGCTCCGCTCGTAGACGAACCGCAGGCCCTCGGGGTCCTCCGCCGGGACCGGCTGTTCGAGGAACTCGACGTCGAAGTCGGCGAGCCACTCGCTCTTGCGGACGGCCTCGCGGGGGGTCCACGCCTCGTTCGCGTCGACCCGGACCGTGGCGTCGGGCGCGGCCGCCCGGACCGCCTCGACGATGGCCCGGTCCTCGTCGGGCTCGGAGCCGAGTTTCACCTTCAGGACCCCGTAGCCAGCCGCGACGGCCTCCTCGGCGCGGGTGCGCATCCGCTCGACGTCGGCCAGCGACACCGTGAACGAGGAGGTGACGGCGTTCCGAGGGTCCAGCCCCAGGTACCGGTAGAGCGGCAGGTCCGCCCGCTTGGCGGCGAGGTCGTGGAGCGCGACGTCGACGGCGGCCTTCGCCGCCGGGTTGTCCCGGACGACCTCGGCCATCCGGTCGTGGGCCGCGTCGACCGCCAGCGGGTCCCCGAGATCCGTGACGGCCCCGAGCAGGTCGGGGAGCACCGCCTCGACGGTGTCGACGGTCTCGCCGTAGTGGGTCGAGGGCGCGGCCCCGCCGACGCCGACGTGCTCGCCGTCGTCGATCCGGACGACGACGTTCTCGGTCGTCACGGTCGTCCCCCGGGAGATGCCGAACGGCTCGTCGAGGGGGAGTTCGACCCGCTCGAACGACGTCTCGAGGCTCATTCCCCCTCGACCTCCCCGATGGCGTCGAGCAGGGGGCCGGCCCCGTCCCGGACGGGGTCGACCGCCGGCGCGCCGATGGCGTCGGCGTAGCCGGCGACGGCGTCGGCGGCCGCCGCGTCGTCGAGCCCCTGGGTGTTCAGCGAGCCGGCCACGACCGACCCCTCGTGGACCGGCGCCGCGAGGCCCTCGTACAGCGAGACGAGCGAGCCCGGATCGGGCAGCGAGAAGGACTCGTAGCCGTGGACGACCTCGCGGCCGGCCTCGTGACAGAGCACCAGCGCGTCGGGCATCGCGCCGTGGAGGATGCCGCAGGTCACCGCCGAGTAGGCGGGGTGGACGATGCTCCCCTGCCCCTCGACGAACACGTAGTCGTCGTCCTCGGCGGCGTCGAGCACCATCCGCTCGGTCGCGCCGGCGGTGAAGTCAGAGACCACCCGGTCGACGACGATGCCCTCGCCGGCGATCATCGCGCCGGTCTGGCCGGTCGCGACGAACCCCGCGTCCCAGCCCCGGTCGCGGGCGGCCTCGACCAGTTCCATCGTCGCGGTCATCTTCCCGGTCGAACAGTCCGAGCCGACCGTCAGGACGACCGTGGCGTCGACGTCGCCCGCGGTCCCCTCCGCGACCGTCAGGTCCTCGGGCGGCCGGCGGACGTCCCAGATGTCGACGCCGTGCTCGGCCGCCAGGTCGGCGAACCCCTCGTCCTCGGCGAGGAAGTAGTGGAGGCCGGCCCAGACGTCCGCGCCGGACTCGATGGCCGTCTCGACGTCCGGCCGCCAGGACTCGTCGAACCCGCCGCCGATGGGCGCGATGCCCACCACGAGGACGTCGTACTCCGGGGCGTCGGCCGCCCGGCCGACGATGGGGGCGTCCTGTACGTCCGGGACGTAGTCGTTGACCCGGGCGTCCGGGTCCGATTCGGCGATCTCCCGGTCGAGGACGGCGACGACCTCGTGGTCGGCGTACCGCAGGAGGCCGACGGCCGTCTTCGCGCGACCGGGGAACTTCTCGTGGGCGAGTATCGCGATCCGCGTGCTATCGGGCATACCGGTCCCTCACGACACGGGGGTATAAACCGAACGACGGGTCGGCGCCGGCGGCCCGGAATCGACCTCCGTCTCCCCGGTCAGAGCCCGTAACAGGTCGTCGTCCAGAAGTCACGGACCGCGTCGTCGAGGGCGGCCTCGGGCTCGCCGGTTGCGTCGACCGGGCGCGTCGCGGCGGCGAGGTCAGCGAGTTCCGAGAGGAGGACCCGCTCGCCGACGAGGTACAGCGGCCCGTCGACGCCGGCGAGCGCCTCGCGACAGCGGTCGAGGTGGTCGTCGATCTGACCCTCCCTGATGCGTTCGAACCGCGCCTGCGAGAACCCCCCCTTCGAGTGGTCGCCCTTCACGTCGGACTCGAACCCCTCGAAGTCGACCCGCTGCTCGCCCTCGAACCGGCCGAGCGCGAACACGTCCGCGCGGACGAGTCCGACGGCGTGCCGTCCCGTGGGCCGGAACCACGACCGGTCGAGTCCCGGGGTCGCACCCCACTCGACGAACGGGTCGGGCGCGACCGGGGGGGAAAGCGCCACCGCGAGTGCGCCGGCGTCGTCGGCCACCGCGAGACACGGCGCCGCGCGGCGGAGCGCCGGGACCCGGTCGCCCAGCAGGTCCGCGAGCGCGTCGGGCACGTCGTCGGCGACCATCGCCGTGAGCACCCCCTCCGGCCCGGCGTCGAACGAGTCCAGTCGCGAGAGCACCGACTCGAGCCGCCCGCCGCGGAGCCGCTCCTCGCGGCGGAAGCCCGGGTCCCGACGTCCCCCTTCGCTCCGGGCTGCCTCGAGTCGCCCCTCGAGGTCGGCCACGCGGTCCTCGAGCCGGTTGGCCCGCTCGTCGGCGTCCTGCCGGGCGGTGACGGCCTCGCGCCGGCGCTCGCGCTCGGCCTCAAGCTCGCGTTCGGTGTGGTGGAGCTCCTCCTCCAGCTCGTCGATGCGCTCGCGGAGCGCGGTGCGACCCAGCAGGTCGTCGAGCATGGGCGGTCGGACGGCCGCCAGGGTTTAAACCTACAGTGGCCCTCGGAGGACGCCACTCGCGGTCCGGCGAGGCCCCGTCCCGACCGTGACCCCGGTCCGTACCCGGACGCCGGCGGCCGGCGACCCCGCCTACACCCCCGCACCCGGCAGCTCCGCCTCGATGTCCAGCAGCTGGCGCGCCCGGTCGGCCTTGGCGAGGAGCACCTCGCTCAGCGCCGGCGGGTTCCGGACCCCCGTTCGCTCGGCCACCCCGTCGGGGAGCGCGACCGTCCGCTCGGGGACGCCCTCGGCCCCGTGGACCGGGAGGTGTGCCCCGCCGATCTTCATGACGAGCGGGAGGTCGAGCCGCTCTACACCCACTCCCTCGGCGTAGAGCTGTTCGTTGACCCGCTCGTGCTGGTCGCGGTGCATGACCGCACGGTCCCCGTCGTACGGCTCGACGTAGAGCCGCCCCAGGTAGTACCCGCTCGAGAACTCCTCGAACATCGTCACGGTTCGTGTGAGATACTCACACACATAAGCCTTCGCCGGACGTTTTTTGTCGACACGCAATCAGCGGGGTCGGCGCCCGGTGAGCCCCGGAGCCTCGCGAGCATCGGCCGGTCGGGCTGGTCGGCCGGGCCTGGGAGCCGACCGCTCCCGACACGCCTTTGCTGGCCGGCCGCCCATCCCGGGTGTGAACCCCATCCCGGAGCGCTACGCCAGGTACTACCTGGAGGCGGCGCCATCGCTCTCGGTGCTGGTGTTCGGGAACGCCGTGCTCACCCTCGTCGGGTTGCGGTTCTACGTCGACCGGGGGCTCGCGGAGGTGTCCACGTTCCTCTGGCCGCTGTTCGCCGACTCCCCGACGGCGACGGCGCTGGCGACGCTCTCGTTCGCGACGCTCCTGCCCAACCTCGGCAGGCGGGCCGACGCGGCGCCGACGAACCTCCCGCTCGCGTACCTGCACACCATCGCGTTCGTCTGGCTCGCCAAGTACGGCCTCTGGACGGTGGTCGCGCTGAACCTCGGCTTCTCGTCGTACTTCCCCGATCCGTTCGGCTACTTCGGGGTGGTCCTGAGCCACGCGGGGTTCGTCGCCGAGGCCTACCTCATCCCCCGGTACGGGACGACGACCCGCGGGGCGCTGGTGACGGCGCTCGTCCTCTCGCTCGCCAACGACCTCCTCGACTACGGGGTCGGGCTCCACCCGCCGCTGCGCTACGAACCCGGCCTCGCGCTCGCGGTCGTCACCGTCGCGCTGTCGGTGGCCGCCGTCGGCCTCGCGTGGCTGGCGTTTCCGACGAGACGCGACCTCGACTCCGGATGAACGCTCTCGGACGCGCTCGGCCCACGACGATGGCCGCATGAACGGATCGAACGAAGCTCCCACTTTTAGGCGACGGGGGGCGTAGGGACGACCGAGAGATGACAGGGAAGGCAGGGTCGGTGGCCGCGGTCGCAGCCCTGGTCGTCCTGGCGGGCGTCGCCGTCCCCGGGGCGGTCGGAGGGGCGCCGGCGGCACCCGTCGGTGGGTCGGCCCCGTCCCCGGGTGGGGCGGCGCCGTCGTCAGCCCTGTCCGGGGTGGCCGGGCAGGTCGACGACGGCAACGCGACGAACGCCACCGGCGGGTCGACGGGGGCGGACGGGACGAACGGGACCGCGAACGCCTCGCTCGGGACGCAGAACGCCTCGCTCGGGACGCAGCTCTCCTCGTTCATGGCCGCCTCGGCGGCCGAGGCCGAGAACGAGGTCGAGTCCGGCATGTTCCTGGCGAGGTGGAACCGCTCGAACGCCAGCGAGCGCGACCGGCTCGCGAGCCGGCGGACCGAGGAGATCGAGGAACGGCTCGCGGAGCTCCGCGACCGGCGCGAGGAACTGCTCGCGGCGGACGAGGCGAACCCGACGGCACGCGAACGGGCCGAGGCCGCCTGGATCGCCACGCAGGCCGACGGCCTCGCGCGGTCGGTCGACCGGATGACCGAGGCGGCCGACCGCGCGAACGTCACCGTCGACCGGGCTGCGGTCGGCGAACTCCGGCGGAACGCCCGCAACCTCAGCGGGGGTGCGGTCGCCGAGATGGCCCCCGGCCTCGTGGCGCGCGAGGACGACGAACGCGGCCCGCCCGGGAACGTCGGTCCCGGCGGGAACGGACCGGGGGAGGCCGGTCCACCCGAGGACGTGCGGGGAGACGGCAACGGGACCGAGACGGGACCCCCGGACGACGCGGGACCGCCCGAGGACCGGACCGGTAACGGAACCGACGCCGGTCCGCCGGAGGACCCCGGCGGCGATGAGGACGCCGGCGGGGCGAACGGACCGGGCGAGGGCGGTGGTCCGCCCGGGCAGGACGGCTCCGACGGATCCGACGACGGTGACGACGGCTCCGACGACGCCGGCACCGGTGGCGGCGCACCGGGCGGGGACGGTGGTTCGGGAAACGGTAACGGCTCCGGGGGGAGCGGGAACTCCGGGGGTAGTGACGACGGCGGTCCACCGGGCGGGGACGGTGGTTCGGGAAACGGTAACGGCGGCGACGGCGACGGCCCCGGGAACGGCAACGGTAGCGACGGCGACGGCCCCGGGAACGGCAACGGTAGCGACGGCGACGGCCCCGGGAACGGCAACGGTAGCGACGGGAATCCCGGTCGCGGGAACTGAGCCGGGCGAACGCGGCCGCCCGGCGAGCGCCCGGCCCGGGTAGTCACCCTTTTTTCCGCTCGGCCCCAATCCCCGGTGATGGATTCCGCCGCGCTGCTCGACCTGTTGGGGAACGAGAACCGCCGGCGAATCCTCCGACTACTCGCCCGCAAACCGTGTTACGTCACCGAGATCTCCGACTACCTGGGGGTGAGCCCCAAGGCGGTCATCGACCACCTGCGCAAGCTCGATGAGGCGGGGCTGGTCGAGTCGCGCGTCGACAGCCAGCGCCGGAAGTACTTCTCCATCGCGCGGAACCTCCGGCTGGAGGTGAACGTCACGCCGTACGGCTTCGGCACGAAGTCGGCGTACCCGGCCTCGCCCGGGCTGGACATGAGCCGGTGTCGCTACCTCTCGCTCGACGGCGTCGCCGATGGGGCCGACGACGGGGAGCAGGAGGTCGGATCGCTGGTGGCCGAACTGGACCGACTCGAGGGGCTCGAGAACGAGCTCTCGATGGCCCAGCGGTGGGTGCAGGGCCGGCTGACCGACGTGATGGACCGGCTCTCCGAGGAGTTCGACACCCGCGGCGGGCTCGACGGCCGGTTCTACGCGGAGGTGCTCTCGGAGATGGCCAACGGCGCCGACACGGTCCCGAAGCTCTCCCACCGGGTCGACGCCCCACCGGAGATGGTCGAGGAGGCCCTCGCCCTGCTGGCCCGCTACGACGTGGTCACGCGCGAGGAGGATCGCTGGCTCGTCGCCGAGGGGTCACCGGACACGGGCTGTTCCCGGACGTGACGACCCGGCCGTGGCGAACGGTCGGTGGTCTCCCGGCCCGATCCGGAGCACCGGAGGAGTCGCGGCGAGCGGACGGGGTCACAGCGAACGGGTGAGCCCGTCCCGCAGGTCGCGGCCGAAGTAGTGGCCCAGGACGGCGGCGACCGCGCCCGCGGTCGCCCCGACAGCCGCCAGCGGGACGGCGAACCCGCCGACGACCGAGAGCACGAGCTGGTCGAGCAGGAGGCCCACGCCGGCCGTGGCCGCGCCCGCGACGAACAGTTCGAGGTAGCCACGGCGGCCGGCGGCCCCGAGGGCGAAGCCCGCGAGGAAGACCCCGAGGAGCCCCGCGACGCTCCCGAGGAGCGGGATGGCCCCGACGAACGGGACGGCGTTCGCGAGGAGGAACGCCCCCAGCGTGAGGACGAACGCGACCGCGAACCGCCGCACCGAGAAGAGACGGCCGACCCGACCCCGGAGGCCGGCCAGCCGACCGCCGCTCCGCTCTCCCGACCGGTCGCGCTCGCGGTCGGCGTCGTCCCCGGCGGGGTCGTCGACGCCCGCCTCGCGGTCGAGGTCCTGGAGGAGTTCGTCCGTCTGGCTCATACCCTCCGTTGGTCGCGGGGATACATCGGTCTTTCCCGGGGAACACGACGCCCGTCCGCGAGGTCGCTGCGACGACGGGAGGAACAGGGCGGGGCGTACGACCTGCGGACGGAGCCGGGGAGCGGTGGTCGGCCCACGGGTGGGCCGAGGACGTGGCGAGCCACGCGGCGCATAGGTGCTTTCAAGTCCGGCGCCGGGCAACCCCGGGACATGAATCCGGGTGACAGGGTTCGGGTCGAGCGCGGGGGGACGGTCTACGAGGGCGTCCTCCTCCCCTCGACCAGCCCCGAGGAGTTCGTCGTCAAGCTCGACGGCGGCTACAACGTCGGCGTGGCCCGCGCCGACGCCGACGCGGACGTCCTGGAGTCGGACGTCTACGACGTCGAGTCCGCACAGGACGCCGAGGGCACCTCGACCATCGAGTTCGACGAGGAGCTCCCCACGGTGGCGCTCATCTCCACCGGCGGCACCATCGCCTCGACCGTCGACTACCGGACCGGCGCGGTCACCGCCCAGTTCGACGCCGAGGACGTCCTCCGGGCGGTCCCCGACCTGGCCGGCCGGGCGAACTACCGGGGGCGCGTCGTCGCGAACATCCTCTCGGAGAACATGCGCCCGGCCATCTGGCAGGACCTCGCCCGTGCCATCCACGAGGAGATCGAGGCGGGCGCCGACGGCGTCGTCGTCATGCACGGCACCGACACGATGCAGTACTCCGCCTCGGCGATGTCGTTCATGCTCGATACGCCCGTGCCCGTGGTGTTCACGGGCAGCCAGCGGTCGGCCGACCGCCCGTCCTCGGACAACGTGATGAACGCCGTCTGTGCGGTCGAGGCCGCGACGTCCGACGCCGCCGAGGTGATGGTCTGTATGCACGCGACGTCCTCGGACGACGTCTGTGCGCTCCACCGCGGCACCCGCGTCCGCAAGAACCACACCTCCCGCCGGGACGCCTTCGAGACGGTCGGCGCCGAGCCGATGGGCGAGGTCGACTACGCGACCGGCGAGGCGACGTTCCGCCACGCCCACGCCGACCGCGGCGAGGCCGACCTCGCGGTCCACCCCGACCTGGAGACCGAGGTCGAACTCCTGAAGTTCGTCCCCGGGATGGACCCCGCGGTCCTCGACGTCTACGAGGGAAAGGCCGGCCTCGTCGTCGAGGGGACCGGCCTCGGGCACGTCAACACGGAGCTGATCCCCCGGCTGGCCGACCTGGTCGAGTCGGGGACGACCGTCGTGATGACCTCCCAGTGCCTGGAGGGGCGGGTCTGTGACCGGGTGTACGACACCGGCCGGGACCTCCTGGAGGCGGGGGTCATCGAGGGCGAGGACACGCTTCCCGAGACGGCCGTCGTGAAGCTGATGTGGACCCTGGCGAACGTCGACGACGCCTCGGTCGCCGACGCGATGGGCCGGTCGATCGCCGGCGAGATCCAGGACCGGTCGACGCCGTGGCTATGAGTGCGGGCCGGAGGCGTCCGGTCCCCCGGTCATGAGCGCTGGCGACCCGGCGTTCGAGGTGCGCGAGGCCCGGCCCGGGGACTACGAGGCCGTCGTGACCTTCACCGAGAACACCTGGCCCGAGCGCGGCGAGGACTACATCCCCCGGGTGTACGAGGAGTGGATGGAGACCGAGGGCGAGGGCCAGCGGACGCTCGTGCTCGACCCCGTCGACGAGTCGGGGCTGGGGGGGATCGTCCAGGGGGTGCTGCTCTCCGAGCACGAGGCGTGGGCCCAGGCGATGCGGGTGAACCCCGACTACCGCGGACTGGGCGTCTCGCCGGCGCTCAGCCGTGCGCTGTTCGACTGGGCGGCCGAGGCCGGCGCGTCGGTCTGCCGGAACATGGTGTTCTCCTGGAACGAGGCCGGTCTCGGCCACTCCCGGTCGGTCGGCTTCGATCCGGTCACCGAGTTCCGGTGGGCCCACCCGGACCCCGACCCCGACGCGACGGTCGAGGGGTTCGAGACCACCGACGACCCGGCGGCGGCGTGGACCTGCTTCCAGGGATCCGAGGCTGCCGGCCACCTCCGCGGCCTCTCGCTCGACACCGGCGAGTCCTGGGCGCTCTCGGAGTGTACGCCCGCCCGGTTCCGCCGCGCCGCCGAGGAGACGGCGAGCATCGCGCTCGTCGACGGCGAGCGGGTCCGTGCCTGTACCTACCGGGTCCGCGAGTACGAGCGCGAGAGCGAGGACGGCGCGACCGAGACCTGGGCGGAGTACGGGGTCGGCGTCTGGTCGGACCTGGAGGCGGCCCGCGGCCTGTTCGCGGCCGTCGCCCGGGACGCCGCCGCCGTCGGCGCCGACCGAACGCGCGTGCTGGTCCCCGAAACCCCTCGGTGCGTCTCCGACGCCGCCTACGCCCGGGCCGGCATCAGCGAGGAGCCGGACTTCGTGCTGGCGAAGGACCTGGCCGGACACTGACCGGCGAGGGTGGGGCGTTCGTGGACGGGCCCGGCCGTCGAACCGGGCCGGTCAGCCGCCGCTGACCGGCGGGAACAGCGCCAGCGTGTCCCCCTCCTCGAGCACCGTCTCGTAACCGTCGTGGCTGACGAACGGGTTGCGCTCGTTCCTGAGGACTCGGATGTGCTCGCGGAGGTCCCCCTCCTCGTCGAGCACCTCATCGCGGAGTTCGGGGTGGGCCTCGAGCAGCCGGTCGAGCGCGTCCCGGAAGGTGTCCCCGGGCTCGACCCCCACCTCGACCTCCTTCGTCCCGGCCGTCTCTGCGAGGTTGGCGAAGAGCTTCCACTTCACGTACG
>Ga0207797_1002745_pt1 | contig 12084 bp, 5 predicted proteins | sample PRCRCaboRojoPR_6_FD_187275 | JGI IMG/M metagenome (GOLD analysis project Ga0207797, IMG submission 187275) | Marine sediment microbial community from Cabo Rojo, Puerto Rico - PR CR 10% Liquid 1 (SPAdes) | ecosystem: Environmental > Aquatic > Marine > Coastal > Sediment | place: Cabo Rojo, Puerto... | reverse complement strand
AAAAAGAAGAATGAAAAACCGGAAAGCAATGAGCCACTTCAGATCGCCACCGCCAGGGTCGGCAAAATCAGCCTTTCATCCACAGGTCTTACCGAAAATGTTCCTGTAGACAAACCATTGGTGTTATCTTTCAATAACACCCTGGATACAAATACGGTGAGAAAAAATATTGAACTCCAAATCGAAGATTCCATTCAACTTGAGTTTGATGTTTTTTTCTTTGAAGATCTGAAAATGATTTCCATTTCACCTGAAAAGGAACTGGATTACAACACCCGGTATATATTGAAAATAAAAGAAGATCTAAAAGATACCCGGGGCGGAAACTTCAAAGGTGCAGAATACCTTTTTTCCACTGAAAACGGCACTTTAAAAATACAAGCCATAACCCTGAATGAGGAGGACTTCAGCCAGCAATACAGGATGAGGGGCATTGACTTCCAAACAGAGTTCAGGGTACGGTTCAATGCACCGGTGGATAGAGAACAGGTGGATCAGCACGTCAGCCTGGTGCACGAAGATGAATCGATCCCACTGGAATTCAGCTTTGCCAAACAGGACAGCCTCCTGGTGGTTCAAAACCAGCAATCACTGGATTACTACCTGGAATATACATTTCGGCTCGACAATGGATTGACCACACCAGATGGATTTGATTTTGAGGGATTCCAAAACAGTTTTTATACCCGTCTGGATTCCGCAGATAAGTTTCCCCGCATCAGCGAAGCAGAGCTTTTAACAAAAGTTCAGAGTCAAACTTTCAAATACTTCTGGGATTTTGCCCATCCGGAAAGCGGACTTATCCGGGAGCGGGTATCCTCTGACAAGACCGTTACCTCAGGCGGATCGGGCTTCGGTTTGATGGCCATACCGGTTGGTATCGAGCGGGGATTCATCACCCGTGATGAAGGCATCCAGCGTCTCGCCAAAATTCTCAATTTCCTGGAATATGAGGCCGACCGTTTCCACGGCGCCTGGTCCCACTGGCTGAATGGCTCCACCGGAAAGGTCATTCCTTTCAGTGAAAAAGATGATGGCGGCGACCTGGTGGAAACCTCTTATATGGCCCAGGGTCTGCTTACGGTCCGTGAATACCTGGATCCGTCCGATCCGGTGGAGGATACGCTGATCACCCAGATCAACCGCCTGTGGGAAGGCATTGAGTGGGACTGGTATACGCAGGATGAAGATGTGCTCTACTGGCACTGGTCACCCAACTATGGTTTTGAGAAAAACCTTCCCGTCAGGGGATACAACGAGACCCTGATCACCTATGTGATGGCTGCATCCTCTCCCACCCATTCCATCGATGCTGTGGTTTATCAAAACGGATTTGCCAAAAACGGAGGCATGCAGAACGGCAACGAATATTATGGATACACCCTGCCCCTGGGTCCTGCTTATGGCGGTCCCCTGTTCTTTGCTCATTATTCCTACCTGGGACTTGACCCGAGAAACCTGGAAGACCAATATGCCGATTACTGGCAACAAAATACCAGGCATGCATTAATCAACCATGCCTACTGCAAGGACAATCCCAACAATTATGTGGGCTACAGTGATGCTTCATGGGGTTTAACAGCCAGCGACAACCATCAGGGATACAGTGCCCATTCACCGACCAACGACCTTGGGGTGATCACCCCCACTGCAGCGGTGGCTTCGCTGCCTTATACCCCTGAACGCTCCATGAAGGCCATCAAGCATTTTTACTATTATATGGGCGACCGACTATGGGGACCTTACGGTTTCTATGATGCCTTCAACGCTACCGAAAACTGGTATGCCGATTCCTACCTGGCCATCGACCAGGGACCGATCATCCTGATGATCGAAAATTACAGAACAGGACTGCTGTGGGATCTCTTTATGTCAGCCCCGGAAGTGCAAAAGGGTTTGAACAAGCTAGGGTTCGTCTATTAATGATTGAATGATTGGATGATTGAGTGATTGAGTGATTGGATGATTGTAATATGGAGGAAATGAATTGTAAAATCAAAATAGTTTAATAACAAAAAATCATTAAACAACCCTTAAAATACAATATTTTATGAAACGAAATATCCCATTTATGTTTGCTCTTGGGCTGGTGTTTTTCTTTTTTTCCTGTAAGCAGCAATCAAAAGTCAATGAAAAGGAACGCTTCATCGATTCGCTGATGGCAGAAATGACGGTTGAAGAAAAGATCGGGCAGATGACACTCCTTACTTCCGGTTGGTCTCAAACCGGCCCGACGATGAGTGAAAACTACCAGGAGCTGATCCGGCAGGGAAAGTGCGGCAATGTTTTCAACGCGCTTACCGTGGAATACAACCGTAAGCTACAGAAAATGGCAGTTGAAGAAACCCGTTTGGGCATACCACTGCTTTTCGGCTACGATGTGATTCATGGTTTTAAAACCATTTTCCCCATACCCCTTGCGGAATCATGTTCCTGGAACCCTGATCTGATGAAAAAATCAGCCATGCTGGCTTCCATGGAAGCTGCAGCCAGTGGTGTTAACTGGACCTTCAACCCCATGGTAGATATAACGAGGGATCCCCGCTGGGGCAGAATTGCTGAAAGTCCCGGTGAAGATCCTTACCTGGGCAGCATCATAGCCAGGGCAAAAGTGAAAGGACACCAGGGAGAAGACCTCTCCGATCCCCTTACTTTGGCAGCATGCGTCAAACACATGGCAGCATATGGTGATCCCCGTGCAGGAAGGGATTACAACACGGTAGATATGTCGGAAAGAAAGCTGAAATCGGTTTACCTGCCTCCTTATAAAGCTGCTGTTGATGCAGGTGCGGCATCGGTGATGACCTCCTTCAACGAGCTATTTGGGGTGCCCGCTTCAGGCAGCAAATATCTCCTGACTGATATCCTGAGAGATCAATGGAACTTCGACGGCATGGTGGTTTCCGACTATACCTCCATTCAGGAGATGATCCCTCATGGCTACGCAAGGAATGAAAAGCATTCCGGCGAGCTGGCGCTGAAGGCAGGAGTGGATATGGACATGCAGGGTGAAACATACCTGAATCACCTGGAACAATCACTGGAAGAGGGTAAAGTAACCGAAGACCAGATCAACCAGGCAGTAAGAAAGATTCTGGGAATGAAATACGATTTGGGCCTCTTTGAAGATCCCTACCGGTACCTGGATGAAGAACGGGAAGAAAAGCTCGTGCATTCCGACAGTTTAATGCAGCATGCCCTCCGCTCAGCCAAAGAATCCGTAGTACTGCTGAAAAACGATGCATACCAGGGCAGCAAGCTACTTCCCCTGGCCAAAGATTTGTCAAGCATTGCCCTGATAGGCCCCCTGGCCGATAACCAAACCGACATGCTGGGTACATGGCATGCTTCGGGCACCGATTCACTGGTTACCACTGTCAAAGCCGGACTTCAGAACGAATTCCCGGATACAAGAATAAGCTATGCCAGGGGTTGCGGGTTTACCGGCGATGACAAAAGCGGATTTCAGGAAGCCGTCGCCGCGGCCCGTCAGTCAGACGTGATTGTGATGGCCGTGGGAGAAAATTATCAGCAAAGCGGTGAAGCCGCCAGCCGGGCCGACCTGGGTCTCCCCGGTGTACAACTTGACCTTGTCAAAGAGCTCTTTGCAACAGGCAAGCCAGTCGTTGTGTTGGTCATGGCAGGCCGGCCGCTGGCCATACCCTGGATTGACAAAAATGTTCCGGCCATCCTGAATACCTGGCACCTGGGAACCCGGGCCGGCGATGCCATCGCCGATATTCTCAGCGGTGAAACCAACCCCTCGGGCAAGCTTACAGCAACGTTCCCAAGGGATGTAGGACAGGTACCCATTTTTTACAGTGTAAAAAATACAGGCCGCCCGTTTGACAAGGACAACAAGTATACCAGCAAATACCTCGATATGCCCAACGAACCCTTGTATCCATTCGGTTACGGGCTCAGTTATACCACCTTCGAATATTCAGACATGAAGCTGAATAAGCAGGAAATCGGCTTCAACGACTCGCTGACCATTAAGGTTAAGGTTAGAAATAGCGGCAAATACCAGGGGGAGGAGATCGTTCAACTTTACACCAGAGATATGGTGGGCAGCGTCACCCGCCCGGTAAAAGAGCTTAAGGGTTTCAAAAAGATCCTGCTGGAACCGGGACAACAAAAATTGGTGGAATTCACCATCTCCGCTGATGACCTCCGGTTCTATGATGCTAAGATGAATTATACTGCCGAAGCCGGTAAATTCAAGGCATTTGTTGGCACCAGTTCTTCGAATGTCATGGAAGCAGGTTTTGAGCTGATGAAAGAATAAAATTCTAATAAAATGCTATATTTGTAAACAAGGATTTACACATATATCAAATAGTATTTTATGGCATCAGGTCCGGTTCTTATACTCATTCTGATCCTTTCCATAGGTTTCATCATTCTGGCGACTGCCAGGTTAAAAGTTCATCCTTTCATTGTGCTGATCACAGCCTGTTTTCTTGTAGCACTTGCAGCAGGCATGCCGCTCGAAAAGATAGGCACAACCATCAGCGAAGGCTTCGGGAGCATTCTCGGAAACATTGGAATTGTTATTGTATTGGGCACCATTATCGGTACGATCCTGGAAAAGTCGGGAGCAGCCATCAAGCTTGCCGACATGGTGCTGAAAATTACAGGACAAAAAAGACCTGCCCTGGGTCTCTCCCTGATCGGCTACATTGTATCCATACCTGTATTTTGTGATTCGGCCTATGTCATTTTGTCCTCTCTGAAGCGTTCCCTTATTCATAAAACGGGAAAACCTGCTGTTATGCTAAGTGTTGCACTTGCCACCGGTCTGTACGCCTCCCATACACTGGTTCCACCTACTCCCGGCCCGCTGGCTGCGGCAGGTAACCTGAATATGACCGGACAACTGGGACTTGTCATTCTTTTTGGCCTGGGAATTTCACTCGTTACCATGTATGCGGGGAATTTATGGGCATCTTACAGTGGAAAAAAGCATCAGTCCGGGGAAGATACAGAGAAACCCGAACTGGATTATGAGGAGATTGAAAAGCAATACGGCAAATTGCCCTCGGGATTCAAAACGCTTGCCCCCATCTTTATACCCATTATCCTCATTGCCCTGGGTTCCATCAGCGATCTTCCCGGAAAACCCCTTGGAACCGGTAATATATATATCACCCTGTCTTTTCTTGGATATCCCATGAACGCGCTCTTCATAGGATTCCTGTTTTCTCTGTTGCTGTTACCCGGCTTTACAAGAGAAACACTTAGTAACTGGATCGGGAAAGGCATCCAATCAGCCGGACCCATCATCATCATTACTGGTGCCGGTGCCGCCTTTGGAAGTGTCCTGAAAGCTACCCAGATTGGTGAAAACCTGGGACAGGTTTTGTCCGATTATAACCTGGGTATCTTTTTACCCTTTATCATAGCAGCCGCTTTAAAAACAGCGCAGGGTTCCTCAACGGTTGCCCTGGTCACGGCCTCTGCCCTGGTTGCTCCCCTGCTCCCGGGGCTTGGACTTGAATCCGACCTGGGCAGAACACTGGCAGTAATGGCCGTAGGTGCCGGAGCAATGACCGTCAGCCATGCCAACGACAGCTATTTCTGGGTAGTCAGCCAGTTCAGCAAAATGGACGTGGCCACTTCTTACAAAACCTTCTCTGTAGCCACTCTTATACAGGGATTGGTTACAGTGGCGGTTATCTATGTGCTCTACCTGTTTTTGCCAATATAATAACTTCCAATCCCTGATTACATAATACCAATCGGATAATAATAACAAAATAAGCCTTAATAGACTGTTGTCATCAAATGTAAATTTCGTGGCATGCAATGAGCCGATGCCGCTGATTTTTAGCAACTGTTGACACTTGCCTTTTCTATTTTTCCCCTTGAACATGTATCGCTTGCAGTTGTTGATAAGTCTATCAGAGTTGTGATTCAAAAGTTTAAAAATGTTAAAAAGATTAGTTTTTATTACCATAATACCTGGCTTTATTGCCATTTTAATTGCGGCGTGTTCACCGCAGACCAGCACAATGACGGTACCGGTAGATACCACTGAAGTATTTTCCCCATCAGGGGAGCAGGAAGCGCCCGGGAGATGGTGGAATGCCTTCGGTGATCCGGAGCTGAATACACTGGTCGATAGTGCCCTGAAATCGAATTTCAACCTGATAACAGCCTGGCAACGCTTAAGGGAAGCCCAGGCAGTAGCAGACCGTGCCTCCTCAGGTCTGTTTCCCCAACTCGAAGCATCCGTGAGGGGAGAATCAAACCGGCTGCAGACCCAGTTCCAGGAAAGCCAGATTCTCCAGTTAGGGATCTCCTCCCAGTACGAGATTGACCTGTGGGGAAGAATAAATTCCAACCTTGAAGCGCAACGCTACCGGGCCGACGCAAGCCTGGCCGACTACCGGACAGCAGCCCTCTCTTTATCCGCTGAAGTGGCCCGTACGTGGTACAGCCTAATGGAGGCCCATGGCCAGTTAAGAATTGTGAACCAACAGATCGAAACCAACGAAAAGGTATTGAAGCTGCTACAGGCCCGGTTCGGCACCGGACAAATAAGGAGCGCCGACATTCTGCGACAAAGACAGTTGCTTGAATCAACGCGCGAACAGAAGATCTCGGTGGAATCCAGGATTCAGTTGCTGGAACACCGGCTGTCCGTTTTGCTCGGCAGGCCTCCCCAGACAAGTATCAATTATAGCCAGGATTCGCTCCCCGATCTTCCTCCCCCGCCGGAGACAGGTATCCCGTCAGAATTGGTCCGGCGAAGACCTGACATACGAAGTGCTTACAGACTTCTGCAGGCAGCAGACAGGGAAGTGGCCTCGGCTATCAGCAACCAGTTCCCCAGGATTTCCTTATCGGCATCCCTGTCTACAGCAGATCTCAATGGAGGCAATCTGTTTGAAGACTGGGGAAGGTCACTGGCCGGAAACTTGATTGCACCCCTGTTCTATGGCGGACAGCTCAGTGCTGAAGTAGACCGTACACAGGCAGTAAAGAAACAAAGGCTATACCAGTACGGTCAATCGATCCTTACTGCTTTCAGGGAGGTTGAAGATGCGCTGGCACAAGAGAAGAAGCAAAGGGAAAAGATTCAAAGCATAAGAAACCAGCTGGAAATTGCGCGGCAAGCATATGAACAGCTACGAATCGAATATTTCAATGGCATGGGCAATTACCTCGACGTGCTCACTGCGCTTGACGAAGAACAGCAACTTCAACGCGATCTGCTTGCTGCCAAAATGGTCCTGCTGGAATACCGGATTGCACTGTACAGGTCGCTTGCCGGTGGTTTTGAAACGACCAGAGAAAACCGGGAATTGAGCAAACAATAAAATCAGAACATATAACTATGACCGCACAACAAAACAGCATACAATCAGATAAAGGCTCCATAAGCACCAGGAAAACCGTGCTTATTAGTCTGCTTATACTTCTTCTGGGAGGAGGTGTAACAGCCATCGTTTTCCTTACCGAACCCAGGGCGGTTCGAAGTGGGGCTACCAAAGAAACGGCCATGCTTGTGGATGTCATCCGCGCAAAACGCGATACCTTTCAGCCCACAATCGTTGCCATGGGTAATGTAAAGCCATCCCAGGATATCATCCTGAGACCACGGGTCAGCGGGCAGATCACAGACCGTTCACCTGCCTTCACCCCCGGGGGGTATGTGGATGAAGGCGAAATCCTGCTGCAGATTGACCCGGAGGATTATAAAAACACCCTCCAGCAACGAAGAAGTGAGCTTCAGCAGGCGATTTCCGATCTGAATATAGAAATGGGACGGCAGGATGTGGCCCAAAGCGACTATCAACTGCTTAACGAAGAGCTTTCTGAGAAAAACAAAAAGCTCATCCTTCGTGAGCCCCAGCTCAACTCCGCAAAATCAAGGGTTGAAGCAGCCCGGGCAGCCGTAGACCAGGCTGAGCTCAACCTGAAAAGAACAACCATAAAAGCCCCGTTTGATGCCCATATCCTGAATCGTAACGTAAACCTCGGCTCCCAGGTATCAACCGGAGATAATCTGGGACACCTGGTGGGTATAGAAAACTACTGGGTAGAGGCAACCGTTCCCGTGGCCAAGCTTCAATGGCTTACTTTCCCCGATGGAGGAGGAGAAAGAGGCTCTGAAGTAATGATTCGCAACCGTACCGCGTGGGAGGCAGGAAAATACCGTAAGGGATATCTCTATAAGCTAATAGGTTCTCTTGAAGATCAAACCCGTATGGCACGGGTGCTGATAACGGTGCCCGATCCCCTTGGCAGGCGAACCGGATCGGATGATCTGCCCGTTTTGATGATCGGCTCTTTTGTTGAAGCAAACATCAAGGCCGAACAAATACCTGATGTAATACGCATCAACCGGGACTATGTACGTAAAAACGAAACGGTTTGGGTTATGGAAGATGAAAAACTGAGCATCCAGGAAGTGAACATTGTATTCCGTGATGCTCAATATGCTTACATTTCAGATGGACTGAACGAAGAAGCACAGGTTGTCACCACCAACCTGACAACTGTAGCCGATGGAGCAAGACTCAGGCTGGCGAGTGATACTTCACAGGCACCGAGTGATTCATTAGCATTAAAAAATCAATAAAAAATTGAAATATGTCCCTATGATCAAATCACAAATAACAAAACTTGTCCGGCTTTTGACGGGTAACATTCAATATCAAAAATCCAATGATTCAAACACAGCCCTATTATCTGTCTCTGTTTGAAATTTTTTGCATTGGAAATTGGTATTCCCGCCTGCCCTGTCTGCTGTCAGGAAGGTTGTCGGGCAGGTATTTGGAATTTGTGATTTGTAATTTGAGATTTTATAGAAAACACTGAACCAGTAATATATGAACAATCAAACCCAATATAACGACTCTAATAAAAGAAAGGGTCCCCTTGCCTACATGGCCCGCAATTCCATTGCTGCCAATCTTTTGATGGTCATATTGATTGGTGGTGGAATCTGGACGGCCTACAATATGCAGAAGGAGGTTTTTCCCCAGTTTGCGCTGGATGTGGTTGAAGTCAGTGTGGTATATCCCGGGGCTGCCCCTTCAGAAGTGGAACAGGGCATCCTGTTGCCTGTAGAGGAAGCGATAAGGGGTGTACAGGGAATTAAAGAGGTGACATCTACAGCCTATGAAGGTTCCGGCTCGGTCAGCATTGAGCTCGTAGCAGGTACAAACCGTATGAAAGCCTTCCAGGACATCAACCAGGCGGTGAACCGGATACGAACATTCCCCGATGATATTGAAGAACCGGAGGTACAGTTGCAATCCAGGCAGCGCACGGTAATGCAGGTTGGACTATACGGCGAAAACGATATATGGACCCTGCGCAAAACGGCTGAACAGCTCCGCAACCGCTTGTTAAGCAATCCGGATATTACCCAGGTGGAAATAGGAAACGTGCCGGACTATATGATCCACGTTGAAATTCCGAGGCAAACATTAAGGAAATACAAGCTTACACTGGAGGAAGTAGCCGATATCATATCCCAGTCGAGTGAAGACATACCCGCAGGCGCACTGGAAACAAATTCCGGTGAGATCTTGCTGCGAATGAAAGAACGCAAGCAATGGGCCAATGAATTTGCCAGCATCAAAGTGGTCAGTTCTCCAACAGGAGCTGCTGTCACGCTGGAAGACCTGGCTGAGATCACGGATGGATTTGAGGAAACCGGTTTTCATGGCGAGTTTAACCAACAACCGTCCATCGGTCTGGAAATTTTTCGCATTGGCGATCAGAGCCCCCTGGAAATCGAATCCACCGTAAAAAACATCCTGGAGGATTATGAAGCTACCCTGCCCCCGGGAATGAAATACCGGATAGACAGCAACACAGCCCAGGACTATCGCGACCGCCTGTCGCTGCTTACTGAAAACGGTTTTCTTGCCATCCTGATTGTATTGCTCATCCTCACCCTCTTCCTGGAATACCGGCTTGCCTTCTGGGTGATGATGGGCATGGTTATCTCCTTCATTGGGGGTTTGGTTTTCCTACCTGCCGTGGGGATCAGCATCAACATGATCTCCATGTTTGGCTTTCTTGTTGCCCTGGGAATCGTAGTAGATGATGCCATCGTGGTGGGTGAGAACATTTACGAATACCGCCAGCAGGGCATGGGCTTTTTAGATGCTGCCATTGCCGGCGTAAGGGACATTGCACGGCCGGTGACATTCAGCATACTCACCAACATCATTGCCTTTGTGCCCCTTCTGTTCATCCCCGGAACAACAGGTAAATTCTGGTGGCCACTGCCGGCCGTGGTGATCACCGTACTTGCCATCTCCCTGCTGGAAGCCCTTTTCATCCTGCCGGCACATCTTGGGCATGTTTCCAAAAGAACCGTTTCCCGGGCAGGACAGTTTATCCATCACTGGCAACAAAAATTTGCGGAGCGGTTCAGACAATTTGTAGACCGGCGTTACCGGCCATTCCTGGAGTATGCCCTGCGTTACCGTTACATCACCCTGAGCATTGCTGTGTCCACACTTATTATTGTTGGAGCATACGGCTATAGCGATCACATGGGTATCATCATGATGCCTGAAGTAGCCGCTGATGAAATTGAGGCGGGGGTTTCACTGCCCGTGAGCACCACACCCGAACAGGCCGCCAAAGTGGCCCGCGACATCACCGAATCTACACGTAAGATGTTTGATGAACATGACCTTTATCGTGTGGCTGATGGCATCAAAACCAATGTTCGTGGGCAAAGCTTCATCGACGTGGAGATCGTCATGAAACCCCCGGATCAGCGCGACATGACAGCCCAGGACGTAATAAACCTCTGGCGTGACCAGATCGGTGATATTGAAGGCATGGACCAGATCACCTTTGAAGCGGAAAGAGGTCCGGGTGGCTGGCAGCAGGACATTAGCGTAGACTTGAGCCATTCCAATATTGAAGTGCTGGAACAAGCCAGCCAGGCATTCTTTGAAAGGGTTGAATCGTTCGAAGCCACCCGCGATGTCAATGACAACTACAACAAGGGCAAACCCCAGTTTGACTTTAAACTGCTTCCTGAAGGGCGGAATCTGGGTCTGACTCCCGCTGATGTGGGAAGACAGATCCGGAGTGCCTTCTATGGCGCCCTGGCCATGCGCCAGCTCAGGGGCACCAATGAGATCGAAGTACGCGTTAAGCTACCTAAAGAACAGCGAAAAGACATCCACCACCTGGAAGACCTGGTGATTCGAACACCGAGGGGCAATGAAGTCCCCTTAATGGACGTGGTAAGTCTTGAGGAAGGAGAAGCCTTCACCAGCATCAACCGGCGCGACGGACGCCGCGTGGTAACCGTGGGCATGGACGTGGAACCGAAAAATGCCACCACCCGGGTGCTGGAATCCATACAAAACGATGTGCTTCCACAGCTCAGGGCCGACTTTCCCGGGATCACCTGGAGCTTCGAGGGCAGCCAGGCTGAAATGCGCGAATCAACCCAGGCGCTCTGGGGAGGGTTTGCCATGGCCATGCTGATCATCTACGCCTTGCTGGCCATTGCCTTTGGCAGCTACTTCCAGCCACTGATCGTAATGGCAGCCATTCCCTTCGGGATCTTTGGCGCGGTAATCGGCCATATACTGCTGGGCTACGATCTTTCCCTGGTAAGCCTGATGGGAGTGATTGCACTATCGGGCGTTGTAGTGAATGATTCCCTGATCATGATCGACTATGCCAACAAGAAACGTGCCGATCATTCCGTATTTCAGGCCATCCATGAGGCAGGCATCAGGAGGTTCCGGCCCATTATGCTGACCACCCTCACAACCTTCGGTGGACTGACCCCCATCATCCTCGAAACATCAAGGCAGGCCACCTACCTGATACCTATGGCCATCTCCCTGGGATTTGGAATTGTCTTTGCCACAGGCATTATACTGATAATCGTTCCCAGCCTTTATATGATTCTGGAAGATGGCAAAGCCATGGTCAGGAAGAGGCGGATGGTAGCGGCGGAATCTGCTAGCGAGGAATGAGTCTTGAACCAAATAAGTAAGCAGTAGGCAGTAGGCAGTGAGTAGGCTCCGCCTGCAGCAGTAGAGAGGCAAGGCTTGCGTCTCGGAGGTCCTGGAACGACGGCAC
>Ga0207797_1002744_pt1 | contig 12087 bp, 11 predicted proteins | sample PRCRCaboRojoPR_6_FD_187275 | JGI IMG/M metagenome (GOLD analysis project Ga0207797, IMG submission 187275) | Marine sediment microbial community from Cabo Rojo, Puerto Rico - PR CR 10% Liquid 1 (SPAdes) | ecosystem: Environmental > Aquatic > Marine > Coastal > Sediment | place: Cabo Rojo, Puerto... | reverse complement strand
TCAGCGTTCTGCTTTGACTAATAGATCTGGCGTAATCATTAATTATAACGTCCTGGCGAGTTAATTAAAAATCGTATTTAATTAACAATCTATTTCGTATGGGTATGACAAATGTACATAGTAATTGAATCAATGGTTTTCTTTTATGTATATGTAATTCGGGTAAAGTTGCAATTCTTTCCTTCCCTATCTTTTCACACTTTCTCTCGTTTGGATTTTGATTGATAGAGTGGAAGAAAAATCTGGATTAAGGATTTGACAAATCCAGATAAGTGTGATATTAATAATATAGTGTTGTGTCTAAAAGAATAATTGTTTCGTAATACGCAACAAATAAAACCATGAATCAAGAAACAAAGTCTTCTTCAGGTCAAGTTAAAGCAGTGGGCAATGCTCTAAAAGTCCTTAACTTCCTTGGAGAAAAACGAGAACCCACATCTCTAGCCTCTATATCGAGAAATATAGATCTGCACAAATCTTCCATACATCGTTTGCTTCAGACTATGAAAGAATACGAGTTCGTTCAGCAGGATCCAGAATCGAAAAAATATCGAATAGGATTAAAGTTTTTTGAGATTGCAAATACTTTAAGTCGAGAAATGGATTTAAGGCAGCAAGCTCGCCCTTTCCTCGAAAGTCTTAGGAACGAAATAAATGAAACAATTCATCTGGGAATCATCCAGGAGCACGAAGTTGTCTATCTGGATAAAATGGAGCCCGATCGAGCCCTGCGCATGTATTCAGCCGTGGGAAAGAGGGCACCGATGCACGCAACAGGAATCGGAAAAGCCGTCCTCGCCCACTTTTCCGAGAAAGAACTAGATTGGTATATCGAAAATAAAGGGTTAAATAAGTATACGGAAAATACGATTACCAATATATCGGATCTAAATTCTGAGCTTAAGAAGATTAGAAATTTAGGATACGCCCTGGACAACAAGGAGCATGAAGAGGAGATAGTTTGCGTCGCCGCACCAATATTCGAAAGAGAAGGCAGAGTAGTTGGGGCTTTGAGTATTGCCGCCCCCGCCCATAGAAGAAGTATCGAACAGATGTCGGAATTGGGCTCGATGGTAAGCAGTTATGCGAATAAAGTTTCAACAAAACTTGGCTGGCAGGTAAATTAATCATTTAACCTTTGTGAGATCAAAGCAAAATGATCAAATCACTAAAAGTATGTCTGAAGGCTTTTCTAGACTGGTCAAAGGCTTTTTATGTCCGCTAAGTTAGAATTAGAGGAATTTCTATCTCGTTAGGTGGTAAACTAGGTTTTATCGGGCAACTGAAACAATTCAGGTGGGGTTCTAAGATGAAAGTAGTTACAGGAGACGATATTTTCTTTCTCTGGAGGAATTACTATGGCTAATAAAAATGAAATAGTTACGTTTGGTGAAACAATGATCAGGCTTTCAGCACCTAATTACCAAAGGCTCGAACAGACTGGAACTTTTGACGTAAATGTCGGTGGCAGTGAATCAAATGTGGCGATTACTATCCAGAGGCTTGGGCTACAGACCGAATTTGTTACTAGACTGACAAACAACCCTCTAGGGAGAATGATCGAAAATCGGGTTCGCCAGCACGGTGTCGATACGGAAAACATTATCTGGGCGGACGAGGATAGAATCGGGAAGTATTTTCTCGAATTTGGTGCCAGTCCCCGTCCTAGCTCGGTAATTTACGACAGGGCGGACTCCGCGATTAGCAATGTTGAGAAGGGAATGGTCGACTGGGACAGGGTATTCGAGGGCACGGAGCTTTTTCACACCAGTGGAATTACCCCCGCGATCAGCGAAACGGCAAACGAAGCCACGGAGGAAGCTATGAGGAAGGCCCAGGATAATGGACTAACAGTAAGTATAGATTTAAATTACCGGTCGAAGCTTTGGACTCAGAAAGAAGCCCAGGAGACTATGACTCGACTCATGGATATGACGGATATTCTAATAACGACTGAAGAGGACACCGAAAGGGTATTCGACATAACCGGGGAAGATTATGAAGAGGTGGCAGAGAAACTTACCGATAGGTTCGGATTTGAGGCCGTTGCCATAACCCTTAGGGACAATATTTCCATGTGGAGGAACGACTGGACGGCCATAGCTTACAAGGACGGCGAGATCTACAACGACATGACCTACGAACTGGAACTCGTCGATCGTGTAGGCGGCGGGGATGCTTTTACGGGAGGGTTCCTTTACGGATACTTGACGGGCGATGTAGAAAAGGCGGTCAAGTACGGAAACGCCAGTTCGGCGATCAAGCAATCAAACCCGAGCGATACAAACTGGGTTACGCCGGAAGAGGCGAAGACGCTGGCCGAAGGTGGAGGACGAGTAAGGATCGGAAGATAGATGTAAAATGAATTCAGTAAATACGAACGGAGTTTTATAAGCCGGTAAATCTGGCAAAACGTTTATTACGGAGGTGGTAGCAAGTAAGAGTTGGAACACATGTCGGATGTGCAAACCGAAACCCCCAAATTAATCGTGATATTTTTCCCTTGTACTGGACCGACGATCCTAATTAGTTGTCGGTTTGCGCGTAAGCTTGGCTAAAAGTTCAACAGGTGATGATTCTTCAATTAAAATCTAACGTCACTTTATTGAGACAAATTAGCAAGGGGGTAACAAATGAAAAAACTTACAATATTGTCAATTGCTTTTCTGATTGTTTTTTCCGGTGCGCTGATGGCTGTATCACAAGAGTTGATGCTGCCTGATACGTATAGTGGAGAAAGAATCACCGTTTATCTCGTAGCTGAAAACAGGTCGAGCCTGTTGAAAGAGAACCACGAAGCTTTTGAAGATGCGACGGGAATCGACGTCCAGATTACCACGCTACCCTATCCCAACCTTCAGGAGAAACAGTTTCTCGAACTGTCTCAGGGAGGAGGTCCCGACGTTATCCACGTAGATCAGGTGTGGCTAGGACAGTACGAACCGTACCTAGTTCCAATAGATCAGTACGTAAACGATCCAAACCTGACGAACAAAGAAGCACTCGATCTGGACGACATTGTGCCTACAATCCGTGAGTTACAGAATACCTACGGCGATAAGCTTATGGGCTTTCCGTTTATCGGAGCTATTCGGATGATTTACTACCGCAAGGACCTATTTGACGAATATGCTGATGAATACTTCGAAGAAACGGGTATGGAACTCCAGCCGCCCGCCACCTGGCAGGAATACAGGAGAATAGCCAAATTCTTTGAGGAAAACGTTGACGGTGTGCATGGCACCACGCTTATGGGACGAAGAGGCGTTCAGTTGTTCTGCGAGGTAATGCCTGTTCTCTGGTCCTTCGGCGGAGCAGTGATTGAAGGACCAAACGGAGAACCGGTACTCGAACAGATGGACAACGTTAAACCGGTCATCAATTCTCCCGAAGCAATAGAAGCACTCAAATACTTCAAATCCTTGACCCAGTACGCGAGTCCTGGTGTTACTGATTGGGATTGGGACGAGGCGGCTACGGCTTTCGCGCAGGGAAACGCGGCACTTGCAATGCAATGGAATAACGCGGCGCCCGTGTTTGCCGACCCAGAACAGTCCGAGATTGTAGGGAAATGGGAAGGGGCTGTTGTTCCGGGTCATCCGAATAAAATGGGAGAATTAAATAGATCCGCAACGTTTGGTGGATGGAACATGGGAATCAATACGAATTCGGACAATAAAGAGGCTGCCTACCTGTTTATCAAATGGGCGAGCAGCAAGATGATGGAGAAAGAACTGGCTGCAGGTGGCGGAAACGCCAGATATTCCACGTTCATGGACCCCGAATTGAACGAGAAGTTCAGACACTATGACGCTACGTTTGCTTCCTACAAGCACACAAGAAGTAGACCTAGAATTCCTGAACTCTCTGAACTTGCAGATGTCGCTCAGACAGCTTTCTCACAAATTCTGACGGGCCAGAAAACAGTTGAAAAGGCGTTAAACGATGCACAGGCCCAGCTGGAGAAAATATTCTAGTAGGATAAATGCAACCACCGGGGCGAGGGAGCTTAGCCCCTCGCCCCGATATTATTTTTAATTCAATTGACGCGGTTAAACCTTCTGGTACGAGAGGCTAACTAATATGAATCTGGATAAGATATTTAATAAATCCTACGTCTACATATTACCTACAATAATTGCTCTGGCTGCCACGACGATCTTTCCTTTTGTTTACATTATTTATCTCAGCGTGCATAAGTACGATTTGAGATACGTCGCGACAAGAGGGATCACTTTTCTTGGGGCGCAGAACTTCGTAAACGTTCTCCAGGATCCGACGTTTCTTGCTTCTCTTAGAACAACCCTTATTTATATCGGAGGCGCCCTACTGGCGGAGATAGTTCTGGGGGTATTGATCGCAATTTTTATCAACACCCTCCCTCCCTCATTATCCTGGTTAAAAAGTCTAGTTTTGACTCCGATGATGCTTACCCCCGTGGCGATCGCTACGACATTTCGGCTGCTATATAACTACGATTACGGATTGATAGGATATTTTATGCAACTGGTTGGGCTAGATAAAGTCGCCTGGCTTGCCGGGACCAATTTTGCTCGATTGGCAATAATTCTTGCTGACGTCTGGCAGTGGACGCCACTTCTGGCGCTTATTTCTCTCGGGGCATTGCAGGCGGTTCCAAAAGCCCCCCTGGAAGCAGCTGAGATCGATGGAGCTGGGTTGTGGCAGAAATTACGATATATTGTCCTTCCTTATGTTAAACCCATACTGGGTGTCGGAATCCTCATTCGGTTTATGGACATAGCCAAATTCTTCGACAAAATTTACGTGCTTACCGGAGGAGGTCCGGGTACCGCAACCGAGACACTGACCTACTATATTTACAAAACAGCTTTCAAGTTTCTAAAGCTGGGTTATGGAGCGGCTTTGTCTTTATTCGTCCTTTTCGGAATGATAGTGATATCACTGTTGATAGTAAGACTTACCGGAGCGGGTGAACATATAACATGAGAAAGAGAGTTCTTTTCACCGGAAAATTGCTAATAGTCCTCCTGCTTATCCTGTGGACGCTGGTGCCTGTAGGGTGGATAATACTCAACTCATTCAAAAGCGGAGCTGAGATAACGGCCTACCCGCCAAAATTTATTTTTCAGCCGACGCTTAAAAATTATTTTAGCGTTTTTCAGGATCCAGGGTTTCAGAAGACTTTTCTCAATAGTTTTGTTGTCGCAGTGTCTAACGTCTTACTTGTTATGATTGTTGGTACGCTTTCCGCTTACGGTTTTTCGAGGTTCGAGGTCAAAGGAAAGAAACACATCCTGTTCTGGATAATATCTACCCGAATGTTTCCGCCCGTCGTGGCGTCAGTGCCCTTTTTTATAATTTTCAAGAACCTTGGGATGCTGGATACTAGATTTGCCCTGATTATTGCCTATATAACATTCAACTTGCCTTTTGTAGTCTGGATGATGAAGGGATTCTTCGACGAGGTGCCGATAGAACTGGAGGAGTGCGCGAAAGTGGACGGAGCAAATACGTTTCAGGCCTTCTATCGAGTCGCCCTTCCGATCGTGGCACCAGGGCTCGCGGCAACGTCGATATTTACGTTCATTCTGTCCTGGAACGAATTTTTATTTGCGCTGATCCTCGTCGGTAGAAATGCGAAAACCCTACCCGTTCACATAACGGAATACCTCCGCTGGGGGGAGGGAATATTCTGGGGTGATATCAGCGCGACGGCTTCCGTGATGTTAATTCCGGTACTAATCCTGGCACTGTCCGTTCAACGGCATTTGATTCGAGGCATGACTTTTGGCGCAATAAAAGGTTGATGTTTTTCTTTCGTTTACTATAAACATTTTTGGAGGTGATCCCCTGTGGATCTTGGTTTAGAAGGTAAGACCGCGATAGTTACGGGAGGAGCCAACGGTATTGGTGAAGCCATCACCAGAGAGCTTTCGGAGGAAGGTTGCGAGGTCCTGGTCGCGGACATAGATGAATCAGCGGGTAAAAACCTGGTGAAGGAACTGGGTCAGGACGAGAGAACTTTTATCTCGATGGACGTTAAGAAGGTCGAAGATATCGAAAATATGGCCCAAAGGGCAAAGGATATGTACAACAGTGTTGACGTCCTCGTGAACAATGCCGGAATATGGCGTCCGGGATCGGTGGTTCAGCTAGAGGAAAAAAGATGGGATAGCGTTCTAGACGTGAACCTGAAAGGCTATTACCTCGTCTCGAAAAAAATTATTCCCCTAATGGAAGAAGGGGGGTCGATAGTCAATATGGCTTCAGTAGCCGGTCTGGTTGGCGCAAAAGAAGCTTCCGCCTACAACGCGTCCAAAGGAGGAGTGGTGAACCTGACCCGGGCTATGGCTCTTGACTTTGCCGATCGGGGTATAAGGGTCAATTGCGTCACCCCGGGATTAATAGATTCTGCCCAGGGGGAACAAGTGGTCAGTTATTACACGGACTCGACTGACCCTGACGATGTCGGAGCGAACTGGCAGCCGCTTCCCGTGGTGGGTAAACCGGAGCATATATCACCCATGGTAACTTTTCTCGCCTCGGAAAAGACTTCTTTTGCCACGGGCGGGATATTTACCGTTGATGGCGGCTTGACTGCCGAATAGACCATAAGGACGTGACGAGGGGGCTGTAAGGATCCGTCTTGCAGCCCTCGTTGAATTGGTGAGGGTATACAAACCCGTGTTTTTTATGCGTTTATTTGCCGTAATACGATGTTTTAATTTTATAAGTTTTTCACAGTTTTTGGTAATTTATCGGTCCTGTGATATGGAGGTTTTAAAGTAATGATGGACGTCATAGTAACCAGTCGGTCCTTTGGTAACGTTCCCTCGGATGCGCTGGATTTGCTAGAAAGAAACGACTTAAATATTATTCGGCCGGACCGGGCGGGACCGTTTTCGGATGAGGAAATCGCAGAAATATTCAAGGACCATCCGACTAGAGCGATCATAGTTGGCTCAGACAAGATCGGTTCCAAGGCGTTTGCCGAAGCTAAAGAGCTGGAAATAATATCGAAACACGGCGTGGGGGTGGACAACGTTGATCTGGAAGAAGCGAGTCGCCGGGGTGTGGCAGTGACAAACACGCCTCAGGCAAATAAGGAAGCGGTAGCGGAGCTAGCATTTGGCGCAGTTTTTGCTCTTACCAGGAGAATAGTTAGCGCCGACAGGAGCGTCAGGAGTTCGAACTGGGAGAAGTTCGTCGGTCACGAGATCCAGGAAAAGACGTTGGGGATCATTGGACTGGGCAAAATAGGTAAGAGACTGGCGCAACTTGCTTCTTCAGTGGGGATGAAAGTACTGTATTACGATACCGAAGAAAAGGACGTGGCAGAAGAGATTGAGATTTCTCGGTCTGCCCTTAACATCCTTTTCCGCTGCTCGGATTTTGTCTCGGTTCACTGTCCGCTGACACCGGATACTCGAGGATTAGTTGGCGAAAATGCGTTTGACTCCATGAAGGATTCTGCCTTCTTGATCAATACAGCCAGAGGAGGAATCGTTGACGAAGAGGCACTCTCGCAAGCTCTAAATGACGGAACAATCGCCGGTGCTTATCTCGACGTCTTTGAGTCCGAACCTCTACCTGATAATTCATCTCTGCGAAACAGGGAGGATGTTATCTTAACGCCTCACATGGCTGCCTACACGGAAGAGGCGATTGCCAGAATGGACGAGGTTTCGGTTGAGAATTTGGTCAATTATTTTCAGGAGCGAGAACCCGTATTCAGAGTGGTTTAGTGGGTGCTATTTGATTGAAAAAGAGAGCGGAGGAACCAGGTTATGTATTGGCGATTGACGTGGGAACGGAAAGCAGTCGAGCCTGTATCATCGATTCGGAAGGAAGCCTTCTTCACGCGGAAAAGACGTCCCAGGCAATGGCCAGCCCAAGGAAGGGTTGGGCGGAACAGGAACCACTTACCTGGTGGGACAATACGAGGAAAAATATCAAAAGTCTACTCCGGCACCCCGAAGTAAGCCCCGATGGAATAAAAGCTATCGGGGTCTGCGGTCAGATGCATGCCCCGGTTCCGATAGACGATCGAGGAGAACCCATTAATCAGCCCGTTTCCCTCTGGTGTGATAAACGAGCGGACGATGTCTCTCGGGAGTTGATTAAGAGAGAGCCGGAGGAGAATTTCTTCCTGTCTCGTGCAGGTAATCCACCTCTCCCTGCCTGGATGGGGATAAAGATTGCCTGGTTGAAGCGGAACCACCCGGATATTTACGAAAAAGCTAGCTATTTCCTTCCTCCGAAAGACTACATTAATTACGAACTCACCGGAGAAATGGCGACCGATTATTCCGAGGCCTCGGGGTCGTTCCTTATGGATAAGGAGAGTGGTGAGTGGTCGAAAGAACTGATAGAGTTATTGAATCTCGATAGAGGTAAAATCCCGGAAATAGCTAAAGCGGACGAAGTTCTCGCTCCGATAAAAGGTGAAATTGCCAGCAATCTCGGACTTTCCAGAAATACGCCGGTGATAGTCGGCGGGGGAGACATGCTCTGCCTCTTGCTTGGTGCGGGAATAGTAGAACCACGGTTGGCCTGTGATACGACAGGTACCGCTTCAGTATTTTCGGCTTACAGTGAGAATCCTGCCTCGATGGAGAATATCATGAGCCTCCGGCACGTCGTTGATGGCTGGATAAATTTTGGTATTCTGGATAGTGGCGGCGGCAGCTTATGGTGGTTCAAAGATTTGCTTGAAGGTGTACTTCCCGCAAGCGGTGAGCTGGACTACGAGTTGCTCTCCGAGGCAGCGGCTCGATCGAGACCCGGAGCAAACGGGTTATTCTTTTTGCCCTACTTACAGGGAGAAAGGGTGATGGGAAGCTCCAGATCTTCCGGAGTATTTTACGGCTTGACACCGGCCCACTCGTACGAGGATATGGCTAGAGCGATCATGGAGGGAGTCACGTTCGATTTGAACCGGACGGGGGTTATCCTGGACGAAAAAGAGAAAATTGAGGAGATGAGAACTATCGGTGGCGGGGCAAAAAGTGAAACCTGGAACAAAATTAAGGCGAATATCTACGGAAAATCTCTCGCGACTTTGAGATCGTTCGAGGGTGGAGTTGTGGGCTGTTCGTTTCTGGCTCATTCAGCTCTTGGGTGGATAGATAATCCTGTTGTAGGCGTTGAGAAGCTTGAACTGGAAAATAAGTTTGAACCTAGGGGATCTGCTAAAGAAGAATACGGCGATTATTTTGAAAAATTCTGTTGTCTGCACGACGAGATGCAACCTTTGTTTGAAGAAATTTGAGTCGGGAGGTGTGATACATTGAAACCAAATAATGTTGATAGCGTGAAACCGGACGAAGGGAGTTCGAGCTTCGAGCACCTGATGAAGGATAAAGACGATCGCAAAGTTCGTGACTCTTATATACTGGTCGGTGACGAAACAACCGACTCCGGTAGGTTAAAAGCCGGATATACCGTGATCTTTCCAGAATGTAGAACGAACGGTCACGCCCACGACGAGTTTGAGGAGATATATTTTATCGCTCGAGGTAAGGGCAAAATGATTATCGGGGAAGAGGAATTCGAGGTCAGTTCGGGTGATAGTTTCTACGTTCCCTTTGGCAAGTGGCACGCCACGATCAATGAGAGTCGGGGGCCGCTCGAGTACTTCTGGGTTCTGTCTCGGAAGGAAGATTGATCTCGGCAATTAATCCAGAATATTCGGTATTGATCTGGGTTAGTTGATTACAGCGATTCGGGAGGTGAGATGTATGTACGTAAATGGACGATGGATAAAGAGCAACTCGGGAGAAGCGATAGATGTATTCGACCCGGCAAACGGGGATAAGGTTGGAGAAGTAGATAAGGGAACACCCGAGGACGCCAGGAAGGCTGTGAAGGCAGCCAATGAGGCGTTCGAGGAGTGGTCCGAGACAGGGCCGGGAGAAAGGGCGGAATTGTTGAACGACGCTGCTGACGAAGTAGAGAAAAACCTGGATAATATTGCCAAACTACTGACGCGAGAGCAGGGCAAACCGCTCAACGAAGCCCGGGGAGAGGTAAAAACCGCGGCAAACGACCTGCGGTACTTTGCCAGAAAGGGGCGGGAGATAGTCGGGCGGACCATTCCAACGGGCAAACAGGAGAGACGCAGTATCGTGCTCAAGCAGCCTATCGGCCCGGTTGCAGCGATAACACCGTGGAACTATCCCGTGGTACTTGCCGGATGGAAACTGGGGCCAGCACTGGTTTCCGGTTGTACCGTAACACTCAAACCGCCCTGTCTGACTCCGCTATCAGTTGAGGCATTCGTAAAGTGCTTTGACGAGGCCGGATTTCCGCCAGGGGTCGTTAACCTGGTGACGGGCAGCGGAAGCGAAGTCGGTCGGGCTCTTATAAAAGACCCCGGAACGCGTAAAGTCAGCTTTACCGGCCAGACCTCGACGGGGAAGCAGATTATGAAAGATGCGGCGAGTAATGTTACGAGGATGACCCTTGAACTTGGCGGGCACTGTCCATTTATAGTTACTTCCGATGCCGATATAGAGGCCGCGGTCGAGAATGGCGTTTACAGGTCGTTCCGTAACATGGGTCAGATCTGTAACAGTATAAACAGGATATTTGTCGAGGAAGAAGTGTACAGTGAGTTTCTCGAAGCCTTCGTTTGCGAGACGGAGAAACTGGAGATAGGTAGCGGTCTGGAGAATCCCGACGTAGATCTCGGTCCCATGGCAAGCGAGAGCGGGTTGAGGAAAGTGAAAGAGCACGTCAAAGATGCCCTGGAAAAAGGAGCGACCCTGGGGACAGGCGGGGAAGAACCTGTGGGCAAGAAGTTCGATCGGGGTTTTTACTATCGACCCACGGTGCTGTCAGATTTGTCGCTGGATATGAAGGTGATGGAGGAGGAAACTTTCGGTCCTGTGGCACCTATTATGAAAGTAAGCAGCCTGAAAGAAGCTGTAGATCTCGCCAACGAGAAGGAAGATGGTCTAGTTTCGTACCTCTTTATCGGGGAGTTCGACAGGGGATTAAAGGTTGCCGAAGAGCTGGAGTACGGTACCGTTGATATAAATAATGTTTCGGGTGGAAGTTCGGCGTTCCCTTATGAGGGCTGGAAGCAGAGTGGATTTGGAATAGAGCTTTCAGATGAAGGCTTTGACGAATATCTTCACACGAAACACGTTCGAATTCAAAGCGAAGGATTTTCTGATGGAACCAAATTTAATTGATAAAAGGGGGAATTATGGAAAGTCATAAACATATGCAGACTATTTTGAATTCCGGTGTAGTAGGCGTTATAAGAACTGAGAGCTCGGAAAAGTTGTTGAGGGTTGCAGAAGCTATTAGAGAGGGTGGTGTTAATTGTATTGAGGTAGCGATGACAACACCCGACGCTCTGGACGTGATCAGTGAAGTCGCGGGGAAGCTCGACGACGTTTTGATAGGTGCCGGAACCGTTCTGGATGCTGAAACGGCGCGGTCCGCCATACTAGCTGGCGCCGAATATCTTGTTTCCCCGACGCTAGACCTTGACATGATCAAGATGGCGAAAAGATACGATAAAATCGTCGCCCCGGGAGCGTTTACTCCGACAGAAATAATGACTGCCTGGCAGGCAGGGGCGGATATAGTAAAAGTATTTCCCGCCTCCCGGCTAGGACCCAAATTCATCTCCGATGTAAAATCACCACTGCCACAGGTGTCCTTGATGCCAACTGGCGGGGTTAGCCAGGACAATGCCCCTGACTTCGTAAAAGCTGGGGCGGACGTGGTTTGTGCTGGATCTGCGTTGATAGACAAGCAGGCAATGAAAAAGGGTAATTTTAAAGTCATGACAGAAAATGCAAGATCTTTAGTACAAGCGGTAGAAAAGGGACGAGAGGAGAGAAATTGCTAGTAGGATGTTGACGAATGTTCAATTAATTAAATCAGCAGGCGATTTTTGTGTAAGGGGTAGGGCAGGACAACACTCAAGTATGGTGATGGCGAAAAAGTTTTAGTTCAATGTGGAGATTGTTATAACAGTCAGAAACGTTGCTATACTAAAACAAGCGCAGATACTACGAATAAAAACCCCGTAAATAGGGAAATCATTGCATTGTCCATGTTGAATAAGGAAACAGGGGTTTTAAAATC
>Ga0207797_1002743_pt1 | contig 12089 bp, 5 predicted proteins | sample PRCRCaboRojoPR_6_FD_187275 | JGI IMG/M metagenome (GOLD analysis project Ga0207797, IMG submission 187275) | Marine sediment microbial community from Cabo Rojo, Puerto Rico - PR CR 10% Liquid 1 (SPAdes) | ecosystem: Environmental > Aquatic > Marine > Coastal > Sediment | place: Cabo Rojo, Puerto... | reverse complement strand
CATTCCCGAACGGAGGGGCAAAACCTTCTGGGACGCTTCCCATGTCAAGTCCGTGGCGTATTATGGTGATCGGGAACCTGAAAACCATTGCGGAGTCAACACTTGGGACGGACCTTGCCCGGCCGGAAGGAGAGGGTGATTACTCATTTGTCGAGCCCGGGCGGGCTTCATGGAGTTGGGTGATGCTGAAGGACAATTCGGTGAACTACGACACCCAGAAGCGGTTTATCGATTACTCAGCAGAGATGGGATGGGAATACTGTCTCGTCGATGTGAATTGGGACAGGAATATCGGATACGACGGAGTAGCCGAACTGTCTCGCTATGCCCAGCAAAAAGAGGTCCGGTTGATTCTGTGGTATAATTCAGCCGGCAGCTGGAACACCACCCCATATACTCCCAGGGATAAGTTGTTGACACATGAGGGCAGGATGCAGGAATTCCGGCGACTCCGGGAAATGGGGATTGCAGGGATCAAGGTGGACTTCTTTGGCGGAGATGCCCGGTCCATGATGATGTATTACCAGGACATCTTTACTGACGCGGCGCAGTATGATCTTCTGGTGAACTGTCATGGGACAACCCTTCCCAGGGGATGGCAGCGGACCTATCCGAATGTGGTAACCATGGAAGCGGTCATGGGATTCGAATTCGTGACCTTTGAGCAGGCGAATGCCGATCTCCAGGCGACGGAATGTTGTATCTTTCCGTTCACCCGGAATGTATTTGATCCCATGGATTATACTCCGGTGTGTTTCTCCGAAATTCCGGGAATAGAGCGGAGGACCTCCAATGCCTTCGAACTGGCCTTATCGGTGATTTTCCATTCCGGGATTCAGCATTTCGCGGCAATTCCGGAGGGGATGCACTCCGTCCCGGATTATGTTAAAAAAATCATGCGGGAGATTCCGGTGGTCTGGGACCGGACTGAATTCATTGCTGGTTATCCCGGAGAACTTGTGGTGTTGGCGAGAAAGGCGGGTGCTGTCTGGTATGTGGCCGGGATAAATGGGGAGTCTGACCGGAAAGAGGTAACGCTTGGGCTGCCGTTTCTCACTTCGGTTACAGGTGAACTAATAACGGATGGGGAGACACGCCGGAGTTTTCAGCGGAAGACGGTGACTGTGCCCGTTGACGGCAAGTACTCCCTGGATATTCATGGAAACGGGGGATTTCTCATGACGTTTCCTGTGCAATAGTGTGAACCGAGTATAGTGATGCAGCTCTCTGAACGGAGCGCAGAATCAGTCCCGATAAGTTTCAGGAATTACTCCGTGACAGGTAGTCTTCAGATTTTAAACTTGCTTCGCCTCAAAATCGTGTTATATTTGACTGTAGCAATTTATAAATCAATTAATCGTTTAAAACCTAAACAAGATTACGACGTCTGCTTCAATTCATTTACGGGCATATAAGGAAAAATCGGGCATGCGTACCAAGGTTTCCACTTCGGTCTCTCTCAGATGCCCGACAGACGAAAACAACGAAAACTTGCATGGGATGCCCTGTCATGCCGGATAATTAATGAAATCCTTCCCCAGGACTGGCGAGGGCGAAAACAGGTACTGGATGATTGCCCGCTCTTACCCGGACGAACAGACTGACGGAGACCGGTACACAGTGGCTTTTTTGGTATAACGACCATTTTTAACCACTAAACAAGAAAGGCAGGTCACAGATGAGGCTTTGGTTCCAGAAATGGGTGGTGTTCGTCGCGGTGGCATTCCTGTGGCAAGGCGCCGGGATTATCCAGGCACAGGAGAATCCGACATTCGGGCCGTATACACCCGATGAGCATACGGTGTTGCTTCTCCATTTTGATGGAGAGGAAATCACTGATGCCAGCCCCGTGAGCCATACCGTTAATACGTTCGGCAATGTGAGCCTGGTGGAATCCGCGTTGGAGGGATTCGGGGATATGGCTTGGTTCGATAATGATTCCCGGAGTGATTCAAGTTATGTAAGTATTCCTGATACAGGTGCTTCCCCGCTGGATTTACAGGGTGACTGGACACTGGAGGGTTGGGTGAATATCAATTCATTTGGCGAGACGGATACCGAGTGGCACTGGCGACCGGCACTGCTGATCAAGGAATCGAATTACTATGTGGAAATGGTGGGCCTGACCGGTCTGCAATACTTCTCGGGAAATTATTGGACCGAGAATTATTATGAGCGAACTATTGGTGAATCCGGACTTGTCAGTACGAATACCTGGTATCACTGGACAAGTATCCGGGATTCGGCCAACAGTGTGCTGATACTGGCTATTCACGATGAAGACGGGAATTTGGTGGATTGGAATGTGAATAAATACGATCCGCTCCGTGCGCCGCCCAATGAAACCAACGATCCGGTCTACATCTCACGATGGGGCAACGCCGGAGGCGGATTTACCAACGGTTTTATCGACGAAGTCCGGATCAGTAATACAGTCCGTGAGTTCCCGCTCCCACCGGTTATTGCCAAAGGGGTAGATGACAGCATCGTTGCTCACGTTCCACCGAATGAAGATATCGAGGTGAAGGTCGATATTGTCAATTACCAGGGCAATTTGACCAGTACTCAGGTGCATTATTCCACGGATGGCGAACACTTTACGACGCTGGATCTGAGCAACATTGGCGGGACAACTTACAGCGCTACCATTCCAGGCCAGCCTGCCGGTACTGAGATCAGCTATTATTACACGGCTGAGAATGACCTGGGCTTCAGTTCAAACACTTTGGAACCATTACATCCCGAAGCCGCTTCGGACTCGGTGTATTACGGGATCGGTGTGCAGGAGGAAGAATCTCTGGTGCTGGATCTGGACTTTGAAGAGGGACCGGATGCCGGTGAGGTTCTGGACAACTCGGTTTTTGATCATGAGATCCTGCAATTCGGTGCTCCCACATACTCGGAGGATGCAGCGGACGGCCAGTACTCCATGTATTTTGAGGGTGATACCTCCTATCTCGAGATCCCGCAACCCGCCGCAAATCTCACTGGCCGTGACATGACGTTTGATCTGTGGTTTAAAGCCGATTCGCTGAAAGGTGGAGTCGCCATACTGGGCAAGTATCCGAACATGCACTATCACGACTGGGAAATGGGGTATCGGTTCTGGTTCAGAGGGGCTCCGACTGAATTCGGGCCGGAGATTTTCCAGGCGGTGGATACCGGCGCTGATCCAATGTGGACACTGCTGACCTTCGGACACACCATGGAAGCCGATACCTGGTACCGGCTGGTGGTAAAGGTCTCGGATCAGGAAAATATCTATGCAGCGGAATTGTATGATCAGGATACCACATTGATTGAAGAGGTGTCCATGAACATCGACGGCTACATAAAACCAAGAGTCGGCCAGGTCCGTATTGGTGCGGATTACGGGTGGGCGAACAAGTTTCAGGGGTGGATTGATGACCTGAAGATCTACAATTATGTCCGGGGATTACCCCCGGCGATTACATCCGTGCATCAGGCGGATGCCATGCATTCTCTGCCGGATGAGGATGTAACCGTGCGGATTGATGCGGATAATGTGGCAAGCGGATCGCTGTATTATTCCACCGGTGGTGAATTCACAGAAGTTCCCTTAATTGATGAAGGTGAGGGAACATATGCCGCAGATATCCCTGGTCAACCCGCTGGCGCGGTGGTTGAGTACTATTTCATGGTGGAGAATTCCGAGGGCAGAACGGCCCGGAGTCCGGCAGGTGGAAACAACTACGCAGTGGGATTCTGGGAAGAACGTACCCAAACACTGGGCCTGACCTTTGAGGAAGGCAGCGGTACTCCAGCTGATAACTCCACATACGGTCATGAGATCGTGATGCATGGAGCTCCCACCTATGATTCCGATGCCATAGAAGGGGATTATTCATTGAAACTGGAAGGTGATTCCAGTTATCTCGAAATCCAGGGACCGGCCCCGTTTCTGGCCAGTCCACAGCTCTCCGTCGATATGTGGTTCAAAGCGGATGCTATGCCTCTGAATGGCACGGATATTTTTGGGATATTTCCTGCAAGAGAGCCGGTATGGGAATTCGGGTATCGGTTCTGGTTTAACGATGATGCCGGCCATCTTCTGCCGGAACTGTTCCTGGTTGATCCGGCCGGCCCAAATCCCGCATGGACACCCATCGCGCAGAATTTCCAGATTGAAACGGACACCTGGTACCATCTGATTGTGGATGTGGGAACCGATTCAGCATTTTATCAGCTCAGAGATACCAGTGATGAGGTGGTTCTGGAAGGCGGGACCGCAATTGCCGGACATCTGAATACGGTCGGAGGAAAGTGGACACTCGGGCATTCCCAGTTCCCGGACCTGCCCTATTTCAACGGGAAGTTCGATGATGTGAAATTCTATAACTATTCCCGGAGTGAAGTGGTGGGGGTTGAGGATGAGACGGATACTGGTTTGCCTGAAGACTTCGCGCTCGATCAGAACTATCCGAATCCGTTTAATCCCACAACCGATATTCGGTATGCACTGCCGGAGGACAATCGGGTACGTCTTGCCGTGTATGATCTGCTGGGAAGAAAAGTCACGACGCTGGTCAATGAATACAAACCGGCCGGGCGCTATACTGTGACCTGGGACGGGACAAACCAGTATGGACTACAAATGAGTACCGGCGTGTATTTCTATCGGATTGAAGCTGGAGAGTATTCTGAGGTCCGCAAGATGGTGTTTCTGAAGTAGTGATCGCCGGCACCGTATGAATGGACAGGAAGTAACCGGTGTGCACTGTCCCCTGACCGTGGGGGACAGTGCCCCGTTTATAAACTGTTGTAATAGAATGTGTAACCGCATTGGTCAGTGTTCCAGAGAATCCGGGAAAACAAGTATATGAAACGGTTTTTATCACTGGTAATCCTTGTTTTTGGTTCCATGTGGTTTTTCCTCCTGTTGCAGTGTGATCGCCCCACGGAACCGGCACGGGAGAACACCCCGCCCAATACCACACTGGCGAATATCCCGCAGCCCGGAGATACGTTATTCCCGTTGGTGCAAATCATCTGGGACGGAGAGGACAGTGACGGATATATTGTGGGCTGCGAGTATCGGTACACGAGCCATCATATTCATCGGGGGGATTCAGCCGTGTTTGATTGGATTGCCTCCGATGACGAGATCCTGGATTTGGTGTTCGAATCCAGTGATTCGCTGAACCGCCAGGAACTGGAGGTCAGGGCGGTTGATAACGAAGGGGACAAGGACCCCACTCCGGCGAAACTCACATTTTATACGCCCCGGACCTTCCTCCCTCAGACGGAAATCACCGCACCTGAAGATGGGTCGGCTCTCTTTGTGAAGGAAGAGACGTCCGATTGGTGGCCCGGAATTCTTCTGACATTTCAGGCCACCGATGAAGACGGCGAGATCACTGAATATGGATGGGCAGTGGACGGCGGAGAATTTACCTGGACCCAGGATACCGCAGTTTACATTACTCCGGAGGATCTGGGACCAACACCGGAAGGGGAGCATACGCTGTCGGTGACGGCCAGAGATAACACAAATCTGGTGGATCCCGACCCCGCGGCGGTGACTGTCCGGCTGGTACAACCAACCTTCTCCAAAACCCTGCTTATCATAGATGAGACGAACGAAGACGCCTTTCCTGGCAGCGCCGATGCCACCGATGCAGCGGTGGATAGTTTCTACCACGCGCTTACCGGACTGCAATCATCCTGGGACTATGCCGATCAGGGGATTCCTCCCAGAGATACCCTCGGACAGTATCAATTAATTCTTTGGCATGCGGATAATCCACTCAGTACCCGGCCACACGAGCTTGTGAACAACGTAGACATCCTGCAGGACTACGCCTCTGTGGGAGGAGACTTTATCCTTGGTGGATGGGGGATACTCAAGTCGTTCACCTGGGAAGCCGGCTTTCCGCGCACGTTCGAGGAAGGAACATTTGTCCACGATTTTCTGCATATTAATGAAGCCAATGAGACAGCACTCTACCCATCTGACTTCACCGGAGCTGTGGGCATTGGAGATGAGTTCAGCGATATCTCCGTACAATCTTCCAAGCTGACAACTTTTCCGTACCAGGGGAAGCTCTCCCAGGTGGACCTGGTCCTTCAGATGGGGGGATTTACACGGCCGATTTTTGCCTATATCGGAGAAGAGAGTGACTATGTCGGAAAAATAGTGGGGACCCGGTATTACGGGACCAGTTTCAATGCTGTTGTGCTTGGTTTCCCTGTCTTCTTTATCGAAGATTCCGATGCGGCGGTTTTAATGTCTGAAATCTTCCGGAATATGGAATACACTACATTAGCTGAAGGGGTTAGCAGTCCATGAATTACAGGTGCATCCATCAGAGAATGAGGGGAGTATTCCGACATCTGATTGCTCTGACCGGAATGTTCCTGTTGATGATGGTGGCCGGGAATGGCTATGGACAGGAAATCACTCTGGACTTCAAGTATCATGATGTAGGTCAGGTGCGGCAGCTGATTACCAATAAGGGAAATCTGTGGCATGCCGGTCTCCCTGATGTGGAGGAGACGATAAATTGCATCTATCCGGTCGGCAGCTATGAGGAGCATCTGGGTGAAGGTGGTATTTGGGTTGGGGCAATCACTCCTCAATTTGATACGCTTGTAACGGTATCTTCCAGCTGGAATCCGCATTTTATGGGAGGGGATCAGGCTTTTGAATTCTGGCCGTTCAGCAGTGAACCATGGGATACGATTTGGGTGGCAGACCGGGGAGAAGTGCTCGATATCCCCTACTGGCCGGGCTATACCGGATTTTCCGATCAGGATTTTATCACGAGATATAACGACTATAATCCGGTGAGTCTGACGTTCGGAACTCATAATCCGCTCTATGTGGACGTGATCCAGGTCAGCCATACCTGGGCCTCTCCGGAACCGCTGAACGAAATAATCGTCTACGATTACTATGTTATCCCGACGCAGTTTAAACTGCGTCGCACGTTTATCACCATGTGGGTAGATCCCAACATTGGTCAGTACTCCTCAGACTGGCAAACGTTTTTAACGGATGATTATTCCCTCTATTATCCGGATCTCCGGATGGGGGTTGGAGTCGATGCAGAGGGGGGAGAAGACGGAGAATCGCTGAGTCCCATCGGATTCAAGATTTTACCACCGGAGGGCTATAATCCCAACCTGCTTCAATGGTCGTTTATCTGGGGGAGTAATCCTAATCCGCCGGGCATTACCCCCTTTAGTGACGGGGATAAATACCGGGAGCTCATGGCTGCCTCCACGATTATGGACAATCAACAGACCGCGTCCGGCAGCCATTTCGTGCTTTCGTTCGGACCGTTCGATCTGGGGGTGAGCGACACCCTCCATTTTCAGGTGGTGCAGATACTCGGTGAGGGTCTGGAAGGGGTGCTCCGGACTGCCCGCCAGGTAGAAACGCTGGCCGAACGTGATTTCAGGTTTCCCAGTCCGCCACCCACACCACCACTGACGGTGGAAACTGACAACCATACGGTTACCCTCTCATGGGAACCGGACGGTATCGCTGAGAATCCGGAAATGTATGAGGATCCGAACCGGGCGGATAATGTGTCCCAACCCTTCGAGGGGTATCGGGTGTATAAAAAGTATAAGGAAACCTATGAGGACGGGACTTACTCATGGAAGTGGAAGCTGCTTGCCGAGTATGATATTGCGGCTAACGGGTATGGAAAAGAAATCGGTTTGGAATATACCTACAAGGACGAAGGGTTGCTGAATAATGTGGAGTACTATTATTCGGTTACTGCGTTTTCGAAAGAAGATACGGTACTGGGGTGGCCTTCCACGGAATCAAGTCTATCGGCGAACGAGCGGGAGGTGGTCCCCGGACCTGAACCTCCGGCCACTGTAAACAACGTGGCGGTGGTGCCGAACCCGTACAGGGGAGATATCGACTACAGTTCATATGTCCCTGCCTGGGAGAGTCCACCCGGCTCGCGGAATTTCTGGATGGAACAGGATCGGAAAATCCAGTTTATTAATCTCCCGCAGCGATGCGAAATCAGGATATACACTGTCGCAGGAGATTTAGTCCAGACGATCCGGCACGACGATCCGGACAGAGGGTATGAAAACTGGAACCTCACTTCATCTGTAGGGCAGGCGATATCCAGCGGTATTTACATGTACACCGTAGAGGATTTGACTAACGGGGAAATACAACCGGGTAAATTTGTGATCATTAAATAGAGTGACAGACGAGGGATGTTGACAATAAACGCGTTCTACAAGAAAGTGTCGGTAAACGACCGGTTCACTGCAGCGCCACAGAAGAGCTCCGGAGGGGGGCATATATGACCCGAATCCATACGAACCTCACCAGGTGGTATGCTCCGGGGTGGTCCGTCACATTCCTGCTGGTGTTGGTTCTCTTCGGATGCAGCACTGGTGTGGAACCATCGGAGGAATTCGGTGTTCTTCGGGTGACAGTTCAGTCTGCTCCCGGCGACACCGCTGTTTCTATTATCGGTGAGGAGATCGCAGTCGATACCAGTGCCGCATTTAACCTGACCTTCGGCCAGGGAAAGGCTTTCTGTAACGGCAATTATGCCGTGCTCTTTCAGGATACACTGTCCTACCGTCAGGAGGAAATCAATGTGAATGTGCTTGAACGTGAGGGGCATGCATATCAACCGCATATCGTGTTTGAATCCTTTGTCCCTCCGGGGACCTATGATTCTCTGGAATTCACAATTTCCGCCCAACGGGTACGAATCAGCGGTTTTACCATTCCGGTGAGCAGGCCACCAGGAATGAGTCTGCTTGAAACCATCCCTCACGAGTTTGCTGTCGAGGATAACCGGACCACAGAGATTGTCGTGCAGATCAGTCCGTTTCAATCAGTTCAGCGGTTCCGGGACAGATACCAGTTTATTCCAGTGTTATCCGTACTGGAACACCGGTTGTTGCAGTGAGGAATTGGAGTGTAATTATATGCGAATTAACGCCCACGGACGGATGAAATATATCAGAAAATTATTCGCTGTACCATGGATTGCGTTCCTGCTATTGATTACTGTTCCTGCGATGTTCGCAGGAAACACCGGAAAAATAGCCGGGACAGTGGTGGACAAAGAAACCGGCCGGCCGCTCTTCGGAGCCAATATTGTCGTGGAGGGTACAGATCTGGGGGCAGCTTCCGAAGAGGATGGTTCTTTCTATATACTACAGGTCCCTCCCGGGACATATACGGTAAATGTGACCTATCTTGGTTACAGCGATCTTGCCATGGAGAAGGTCCGGGTTATGGCCGATCTGACCACCCGGATAGAAATTGAGATGCAGCGGTCCTCGATTGAAGGGCAAACCGTGACGGTGGTGGCTGAACGTAAAATGGTACAGAAGGATATCACCTCGACCCGACAGGTGACCTCACGTGAGGAGGTGGAAGGGATACCCGGATTCGAATCCACAGAGGATATATTCCGGTTGTACGGCGGGACGGTGGTGGAACATGCACCGCAGCGGCTGGACCTGGCCAGGGGGCAGCAATTGCAAGTTCGGGACGAGAGCCTGAAAAACGTGCACATCCGGGGTGGTAGAGGGGGTGAGATCCTGTATATGGTTGATGGAACACCGGTAACCCATCCGATCTATGGCGGCAGGAGTGTCCTGGAACTCAATACCGTGGATATCTCACAGGTGGAACTGCTGACCGGAGCATTTAGTGCCGAATACGGACAGGCACAATCCGGGGTTATTAACATCACTACCCGCTCCGGGGGAAGCACTCTCGAAAGCGGTTTCGAATATAAAACCGATAAAGTCGGGTTCCTTGGTGAAAACCGGATGACTGATTACTTCTCCTACTACCTAGGGGGACCGGAACCAATTACCTCCCGCTTACTACCATTCCTGGGGGTGAATATCCCGGGAGAAACTCATTTTTTCTTCTCAACAAACGGGAATATCACCAACACGGCGTATAACAACCAGAGGTCTCGGGATGACGTCAATATCCTTGGATGGGAATTGAAACAGCGCCAGGATAATGTAGGGAATCTGAATCTGAAACTTGACTGGAAGACATCGAGCAATAAGATGTCACTGGCATATCACGGATCCTGGCGTGAATGGAGCAATTTCGACTGGTTGTGGACGGAGATCCCTGACCATATGGCGGAATATGGCCGGGATAACCACAACTTCAATTTGAAGTACACCAGGACGCTGTCGAAAAATACCTACTACAATCTGAATTTTGGGTATCTAAATGTCCAATACGATGCCTCCCTGAACGGGATTTCGCCGGATCAGTATTGGCGGTTTTACCCGGACAGCGCGGCTCTGGCTGAGGATACCGGGTACGATTATACGAACTGGAGAGAGCAGTTTGGTAATCAGGAACCATATTATTATAACTCGTGGGTCGAGCCGCCACAACCGGATCCTCTTACCGGATTCTTTACAGGGCAGGGTTACCAAAACTACTGGCGGAATGACGATACGCATACCTATACTCTGCGGGGAGATCTGGCCTCGCAGGTCCATCCGGCTCATTTTATAAAAACGGGATTTCAGGTGCAGTATCACGACATCAGGTATATCGATATCCAGGATGGTGGAGTCGCTCTTTCACCCTATGGGCGCCATTTATATGGAAACGCATCTGCGTACCCGAAGCCCCCCGGACCATACCCGGAGTTCGGACAGAACCGCTGGGTATTTAATGCATATCCTACCATGGGTTCGTTCTATTTCCAGGATAAATTTGAACGTGAGTTCATTATCCTGAATGCCGGTGTGCGCATGGACTGGTTTACGCCGGGGGAATCGGTTTTTCGCGAGGATTGGAAACAGCAGTGGGAGAATGCCACCGGATTGTCACCGGACTGGTCGCGATTGAAGTACAAAATCAGCCCCCGGTTTGGCATTTCTTTCCCCATCGGCGAAGAAACAGTTATTTTCTTTTCCTATGGCCATTTTAATCAATTACCGGAACTGCAGTTCTATTATCGTGATCCCTATACCGGCTCATTTACCGGAAATCCTCATCTGGATTACGAACAGACCATTCTGTATGAGTTCGGATTTACCCATCAGGTGGCACGGAACTGGGCCATCGACATAAAGAGTTATACCAAGGATATTTCTCAACAGGTGGGCACCACGGCCCTCCGTTCCAATCTCGGTCTGCCGGTTGATCTCTATGACAACCGTGGTTATGCCCGGGCCAGAGGATTGGAATTCAAGGTAAACAAGCGATATGCAAATCTTACTTCCGGGCGGGTGACATATACAATTCAATGGGCAAATGGATACTCATCCTCAGCATTCGAGGATTATATCCGGTCGAATAACAATATCCCCTTTCCCATCCGTGAGCGCAGACTGGACTGGGATATTCGGCATCAGGTGATTCTGGAAACCTCGCTTTCGGTCCCTGGTGGCCGGCACGTAAAACTCTTTGGATTGACGCTGCCTGATAACTGGAGTATTAACATACTCTCCCGGTTATCCTCCGGGAGTCCCTATACCCCGGGAACCACCGATGTTATCGAACAGCAGAAGTTGGAAAATACGGAAACGGGTCCGCCGACGTATTCCACGGACCTGAAATTCCAGAAGCGATTCAGCGTCTCAGACCGTATCACGGTCGGTATATTTCTGGATATGTTCAACATCTTTGATCAGAAAAATGTGCAGATTAGTTACGGCTTTAATCCCTGGACCGGTGAACCATACAAAACTGGGGATACGATTGAGGATACCGAACGGTACTGGTCGAAATATGACATAGATCGACTACAGGATCCCCGGCGGTTTTCCACGGGCAGATATACGAAAATCGGACTGAATATCTCATTTAAGTAAGAGACTTTGAGAATGATATGAACGGAATTCGAGGTCACGGAAAATGTCACTGGAAGCGGGGTTGGTTCGTTTTTCTGCTAATAATCGGGTTCTCCGGCGTTGTCTTGGCTCAATACGAGCGACCTGGGAGCACAGGTGCGCAGTTTTTAAAGATCGGGGTGAGTACCCGGGCAGCCGGCATGGGGGATGCGTACATTTCCGTGACGGATGATGCCGAGGCAACCTACTATAATGCTGCCGCGCTGCCGGTTATCGGGAATACAAGCATT
>Ga0207797_1002742_pt1 | contig 12092 bp, 9 predicted proteins | sample PRCRCaboRojoPR_6_FD_187275 | JGI IMG/M metagenome (GOLD analysis project Ga0207797, IMG submission 187275) | Marine sediment microbial community from Cabo Rojo, Puerto Rico - PR CR 10% Liquid 1 (SPAdes) | ecosystem: Environmental > Aquatic > Marine > Coastal > Sediment | place: Cabo Rojo, Puerto... | reverse complement strand
GTGAGGTGGGAGCGAAGGGCAGGAGAGGTCGACATAGAACGGACGTCGGAAGCGTGTGACGGAAGCGAGAATGGGCGCGGCTGAAACCAACGAATTGATTGTCGGCCAAACCGTTCGTCCCGTGCGCGTTTCCTCTTTGATCTGCTTTCCCCAAGCCCTCTGTGCACTGGTTTTCCTTGTCGGTCTGCTCGGTGGCTGTGCCCCCGATCCCGTCTACCGCCTCCGCGCCCACGCTCCCGACTCGACCGGCTTCTGGCAGCAGGGCCGCCAGGTCATGACCCGCACGGCGGACAGCCTGCAGGTCGCGGCGACCTACGCCCGCACCACCAACGAAGGCCACAAATTCCCCCTCGCGTTCGTTAACCGATCCTCGATCCCGTACACCGTGGATCCGACCGAAGTCTACGCGGTCGTCACGAAGGCACTTTCCGACGAGCGATACGCTCACCCGGTGGAGAACAAGCAGGGGACCACCTACGAGTTTCGCCGAGATACGCTGTCTGTCGCCGACACGCTGCGGGCCCGTAATCCCGAGCAGGTGCTCCTCCAGATTGACGAGCAACGAGCCCGCGCGGAGGCGGATGCTGAAAATGACGCGGCGGCGAGTGCCTTCTTCCTCACACTCGACGCAGTGAGCGAAATTGCTTCGGGCCCGCCGTCTCCCAGCGAACGAACCACCGACGCCACCGAAGATACCGAGGCCCAGCTCTGGCGCGCCGAGGAGCAGGACGAGAACCGGCGCGCACAGTCCCGCCTCAGCCAGCGCCGCGGCCGGTGGGCCCAATCGGCCCTCCGTCGCACCACGCTCATGCCGGGCATGCGAACGACCGGATTCGTGTACGTGCCCGTGGACCCGAACGCCGCCCGGCTCGTTCTGCACGTAGACCTCGGCGCGCGGACCGTCACCGTGCCGTTCCGGCAGCGCCGCTACGAGCCGTGACGTGGCGTTGCCGCTCGCAACACTTCCGACCCGAGCCGCCCCTGACACATCGTGGCTCGATGGGGACGACGCATTTCGCTACTTCTGCTGGTCGTGTGGGGGCTTCTCCTGGCGACTCGGTGTTACCTGCCCCGGCAGGCCGTCCAGCCCACCGCCGACAGCACGAGCGCCGTGTACGTCGTCAAACACGGCTGGCACGCGGGCATCGCCGTGCGGCGGGCCGACCTTCCGGACGGCGGGTGGCCTGTGCTCGACGATTTTCCGAATGCGCGGTACCTGGAGGTTGGGTGGGGCGAGGCGCGCTACTATCCGGGCCAGTCGCGCGGCGTGTGGGGCGTGCTTCGGGCCGGCGCCTGGCCTACGGGCAGCGTGCTTCACGTCGTGCCTGTCGAAGGCGGTGTTCTCGATCAGTTCTCCAGGCACACCGTCGTCCGCGTGCCCGTGGGGGCCGAAGAGCTTGATGCTCTCACTGCTTTCGTGGCGGAATCTTTCACGGTCGACCCCGCGGGGCGCGCGACGTTTGCCGCGCCGGGGTACTACATCAACAGTCGCTTCTACGAGTCCCCCCTCACGTACCACGTCTTCAACAACTGCAACCACTGGGCCGCCGCCGCGCTCGAAGCGGCGGGGTGCGACGTGTCGCCGCGGTGGACCTTCACGGTGGGGCAAGTGATCCTGCAAGCCCGAGCGTGTGGGACGCTCGTGCAGCGGGAGGTAGAGTGACGGGACCAACCACAAGGGATGTGGTTGGGGAGAAGAGAGGGATCAGGGAGCGAACTCCGCAATGGCCAGCAACACCGTCACGATGGTTCCGAACAGCGCAATCGTCCCGACCGTCCATCGCATCATCACATCACCCGCATCTGCTCGTGCATCCGGTCGATGCGCTCGTCCATCTGGTTGAAGCGATTCTCGATTTGATCAAACTGCCCGTCGAGGTGCTCTTCCAGCTTATTGAAGCGGTCCTCGAATCGCTTCTCCATGTTGGAGAGGCGGTCCTCGAACCGCTCCTCTAGATGGTTGAAGCGCTCCTCTATCTGCCCGAATCGATCTTCGAAGCGTTGCTCCATCCGGTCGAGGCGCTCGTTGATCCCGGCGACCTCGTTTTCGAGCACGTCGAGGCGCGAGAGGATCTCCCGATACTCGTCGCGGGTGACGGCGCGGTCCTGCACGTACTCGTCGAGCCAGCGGGCACAGTCGTCAGCAGCGGGCTCGCCCCAGGTTTCGCGTACGCTCTCCGGAAGAGAGGTGGGCATGACCCTGGCGGACGGATGAAATAGAGCAGCTATTGCCAATGCCCCAGCCGTAACAAGGCGTTCCACTCCTCAGTGGACCTCTGCCCATTCGCCTTCTCCCCACGCTCGGCGGTGCTCACGACGCCGCGGGCGTGGCCTCCTTCTTCTCTGGCTCCGTCGTGGCGAAGTACTGGTCGATCCGGTCGGTCCCCTCCGCCGCGTCCCACTGCTCCAGCACACTCACGACCGCCGAATGGGGGTCGAGGTGAAACTTATTCTCGCCGAGCAGAGCGTGGAGCCCCGAGCGGCGCACCACCTCGCGCACCGGCCCGATGAGGCCCGTCAGGTGGAGCTCAATGTCCTCCTCCTCCAGCGACTCCGCGACGGAGAACAGGGCCTCGATCGCCGTCGTGTCGAGGCCGTTGATGCTGCTGCCGTCTACGATGACCACCTCCACGTTCCGCCCTTCGCGCTCACTCTTCTCCAGGATGAAGTCCTTGAAGTACTCGGCGTTGGCGAACGAGAAGGAGGCGTCCACGCGCAGCACCATAATGTCCTTGAGGCGCACGGCCTGGTCGAAGCGCTCCAGATCCCGGAAGAGACGGGTCCCCGGGACGTGCCCCAGCTCCGCCACGTTGGGCCGACTGATGCGGTAGAGCACGGCGATCACGGAGGCCCCAATGCCGAGGAGGATGCCCTCCTGAATGCCGATGAAGAGGGTGCAGCCCGCGGTGAAGAGGGCAATGTAGCCGTCGCGCCGACGCGCCTTGAAAAGATTCCGTAGCTCGTGCAGATCGATGAGGCCAATGCCGGCCACGATGATGATGGCGGCCAGGGCCGGCAGGGGCAGGTAGTAGAAGAGCGGCGTCAGGAAGAGAAGCGTGAGTGCAATGACGCCCGCCGTAAACCAGTTGGCGAGGGGGGTCTGCGCGCCGGTCTGATCGTTGACGGCCGACCGCGAGAAGCTTCCCGAGACCGGAATGCTGGAGAAGAACGATCCTACGAGGTTGGCCGACCCGAGGCCGACCAGCTCGCGGTTGGCGTCGATCGTGTACCCGTGCCGCGTCGCAAAGACACGTCCAAGCGAGACGTTCTTCATGAACTGCACCAGGGCCAGCGTGATCGCAGCCGGGAGTAGCGTGTTGAGCGTACTCAGGTTCAGGTCCGGCAGGCTGAGGGGCGGGAGGCCCTCCGGGATGGAGCCGACCACGGCCACGCCGCTTCCTTCAAACGAGAACGCATAGCTTGCCCCCGTGGCGAGCGCCACTACGACGAGCGCCTCCGGAATCGTTGGGGCCCACCGGGGGAGCAGAAGGAGGAGCGCAATGCCTGCCGCCCCGATGCCCAGCGATAACAGGTGGACCTCCCCAAGTTGGTGAGCGGCCCGCCAAAGGATGACGTGCACGTACTGCGAGTTGCCGAGGTCGACGCCGAGAAGGCTTCCCAGCTGGCTACAGGAAATGATAAGGGCCGCGGCAGAGGTCAGCCCCGTAATCACTGGGCGCGACAAGAGGTTAGCGACGAACCCGAGCTGCATGGCGCCCATTGCAATCTGCAACACTCCTACCATGGCCGTCACGATAATCGCCATGGCCACGTACTCCCCGGTGTCCGCCTGGGCCACGGCCCCGAGCCCCGCCGCCAGAATCAGCATGTCGAGCGCCTGGGGCCCGATGGCAAGTTGCCGCGACGTCCCAAACATCGGATAGATGAGAAGCGGGACGAGGGCCCCGTACAGTCCGTAGATGGGGGGCAGATCCGCGATGACAGCGTAGGCCATCGCCTGTGGGATCAGCATGACGCCCACCGTGAGGCCAGCGGCTACGTCTTTGCGCAGAGAGGTCGGGGAGGACTTCGAAATCCACCGGTCCAGTGTTACGCTCTCCCGGAACCAGGTCCAGGCTTGGTGCCACATAGGAAGCAGGCCTCGGGGAAGGTCCTGTGTTCGAGGAGCGAGTACGAGCGGTGCAACGTCGCGCAGAGATGTGTCGCGTAGAGCACGGGAAAACCGGAGGCCCAAGTGTTGATCCCCGCACAGTATGAAGGAGTTGTGAGAATAGGAGGCATTTACGGGACTGTTCAGTTCAGCGTCCCGCGCGGGGGACATACGTGCCGTGCGCAGACAAGGTGTATCTCCGACTGTCTACGGTTACGGGAGCGAGATTCATTGAGCGCTCCTGGCGACTGGTGTTTTGCCCCATGTCTGGCACTGCAGATGTACGACCCGTCGTTGATCTGGGACGGGAGCTTGTAGGGTCGTATCGTCCCCGCCGCGACTTGGCTTTTGGTGAATCATTTCCGTTGATTGGAGGAGCGGTAACAGGGGGCTGGCAGGGAGGGACGGCAAGCGACGTGCTCCTCAACCCCACAACACACGATGCCCCATCACGACGAATCGGCGCGCTTCCGTTTCCTCATCTGGGCCGTGGGGCTGTACGCGGCGTGGACGCTCGCGACCTATTTTCTCGAAGGGCATCTCCACACCCTCCTGCGACCGGAGGCCACGAACGCCCGGCTCGCCTACGCCGCGGTCGCAAACATTCTCATTGGGATCATAGGGACCGGAGTCCTGCTCCATGTCGCCGTGCGGGACGACCACGTTGCCCCGAGAGACGTGGGGTTCCGCTCCTTCGGGCGCACTCTCTTCGGAGTGCTGCTTGGAGCGATTCTTGGCGCCGTGCTCTTTCTCTTCCGACGCCCTGCAAGTATTGACACCGCTGTGCTCACGAACGCCTACGCTCAGGTGTGGGTCGTGTCCGTAGCCGAAATTCTCGTCTGCTGGGCCGCGGTCGGGGTGGCCGTCAGAGCGGGACTGCGTGCAACGCTGCCGCGATGGGCCGGTCTGCTGGCCGCCTGGGTCGTCGCGGCCGTTGCGTTTGGCGCGTACCACGGTGCACACAGCCCGCCGTTCAACACATGGCAGATGATCGGTGTCCTCACCGTGGTTGGTCTGGGAACCGGTGCGTTTTTCTTCGTCGTCGGCGAGGTCTACGGGACGGTGGTCTTCCACAACTTTTTGGCCCTGAAGGGGGTGACGGACGCCGTTGCGCAGGGGGGCAAGTTGGATGAGTACAACGTGCTCGACCCGCCGTTGCTGTGGACCGCCCTATTCGCGACGGTAGTGCTTCTGGGAATCGATCGGGTTGTGCGGAGCGCCTCGTCGTCCTCGGCGTCGCCCCTCCAGCAGTGAGTTCCGATTCCTATCAGCCCCCAATCGTAGCGTTGAATCGGTCGTGGGCGGCCTTCTGAAGGGCTTCGCGATGGTCGGGGTGGGCGATGTTGATGAGCGCCTCGGCCCGTTCGTGGAGGTTCTTGCCGTAGAGATTGACCGAGCCATATTCCGTAACAATGTGGTGCACGTGCGCCCGTGTCGTCACGACATCGGCCCCTTCCTTCAGGTGCGGCACGATGCGGGAGATGCCGCTGCGGGTGGTGGACGGCAGTGCAATGATGGGTTTTCCCTCCTCCGAGAGGGACGCCCCCCGGATGAAATCCATCTGCCCGCCGACGCCGCTGTACTGATACGTGCCGATCGTGTCGGCACACACCTGCCCGGTGAGGTCTACCTCGATGGCGCTGTTGATGGCGGTCACCTTCGGGTTGCGCTGAATGACGCTCGTGTCGTTGACGTACTCGACGTCGAGCATAGCGACGAGCGGGTTGTCGTCGAGAAAGTCGTAGAGCCGCCGGGTGCCCATCGTGAAGCTGGCCACGATTTTGCCGGGATGGGTGGCCTTGTTCTCCCCGGTGATGACGCCCTGCTCGACGAGGTCGATCACCCGATCGGAGAACATCTCGGTATGGATGCCGAGATCCTCGTGGCGGTCCAGCGCGGAGAGAACAGCATCAGGGATGGCCCCGATGCCCAGTTGGAGGGTGGCGCCGTGGTCCACGAGTTGTGCACAGTTTTCCCCGATGGCTCGCTCCACCCTCGAAAGCTCGGGCGGGGGCACCTCCGGAATTGGGGTGTCCACTTCGATTCCGTAGTCAATCTCATCGACGTGGATGAGCCCGTCCCCGTGCGTCCGCGGCATCTTCGGGTTGATCTGCACGACGACGCGGCGGGCCCTTTCCAGCGCTGCGTTGGAGGCGTCGACCGATACCCCCAGCGAGCAGAACCCGTGCTTGTCGGGCGGGGAGACCTGGAGGAGGGCCACGTCGAGGGGCAGCACTCCGTCGCGGAAGAGGGACGGAACCTCGCTGAGGAAGACCGGAATGTAATCGGCACTGGGCCCGGAATTGACCGCTTCCCGTACGTTCGCGCCCACGAAAAAGGCGTTCGTGTGGAACGTGTCGGCGTATTCGTCTTGGACGTACGGCGCTTCGCCCTCGGTGTGCAAGTGGCATACCTCGATGTTGCGAAGCTCGTCGGCGCGGGCGGTCATGGCATCGACCAGGGCCTGTGGGGCCGCAGCGGCCGTATGGACGAACACGCGGTCGCCCGAGTTGAGAACGGAGACGGCGTCGTCGGCGGAGACGATCTTCATGGAAATGGAGATGATGGGGAGGATGGAACGAACGGTCGGCTCAGTATCCGGACGCGGTGGGGACAACCCCTCTGAACGTCCCGATTGGGTCGACACCTGCACACCGATTGAGGGAAATTGTTTTGGCACATACATTGCCCCTTCCAACAGCAGAAAATGGGGAGTGGCACTCGAAGGCTCCGGCGGGAGGGAGTGCCCGTACCCCGGGTCGTCCTCACCTCCAGCGTGAATCCGTTACCACCAACCATGCTTCTCTTTTACCGTGCCACCGTTCAGGATCCGGGGCCGGAGACACTCGCCACTGACGGCCTCTCGGCCACTGGGGACTCGGCCCTCCGGCTCTGGACGAGCCTAGAGGCCCTGCCGTCCGGAGCGGGGCCCGTCTTCGTCGTCGCCCGACGGGCACTGCACACTGGCGCTCATTCCGAGGACGCCCGATCTGTACGGGTGCCTGCCGTCCCGGCGGAGGCATTCTGCAACGTCGATCCGTACCGCCCGCCCCGCCCGGTCACCGCCGCTGGCGGGTACGTGGGGTGTCCGTTGCCGGACGACGTGGCGCTGTTGCTGATTCATCGACGGGGCGTGTGGGACCTGCCGAAGGGCACAAAAGAGCCCGCCGAGTCCATTGAAACGTGTGCCCGGCGGGAGGTGGGCGAGGAAGTGGGGGTCGACGCCGTATCCTTGCTGCGAGACCTCGGCACGACCCGGCACGGCTACCCGGACGGCGACCACTACGCTGTGAAGACCACGCACTGGTACCTGATGCGGACCCCCGAGCGCTCCTTCGCGCCGGACCGGCACGAGGGCATCCGACACGTGGCGCGTGCCCGCTGGGATGTGGCCCAACGCCACGTGGGGTACGAGACGTTGCGCCGACACATGAATCGCGTGGAGGGAGATGTGAGAACGACACTTTCAGAATGACGGCCGCGTCGCAGCGACATTTCGTCCGCAACGGGTGTCGTTGCGAGGAGGATTGTGTTGCATTCCCGCCCCGCGGCGACCACTTTAAAACAGTGTCAACATCCCCCGCAAAAATCGACGCGGATCCATGCGCCTCTTCCTCGGTCTTCTTTTAGCCACCGTCCTTCTCGCCGGGTGTCGGGGGAACAACCAGGGCCGTCAAAATCTGCAGAGTCGGGTGGACTCCTTGCAGAGTGCCAATCAGGAGTTGGGCCGTCAGGTCGACGTCCTTCGCGATTCACTGCAGGGGCAGCAGGAGGGAGCTACACTGAGCCCACCCATCTACTTCCCCTCCGGCAGCGCGTGGATCCCGGACCGGGGGCGGCGCCAACTCGACAAGCACGCCCAAACCCTCAAGCAGACGTATCCGGGGGCGGACTTCCAAATTCAGGGGTACACCGATTCTGTGCCCATCGGACCCACCCTCGAAGACACGTATCCGAGCAATTGGTACCTGGCCGCCCAGCGCGCGGCGGCGGTGGCCCACTACCTGGACACGAGGCACAACGTGCGGTCGAACAGCCTCAAAATCGAGGCCTTCGGGCCTCAGCCGGTGGGGCCGAACGAGACGCCGGAGCGGCGGCCCAAGGAGCGCCGCGTCGAGATTGTCGTTGAGGATGGTACGTAATCGGCAGCGTCAGGCGCCGAGAGCCCCGGGCGCACGAGGAATGAAGGGAAGTTGGGGCCGTGGGAAAATAAAAAAACCGGCAGGCCCAGAATTCTGAGCCTGCCGGTGGAAGGTGTAGTGCGGGACGTGCTACGACACGGCTTGGGCCGTGGCGCGGCTTCCGAGGGACGATAGCGCGCCGGGCAGGTCGTTGGGGTCGTGGATGACGATGTCCGCCCCGTGCTCCTTCAGGAGCGACTCGTGGCCGTCGTCCACGTACGGCGGCACGACCCCAACGCTCCACATATCGGCCTGCTGGGCCGCCTTCATGTCGTCGACCGAGTCGCCCACGTACACCGCCTCGTTCGGGGCAATCGAACAGCCAGCGGCGCTTAGCATGGTGAGGGAATGGTCAAGAGGGAAGGGATCGGGCTTCTGCCGGTCTCCCTGCTTTTCCTTGCCGACGAGAAGGGGAAAGTAGTCCGCCCAATCCTGATGATCGAGCGTCCACTCGGCCTCCTCCTCCGGCCGCCCGGTGATGATGCCCAGGATGTGGTTTTGATTGAGTCGTTGGAGGGTATGATCGTCGATCAGCGGGGGCTCCTCGGTAATGAAGCCGTCCCAGTCGTCCCCGCGATAGCGGTCCTGAAACTCCTGGATCACGCGGCTGATGGGGACCTCCATCGCCGTGTCGGTGATGATGGCGTGGGTCAGTTTCCAGTCGTCCTCGAAGCCGCCGTAGTTTTTGTACCGCTGAATGGCATTTTCGCCGATCTGGCGACCGGTGAAGTGTTCGACCGTCTCCTCAATCGCGCGGCGGTACGAGCGGGAGACGTCCACCAGGACGCCATCCATGTCGAACAGCAACGCATTCAGACTTACGTTCTCGGGCATGGAGCGGAGTTGGGGATGGGTGAGACGATAGCGACCAATTTCTCTACACAGCGGACCGGTAGTGGGGTTCCGGGCGAGGCTCCTCCCGTCCCTCGGGCTCACCCCTGCGGCTATTCGCCGTCCTCCTTCAGCAGGGCCTCCACGGCGCGGCGCAGCTGCGGGTCTTCGCCCTCGGCCTTGATGCCGGGCGGGTTCTCCACCTGGATGTCCGGGCGGGCGGGGCCGTGCTCCATGTTCTCGTCGGTCTGGTAGACGTACCAGCCGCGGAACGGCATCCGGGCGTACGAGCCGTCAATGAAGGGCACGGCACCCGTGGAGATGACGGCCCCGAACGTGGGCTGACCCACGAGCGTGCCGTGGTCCAGGTTCTTGAAGGCATGGGAGAAGATCTCCGCGTTGGAGTAGCTATTCTGGTTCGCTAGGGCAGCCACCGGCTTCGTCCACGCCGCGTAGGGGAGCCGCTCGCCGAAGGGGTAGTGCTCGCGGAAGTTCGTGTGGTTCTGCTCCAGGTTGTCCGTGGCGCCGCGGGGCACGGTGTAGGCGTGCCGCCGCACGTTGAGGACCGTCATCAGGTAGTCGGTCGTCCAGCCGCCGCCGTTGAAGCGGACGTCGATGAGGAGCCCTTCCTTGTCGTGGGCGCTGGCATAGAGCTCGCGCTCGAAGTGCTCGAAGCTTTCCCAGTCCATTCCTTCGACGTGGATGTAGCCGAGACGGCCGTCGGAGTACTCCTCCACCAGATCCTTTCGATTCTCGACCCATTCGCGGTACAGCTCGTCGCCGAGGTCGCCGGTGGGGCGAATGCGGACGGTGCGCTGCTCGCCCTCCGGACTGGTGACGCTGAGGAGCAACTTTTCGTTCACCGTCCCCTCCAGGAGCTGGTAGAAGTTGTCGGCGTCGGCCACGGAGCGGCCGTCCACGGCGGTAATCACGTCCCCTTCGCGGAGCGTGCTGGCCTCGCGGTCGGCGGGGGAGCGGGGGACGACCCGCTGCACCTCCACGCCGGTCTCCACCGGGTCGAGCTCCACGCCGAGGCGTCCGGTGCGCTCCTCCTGTGTCTCGGCGCGGTCGCCGGCGCCGTAGCCCATATGGCTCGCGTTCAGCTCGCCAAGCATGAGGTTTACGACGTACTGGAAGTCCTCGGTGGTCGAAGCGTCCATGGCCCAGGGGCGGTATTGGTCGAGGAGGGCGGGCCAATCGTCGCCGTGGAAGTTGGGGTCGTAAAAGCCCTGGCCGAGGGCGCGGCCGACTTCCGCGAAGATCTGACGGCGCTCCTCGTCGTGGTGCACCGTCATGGACGCGGCGAAGGAGAGCGGCTCCAGCTTTTTGCTGTCAAGAGGGACGCGTGCCAGCTCGCCGCCGCCGAAGTACGAGCCGCCGTGGGTGAAGTGGAGCTGCGACTGGTCCGGCGAGAGCCGCACGTCGTTCGGGCCGATGTCGCCCTCGGTGATGCGGGTCCGCTCGGAGCCGTCCCACTGGATGCTATAGAGGTCGGTGTCCGTCTCGGCGCCCGCGGGGCCCGGACTCCGTCCGCCCACGAAGTAGAACGTGTCGCCGTCCTTGGCAATAACCGGGTCGCCCTCGCCGCCCGGCATGTTGGTGAGGTGTTCGAGACGGTCGTGGATGTTGTCGAGGTCAATCTCCACGTCCGGCGTCTCCTCGTCTTCGCCGTTTTCCCCGTTCTCATCCTCGTCCTTCAGGTCCTCCCAGTCGCGCTCGGTCTTTTCCCAGTCTTTCTCCTGGAGCCACGTGTACCAGATGTCGGTATCGCCGCCACTGCGGTCGGAGACGAAGGCGAGCTTCGAGCCGTCGGGGCTCCACACCGGGCTGCCGTCATTGCGGGGGTGCTGGCTTACGTTGACAGGCCCCTCCGAGCCGTCGGCGGCGTGGATGAAGACGTCGGCGTTGAAGTTGAGGTTGTTCTGGCTGTAGGCGAGCCACTCGCTGTCGGGGCTCCAGGCCACGTCGGTGGGCGCGTTCCAGCCCTCCTGCAGGACCGTTTCGTTGTCGAGCGTGCCGTCCGAAAGGGCGGCCGTGACGAGCTCCCCCTCGCCGTAGGTCGTCATGGCCCCGCGGCGGAAGGCGACATGCTCGCGGTCGGGCGCCATGGCCAGCACGCGCTCGTCCTCAGGGGTGTCCGTGAGACGCTCCACCGAGTACTTCAGGGCGTCGTAGAGGTCGCCGGGATGCTCCGGGTCGTCGGAGGTGAGGCGGTAGAGGTCGTACTGGTTGCCGTTGCGGTCCGACGAGAAGACGAGCGTGGAGTCGTTGGTCCAGGCCACGGCGCGGTCGCGGTAGGAATGCGACGTGAGACGACGCGTCCGCGGCTCGCCAGTCTCGTTCTGCATCAGGAAGAGCTCCCCGCGCAGCACGAGCGCGATCTGCTCGTTGTCCGGGGAGACGGCGTAGTCCTGCACGCCGTCCGTCATCTGCATCTTCTCCGTGGGACTGAACCGATAGTCCGCCGGCACGGTCACGTCGAGCGGGCGCGGCTCGCCCCCGTTCTCGATGACGTAGACATCGGTTTGTCGCTCGAACGCAATTACGGATCCGTCACGGCTGGCGCTGAGGCTGCGCACGCCGTCCTCCTCGTAGGTCGTCACGGCCTCGGGCGCCCCGTCCGCCGCGCCCTGGTCCGTGATGCTCAGCCGGTGCGCGTTGTAGGTGCCGCTCTGCTCGCTGACGTAGAGCAGCGTCCGCGGACCGGTCCACACAGGACTGTGGTCGTTGCCCGCGTAGGTGGTGACCTGCGTGTAAGTGTCGTTTTCGGTATCGTAGACCCACACGTTGCGGTCGGCCGGCCCTTCATAGCCCTTCTTGGTGATGTCGTTGTAGCCGCGCTCGAAGGCGATGAAGCGCCCGTCGGGCGACATGCGGGGGGAACTGCCCACGGCGTCGAGGCGCCGATCCGGCGTACCGCCCTCCGCGTCGACGGTGTAGATCTCGTCGCTCCACTCGGCCTGCGCATA
>Ga0207797_1002741_pt1 | contig 12094 bp, 10 predicted proteins | sample PRCRCaboRojoPR_6_FD_187275 | JGI IMG/M metagenome (GOLD analysis project Ga0207797, IMG submission 187275) | Marine sediment microbial community from Cabo Rojo, Puerto Rico - PR CR 10% Liquid 1 (SPAdes) | ecosystem: Environmental > Aquatic > Marine > Coastal > Sediment | place: Cabo Rojo, Puerto... | reverse complement strand
CGGGAAGGGAGAGGGCGGCGAGTTCGTCGAGGACGGGACCCTGCAGGCGCCCGACGGCGACCTGCCGTTCAACACCGACGGCGGTGGCCTCTGCTCGAACCACCCCGCCAACCGTGGCGGGATGACGAAGGTGATCGAGGCGGTGCGCCAGTTGCGCGGGGAGGCCAACCCGGAGGTCCAGGTCGACGCCGACGTCGCCCTCGCGCACGGCACCGGCGGGAGCATCGCGACGAGACACGGCGCGGCCACGGTCCTCCTCGGGAGGGAGGGGCGATGAGCTGGGAGCCCCGGCCCCTCCCCGAGGTCACCCCCGAATCGGCGGCGTACTGGGCGAGCGCCGACGACGGACGGCTCGTGCTCAGCGAGTGTGGGGACTGCGGGCTCGTCTACCACTACCCCCGTGCGCTCTGTCCGGACTGTTTCGGCGACGACGTCTCCTGGATCGAGGCCGCCGGGACCGGCGAGGTCTACAGCTACTCGGTCGCCGAGCGGGTGAGCGGCTGGCCCGAGGCGGACCTCCCACTGATCGTCGCGTACGTGGAACTCGACGAGGGGCCCCGCGTCGTGACGAACATCGACGCCGACCCGGGGGACGTAGAGGTCGGGACGCGGGTCGAGGTCACCTTCGCCGGGACCGACGCCGACGGCGTCGCGATACCGCTGTTCGAACCGGTCGAGGACTGATCGACCGGCAGCTCCCGGCGGCCCGTCCCGACGGCGAACGTGGCCGCTCGATCCGTGGTAGACGATCGGTCACCGAGTATCGATATTTCGGATCATATGAATACCTAATACACTTCAGGCAACCTTGTTCGGAACCCTTATGCCCGGTCGTCGAAACGGATCGACTGCAATGGTCGCAACGAACACGAGGTGCGCCCGACCCGTCGGACGCGTGCCGCGTCCCCCGGAGAGCGGCGCCCGGTTTCGGGCGCCGTCGGCGGGGTGCGGGCGACCGGCGGCGCGGGCGGACCCTGTGGCCCGGGAGGAGGTGGTCTGAGAGGCGTCGGGACCGACCGAGACAGAGACCGTCATCGGCTGGCACCTGTGCCTACCCGTGACCCTGGACTACGCACTACTGGCATGCGTTCCGCTGTCCGCTGCGCCGCCAGGGGCGCAGCACGCTTTTCGTCGTCCCCGTCTCGCCACCCACTCCGGAGAGCGACCGCCGAACCGATCCCTCGCCAACCCGGTGAATCACCGGACGACGGTCGGTCGACCCGGATCGAAGTTGACGATCGGCCCGGATCGAAGTCGACGACCGGCCCGGATCGGCGCCGTCGACCCCGCGTCCGGTCACCGGTACCCCCGGCCTCGGTCGGAAACTGAACTCGTCCGGACCGTTTTTTCTGTTCGGTACGCCGATACGTGTATGGAACCGGTCGGGTGGGCGGTGCTGGTGGTCGTGGCCTCCACGGTGGGGGTCGCGGTGAGCGTCGGTCGGGGGCACGCCCCGGGGGAGAGACGGACGTACCTGTTCGAGACCGAGACGGGCGGGCGGGACAGCCCGTTCGCCGACCTGTCGGCGGGGGCCGACGACTCGTCGCCGACCTGCCGGGGGTGCGGGACGGGCCTGTCCGCGGAGGCCTACGACTACTGTACGGTCTGCTCGCTGGCCGACTGATGCCGACCCGGCCGGGCCGTGCCGGTCCCTGCGGGGACGGAGTCGAGCGACCGACACGCCCGACTGGTCACTCGAACACGTCGCTCCCGTAGACCCGCTCGTAGGAGAGGTGGCGGTCCGCGTCGGAGCGGATCCGCTCGGTCTCCCGTTCGACCGCATCGACCACCTCCGGGCTCGCCTCGAAGTCGAGCCCCTCGTAGAACGGCGACTCGACGCCGAGGCTCCGCAGCAGCCGGTAGAAGATGTACTGGTTGAAGATCCGCGGATTGGAGCCGTGACGGTTGTCCAGTTCGGCGTGGGAGCTGAACCCGTTCTCCCGGTAGGGATCGACGTACTTCGCCAGCCGCTCCTCGTCGTTGACCGACCGCATCGCGTCCCAGAACGCCCCCTCGCCGCCGGCGTATCGGTAGTGGATACTGATGAAGTCGTAGACGTTTGCCCACTTGCTCCGGGCGTAGTCGTTGTAGAGCTCCCTGAGCCCCCGGTGGTTGATGCCGTGGTGGTCCGCGATCAGTTCGGCGAGCTGCTCGGTCAGGATGGCGTTGAGCGTCAGCGCGGTCGACTGGAGCGGCTCGACGAACCCCAGCGCGTTGCCGACCGCCAGGCAGTTGCCACGCCAGGCGTCCCGATAGTGCCCCGAGTCGAAGCGGTACTCCACGACCTCCGCCTCGTCGATCTCCGCCTCGCGGGTCCGGACGAACTCCGCCAGCGCGGCCTCCCGCGAGGCGTGCTCGGAGGAGTAGACGTAGCCGAGGTCCCGCCAGTCCCACGTGTCGATCTGCCAGAACCACCCGAACTCCCCCGAGTCGACCACCGTCGCCGGCACGACCTCCGAGAGCGGGAGGTCCGCCTTGGCGACGAGCGCGGAGTCGAGCGGGAAGTCGAAGGCCTCGAACTCGTTGTCGAGGTTCCGCATCAGCAGCCGTTCGAACCCCGTCGCGTCGAGGTAGAGGTCCGCGTCGTAGGCCCGGTCGGCGCCGGCGACGCGCGTTATCCACCCCCCGTCGGTCAGGACCTCGGTCACCTCGTCGTCGACGAGGTCGATCCCCCGCTCCCGACAGAGCTCGCGGAGGAACTCGTTGAGCCGGGTCGTGCTGAACTGGTACGCGACGTGGTCGTAGCTCCTGAAGAAGCCGTTCTCCCGCAGTTCGACGAACGGGGAGACCCCCCGCTCGGCGATCTCCACGCCGAGGGTCCGGTAGTTCCCCGTCTCGTAGCGGTGATAGAGCTCCTCGAACCGCCGGCGCCCCGGCTCGGCGGGCGGGAGCGTCAGGTCGTCGAACGGGACGTGGAACGGGCCGTTCCCGCACCAGTCCGTGAAGAAGACCGACGCCTTCCACACCGGCTTCACCGCCGAGATGAACCGTGCCTTCTCGATCCCGAGCACGTTGTGGAACGTGTTCTGGATGTAGGAGATGGTGCTCTTGCCCACCTCGGGGATCCCCTCGTCGAAGTCGTCGACGACGGTGACGTCGACGTCGGCCACCTCCTCGAGCGTCAGCGCCGCGATCAGCCCGGCGTCGCCGCCCCCGACGACCGTCACCGTCTCGATGCGTTGTCCGTTCATGTGTGTCCTCTCGGGTCGACCCCGGGCACCCGCCGACCCGCGGCGTCGGCCGACCGGGCGCAGTCGCGGTCGCGTCCCGCAGGGGTCCCGGGTGCGCGTCGACCGCGTCGGCTGGCGGGGACTACACCGCCGTCCGGTAATAGTCGTTCGCTCGGGCCACCCCTCTCACAGCCGGGCGAGCACCTCCGAGAGCGACCCGGCGACCGCGTCCACCCGCCGAGCGAGCGTCGGATCCGGCTCCTCCCCGTCCGGGCAGACGAGCACGGCGCGGTCGGCCCGCTCGAACGCGAGCCGGTCGTTGACGTAGTCCCCGACCATCACGACCGGGCCGCCGTCCCGGTCCCGGAGCGCCGACACCGTCTCGGCCTTCCCGTCCGGCGACTGGTAGGCGTGGACGTTCCCGGTCGGGACGCCGACCCGCGCGGCGACCGACTCGAGGACGTGCGCCGCGTCCCCCGAGACGAGGTGGACGTCGAACCCCTGCTCGCGGGCCGCCTCGACCGTCGACCGGGCGTCGGCCCGCGGGACCGAGCCGTAGGCGAACCCCCGGTGGATCGAGCCGGGATCGAGCTCGACGACCAGCTGGACGCCGACGGGGGGGTCCTCGTGGCCGTGGTCCTCGGTCACCCGTTCGCGGATCCGCTCGGCGGCGCCGAACAGCGGCCGTGCGGGGGCGACCCCGTCCGCGAGCGTCGCCCGTCTGGCCGCCGCCTCGGTCGTCTCGACGTTCGAGAGCGCGAGCCGGACCGACACGTCCCCGTCCGCGAGGACCGTCCCGAGCGGCGCGTCCGTGTCGAGGATCGCGGGATCCTCGAGCGCGACGTTGACCAGCGCCGCCGGCCGGTCGACGCGGACCGTCGGGACGGGCCCCTCGAAGTCGCCGTCGTCGAGGAACCGGGCCGACTCGACGACGGGGTCGCTGAGCGTCCCCGAGTTGTCGAAGGCGACGACGCCCCGCCCCGCCCGCGTCCGGGACTCGCCCGCCACGGTGTGACGTTCCCGGCTCATGACCCGGGTCGGAAGTGACAGGCGAGACACCGCCCCGACCCGTCCTCGCTCGACGGGTCCTCCCGCTCGCAGCGGGCGCGTTCGTCGGCCGAGAGCTCCTCGTAGAGGTGACACCGGGGGTGGAAGTTACAGCCGCTGGGCGGGTCCGCCGGGTCCGGCGGCGACCCCTCGAGCCGGATCCGGCGGTCCTCGGTCGGGTCCGCCGTCACCCGCGGCACGCTCGACAGCAGCGCCTCCGTGTAGGGGTGCTGTGGGTCGCCGAACACCTCGTCGACCGCGCCGAGTTCGACGATCCGACCGAGGTACATCACGGCCACGCGGTCGGCGATCTGTCGGACGACGCTCATGTCGTGGGTGATGACGAGGTAGGTGAGGCCGAACTCCGCCTGCAGGTCCGCGAGCAGTTCGAGGATCTGGGCCTGGATGGAGACGTCGAGCGCCGAGACCGGCTCGTCGGCGACGACCAGCGAGGGGTTGAGCGCGAGCGCCCGCGCGATGCCGACCCGCTGGCGCTGGCCCCCCGAGAGCTCGTGGGGGAACGCCCGGTAGAACCTGGAGGGGTCGAGCCCCACGGTGTCGAGGAGGTCCCGGACGTAACCCTCGCGGTCCTCGGTCCGCTCGCCGTGGATGACCAGCGGCTCGGCGACGATCCGTCCGACGGTCATCCGTTCGTTCAGCGTCGAGAACGGGTCCTGGAACACCATCTGGACCTCCCGGCGGACGCCCCGGTCGGTGCGGTCGGTGAGCGACGACCCGCGGAACAGCACCTCCCCGTCGGTCGCCTCGCTCAGCCCGATGAGCGTCTCCGCCATCGTCGACTTCCCGCAGCCCGACTCGCCGACCACCGCGAGCGTCTCGCCGGCCCGGAGCTCGAAGCTCACCCCGTCGACGGCCTTCACGTCGCCGGTCCGCCGGCCCAGCACGCCCGAGGTCACCGGGTAGTACTTCCGCAGGTCCCGGACCGAGAGGAGCGGCCCGGCCCCGTCGTCCCGGCTCATCGCGTCACCTCCCGGCCCCGTTCGCTCCCGGCCTCGAAGTCCGCCTCGCCGGCGTACGCGTCCGTGTAGGCGTGACAGGTCGCCGTGTGTCCCTCGCCGAAGTCGATCGGCGGCGGCCGCTCGGCGTCACAGAGCCCCGCGTCGGCGACGGGACACCGGGGGTGGAACCGGCAGCCCGACGGGGGCGACCCGAGGTCCGGCGGCGACCCCGGGATCGAGGAGAGCTCCTTGCGCCGGTCGACGTCGGGGATGCTCTCGAGGAACGACCGCGTGTAGGGGTGCCGGGGCGACTCGAGGATCTGCCCCCTGGTCCCGCGCTCGACGATCCGCCCGGCGTACATGACGAGGATCCGCTCTGCGACCTGCGAGACGACGCCGAGGTCGTGGCTGATGAGGATCAGCGCCATCTCCCGCTCGCGGATGAGCCGCCGGAACAGGTCGATGATCTGGGCCTGGATCGAGACGTCGAGCCCCGTGGTGGGCTCGTCGGCGATCAGCAGTTCCGGTTCGCCGGCGAGCGACATCGCGATCATCGCCCGCTGGGCCATCCCGCCCGAGTACTCGTGGGGGTAGGCGTCGAGGTTCGACGCGGGGTCGGGGAGCCCGACCTCCGCGAGCAGCCCCTCGGCCTCCTCGCGGGCGGCCCGCCTCGAGAGGTCGCGGTGGGCCCTGACCGCCTCGACGATCTGCTCGCCGACGGTGTAGGTCGGGTCGAACGCCGACTTCGCGTTCTGGAACACCATCCCGATCTCCGCGCCGCGGATCGAGCGGAGCGTTCGCCTCCCGGCGCCGACCAGGTCCGCGCCCTTCCACCGGACCGCGCCGCCGTCGATGCGGCCCGGCTCCTCGACCAGCCCGACCAGCGAGCGAACGGAGACGGACTTGCCCGAGCCGGACTCGCCGACGATCCCGAGCGTCTCGCCCGCTCGCAGCTCGTAGGAGATCCCGTCGACCGCCGAGATCACCCGGTCGACGTGGAACCTGGTCGTCAGGTCCTCGACGGACAGCAGCGGCTCCCCCGGGGCTCCGCCCTCCGTCGGCGGCCGGCGGGGTTCCCCGCCGTCGGCCGTCGGGTCGTTCGCCGCCCCGTCGCTCCTCGCCCCGTCCGTCGCCGCCTCCGTCGGATCGCGTCCTGTCATCTATCTGGATCGGTCCGCGGGTCGAGCACGCTCCTGAGTCCGTCCCCGAGGAGGTTGAACCCCAGGACCGAGAGGACGATCGCCAGCCCCGGGAAGACGCTGTACCACCACTCGCCGCTGCCGACGAACCCCTTGCCCACGCGGAGCATCCCGCCCCACGACGGTCGCGGCGGCGGCACCCCGACGCCGAGGAAGGAGAGCGACGACTCGAGGATGATGGCCAGCGCCGCGGTGATCGTCGCCTGGACGAGGATCGCAGAGAGGCAGAACGGGAGGACGTGGAGCGCGAGGATCCGGGCGTCGGACGCCCCGAGCGACCGGGCCACCTTCACGTGGCTCTCCTTCGAGACCGAGAGCGCGCTGCCGCGGGTGATGCGGGCGAACTGCGGGATGAACACCACCCCGAGCGCGAGCACGATGTTCGTCAGCGACTGGCCGAACACCGCCACCAGCGTCAGCCCGAGCAGGATGGTCGGGAACGCGAAGATGGAGTCCATCACGCGCATGAGCACGTCGTCGAGCAGGCCGCCGTAGTAGCCGGCCAGCAGGCCGATCGGCACCCCGACGGCCATCGCGACCAGCGGCGTCAGCACGGCCACCTGGAACGCGATTCGGGCGCCGAACACCACACGGGAGAAGATGTCCCTCCCGTAGCGGTCGGTTCCCATCGGGTTCTCCGCGCTCGGGGGCGCCAGGCGGTTCGGCACGTCCGTCACGTCGTAGGCCCGTGGCGCGATCTGTTCGGGGAACAGCGCGACGACGAGGAACCCGGCGACGATCAGCAGTCCGACCGTCGCGAGCCGGTTGCGTCGGAACCGCCGGGCGAACCGGCGGGCCCGGCGGACGACCGGGCGATCCGAGCGGACGGCCCGCGACCCGTCGCCGTCGGTCCCGGCCGCCGTACCCCCGGTGACCTCCCCCCCGTCGGTCCCCGTTTCGGGCCCGCCGTCGGCCCCGGTGCTCCCCGTCACGACTCCCCCCTCAGCTTGGGGTTGAGGTAGAAGTACGTCAGGTCGACGACGAGGTTGACGGCGACGAAGAACGTCGTGTAGACGATCACGATCCCCTGGAGCGTGATGTAGTCGCGGCTGGCGATCGCGTTGACGAGCAGCCGGCCCATCCCGGGGATGGAGAACACCACCTCGATGATGATGCTCCCGCCGAGCAGGTAGCCGAACTGCATCCCGATCACCGTCACCACCGGGATGAACGCGTTCTTCATCGCGTGGACGAGCGTCCGCGTCTCGGAGACCCCCTTCATCCGGACGGCGTCGAGGTAGTCCTGCTGGAGCTCCTCGAGCAGCTCGGAGCGGAGCATCCGGGTGACGATGGCCGCCATCGCCGTCCCGAGCGTGATCCCCGGGAGGATCAGGTAGCGCAGTCCCTCGACCGGGTCCGAGAGCGGTGAGACGTAGCCCGCGACCGGCAGGACGTCGTAGGTCACCCCGAACGTCAGCAGGAGGACGATGCCGAGCCAGAAGTTCGGGATCGAGACCCCGAGCAGGCCGAACGTCAGCCCGACGCTGTCCCACTTCGTCCCGCGCTTGACCGCGCTCAGCGTCCCCGCGGGGATGGCCACCGACAGCGAGACGACGAACCCCGCGAGCGTGACGAACAGCGTCGTCGGGAGCCGCGACGCGATGGCCGTGCCAACCCGCTGGTTGTCGACGTACGACCGGCCGAAGTCCCCGCCGAGGACGCCCCCGATGTAGTCGAGGTACTGGACGTAGACGGGCTGGTTGAGCCCGAGCTCCGCGCGGACCGCCGCCAGCTGTTCGGGGCTGGCGTCGGCGCCGAGCATCACGACCGCCGGCCCCCCCGGGACCAGCCGGACGAGCCCGAACACGATGAAGGTGACCAGCGCGAGGACCGGGACCGCCCAGAGCAGCCGCCGGACCGCGTACTCCCGGATCGACGTCGTCATCGTGGATGGCTCGGCCGCTCGCGCCGCCGACCCGCCGGCCCCGTCCTCGCGACGTGTACGCGCGGGATCACTCGTCCTTCCACATCGTCCAGTACCTCGTGTACGGCAGCAGCCACGACTCGTACCCCTGGACCGAGCTCCGGAGCCCGATCAGGTCGTCCGTCCGGGCGATCGAGATCCACGGGACGTTCTCGTTGACGAGCTTCTGGAACTCGGTGTAGATCTCCACCCGGGCCTCCTGGTCGGTCTCCGTGCGGCCCCGTGCGACGAGATCGTACATCTCCTGGGCGTCGGGCTGTTCCTCGCCGTACTTGTTCCACTGGTTCGTCGAGGGGTGGACGAAGCCGTAGTAGTGCCGGTCGGGATCGATCTTGAACGGGACCGAGAACGCCATCGCCCCGAAGTTCCCCTCGAGGAAGTCGTTGAGCTGGGTACCCCACTCCAGGACCTCGGTCTCGGCGTCGATGCCCGCCGACCGGAGCTGGGCGATGGCGAGGTCGGCCGTCGACTCCATGATGGCGTAGCGCGTGTTGGTCTTGAACCTCAGCGTCCGGTCCTCCAGCGGGTTGCCGGCCTCCTCCAGTATCCGCTGGGCCTCCTCGACGTCGCGCTCGCGCTTCGAGTCGCCGAGGTCGAAGTTCCAGATGCTCCCCTCGGCGTAGGGCTGCCAGGCCGCGGTGCCGAAGCCCGACACCCCGGCCTCGACGATGGAGCTCCGGTCGATCACGTGGGCCACCGCGCGCCGCACGGCGGGGTCGTTCCACGGCTCGACGCTGCAGTTGATGTGGATCTGCGCCCACCCGGTCGCCTTCTGTCTGAGCAGCGACGTGTTCGAGTCCCCCCGGACCGACTCGGCCGACCGGCCCGGGACCGCCCGCGCGAGGTCGACGTCGCCGCCGCGGAGCGCGGCCACCCGCGAGTCGGCGTCCGGTACCGGTCGAACGCGCACCGCGTCGAGGTACGGCAGGTCCTCGCGGTAGCCGTCGAAGGCGGTCATCCGGAGGAAGTTCCCCGGCTGGTGCTCGTCGAACTGGAACGGCCCCGTCCCGACGGGCTCCTGGAAGTCGCCGAGTTCACCCCCCTGTTCCTCGACGGCCTCCTCCGGGATCACCACCCACGGCACCCGGCCGAGGAAGTTGAAGAACGGCGCGAACGGTTCCGAGAGCGTGAACGTCACGGTGTAGTCGTCCTCGGCCTCGACGGACTCCATCGCCGCGAGGTCGCCGCCCATCGCCTCCTCCTGGTTCATCCGCTCGAAGGAGTAGACGACGTCCTCGGCGACCATCTCGCGGTCGACCGGCGGGTGGAAGCTCACGCCCTGCTTCAGCGTGAACGTGTACTCGAGGCCGTCGTCGCTGATCTCCCAGCCCTCGGCGAGCCGGCCGACCGGCTGGCCGTCCTCGAACGTGATCAGCCCCTCGGCGATGTTGTACACCACCACCCAGGAGACCACGCTCGACGTCCGGTGGGGGTCGAGGCCGGTCAGCTCCGCCTCGAACCCGACCGTGAGCTCGCCGCCGGACCGCGGGGATGGCGTCTCGGTGTCCGCCTCCTCGGCCTGCGTCGGCGACGGGGTGGTGTCCGACCCGCCGTCGCCGTCGCCGCCGCCTCCATCGCCGTCGCCGTCGTCGCCGCCGTCGCCACCACCGCCCGTACACCCGGCGAGCACGCCCGCCGATCCGACACCGGCGTAGCGCAGTATCGAGCGACGGTCTATCCGCCGTCCGGTGGAATCCTCCTCGGTCATGGGTTCCCGTCGGGAGAGAGGCCATTAAAGCTTCCCCGCGGCGGATACCGCTCCTTCCGGAGGAGTGTACAGCCGATCGGACCGACCGCCGGGCGGTGGTTCCGGGGCGAGGGCGCGGCCGGCCGACGCACAACCGTTAACCCCGCGACCGCACAGCGGGGGGACATGGTAGACGTCCGCGACCGGTACGGGGCGTTCGTCGGCGGCGAGTCGCTCCCCCCGGGCGAGGAGACCGTGACGACGCGCGACCCGGCGACCGGCGAACCCATCGCGGAGGTGGCCGTGGCGAGCGAGTCCGACGTCGACCGCGCCGTCCGGACGGCCCGGGAGGCGTTCCCGGCGTGGCGGGACACCGACCCCGAACGGCGGGGCCGGCTCGTCGGCGCCGTCGCCGACGCCGTCCGCGAGCACGCCGGGGAACTCGCCGCGCTCGAGACGCTCGATCAGGGCAAGCCCCGCTCGCAGGCCGAGAGCGACTTCGAGGGCGCCGCCCGCTACTTCGAGTACTACGCCGGCGCGGCCGACAAGCTCGACGGACGGTCGATCCCGACGGGGACCGACCAGGTGGACTTCACCGTCCGCGAGCCGTACGGCGTGAGCGCGCAGGTCACCCCGTGGAACTTCCCGGGGAACCTGTTCGCCCGCGGGGTCGCACCCGCGCTCGTCGCCGGCAACGCGGTCGTGCTCAAACCCGCGCCGGACACCCCGCTCTCGACGCTCCGGCTGGCCGAAATCTGTACCCGGGCCGGCCTCCCCGACGGCCTCGTCAACGTCGTCCCCGGTCCGGGCGAGCCCACCGGGACGGCCCTGACCGGCCACCCCGACGTCGACACGATCACGTTCACCGGGAGCGTCCCGACCGGGCAGGCCATCATGCGGGACGCGGCCGAGCACGTCACCCCGGTGACGCTCGAACTCGGGGGGAAGAACCCCGCCGTCGTCTTCCCCGACGCCGACCTCGAGTCGGCGGTCGAGTGGATCGAGACGGGCATCTTCACCAACGCCGGCCAGGTCTGCTCGGCCGCCGACCGCGCCATCGTCCACGAGGACGTCCACGACGAGTTCGTCGACCGGATCGTCGAACGCGCCGAGTCCTACACCCTCGGCCCCGGGGTCGAGGACCCGGACATGGGGCCGCTGGTCTCGGGGACACAGCTCGACCGCGTCGCCGGCTACGTCGACGTCGGCCGGCGCGAGGGCGCAACCGTCGCCACCGGCGGCGCGGCGCCCGACCGTCCCGGATGCTTCTACGAGCCGACCGTCCTCACGGACGTCGAACCCGAGATGCGGGTCGCACGGGAGGAGATCTTCGGCCCCGTCCTGACGGTCATCCCGTTCGCCGACGACGCCGAGGCGCTGGGGATAGCCAACGACGTCGACTACGGACTCGTCGGGGGCGTGTTCACCGGCGACCTGACCCGGGCGATGCGGTTCACGCGCCGCATCGAGGCCGGTAACGTCTACGTGAACAAGTGGTTCGGCGACACCGTCCAGACGCCGTTCGGCGGGTACAAACAGTCGGGCATCGGCCGCGAGAAGGGGTTCGAGGCGCTCGATTCCTACCTCCGGACGAAGAACGTCGCCATCGGCCTGGGCGGGGACGTCGACCTGCCGGCGAACTGACGCGGTGCTCGCCGGCGACGACGGTCCCGTCCCGCGTCTAGAGGCGGTCGCGGGCGGTCGCTGCGGCTCCGGTCGGCAAAAGCGCCCGTTCCGACACGAACACCGACGCCGACGTGTCATATTGATAGCACGCACGCCGGAGATACGGAAGAAGGTGGAGGACACGGGCGATGCGACCCGGAGCGTCGTCGCAGGGGTCGAGGAGGTATCGGAGCGATCGACGGCGTCCGCGTGAGTTCGCCCAGCGGCCCCCCGGACCCGACGTGATGAATGTACGCCGGGGGTCCTGTAAGAACAAAATATTTACTCCCGGGGATGTCACCCGTTAGCATGGCCCTCGAGACGACGAAGGAGTATCAGGGAAGCCCGGGTGCCGCGACGTTGATCGCCCTGTTCTGCTGTTTCCCGTACGGGATATACGCCTACCTCACGAACAGGAAGACGATGGTGATCTGTCCCGAATG
>Ga0207797_1002740_pt1 | contig 12099 bp, 16 predicted proteins | sample PRCRCaboRojoPR_6_FD_187275 | JGI IMG/M metagenome (GOLD analysis project Ga0207797, IMG submission 187275) | Marine sediment microbial community from Cabo Rojo, Puerto Rico - PR CR 10% Liquid 1 (SPAdes) | ecosystem: Environmental > Aquatic > Marine > Coastal > Sediment | place: Cabo Rojo, Puerto... | reverse complement strand
AAAAAAATGAGGATAGAGATACTGGGAACCGGCTGCCCGAAATGCCGGTCAACGGAAAAAGTGGTCAGGCAGGTCGCCGAAGAAATCGGAATCGACGTGGACATCCAGAAAGTCGAAAGCGTCGAGCAGATCATGGAGCGCGGGGTCATGATGACGCCGGCGGTGGCCATCGACGGAGACATAAAAATCACGGGTCATGTGCCCGGCCCAGCGGAGATACGAGAGCTGCTGGAGGAGACCGGATAGCATGCGGCTGCTGGAGGAATGGTTCCCCGAGTTCGCCGGGGAGCTGGAGGAGATAGACAGGCTCTACCGGAAAAAACGGATGATCGATGAAAAAACCTACCAGTTCATCTGCTTCGCCCTGGCCATCCGGGGCCGGTCGGCACCCTGCGTCCGAAAGCACTTCAAGGGAGCGCTGGAAGCCGGCGCCACGCTCAAGGAGCTGGCATACATCATGGCGCTGGTGTTCCGGGAGAGCGCCGGCAACGACGACTGCTGGGTCCACGGCGTCCTTGACGACTACAAGGAATTGATGAAAAACAATGTCCGATGCTGCCCGGAGTAGCGAAAATATGACGACGCTGGAGATAGAATGGCGGCATCTGGATCTGGACGGCGGCACCTGCCTTCGCTGCTCCCGGACGGGCAGGACCCTGCGGCAGGCCGTCGCGGAGCTTGCGGGAGAGCTCAAGCCCCGGGGTGTCAAGCTGTCCTTCATCGAAACAACGCTGCCCGAGGAGGGCATCGAGCAGTCCAACATGATTCTCATAAACGGCCGGCCGCTGGAGGACGTTCTCGCCGATGCCGAAGCTGGTGAAAGCTATTGCTCGTCGTGCTCCTGCCTGACCGGCAGGGAGGCCTACTGCAGAACGATACACCGTGACGGAAAGACCTACGAGGAGATTCCCGAAGACATCATCCGGGAGGCTGTCTTCGCCGCGCTGGACATGAAACCAGATGCCAGGGAAGAGAGGAGATAAAAATGAAACTGGCGTGCAGGCCCCCATCGATGCCACATATGGTAAGCAAGGAGAGATGAGTACATGCCGGAAGGAAAACTCGGGTTTTTCGAGCTGGCTGTCGCGGTCGCCATCTCGGTCTACGGGCTGGGCTCCGGGGCGGCGCTGGCCACCGTGGTCGGCGTGCTGGTGAAGGTACCCGTCATGCTGAGCCTGGTCGCCGTTGCCAATCGAATGCGAGGGCGGTTCAGGGAGGATGTATGAAAAAAATATTGTTCGTCTGCGTGGAAAACGCCTGCCGGAGCCAGATGGCCCAGGGCTTCTGCAATGTATTGGCCGACGACGTCGAGGCGGAGAGCGCGGGAACGCGGCCGTCTGATGCCGTCGATGACACGGCGGTGCAGGTCATGGCGGAGGCGGGCGTTGACATATCGGGGCAGCGGCCGACGGCGCTGACAGGGGAGATGAACGACCGGTTTGACGTTATCGTGACGATGGGCTGCATCGACGGATGCCCGGTAACGCCGGGGGAGAAAACCCTGACCTGGGATATCGAGGACCCGCGCGGTAAAGCAATCGAGGTATACCGCGGGGTCAGGGATGACATCCGGCGGCACGTTGAGCAGCTGCTAAACGAGCTGGTTTAGCCGTTTTGTCTGGCCTGCAGGCCGATGATGATCTCTGCGGTCCACCGGGTGACATCGGCTGCCACCTGCGGGCACGTATTACGGGATGCCTGTTCGGAGAACGCGGCTGCCTCCTCTGCATCGAGCAGGTCGTAGGACCGGCCAAGCACCTGCTCCTGCACGTCGCAGCAGACCGGGGACCCGTATTTTTGTGTGAAGCGGCGGTAGAGCCGCTGGCTGTGGACGAACACCCGTCGCTCTCCTTTTCCGGCTTTGAAATCCTCGTAGCTTCTGCCCACGACGCTGCCGATGGCCAGCACGCCGCCGACCAGGGCGCCGCAGGTGCCGCTGACGGAGAGCGCCGTGCCGCCGGCGAGACCGTCGCTGGCCTGGATGATGTCGGGGCTGGCGATGCCGAGTGTTTCGTGGAGCGCTGCCAGCACACACTGAGGGCAGCTGCCGATGGTGTGTTCGTATTTTCGGGCCAGTTCTGCCGCCCGGTCGGTCTGCGCATCAGCTGTCATTGTGGTGGAAGCGACCGTGCTACTAATAGGTTCTGCCGATCAGCATCCCTGTTCTCTGATCATTTTTCGGAAGCAGTCTCGATGCCAGTGTTTGCCGTTGCGCTGAACGGGTGTATCATGTATTTCCCGGTTGCAGTGATCGCAGGTGGGCATGGTTCATCCAACGGATGGCGATATATAAGAGTGCTGCGGCGGGACAACGCTTTTATACCCGCTGTGCTTAACAATTGTTGAGGATACCATGAAAGTCTATCTCTGCGGAGAGAAAGGCTGTTGCCCGAGCGTGGACGTCACGGACAGCGGCGTGACCATTGGTGAAGACGACAACACCTGTACGCTGACCCACGACCAGTTCGACAGCCTGAAACAAAAAATCAAAGCCGGCGACCTGTAAAGCCGGTTCCTTTTTCCTTTTTTTATTTATCTTTTTGAACGGCACCACAATCCATATATAACCAAAGGTCAATAACAATTGTTAATAATGGCAGAAAAAGCTTTAAAAAGCACGGAAACGTTACCCCCAGCGGCCTCCCTGTCCAGGCGCATCATCTCGGAAGCGCGCCGATCCCTGCAGCGGATGGCGGACACGGGAAGAGATGATTAACATGAAGCACATATACCTTGACCATGCAGCCACGACCCCCGTCGACCCGGACGTGCTGGACGCCATGCTCCCCTATTTCACGGAACGATACGGCAACGCATCGTCGCTGCACAGCCAGGGGACGGCAGCAAAAGAAGCGCTCGATGAAAGCCGGGAGCAGGTCGCCAGCCTCATCGGCGCCGATCCCGACGAGGTCATTTTCACGGGAAGCGGCACCGAAAGCGACAACCTCGCCGTCAAAGGCGTTGCCATGCGGCACGGCAGCGGCCACATCATAACGAGCCAGATAGAGCACCCGGCGGTGCTGCAGCCCTGCGAATATCTCGAAAACAAGGGCTTCGACGTCACCTATCTCCCCGTCGACAAACACGGCCTTGTCGACCCATCCGATGTTCACAACGCCATACGGGACGACACCCGGCTGGTCAGCATCATGCACGCCAACAACGAAATCGGCACCGTCGAGCCCGTCCGGGAGATAGCCCGTGTCGCCCACGAGCACGAGGTGCCGGTGCACACCGACGCGGTCCAGACGGTTGGCAAAATTCCCGTGGATATCCAGGAGCTCGGCGTCGACATGCTCTCCCTGTCGGCACACAAAATCTACGGCCCCAAGGGAGTCGGCGCCCTCTACATTCGAGATGGTACACAGCTTGAGCCGCTGCTCCACGGCGGCGGCCACGAACACGGGCTGCGCTCCTCAACGGAAAACATTCCCGGCGTCGTCGGCCTCGGCACGGCATGCCAGCTGGCCAAGGAACGGCTTGACGGGGAACAGAAACGACTGACGGGACTTCGCGACCGGTTGATAGACACCGTGCTTGAAATCGAGGAGGCATATCTCAACGGGCATCCCGAGAAACGGCTGCCCAACAACGCTCATTTTCGTTTTACCGCCATCGAGGGCGAGTCGTTGCTGCTGAGCCTGGACGAACAGGGCATCGCAGCATCGACGGGCTCCGCCTGCTCCTCGAAAAAGCTGCAGGCCTCGCACGTGCTGCTGGCCATCGGGCTGGACGCCGTCGAGGCGCACGGCTCGCTTCGCCTCACGCTGGGAAAGGATACCACCGAGGAGGACGTCGACATCGTGCTCCGGGTGCTCCCCGGCATTATAGAACGGCTGCGCGAGATGTCACCGCTGTGGAGCAGATAACATGAGCATGTACAGCGAGAAGGTCATGGAACACTTTCGGAATCCCCGCAACATGGGAGAGCTCGAACATCCCGACGGCGTCGGCACAGTCGGCAACCCGGTCTGCGGCGACGTGATGACCATCCACATCAAGGTCGAGGGCGACAGGCTGGCAGACATCAAGTTCAAAACGTTCGGATGTGCGGCCGCCATCGCCACCAGCAGCATGATAACCGAGCTGGCCAAGGGCATGACGCTCGACGAGGCCATGCAGGTAAACAACGAGGATGTCGCCGACGCCCTCGAGGGGCTCCCCCAGGTCAAGATGCACTGCTCGAACCTGGCCGCCGAGGGCCTGCACAAGGCCATCCAGGACTACCGGGAAAAACAGGGAAAGGATTAAATCACACCCCCGGTTGAAAGGGTATGAGACGACTTATCGCAGCAACGGTTGCCCTCCTTTTTCTGCCGCTTGCTCCCCTGACAGTGCAGGCGGAAACCGGCGGCGAGGCATCGGTAACCATCGCTGAACCAGCGGGCGGCATCTACTATCACGGCAGCCGGCTGACATCGGACTACACGCCATCCTGGACGCTCATCCTCGGAAGCAACCTCCAGGTGTCAGCGGAGACCACCGGCGCCGTCATCTCCGTCTCCTTCATCCTCTACGACGTCAGAGACAAAACAATGGTGGACAAGACCACGGACATCACCCCGGGCGACGGCTTCTCCGGTACGTTCGACGGCGTGCACGCCGGTATATATCTCCTGGCTGCCATGGCGCTCGTCGCCGACATCGAGGACCCCGTGGCCTCGGACTGGCGGACACCCGTCTTCGTGTTCCCCATGTAGCAACGGCAACGGTTTTAAGAGCCCGCCGCATAGAGGGACATGGGCATCCGCAACCGTCATCCAGTCAAACAGAAAAAGGCAGCCAACGTCCTCCAGCATATCAAGGCAACGCTGGGCTGCGACGTCACGGTCGACAAAATCGTGGAGGAGGGAACCGTCGACGGCGAAAAGATGTTCATCGTCGACGGCAGCCTCGACGTCTTCTACATCGACGGCGAGCCCATGCTGACATTGCCCGGCATCCACCGCCACGAGCCATCGAAGCGGTACGTCGCTGTCGACCACGGCGCCGTCACGTTCGTGCTCAACGGCGCCGACATAATGGCGCCGGGTATCACCGACGCCGACCCGGCCATCGAGCAGGGCGACCTGGTCTGGATACGCAACCCGGAGGGCACGGGCATCGCCGTCGGCCGCGCCCTCGTCGACGGCCCAGAGATGGTACAACGGAGCAGCGGCAAAGCCGTGGAAAACCTCCATTACATCGGCGACGAGCTCTGGGAGCGAAGCGAGACAATGAAATCGTAAGGAAGGTCAGGCAGCCACGACATTTTTATTTCAACAGCAGCCTGACCAACGCTATAAGGATGAGTATCTCGCCCACGATAAAAAAATGGGTCGAATCCTATAAAAAAACCGAAGGCAAAAAGCAATATCGCAGCCGCCAGCAGCACGAAAAAGATTTTCTGGTCTTCCTTTCGCAGCACGGTTCTCTGCCGGATAACTCGTATCTTTTTATATGATTTTTGTCGTTTTCCTGCATCATCAGGGCCGATATCAACAAACTTATAAGCCGTGTTTATTTCCGGTGGTACGATGAGCAGCGACTACGACCCGAAGGCCTGGGAGGACAGATGGCAGCAGCGCTGGCAGGAGATGGAGCTCTACCACTTCGACCCGGACGATGACAACGTCTACTCCATCGACAACCCGCCCCGGTATGCCTCAGGCGGGCTGCACATCGGGCATGCCGTGCACTACACCCACATCGACTTCGTAGCCCGGTACAAGCGCATGCAGGGCTACAACGTGTTCTTCCCGCTGTGCTTCGACGTCAACGGCATCCCCATAGAGGAGCGGGTAGAAAAACGGCTGGGCATCACCCGGAAGGACATAGACCGGCACGAGTTCATCGAGCTGTGCCGGGAGTTCGCCGAGGGCAACATCGACGAGATGAAACGGCAGTTCATAATGCTCGGGGAGTCCATGGACCCCAGCATCTACTACCAGACGGATGCAGAATACTACAGGCGCATCACCCAGCTTTCGTTTCTCGACCTGTACGACAAGGGTCACATCTATCAGGGCGAGTTCCCCGTCAACTGGTGCCCCCGCTGCATGACGGCGATGGCAGACGCCGAGATAGAACATGCGGAGCGGGAGACCACGCTGAACACGGTCAAGTTTTATTTCACGGAGGAGCAGCCCGGGCAGATAGAGAAATACCGCGGCATCGGCCGAGATGCGCGAGGCCAGTACCTCGAGATAGCGACCACGCGCCCCGAGATGTTCCCCACCTGCCATCTCGTCGCCGTCCACCCGGATGACGAGCGGGCGCCCTGGCTGGTTGGCAAGGAGGTCAAGGTGCCGCTGTATGACCGGACGGTGCCCATCGTCGAGGAAGACAGCGTCGACCCCACCTTTGGCACCGGGCTGCTCATGATATGCACCATCGGCGACAAGGACGACCTCGAAATGGCGTTCAAATACGACCTGCCCATGGACATCTGCATCGACGAAGCAGGCTGCATGAACGAGCTCGCCGGCCCCTACCAGGGCTTGCCCGTCGAAAAAGCACGGCGGGCGGTCATCGAGGAGCTCCGCGACAGGGACATGCTCCTGGAGCAGCAGCCGACGGAGCAAAGCGTCGGCGTCTGCTGGCGCTGCAAAACCCCGGTGGAGTTCACCCAGGCCGAGCAGTGGTTCCTCAAGCTCCTGCCGTTCAAGGAGCAGGTGCTGGAGGCTGCTGACCGCATGGACTGGTATCCCGAGTACATGAAAATCCGGTTTGACGACTGGGTGAACTCGTTGAAATGGGACTGGGTTATCTCCCGGCAGCGCTACTTTGCCACGCCCATCCCCCTCTGGGAGTGCGTGGACTGCGGAGAGGTCGTGGTCGCCGCCAGGGAGCAGTGCTATGTCGACCCGACCATCGACGACCCGCCGGTCAGCGAATGCCCCAGCTGTGGCGGACCGCTGCATGGCAGCGAGGACGTGTTCGACACCTGGATGGACTCCTCCATCAGCCCGCTGTACAATGCCTTCTGGATGCGTGACATGGAGCTGTTTGATACGTTGTACCCGATGTCGCTGCGGCCGCAGGCGCATGACATCATCCGGACCTGGGCGTTTTACACGGTGCTCCGCTGCCTGCTGATAACGGGCGAGGAGCCGTTCGACGAGATCATGATGGGCGGCTTCATTTTGTCGCCCGACGGCCGGCCGATGCATACCAGCCTGGGCAACGTCATCGACCCGCTGGAGATACTGGAGGAGGACGGCGCCGACCCGTTGCGCTACTATGCAGCCAAGTGCAAGCTCGGGGAGGACAACCCGTTCCGCCCGAAGGACCTGGTGCGCGGCAAGCGGCTGATGAAAAAGCTGTGGAGCGCCATCCAGTTCGTGGGCGGCGCCATCGAGCGGTATGAGGCGGGTGAGCGGGATCTGTCGTCGTATGGCGACGTGGACCGGTGGATGCTCTCCCGGTACAGCCGGGTTGTCGAGGAATGCACCGCATACATGGATGATTTTGACTACGCCGATGCGATACGGACGGCGGAGCATTTTCTCTGGCATGAGCTCGCCGACCATTACATCGAGATGGTGAAACACCGGGTCTACGAGGAAGGCGACGAGGACGCGTTGCACGTCCTGTACACGGTCGGCCTGGGTGTCACCAAGCTCCTGGCCCCGTTTCTGCCGCACATAGCCGAGGAAATCTACCATCGGCATTTCAGGGAGCATGACGGCGCGGCGAGCGTCCACGTGGCTGCATGGCCGGAGCCCATACTGGAGGACGAGGAGGCCGAGGAGCGCGGCGAACTGGTCAAAAACGTTATTTCGAGGCTGCGTGACTGGAAGAGCAGCCAGGGCATCGCGCTGAACGCGCCGGTGGAGAACACCGTGACCGTGTACGGCACCACTGATGATGCCTTCGAGATGATACAGGGGAGCGGCGGCATCATCAGGAGCACGTTGAGCATCCCGGATCTGTCCGTCGAGGCTGGGGCCCCGGAGACCGAGGAGGTGCCTTCGGCGGTTACCCCGGATTATGCAAAAATCGGTCCCGAGTACGGCGAGGCAACTGGATGCATCGTGGAACAGCTGCGGGAGCGAGACCTCGACGAGTTGTACCGTGAACGGGAGGAACAGGGCTCTATATCGCTGTCCGACGTCGACGGTGAAACAGTGATGATTCCCGGCGACTACGTGGCATTTGACATGCAACACCGGATACGGGGCGAAACAGCAGATTTAATAAACATGGGCGATATCATTATCTCCATCGAGGGATAACGTGAAGGAGAAATACAGGAAGCTGCTGTGGAAGGTCATGGCCGTGCTGGTGATGCTGTTCATGGTGCTGGCCGGGTTCACCGTCATATTCACGTCGTAACATCCGTCCCGGCAGTGTTTTTTACCTGGACATCCGTCTTCGAGCCGTTTTTCACGAGCGTGATCTCCCGGCCGTGCCCGGCGACGGTCATCCCCTTTGTTTTGTCGATGACGATATGTGCCACGTCGACGTCGGGAATGCCGGGATGACCGGCCACCGCGAGCCGCATCGGCCCCTTCACGGTGACAGCAAGGCTTGTCTCCTGTATCACGGCTTCGATGTCAACCGGGCCGGGTATCTCCAGCTGAAGGATGGTGCTCTGCAGCGGCCGGCAGACCGCATCCTTTTTCGGCGTTACCCTGAGGCGCGTGGCTGAAAACGTGCTTTTCCAGCGGAGCTCGTGCAGCGCGGAGAGCATGTTGGCAAACATCCGGATGCGTTTCTGCAGCTCGGTGACCGCGTGTACCTGCTTCCGCATGGCGATACGCTGCTTGAGGTCGTCGATGCCAGCCACGCGGGACTCCAGACCGCCGATGGCCTTCTGCATGTCGTTCATCGTTGCCCGGAGGCTATCCCTGAACTGTCGGAGCCCCGGCTCATGCAGATGACAGCGGGAAAGATATTCCCTGCATACGCCGCGCGTCTCGTCGACGACTGAGCGCACCGTGGGCTCCCCGGCAACCAATGGCCCATATTGCGCTATCATGTCCATGTCCACCATCTCGCCCAGCCGTTCTATGACGGTGACGCTGGCCAGCAGGTCGTCGAGGTGCAGCCCGGTACCGGCGGCCAGCCAGTTTCGGGCGGTGTCGTACAGGTCGCAGTAGACGGTGTACAGGTCCTCGTTTTCCTCCGGGTCGGATGAGCTACCGTTATACATTGTCGTCTGCCTGTTTTTTCTCCAGGGCCGCCCGCACGAACCCGTAGAACAGCGGGGACGGGTCCAGGGGGCGGGAGGTAAACTCGGGGTGGAACTGCGAAGCAATATAAAACCGGTGGCCGGGAAGCTCGGCTATCTCCATCCGCCGGCGGCTGGGCGACACTCCGGAAAAGATAAGGCCTGCATCCTCCAAAGCCTCGATGTCATCCGGGTTGACCTCGTAGCGGTGGCGGTGGCGCTCCGTTATCTCGGTGGCGTCGTACAGCCGATGAGCGAGCGTGTCCTCCCGTATCGTGATGGGCTGGGCGCCGAGACGCATCGTGCCGCCCATGTTTTCGACGTCGTGCTGCTCGGGCAGGATGGTGATGATGGCGTGCTCAGTATCGGGGTCGATTTCGATGCTGTCGCATTCCATGTCCAGGACATGCCGGCCGTATTCGACGACTGCAAGCTGGAAGCCGAAGCAGATGCCGAGATAGGGCACGTTGTTTTCGCGGGCGTACCGTATGGCGCTGATTTTGCCGTCGGCGCCCCGCATGCCGAATCCGCCGGGGACGAGGATGCCGTGCAGGTGGTCGAGGGATGCTTCGCCGGCCTCGAGTTGTTCGGCGTCAATCCATTCGATGCACACCGTGGCATCCAGGGGAGCGCCGGCGTGGTTGAATGCTTCCTCAATGCTGATGTAGGAGTCGCTCAGCGAGGTATATTTGCCGACGATGCCGATGGTGACCTCGTGATCGGCGTGCTTTACCCGTTCAACGAAGCGTTTCCAGCGGTCAAGGTTGTCGCCGCGTTCCATGTCGAAGCGCTGGAGCAGGAAGTCGGTGAGGCCCTGGTCGTCGAGCATGAGCGGGACCTCGTAGATGCAGTCGGCGTCGGGTGCGGAGACGACGCCTTCGACGGGAACGTCGCAGAACAGCGAGATTTTTTCCCGGGTTTTTTCCTCCAGGGGTTCCTCCGACCGGCCGATGATGATGTCGGGGTCGATGCCGATGGCTTTGAGCTCTTTGACGGAATGCTGCGTCGGCTTGGTTTTTTGCTCGCCGACCACGTTGAGCACGGGCACCAGCGTGGTGTGCAGGAAAACGACGTCGTCGGGGCGCTCCTGGTGCAGCTGCCGGACGGCTTCAAGAAAGGGCATGGACTCGATGTCGCCGACCGTACCCCCGATTTCGACGAGGCAGAGGTCGGCGGTGCTCTCCCGCGCCACGTCTTTTATCCATTCCCTGATTTCGTCGGTGATATGGGGGACGATCTGCACCGTCTTGCCCAGGTAGTCGCCCCGCCGTTCTTTTTCGATGACGCGCTTGTAAACGCGGCCGGTGGTGATGTTGTTTTTGCTTGACAGGTTGACGTCCAGGAACCGCTCGTAGTTACCCAGGTCGAGGTCCACCTCGCTGCCGTCGTCGAGCACGAACACCTCGCCGTGCTGGAACGGGTTCATGGTGCCGGCGTCGCAGTTCAGATATGGGTCGATCTTTATCGCCGTGACATCGTATCCCTGCATCTTGAACAACAGGCCTATCGACGAGGTGGTGATGCCTTTGCCGAGACCGGACAAAACGCCGCCGGTCGTGATAACGAATTTCCCGCTGGGCATATCTACAAATGTGTTTTCCGTTAATATCCTTATCGGTAGCACCGCGGGTCGGATACCAGAAACAATGACGCCAGCAACGCCAGGCCAAGGCCGAACAAAAACCCGGTTGCCGTCCGGAGCACGTTGACGCTCTCGTAGCCGGTCAGCAGCTGCAAAAATCCGTCCACCGGCAGCGGCGCAAGCAGCCCGGTCAGCAGGGTAAACACGGCGGCTCTGCTCCGCGCGAAGGGCAGCATGGAGCGAAACGTATCCCGGAACGTCGCCGCCGGGGTCGCAGCCACCGCCAGCGCGAAGCCCCCGGCCAGGCCGAGCAGGATGCCGACATCCCGGGCGCACACGGGCATCTGGTTGCCGTGCAAAATGTAGGAGCGCTCCTGTTTCTGATGGCAGACCACGTCCCCGGCTGTATAGGCCAGGCGGGGCAGCACCGGCATCTCCTGCCATCTCCCCCCGTGGTCGACGTGCCAGGCCCGGCCGTCGATATCTCCAATCGTGCCGGGCTGCAGCGCGTAGGGTGCCGTGAACACAGCCAGGGTGAAGAGCAGGACGGCGAGCAGAAACGCCAGCGGGGCCCAGCGGAGCCGCCGGAGCAAGGCCCAGCCGACGACGATCAGCAACGCCCCGACGACCAGCTGGGTCGCTCCGATCGCGAGGCCGTGCCAGGCGCGGATGGAGTCGAAGAACGGCAGCGGTGGCACCTGCGCCTGTATCGCGGGCACGAACCGGATCAGCAGCCAGGAGACCGCCGCGATCACCCCCGCGAGGCACGACGCGCCGCCGACCAGCTTGCCGACGAGCAGCCGGGGCGGCGCCTGCGGCGTGATCCCGAGCGGAGCCTCTGGGTGGTCGCTCATGGGCGTCAGATCGTCTCGGACCAGACGCGGTCCTCGAGGCGCTGGACCACCTCGTCGGCGAGCTCGCCCGCGTCACGGGAGAAGGTCTCGACGACGATGTCGGCCTCGAGATAATCGTCGCGACGGCTCTCGTACTGCTGCGTGAACCGCTCGTTGGCCTCCTCGGTCGGCCGGTGCAGGCCCTTCTCGATCGCCCCCTCCAGGCATTCCTCCAGGGAAGCGTCCACGAACACCGAGACACCGGCCTTCTGCACCGTCCTGCGGTTGCCCCGGTCCGCGTAGGCGGTCGGGCCGAGCAGGACCACCGCCGGCGGCCCGGTCGACGTGGAGACCACCGCCCGGCGTTCGCGCTGCCGGAATCCGCTCTCCCCTTCCTGGCGCAGCACCTCCGGGCGGCTCATCCGGGCGCTGGACTCGATCATCCTGTCGGTCGAGAACATCGGTCGTCCGAGCCGCTGGGCGAGTTCGGCGGCCACCTGATCGGCATCCGATCCCAGATAGCCGAAAAC
>Ga0207797_1002739_pt1 | contig 12103 bp, 15 predicted proteins | sample PRCRCaboRojoPR_6_FD_187275 | JGI IMG/M metagenome (GOLD analysis project Ga0207797, IMG submission 187275) | Marine sediment microbial community from Cabo Rojo, Puerto Rico - PR CR 10% Liquid 1 (SPAdes) | ecosystem: Environmental > Aquatic > Marine > Coastal > Sediment | place: Cabo Rojo, Puerto... | reverse complement strand
CGATAAGCCGAGAGCTTGCCCGTGAAGCAGACGGTGGTCTTCGACGGTCCCGGCGTGAATCCAGAGAATCCGGAGGCCTCGGGACGCATCGAATACGTGCTCGAATACTACGAATTCAACGCGGAGGACGTCACCATCGAAGCACCGGAGGCGATCGACGTAGGAGGCGGGTAGATCCGAGGCGCGCCCCTGCTGTCGTAGGGGAGTTTATTGAGGGGATCGACCCCGGCGCAAAGGACGGAGAGCCAGGGTCGATCCCCTTGTATGCGTCGCTCGCGCATAATAGGCGTTCAGACGTGAGCTGCGGGGTTGTTTGACAGGAGGGAATCGAAGAGTACACTACGGGCGTCAGGCTACGCACCGCCAAGATGCGTTGAAGGCGTCGCCTTCTCCAGGAGGTCAACCAGGGTCGAAACCAGCCCGCAAGCCATACGTGCAGACGTTCGAAGCGACGCTCGCCAGCGGCAACGCGCCCGAGCACACGCACCGCTCCACCCTGATAGCCCTGGTCGAGTCCCTGGGCGGCGACGTGAAGGCAGTCGACAGACAGGACTGACCGACTTCTGCCAATTGTGGTGTCATAACTCCCTCCATCACGATTGGTTCCTTGCGGTCATCGTATGATCATAGACAACACAATCGAGGGAGACCAGCGGAGGTTTGATCCTATGCCCTTTTCGGAAGCGGAGTGCCGGCAGGCTCGCCACGATTTCCCCTCATTGAAGCGCACAGTCAACGACCAGCCCCTGGCCTATCTAGACGGGCCGGGGGGCACGCAGGTCCCCCAGCAGGTCATCGACGCGGTTAGCGATTATTACCAGCGTTACAATGCCAACGCCGGGGGCGCGTTCATCACCTCGCAGGAGACGGACGAGATGGTACGACAGGCGCGGGAGACGATGGCCGCATTCCTGGGCGCTCCGAGCTGGCGGGAGATTTCGTTTGGCGCCAATATGACAACGTTGAATTTCGCCTTGAGCCACGCTCTAGGCCGGGCTCTGACGCCCGGCGACGAAGTTGTCATCACCCAGCTCGACCACGAGGCGAATCGGGGCCCGTGGCTCAAGCTGCGCGAACGGGGTGTCCTGGTCAAAGAGGTCGCCGTGCAGCCCGACGCCACGTTAGACCCGGAGAGCCTGGCGCGACAAATCGGCGCGTCGACACGGTTGGTGGCCATCGGCTATTCCTCCAATGCGTTTGGTAGCGTGAACGACGTGAAGCTGGCCCGCAGGCTGGCGCACGAGGTCGGCGCCCACTTAGTCGTGGACGCCGTGCACTACGCCCCCCACTTCCCCCTCGACGTGGCGGCCCTGGACCCCGATTTCCTGCTGTGCTCGGCCTACAAATTCTATGGGCCTCACGTGGGCGTCCTATACGCGCGGCCGGGGCTGCTGGAGCAATTGGAGACGGACCGGCTGCGCTGTCAGCACGGCGAGGCTCCCTACCGCATCGAGACCGGCACTCTGAACTTTGCGTCCATCGCCGGGGCAATGGCCGCGGTCGAGTATCTGGCATCCTGGGGGAACGGAGCGGACCTTCGCACCCGCCTGGTGCGGGCGATGGAGGACATCGGCGCCCACGAGCACGAACTGGCGCGCGCCTATTATGAAGGCGTCACGGCCATGCCGGGCGTGACCGTCTGGGGGCCGGGGTTCGATTCCCAACGCCGGGCGCCGACGGTGTCGATCACGATCGACGGCGTTCATCCCCGGGACGCGGCGCGGCAGCTCGCCGAGCAGGGCCTCGCCGTGTGGGATGGGCACTTCTACGCGGTGCGACCCATCGAGGTCCTCGGCCTGGCAGAACGGGGGGGCGTGATCCGGGTCGGCATCTCGATGTACAACACGCGCTCCGAGATCGAGCGGTTGCTGGAAGCCGTTGAGGCGCTGGCTGCCTGATCTGTGCCCGGCGCCCCGTCGGGCCAGACGATTCTATGTGATCAGGCATCGATTGCCGAGACTATCCGGGGGTGCGAGCTCGATCGCCCGTTCGAGGTGATGCGTGGGGCTGATGGAGGACCGCGGTCGACGGCGGGTTTCTTCCCGGGATGGCAAGGAGGGTAAGACGTCTGAAGCCGGTCCGGGAGGACGGAAAAGGCGACGTCTTTGGAGATTGGAGGTTGGCAGCGGGCGTCAAGCGCCGGGGCTATGCAACCATGGGAACCGCTTCCTCCTCATCCGCGTCGACATAATAGCCGACCAGCACGCGATGACCCGTAAGGCCAGTATGCCTCTTACCAACTTCTTCTACCATGGAGCCATTTGTCCCTGCTTCGAGTTCCTTATCGCAGTCCGTGCAATATGCGACCCACACGATTGTCGTCTCGTCCATTGTCAGCCTTTCACCAGGTAACCCCAACCCAGACGAGATGATACTTGATGGAGTGTCTGTGACAAGAACGGCGAGCCGGGTCCGGGGGTAGCACGCGAACAAAGGCGAAAGGAGATGGGAGCGGGATGGAGTAGCCGAAGCTTTGGGCATAGGCAGGAGGCGGTAGCAACTCGGCAAGATCTGTGATAGTAAGAGAACACAGATACTACGCTCGTAGCCCCCTCCCGACGGCGTTTTGCAGAGTTACTCGATCGGCGTAAGACGCCCTCGACACGAGGGCTTGGAGCCAGTGGGGACGAGGCGGCTCTCGTGACCACGAGGGATCGGAGCAGGTCGGGACCAGGCGGCTCGCATGAGCAACGGGAGATCGCAGCATCTCTCGAAGGAATAGGGTAAACTAGATCGCTGCTGGCGTCCCTTTTTCCGGACGAACTTGACGTTTCGGGCAGAAGTGGTATCCTATATCGCAGTCAATTGCGGGGCGTAGCGCAGCCAGGCCAGCGCGCAGCAATCGGGATGCTGAGGTCCCGGGTTCAAATCCCGGCGCCCCGACAGCGGAAGGACACTTCCCAATGGAAGTGTCCTTTTTTGTTGCGCCTATTGCGGCCGTTGAAGAGCCGTCTGATACCCGTCTCGCCTCCCAGTCGGCCGCGTACGAACCGCCCGGCCAACCCACGAGGGCCGTCAACGACTCGACGATGGCCCCGCGGTGCTGGGAGGCGTCCCCGGCCTGCCTACCCTGCTGGTACTGCTGCGGTCCAGCCTGCGTAGATGGTACTATAGAGATTGCCCACGGCGGGGCCCAGTGCGTACAGGACGACGATGACGATCAGCGCTATGAAACCAAGGAGAAGCGCGTACTCGCTCAGGCCCTGTCCTTCCTCGCGGGGGAGGTAAAGCATAATGATTATTCCCTCCTTACTAGTTGGTTGACTCGATAATGTTTGTCCAGCTATCAACAATAGTATACCATGAGGACGTGACAAGTGACTTAGAACTTTCTTAGAGTTGCTTTGGATTCGGCCCGACTTCTTTCTACAAGATCGTACTGCCATCACCGCCGGAATGCCGGCCCATCGCTGGAGGAGACCGGGGGCTTCCTACGAGCGTTCCTCGCTCTCCTTCGCCTGTTCCCAGAAGGCGTCGAGCTCGGCGATGGTGAGGTCGGCGACGTCGACGCCCTGCTCCTCGGCCGTCCGCTCCAGGTGGGCGAAGCGGCGGGCGAAGCGGGCGTTCGCCTTCCGGAGGGCGGTCTCGGGGTCGACGCCGAGCCAGCGGGCCCAGTTGGCCACGGCGAAGAGGAGGTCGCCCAGCTCCGCCTCCTGGCGCTCGGTGGTGGCGGCACGCTTCAGCTCGGCGATCTCCTCGTGGACCTTGGCGACGACGCCGTCGACGTCGGGCCAGTCGAAGCCGACGCGGGCGACGCGCTGGCCGTAGGTGTGGGCCTGCTGGAGGGCGGGCAGGGCCCGGGGGACGCCCTCGAGGATCGACTCCCGCTCCCCCTTCTCCTCGCGCTTGAGCGCCTCCCAGTTGTGGAGCACTTCGCCGGTGTCCTCGACGGCGAGCTCCCCCCAGACGTGGGGATGGCGGTACTTGAGCTTGGCGTCGATGGCGGCGATGACCTCGGGCATCTTGAAGGTGCCCCCCTCGGTGGCGATCTGGGTATGGAGGACGATCTGGAGTAGGAGGTCGCCGAGCTCCTCGCGGAGCCCGTCGAGGTCGCCGCGGTCGATGGCGGCCACCGATTCATAGGCCTCCTCGAGGAGGCCGGCGCGGAGGCTCTCGTGGGTCTGCTCCCGGTCCCAGGGGCAGCCCTCGGGGGCGCGGAGGTAGGCCACCGTCTCCTGGAACCCCTCGAAGCTGGTCACGTCCAGGAGGGGCGGGACGTAGAGGCTGGTCAGGTGGGTCGGCAACGGGTCGGCCACCCGGCGGCGGTCGAGCTGGTAGAGGAGGAGGCGGACGACGCGCTGCTCGTGGGTCCCGGCAGCGTGGACGAGGGCGACCTCGTGTTCGTCCGGATACTGGTTCATCAGGGTGAGCTTGACCGCGGCGGCCAGGGGGCGGTTGTAGAGCTGCCCGATCAAGGCCGGGACGTCGGGGTTGAGGGGCGGATGGTGGTGGCGGGACAGGTCGATGGCGTCGAGGACCTGGAGGCCGTCGAGGGCATCGATCCCCAAGGCGGTGAGGGTCGATTCGACGAAGCTGAGGCCCTCGACGACGCGGGTCTCCACGCCGGCGCGTTCGGCCTCCTCCAGGACCCGTTCGACGGTCGCCTCGCCCACGCGGGGGTGGCCCGGCACGGCGTAGACGACGCCCTCGGGCCGCTGCCCCAGCTCGAGGAGCCGTTCTACGATCGCCCCGTAGACCCGGGAGAAGTCCTCCGCCTCCTCGTAGAGATCGTCGAAGGCGTGGCGCGGGGTCTCCGGCGGCAGCCCCTCGACGGTGGGATGGCGTGCGGTACGGAGCCAGATCTCGGGGGCCGTCCGGAGGACCTCCCAGGCCTCGAGGGTCAGGTGGCGCGGATCCCCGGGGCCGAGGCCGACAATGGTGATGGTTCCCATTTGAGTCTCCCGTGGTTAGGCAGCGAAAAAGGGCAAGGCAACGGGGCCCTGCCCTTTCGGTTGCTGATCTCGGAGTGGGCTGGACTTGACGATCCAGCCCGAGCAACGCTCCAGCCGCAGTCAGGCTGGATCTGACGATCCAGTCTGAGCGAAGATAGGGTTAGCGCTTGGTGTACTGAGGCGCCTTGCGTGCTTTCTTGAGTCCGGGCTTCTTCCGCTCTTTGACGCGCGCGTCCCGGGTCAGATAGCCGCCGTGGCGGAGCGGCGGCCGGAGGTCCGGGTCCGCCTCGAGGAGGGCCCGGGCGATCCCCAGCTGCACAGCGCCGGCCTGTCCCTTGATGCCGCCCCCGTTGACGAGAACGCTGATGTCGTAGCTGCCCTCGGTCTCCGTCACCTCGAGGGGTTTCTTGAGATGGATGATGTCCATAGGGCGGGAGAAATAGTCGTCGAGCGGGCGATCGTTGACCACGATGTTCCCTTCGCCACCGGGGTAGAGCCGCACGCGCGCGGTTGCTGCCTTCCGTCGTCCAACGCCTTCATAATATTGCGTCGCCATAATCTTTCCTCCTGACTACAGTTCTAACGCCTCGGGCTGCTGCGCCTGATGCGGGTGCTCGGAGCCGGCGTAGACCTTGAGCTTCTTGATCATCTTCCGGCCCAGCTTGTTCTTGGGCAGCATCCCCTTCACCGCGAGGTGGATCACCTGCGCGGGATGCTCCTCGAGCATGCGGCCCAACGTGAACTCCTTCAAGCCGCCGGGATAGCCCGAATGGCGGTAATACATCTTCTGATCCAGCTTTCGACCGGTCACGTGGACCTTCTCGGCGTTGACGACGATGACGTAGTCCCCCACGTCGACCGCCGGTGAGAAGGTCGGCTTGTGCTTGCCGCGGATGATCTGGGCCACCTCGCTGGCGAGACGGCCAAGGGTCTGCCCGCTGGCATCGACCACGTACCAATCCCGTTCGATATCCTCTGGTTTCGTCACGTAGGTTCTCTTCACAGTCTCAAAACTCCCACTAAATCGATGATTCCGATATCAATAGTGCACCTGAATGAGACACAGCCCATGCGGTGCGGCCGTCTTTCCAGCCCGGCCGCGCTCGCAGGATGCAAGTGCCTCCTCGAACGCCTCGACGGTCATGCGGCCCTGCCCGACGTCGAGCAGCGTACCGACCACGCTGCGCACCATACGGTACAGGAAGGCGTTCGCCTCGATGTCAAAGACCAAAAAACTTCCCCCGTCCGGGCCCAACGATTCACAGGGCTCCCGGCTCCACACGGCCCGGAAGACGCGGCGCACTGTGACCTTACCCTGAGGCGGCTGCCCAAAGGTGGCGAAATCGTGCTCCCCCACCAGGGACCGGGCCGCCTCCCCCATCACGCGCTCGTCGAGCGCGTAGGGGACGTGGAGGCTGTACCGGCGCCCGATGGGCGAACGAACCGGCGCGTCGTGGATCCGGTACCGATAATGCCGACTCCGCGCGTCGTAGCGCGGATGGAAATCCGCCTCCGCCTCCGTCAGCTCACGAACCGCGACGTCCGCGGGTAGGACAGCGTTCATCGCCCGCTGCAAATCGGCCACGCCGTGCTGCCACGCCGTGTCGAAGGCGATCACCTGCCCGACGGCGTGGACGCCGGCGTCGGTCCGGCCTGCCGCCAGGACGGTAACCGACTCCTGCGCCACCTGTGCCAGGGCGGCCTCGAGCGTCTCCTGAACGGTGGGGACGTCCAGCTGAGTCTGGAAGCCGCTGTAACTCGTCCCATCGTAGGAGACGACCGCCCGCACCCGCATGGACGCAGCTAGACGAGCTCCAGGAGGGCCATGGGCGCCGCATCCCCCTTGCGGGGTCCGAGCTTATAGATGCGCGTGTACCCGCCGGGGCGGTCCATATAGCGCGGCGCGATCTCCTCGAAGAGGATGGCCAGAACGTCGACCCAGTATCCCTCTTCGTCCTTTACCCAGCGGTACATCCGGCCTTCGGCGAGACGACGCGCGTGGACGCCTTTGCTGGGGTCCTCTTCGGCCCCGGCGACCCCGCGCTTGGCCAGCGTAATCAGTTTCTCCGCGTATCCCTGGACGGCCTTCGCCTTCGCCTGCGTTGTCTCGACGTATCCGTTGTAGAACAAAGACGTCACCAAATTGCGACGCAAGGACTTGCGATGCGCGGTGGAACGACCCAGTTTCTTGCCTGCGACGCGATGCCGCATTACGATCCTCCAATTTCCTCTAACAAACCGACCTCGTCGAGGGATTCCTTGATCTCGTCCAGCGACTTCGATCCCACGTTACGCACGGCGAGCAATGCGTCCTCGCCTCCCTCGTCGAGCATCTCCATGACCTCGCCGACGTTCTTCACGCCAGCGCGGCGGAGCGCGTTGAACACGCGCGTGCTGAGCTCGAGCTGATCGAGGGGCATATCGTAGACCTCGCTGGGGAATCCTTCCTCAGCCTGTTCCTCTTCGGTCGGCTCAATTTCCTCTTCCAACGTCAGGCCGGCGATCAAACGGAGGTGGCGCAGCAGAATGCGCGACGCCTCCTTAAGGGCGTCGAAGGGCGCGACGCGGCCGTCGCTCCAGATCTCCAGCGTCAGACGGTCGTAGTCGGTGATCTGCCCAACCCGGGCGCGATCGATGTCGTAGGCGACGCGGCGAACGGGGCTGAAAACGGCGTCGACCGGCATCTCGCCGATCACGCCCATCTCGCCCTCTTCGGCCGGCCTGTACCCGCGACCCTGTTCGACGGTAAAATCAATATCGACAGAAGAGTCCTCATCGTCGACTGTCAAGAGATAAAGGTCCGGGTTCAGTATCTCGACCTCCGGCGGGGCGACGATGTCGCCGGCCGTAATCGTCCCCTCTCCTTCGGTGTGAAGGGACATATGCGCGGGTTCTTCCCCATCCATCTTCAAGCGCAACTGCTTGACGTGGAGAATGAAGCGCATCACGTCCTCTCGGACGCCGGGAATGACCGTGAACTCGTGCGGGACGTCGGAGATACGCACTTTGGTGACCGCCGCGCCCGGCAACGATGAAAGCAACACACGTCGGAGCGCGTTTCCCACGGTGATTCCAAAGCCTCTCTCCAACGGCCCGATGATGAATCGGCCGTATTCTTCCGAGATGACGTCTGTTTCAATTTTTGGCAACACTTGAACTGACAAGCGGCGCCTCCTCGCTATCTAGGTACCGGTTCGAAGACGGCTTCACGCAGCCTCGCACACCTTCGCAGTCGACGTGCCTATGCCTGTTACGTCTATGCCTGTTACGTCTATGCTTGTTACGCCTATGCCTGGCAAGTCTATGCCTGGTTATGCCTGGTTATGCCTGTCACGTCTATGCCTGTGACGTCTATGTGCTTCTGTCCACGGCTTCGGTTCAACGTCATGATCCGAAGCCGTCGACGAACCGATACTCAACCTCTGGCCGCTTCAATAAGTCCTTTTACGATTGGCGACCAGAGCGTTTCGTCAAATTGAAAGGATTCCAACCACAAGCGGTCGGATTTCCTACCGCGAATAGTACTCTACGATCAGCTGCTCGGTCAATAGCGAATCAAGCTCATCACGAGCGGGCTCTCTGAGCATGCGCCCGGACATCGCCCGAGAGTCGAGGCTGAGCCAATCTGGCACCGCCCCGTCGTCCAGGTCCTCGGCGAGATTCTTGAAGTAGGTCCGGCGGCGGCTCGCCTCGCGAACCGAGATTTCGTCCTCCGGCCTCACCAGGTAAGAAGGAACCTTTAAGCGCCTCCCATTCACCGAGAAGTGACCGTGGGTCACCAACTGTCGGGCCTGAGCCCGGGAATCGGCGAAGCCCAAACGGTAGACCACGTTATCGAGACGCCTCTCCAACAGGGTGAGCAAGTTGTCACCCGTAACGCCCGGAAGCTGCTCCGCCATCCCATAGAAGCGCCGCATCTGCCGCTCAAGCACACCATAGATCCGCTTCGCCTTCTGCTTCTCACGAAGCTGGCGGGCGTAATCGGACTGCCGACGGCGGCGGAAGCGGGCTACCCAGCCGTGTTCGCCGGGAGGATATCCACGCTTACGCTCGAACGGGCACTTGGGGGAGAAACAACGCGTCCCCTTGAGAAAAAGCTTCTCGCCTTCACGACGGCACAGCTTGCAAACCGGGCCGGTATATCTTGCCATACTTCTAGATCCTCCGTTACTCCACTAAATCGACACTACGTCCGACGTCGCTTGGGCGGGCGGCAACCGTTGTGCGGGATCGGCGTCACGTCGGTGATGGAAATTACTTCAATTCCCACCGACTGAATGGCCCGAATCGCCGCCTCGCGGCCGGGACCGGGGCCGTTGACGAAGATGTCGACGGCCGTCATCCCGTTGTCCGCCGCCTCTCCGGCCGCCGTTCTGGCTGCCTGACGAGCGGCGAAGGACGTGCTCCTGCGAGCCCCTCGAAAACCGACCGAGCCGCCACTGGCCCAGGTGAGGACATTCCCCTGCTGATCGGTCAACGTCACAATGGTATTGTTGAACGTCGAATGTATATGGGCCTGCCCCCGTGATACTTTTCTTCTGAATCGCTTCCTTGCCACAGACTCCCCCTTGGATTACTTCTTCTTCATACCGCGCCGGCGGCCCTGACCAGCCACCGTCTTCTTCGGCCCCTTGCGGGTCCGCGCGTTCGTGCGGGTTCGCTGACCACGAACCGGCAGGCCGCGGATGTGTCGAATCCCGCGGTAGCATCGGATGTCCTTCAGACGTCGGATGTCCTGCTGGATCTTTCGCCGCAGGTCACCCTCGACGCGATACTCGCGATCGATGGTCTGACGGAGCGCGCTGATCTCCGATTCTGTCAGGTCATAGACGCGCTTGTCCGGGCTGATGCCCGCGCTCTCCAAGATTTCGTTGCTTCGGCTGCGGCCGATGCCATAAATGTAAGTCAAGCCGATCTCAACGCGCTTATCCCTGGGCAAGTCTACGCCTGCAATACGTGCCATTTTCCATCCACCTCCATCCACATACTCCGATAAGCAGCCGCAAAGCCCTGAGGTTCGCGGCTAAGATAATGTCCAAGCCTGAGGGCTCGGATAGTGTCCGAGCCTAAGGGCTCAAATAGTGTCTAGCCCTGACGCTGCTTGTGCTTCGGATTTTCACAAATCACGTACACGGTGCCCCGTCTGCGTACGACTTTGCACTTCGGGCACATCTTCTTCACAGAAGCTCTAACTTTCATCGTCCTGCCTCCTACCACCTGCTCACACGCCTACCAGCGTGTCAGAATGTCTGCTTCGTCCTCGGTGACGGCAATCGTGCGCTCAAAGTGCGCCGTGCGCTTCCCGTTCCGAGAGATAACCGTCCAATGATCATCCCGAACGCGGACACGGGGGCTCGATATGAGCACCATCGGCTCCAGCGCGATGGTCATCCCCGCGCGGAGGAGCACGCCCTGCCCCGGCTCGCCGTGGTTCGGCACCTGCGGGCTCTCGTGCATCTTTCGTCCGATGCCATGCCCCGTATACTCGCGTACAACCTCATATCCTCGCTCTTCGACGTACGACTGGATGGCCGCCGATATGTCACCGGTGCGATCGCCCCCTCGCGCAGCGGATATCCCTGCGTCGAGGGCTCCCTCGGTCACGGCCATCAGATCCTGCGCCTCCTGGTCGACCTCGCCGACGGGCACGGTGACCGCGCCGTCGCCGTGGTAGTCGTCGAGAATCGCGCCCACGTCAATGCTGATGATGTCTCCCTCTTTCAGAACCCGAGGGCCGGGGATCCCGTGAACCAACTCTTCATTGACCGAAGCACAGATGGTGGCCGGAAACGGGTGCGCGCTCCCCGGCGGATAGCCTTTGAAGGAGGGAATGGCGCTATGGTTCCGGATTACCGCCTCCGCCTTTTGATCCAGCTCCGCCGTCGTCACCCCCGGCACGACCCACTCTTCGCGCATCTTGGTGAGCACCTCGGCCACAATCGCGTTGGCCCGGCGCATCTTTTCGATCTCGACGCTCGATTTCAGTGCGATCAACTCTGCTCCTCGGCCGTCTCGATGGCCTCCCGGAGATCCTGCTGCACCTCCTCGACCGTCTGTTCCCCGTCGATTTCCGCCAGAAGATCTCTGGCAAAATAGTATCCGATGAGGGGAGACGTTTCCTTATAGTATGTGTACAGCCGATGGCGCACCGTCTCCGGGTTGTCGTCCTCCCGCTGGTAGAGATCTGCCCCACAGACGTCGCAGACGCCCTCTTCCTCCGGCGGGTTGAAGATCACATTGTAGACGGCCCCGCAATCCTCACACACGCGCCGAGCAGTGAGGCGTCGCATCACCTCCTCATCGCTCACTTGAATCAGCGGAGCGATGGTGATGCTCTGACCGCGCCGCTCCAACTCCTCGTCCAGCGCCTGGGCCTGGGTCAGCGTCCGGGGGAACCCGTCCAGGATCACACCCTCCTCGCAGTCGGGGCGGCTGATACGCTCGATCACCATGTCGACGGTGACGTCGTCCGGGACGAGCTCGCCCTTCTCCATGTATGACTGGGCGCGCTTCCCCAGCTCCGTGCCTTCGCTCAGGTGGTGGCGAAACAGGTCGCCGCTCGAGACGTGGGGCGTCCCCAACACCTCGACCAGCCGCTTGGCCTGCGTCCCCTTACCCGATCCGGGCGGTCCCAACAAGACGACGGTTCCCATAGTTTCTCTCACTCCCCTGCGAGCTACTTGATGAATCCTTCGTAGTGACGCATCAAGAGCTGGGCTTCCAGCTGGCGCATCGTGTCGAGAACGGTACCGACGACGATCAGCAATCCGGACGACGTGATAAGCAGCCTGGTCTGGAAGAACAGGTCGACAATGTACGGGAGCACAGCGACGCCGCCCAGGAAGAGCGCACCGACCAGCGTGATTCGCCGGTAGATAGAGTTGATGTACTCAGCCGTTCTACGCCCCGGTCGAATGCCGGGAATAAAGCCGCCCTGGCGCTTCAGGGTGCCCGGCAGGTCCTGCTGCTGCACCATCACGTCGGTGTAGAAATAGGTGAAGCCGACGACGGCCAGGAAGTAGAGCAGGCCGTACCACCCGCTCTGAGCACTGAAGAAATTCGTCACCGTGGTGGCGAAATTGGCCACGGCAGGACTCTCGGCCCCGGTAAAGAACTGGGCGATCACGGCCGGGAACGTCAGGATCGACTGGGCGAAAATCAGCGGGATCATACCGGCGGTGTTGATGCGCAGGGGGATGTGGGTGCTCTGC
>Ga0207797_1002738_pt1 | contig 12103 bp, 11 predicted proteins | sample PRCRCaboRojoPR_6_FD_187275 | JGI IMG/M metagenome (GOLD analysis project Ga0207797, IMG submission 187275) | Marine sediment microbial community from Cabo Rojo, Puerto Rico - PR CR 10% Liquid 1 (SPAdes) | ecosystem: Environmental > Aquatic > Marine > Coastal > Sediment | place: Cabo Rojo, Puerto... | reverse complement strand
TACGTCGCCCGCTACGTCGAGCGGGTGGCCGTCCCCGAGGAGCACGTCGGCTTCGTCTACCCGCGCTCCTCGCTGATGCGCAACGCCTGTATGCTTAATACCGCCGTCTGGGACGCCGGCTACGAGGGCCGCGGCGCGGGGCTGTTGCAGGTGCACACCCCCGTCGAACTGGAGGAAGGCGCCCGCATCGCGCAGTTCGTGCTCGCGGCGGCCGACCACGAGGGGCTGTACGACGGCAGCTACCAGCGCGAGAACCTCTGACACGTAGCGAGCGGGAGCTCACCCCTCCAGGGGTGGGAGGATGTCAAAACTATACCCCCCGGCCCCCGAGGCCGGCCCATGGACACCACACGTCAGCTGTACGAGGCCGAGGCGACCGGCTGGCGCGCCGGGCTGTACGACGACGTCCGCGCGACGTTCCGGGCACCGTTCGTCAACTGGATCCTCCGGACGCTGGTGGCCAACGAGCCGGAACTTGCCCGCCACATCTGGGGCCGGGTGAAGCCAGCCTTCGACACCCGCGCGTTCGCCGCGTTCGCCGTCGACTACCGCGACGCCGTGCTCGGGGCGCTGGAGGGCGACAGCCCGCTGCCCACCCGTCGGCGCGCGGAGCTGGGCGTGTCGCCCGCCGAGTTCGCGGAGCTGCGGGGCCAGCTCGCCGCCTTCGACGCCGTCGCCCCGCGGCTGTCCGTGCTGTTCGAGCTGTGTGACCGCGCGCTGTCGGGCGAGCCGGTCGCCGACCGCCCCGCGAGCGGCCGGGCCGCGACGGCGCCGTTCCCCGCCTCGATGGACGGTCAGCGCGGCCGCGAGCCGACGATGGCCGACGAGGTGCCCGACGGCGCCGAGGGGACCGCCGCCGCGGTCCGGTCGTTCCACGGCTTCGGGGAGGGACCGCTGCCCAGCATATACCGCTGTCTGCTCCAGTGGCCCGACGCCGCGGAGGGCCTGTGGGCGGCGCTGGGCGAGCGCTTCGAGAGCGACGGCTTCGAGGCCGGCTGCGACCGGGCCGGGGAGCTGACCGCCGGCTTCGTCCGGGAACTCCCCTACCAGCCGGGGCTGGCGCCGGCGGACCTCGAACGCGCCGGCTTCGAGGAGGAGGCGACCGAGGACGTCCGGGCGCTGTTCCGGGAGTTCAACACCGGCCCCGTGGAGACAGTGCTGCCGGCGCTGCCCGCCTACGCCGCGGCCGTCGGCGCCGCGGGGCCGCGGTCGCTGTGAGCGACCCGACGAGCGCGGCGACGGCCGGGCCCTACCGCTCGCCGAGGAACCGCTCGGCGGTGCGCCGGAAGATGTCCTCGTACACGGTCGCGGGGAGCTCCCGCTCCAGTAGGCCCGCCCGCTCGGCGTCGTAGGGGTAGGGCGTGTTCGGGTAGTCCGAGCCGTACATGATCCGGTCGGACAGCTCGGCGAACAGCTCGTCGGGCACGTCGGCGGGGTCGAACGGCATGAACTCACCGACGGCCGCCGACATCGCGAAGGAGGTGTCCAGGTAGGCGGTGTCGTGCTCGCGGACGAGGTCGGCGAACGCCTCCCACTCGTAGGTGCCCATGTGGGCACACGCCGCCCGCACCTCCGGGTAGGAGGCGAGGAACTGCTCGAACTGGTCAGCGCCGACGTGCGGGGAGTCCCGGAACATCGGCGCCGTGCCGGCGTGGAACAGTATCGGGCGGTCGTACTCGGCGGCGCACTCGAAGGCGGGGTCGAGCCGGGGGTCCGCGGGGCCACACCCCTGGACGGGACACTGGAACTTCAGCCCGCGGGCGCCCGCCTCGAACGCCCGCTCGACGACCCCCCGGACATCGTCCTCGCCGTGGACGGTGGCGAACGGGACGACCATCCCGCTGTCGGCGGCCCGGTCGAGCAGCCAGTCGTTGAGCTCGGCGGCGATGCCGGGCTTGTGGGCGTACGGCAGCGCGACGTACCGCTCGACACCGGCCGTACGGAGGCGCTCCTCTATGGCCGCCTGACCGGTCGGGTGGTCGAACGACCAGCCCGCCTCCGCGGACAGCGCCTCCCTGATGGCCGCCATCAGCCGGTCGGGCATCAGGTGGACGTGGACGTCCGTCGCCGGCGCGAACGGGGGCTCACCACCGCTGTCGTCGGCTCCGGTGGAGCCACCGCTGTCGTCGACCCCGTTGGCGTCACCGCTGTCGCCGCTGTCGTCCACGGCTCAGTCGCCGACGCTGGTGACCAGCACCGGCCGGTCGGTGGACAGTATCACCCCCTGGGCGACGCTGCCGAACAGCACCTTCCCCGTGGGGGTCCGCTTGCGGCCGGCCACGCAGATGCGGTTGGCGTCGATCTCCTCGGCGCGGTCAACGATCTCCGTCACGGGGTCGCCGCTGGACTCGTCGAGGGTCACCTCGTAGCCGGCCTCCTCGAAGCGGTTGCGCAGTATCCGCGCCGACTCCAGCTGCGTGATCGACGCCCCCTCCGGGTTGTCCGTGAACACGTGGAACACGGTGACGTGGACGTCCTCGGCCCCCTCCGGGAGATCCGCGACCGTCTCGGCCTGCCGGCGTGCCCGCTCCTCGTCGACGTCGGTCGCGACCAGTATCTCGTAGCTCATACCGGCCGTCCGCCCTCCTGGGTGTTAGTTCTACCTCCCACGGACGTTTATGTGACCGGCACCCACAGTTGCGGCCGATGTTCGACGACGACACCCTCACGGCCGTCCGCGAGCAGGTCCGGCGGGCTGCCGGCTACGACCTGTACGCCGACGTCGAGCCGCCGGACTCCTGGGCGGCGTTCCGCGAGCTCCCGTTCACGACGGGCGCGGACCTGGAGGCTGACTACGACGCCCACTCCCCCGAGGGGTCGCTCACCGGCGGGTCGGCGATGCTGTCGTTCACGCCGCTGGGCGACGGTCTCGCGCCGGTGTTCGACACCGAGAGTGACCTCTCGATCCAGGCGGCGGCCAACGCCCGCGCGCTCGGCGACGCCGGCATCGAGCCGGGCGACCGGGTGGTGAACACGTTCGGCTACCACACGTTCGGCACCGGTGTCGTCGTCCACCGCGGCCTAGAGGCGCTCGGCACGGAGGTGATCCCCGCCGGCCCCGGGGAGTCCGAGCAGACCGCCGCCACCATCGAGGAGTTCGGCGTCGACGCGCTGGTCGGCAACCCCAGTTTCGCGCTGAAGGTCGGCGACGCCGGCGCGAGCGTGGACACGTTCGTCGGCGCCGGCGAGCCGTTCACCTCCGTCCCGGGGCTGCGTAACCGCGTGAAGGCGGCGCTCGATGCGGAGACGGCGGCCGACTACTTCGGCACGCGACAGATCCTCCCGGTCGCCGTCGAGACCGCGGCCGAGGACGGGCTGGTCGTCCGCGACGACTACGCGGTCGTGGAGATCGTCGACCCGGACACCGGTGAGCTGCTGGAGTTCGGCGAGCGCGGGGAGCTGGTCGTCACCCACCTCGCGAAGGAGGCCAGCCCGCTGGTGCGCTACCGCACCGGCGACCTCGCGACCTGGGAGCGCCGTGGGGACGACATCGTCCTCCCGAAAGGCGTCATCGGCCGCACGGACGGCCGGCTGAAGGTGAAGGGGGTGAAACTGTACCCCGAGTCGCTGGGCACCGTGCTCGCCGGCTTCGAGGGGCTCACCGGGGAGTTCCGGGTGGAGGTGTCCCGCCCCGAGTCCACCGACCACCTCCGTGTCGTCGTTGAGGGGGAGGCCGACCCCGAGGCGCTCCGGTCGGCGGTCGCCAACCGGCTGGTGATCACCCCCGACGAGGTCGAGATCGTCGACGAACTGGCGGAGCCGGGCGTCGCCGACGAGCGCTACTAACCCGCCATCGTCAGCCCGCCCGACACCGACAGCACCTGGCCGGTGACGAACGCGGCGTCGTCGCTCGCGAGGAAGGCGACCGCGCCCGCCACGTCCTCGGGCTCGGTCATCCGCCCCAGCGGCGTCTGGTCGGCCATCGCCCCCAGTATCGACTCCGCGAGGTCGGACTCCTCGCGCATCTCGCGGGTCAGCGGCGTGTCCGCCGGCCCGGGACAGACGACGTTGCAGGTCACCCCGTCGCGGGCGAGCTCCCGCGCGAGGGTCTTCGTGAACGCCACGACCGCGCCCTTCGTGCCGGCGTACACCGCCTCGCCGGAGGAGCCGACCCGGGCGGCGTCGGAGGCGACGGCGACGACGGTCCCCCCGCCCTGCTCGCGGAAGATCTCGCCCGCGGCCCGGGCGCAGTTCACCTGGCCCCGGTAGTTCACGTCGACGATGCGGTCCCACACGTCCGGGTCCTGGTCGAGAAACCACTCCATGCGGTCCCAGCCGGCGTTGTTCACCAGCACGTCCAGCCCCGCCCGCTCGTGGACGTCCGCGACCGTCTCCTCCACCGCCGCCAGGTCGGTGACGTCCGCGACTGCGGTGAACGCGTCGCCGCCCGACTCCTCTATCGCGGTGACCGTCGCCTCGGCGCGCTCGGCGTCGAGGTCGTTCACCGCGACCGTTGCGCCCTCCTCGGCGAGCCGCCCGGCGATCGCGCTCCCGATGCCGCCGCCCGCGCCCGTGACCAGCGCCGTCTTCCCATCGAGTCCGCGCATGGCTGACAGGGTCGGGCGCCCGCGTGATAACGGTTCGCTACCGGTCGAGCTTGTAGACCCCGCGGGCGCGGGCGACGGTGCGGCCGTCGGACTCGACGACGACGTCGGCGGCGCCGACCGTCTCGCCGCGCCGGTCGACCGTCGCCGTCCCGTACAGGTCCGCCCGACCGGCGTGGCTCAGGTAGTCCACCCGGACGTCGATGGTCGGGGTGTACCGGCCCAGCGAGCCGACGAACGGCGTCGCGCCGGTGAGATCCGCCAGCGCCGAGATGACGCCGCCGTGGACCGCGCCCACCTCGGGGTTGCCGACCAGCGACTCCTCGAACGGCCAGTGGGTGCGGGCCCCCTCGTCGGTCGCCTCCAGTATCTCGATGCCGTTCGCGCGGTGGAACGGGATGTCGAGCAGGTCCCGCGCGGTGGCGGTGTGGTCGGCCATCAGTAGGCGTACGGCCAGTTGCGGAGGTACTCCTTCAATTGCCCGAGTGCCGCAAGCACCCCCTTGGGCTCGACCGCCAGCACGACGATGATGACGATGCCGAACAGCACCGGCGTGAGCGCCGTCGCCTGGAACGCCTGGAGCAGCCCCTGCAGGGAGTCCTGGAGGACCGTGACGATGCCGACGCCGAGTACCGCCCCCCACACCCGGCCGAGCCCGCCGAACAGCAGCATCACGTAGTGCTCGAGGGTGAGCTCCAGCCCGAAGAACTCGGGGTCGATGAACCCCAGCTGGTAGCCGTACAGCCCGCCGGAGAACCCGATCATGAACCCGCCGACGGCAAAGGCCAGCAACTTGTTCCGGTACACGTTCACCCCGAGCACCGCCGCCGCGAGGTCGTTCTCGTGGACCGCGCGGAAGGTCCGCCCGATGCCGGTCCGGGAGAGGTTCAGCGACAGCAGCGCGAACACCAGCAGCGACACCAGCGCCACGACGTAGATCGCGACCTCGCCCTCGACGGGGAGGAACCCGCCCACGAGGCCGGCGTCGAACGGGAACTGCTGCTGTGAGCCGCCGTGGAGCCACGCCAGCTGCGGGTTCGGGAAGAACCAGTCCTGGGCGATGAACTGCAGCGCCAGCGTCGTGATGGCGATGTAGAACCCCTTCACCCGGAACGACGGGAGCCCGAACCCCACCGCGACCGCCGCCGTGAGCAGGCCGCCGACGGTCACCGCCGGCAGCAGGCCGATACCGGTGCCCAGTAGCTGGGCGGTGGTGTAGGCGCCGATCGCCATGAACGCCCCCTGGGCGAGCACGATTTCCCCGGCGTAGCCGAGGATGACGTTCAGCCCGAGGACGGCGATGGCGAAGATGAACATCTGGGACAGCAGCGACACCGTCCCGCCGCCGACGAACAGCGGTACCAGGAACGGTATCGGCAGCCCCAGCACCAGCGCCACCCGCTGGATGCGCCAGCGGAACAGCCCCATCCGGGACTCGTAGCTGGTGAAGTACTCACCGCAGGGCATGCTCACCTCCCCGCTCGATCCGCCGTCCGCGACTGTGTGTTCCGGTCATGTCAGAGCCTCTCGATTCGCTCGGTGCCGAACAGGCCGTACGGTTTCACGACGATCACCACGAGCAGGAAGATCAGCGGCAGGATCTCCCCGAAGCCGGGGCCGAAGTTCGCCGGCACGCCGAGGCCCGGCACCACGACGGCGCTGCCGCCCTCGAAATAGAAGGTGCCGACCTCCTGGAGCACGCCGACCACGAGCGCCCCGAGGAACGCCCCCGGGATCGAGTCCAGCCCGCCGAACACCACCGCCGCGAAGATGATGATCCCGACGGTGCGGATGTTGAACGCCGCGCCGCCCCGGGACATCGCCAGCAACATCCCGCCGATGGCGGTGAGCGCGATCGACAGCGTCCACGCGATGACGATGGTGCGCTCGATGCTCACCCCGAGCACCATCGCCGCCTGCTGGTCCGAGGACGCCGCCCGGAGGATGCTCCCGACCACGGTGTACCGGAAGAAGGCCATCAGCGCCACCACCAGCAGCAGCGACAGCGCCACGCCGATGGCGAACGCCGCCGACAGGTCCACGCCCAGCGGCAGGGGGACGCTCCACTCCGGGCGGAGCGCGGCGGGGTACCCCCGGAAGTTCGGCCCGAGCGCAAACTGGACCAGCCCCCGGAAGATGCCCGCCAGCGCCAACGTGACGATGATCACCGACAGCACCGGCTCGCCGATGAACTGCCGGAACACGACCCGCTCGAGGACGACGCCCAGCACCACGCCGACGGCGACGGCGCCGGCGACGGCCACCGGCGCCGGCAGCCCGAGGAACGCGCCGCTGCCGATGATGACGACGGCGTAGGCCCCGACCAGGGCGAACTCCCCCTGGGCGAAATTGAGCACGCCGGTCACCTTGTAGATGAGCGAGAACCCCATCGCGACCAGGGCGTACAGCGCGCCGAGGCCGATGCCGCTGACGACGATGGCGAACAGCTGGGCGACGTCAACCATCGGTCTCCACCTCCTGGAGCCGCTCGCCGGGCGCCCGGACGGGCACCGTCCGCCCGCTCGCGACGGTCAGCTCCTCGTCGTCGGTGCTCGCGAGCTCGTGGGCGGCCGCCGCGAGCTCCTCGCCGTCCCCGAGGACGACGAACCGCTCGATGGGCGTGACCAGCCGGTCGTTCACCGCGGCGACCGCCGACCGGAGCTCGTCGGCCGTCGTGTCCCGGGCGGCCCGGAGCGCGACGACCGGGCGGCCGCTCCCTGTCTCGGTGGCGACGGCGTCCGCCACGGCGGGCTCGGCCCGCAGCAGCGTGCCCGCCGTCGGCTCGTCGGACCAGACGATGGTCATCTCGCCGCGCTCGACGGACTCGCGGCCGTTCTGGTAGGTGACCGTCACCTCCAGTTCGGCCTCGTCGCTGTCGTCGTACAGTGCGCCGACCAGCCGGTCGTAGCGGTCGACGACGACCTCGCGACGGATCTTCCCGGTGCGGGTGAGCTCCCCGTCGTCGGCGTCGAACTCCTTGAACAGCAGCACGAACCGCTCGATGGGGTGGTCGAGCTCCTCGTTCGTGTCGGCCACCACCCCGCGGATCAGCTCCAGCACCGGCGGCTTCTGGGTGAGGTCGCGGTAGCCGGTGTACTGGATGTCCCGCTGGTCGGCCCACTCCGCGACGTTGTCGTAGCGGATGTTGAGCACGGCCGCCAGCGAGTCCCGGCCGTCCCCGACCACCAGCGCCTGCTTTACGTACGGGTTGAACTTCAGTTTCGTCTCCACGCTGATCGGCGCGACCGCCGAGCCGTCGGTCAGCTCCAGCACGTCGTCCATCCGGTCGAACACCTTCACGTGGCCGTCCTCGGTGAGCGCGCCGAAGTCGTCGGTGTGCAGCCAGCCGTCCTCCAGTGCCTCCTCGGTCTTCTCAGGCATGTTGTAGTATCCCGACGTCACGACCGGGCCGCGGACGAGCAGCTCACCGCTGGGGGTGATGCCGACCTCCACGTTGGGGAACACCTCCCCGACGGTGTCGGACTGGATGTCCTCGTCCCGGTGCATCGTGACGAAACCGCACACCTCCGACTGGCCCCAGATCTGCTTCAGCGGCACGCCCAGCGCGTGGTAGTAGCTGAAGTGCTCCTCGCCCAGCGGGCCGCCGCCGGTGTACACGTTCTTCGCGCGCTTCAGGCCGATTTTGTCGAGGATCGGGCGGTAGGCGATCCAGTACAGCAGCCAGTGGGCCGCCCGCAGGGTCGCCGGCGGGTCGCCGTCCTCGCTGCCGCTGACGTAGGAGGCGTACCGCCGGCCGACGGACATCGCCCGCTCGTACACGTACCGCTTCAGCGGGGTGGTGTTCTCGATCTTCGCCTTGATGTCCGCTACCCACGTCTCGTAGGTGTTCGGCGAGGAGAAGATGATCTCCGGGCCGATCTCCCGGAGGTCCTCGCGCTCTGTCTCGGGCTGTTCCGGGAAGTTGGCGGTCCAGCCGCCGACGAACGCGGCGGCGATCAGTATCATCTGCTCGCCCACCCACGCCATCGGGAGGTACGAGAAGTAGTCCGACTCCGTCGGCAGCGGGTCGATCTCGATGGCGGCGTTGGCGAGGTTGAGGAAGTTGAAGTGGCTCAGCTGCACCCGTTTGGGCATCCCGGTCGTCCCGGAGGTGGGCGCCAGCATCGCCGGCGTGTCCGGGTCCACGGCGCGGATCCGCTCGGGCAGGTGGTCCTCGCCCAGCTCCGAGCGGCGCTCGCGGCCGCGCTCTTCGATGTCGTCGTAGGCGACGATGTCGAGGTCGATCTCCCCGACGCCGGCGTGGGGGGTCTCCCCCCGCTCGTAGCGGAACATCCCCTTCGGGTCGCGGTAGATGATCGTCTCCAGCGACGGGACGTCGTCGGCGACCAGCAGTATCTTGTCGACCATCTCCTGGTCCTCGGCGTACACCACCGACGGCTCCAGCAGCCGGAGCTGGTCGCCGATGTCCTCGGGCAGCATCTCCTCGTAGTTCGGCGCGGCCATCCCGCCGAGGCTCATCGCCGCGAGCCACGCCCATAGCTGGTGGGGCCGGTTGTAGCCGATGGTGAACAGGACGTCCGCCTCGCCGAACTCCAGGGTCTCCAGCCCGAGCGCGAACGCCTCGACGCGCTCGTAGTACTCCTCCCATGTGAACTGCTCCCAGACGCCGTAGCGCTTCCAGCGCAGCGCGGTGTCCTCGGCGTGCTCCTCAAGATGGTCGAGCAGCACCTCCGGCAGCGCCCGGTCGGAGACGATGGGGACGTCGTCGTCGGGGGCGCTGATGACCCGGTCGACGACGAGGGTCTCGGGGTCGTCGGTCGCCACGGCTACTCCACCCCCGTGTACACGCGGGCCACCTCCGGGTCGTCGGTGACCGCCCCGGGAGGACCGCGCGCGAGCACGCTCCCCTCTTGGAGCACGATCATCCGGTCGCTCACGTCGGTCACTACCTCCAAGTCGTGCTCGATCATCACCAGCGTCAGCTCCTCCTGCTCGCGCAGGTCCGTGAGGAAACGCACCATGTCGTACTTCTCGTCGAAGGTGAGCCCGGACATCGCCTCGTCGAGCAGGAGCACGTCCGGCTCCAGCGCCAGCGACCGCGCGAGGTCCACCCGCCGGCGCACCCCCAGCGGGAGGGCGTCGATGGTGGCGTGGCGGTACTCCCACAGCTCCAGGTAGTCGAGTATCTCCTCGACCCGGCGCATGTTGCGGGCCTCCGTCCGACGCCCGGGACCGAAGAACAGCAGCGCCTCCAGCAGGTTCGGCCGGTCGCGCACCGCCCGCACCGTCATCACGTTCTCGATGACGTCCTCGCTCTCGAACAGCTCCAGCCCCTGGAAGGTGCGCCCCAGCCCGCGCCGGGCGCGCTTGTGCTGGGCCAGGCCGGTGACGGTCTCGCCGTGGAGGAACACGTCGCCGCCGCTGTCCGGGTCGTAGAACCCGTTGAGCACGTTCAGCAGGGTGGTCTTGCCGGCGCCGTTCGGGCCGACGATCGACACCCACTCGCCGTGGTCGATGCCGATGGACACGTCCGCCACCGCCGTCACCGCGCCGAACGTCTTCCTGACGTCGCGACAGCCGATCACCGCCTCCTCCGGCGGGATGTGGGGGCCGGCGCGCAGGTCGCCCGCGGCTCTCATCAGGTCCACCTCCGGCGGATCTTGTAGTGTCGCACGTCTGTGTACCGGCCCTCCTCGCGGGAGGTGCCGAGGTAGAACTCCTTTATTTCCTCGCGGCTGGCCAGCTCGTCGGCCGGGTCCTGGAGCTCGATCTGGCCGTTCTCCATCACGTAGCCGTAGTCCGCGATGTCGAGGGTGCGCCGGGCGTTCTGGTCGGCGACCAGCATCGTGATCCCTTCCTGGTTGTTGATCTCGACCAGCGTGTCGAAGATGTCCCGCACGAGCTTCGGCGCCAGCCCCAGCGACGGCTCGTCCAGCAACAGCAGCCGCGGCCGGTGGATTAGCGCCCGCGCGATGACGAGCATCTGCTGTTCGCCGCCGCTGGTGTAGCCGGCCTTCGTGTCGAGGATCTCCTCCAGCCGCGGGAAGTACTCGAACGCCAGGTCGTAGTCCACCTCGTCGAAACTGAACCGCCGGCCCTCGCGGTAAAGCCCACAGCGGAGGTTCTCCTCGACGGTGAGGTCCTCGAAGGTGCGCCGCCCCTCAAGGATGTGGGTGATGCCCCGCCCGACCATCTCCGTTGCGCCGAAGTTGGTGACGTCCTCGCCGTCGTAGTACACCCGCCCGCGGGTCACCTCCCCGCGCTCCGTGCGGCCGATGCCGGAGATCATCTTCAGGATGGTGGACTTGCCGGCGCCGTTGGGGCCCAGCAGGGCGACGATGTCACCCTCCTCGGCGGCCATCGACACCCCCTGGACCGCCAGGAAGTGCCGGTCGTACACAATCTCGACGTTGTCCAGCTCCACCACCGGCGGCTGGTCGTCGTCGGTCGCGCTCTCCGTGGTCCCCGTCGTGCTGGCGGTCATCAGAGACCGATCCAGTCCTCGCGTCGGGGTAGCTCGACGGTGGTGTCGAACTCGAGGGCGCCGTCGGACACCTCGAACAGCCGGCCGGTCATCGTCGGCCGGCGGTCGCCCTCCATGTAGTTGAACGGCTCGGAGAGGTCCCACATGTTGTCGTCCTCGATGGCGAACATCCCCTCGCGGAGGTCCGACCCGACAGTCGGGTCGAGGTCCATCTCGTCGGCGTTCTGGATCGCCTTCACCACCAGCAGGGTGTGGATGCAGCCCCGGACGTAGTTGAGGTTGGCCACCTCCGGGTCGTCCATCGAGCGGTCCTCGCGCTCGAAGTTGGCCTCGATCATCTCCGAGCCGTCGCCGCCTGCGTCCAGCGCCCCCTGGAAGTTACGGAACGCGTTGACGTAGCGGGCCCCCTCGAACAGCTCCGGGGACTGGTCGGCCCGGAGCTCGTCGACGGTGTAGGTGAGCCCGCACACCGTCACCTCTGGGTACACCTCCTGGCGGGCCGACAGCAGCACCTGCATCGGCGCCGCCGTGTTCTGGTGGATCAGGTAGTCGATGTTGTCGTCCTTGGCCTTCCGGAGCTGGCTGGTCGCGGAGTTGGCCGTCAGCGGGAGGTTGATGTCGCTGCCCACCTCCAGGCCCAGCTCCTCGGCGTACTGCTTGCCGCCCTCGACCGGCGCCTGCCCGAACGAGGTGTTCGAGAAAATGAACGCGATGCGGGCGCCGGCGTCGTTGTCGGCGATCCACTTCAGGTGCGCGCGGGCCTGGCTGGTGTAGTCCAGGTTGCCGAAGAAATTGTACGGCGCCTCCTCCTCCAGGAGGTTCGCCGAGTACGACGCCGACACGTACACCACCTCGTCGCGGGCGACCGTCGCCGACAGCGCCTCCGTGTCGGCGGTGCCCCAGCCGATGATCGCCGGCGGCACCGAGTCGGAGGTGTACTCGCTGTAGTACTGCTGGGCCTGGGACACCTCGTAGGCGTAGTCGTTGTTGGGGTGGTCGATCTCCTGGGGCAGGATGTCGTTCTCGTTGACGTACGTAATCGCGTCCCGGGAGCCGATGGCGGTCGGCCGCCCCACGTCGGAGGTAGCGCCGCTGATGTCGTAGATGCCCGGCA
>Ga0207797_1002737_pt1 | contig 12105 bp, 11 predicted proteins | sample PRCRCaboRojoPR_6_FD_187275 | JGI IMG/M metagenome (GOLD analysis project Ga0207797, IMG submission 187275) | Marine sediment microbial community from Cabo Rojo, Puerto Rico - PR CR 10% Liquid 1 (SPAdes) | ecosystem: Environmental > Aquatic > Marine > Coastal > Sediment | place: Cabo Rojo, Puerto... | reverse complement strand
TTTGCAAATACGTTTAGCAACGCCTCGCTCAGTTCAGCCGAATCGTGGCTCCGAACCTTCGCTGTCTGGTGGAATCGATGCCAAACTTAACACGACCGCGACACGGCCGAGCAAGCGTGTAGTGGCCGTCACGGTGCGTACGCGGTACGGTAGCCAGCAGTGTGTCTACTCGGCTCGAGCAGCGCGGGACCGGCGGTCCCGTATATCGTGCGAACGGGCGCTTCGCGCCCGTGAGCAGAGCGAGCGCACCCGAGAAAGAGAAGTGGCTGCTAGTAGGTGTCGATGTCCGTCCCCACGCTACACACGTACTCCCCGGTCGCCACCTGTGGTAGGCGGCGCGTGCGCCAGAAGATGCCCGGGGAGTCGGCCTTCACGGTCGACTCGACGTTGCCGAACGGGTCGGTCACGCGGAACAGGGTGTCGCCACGGGAGACCCGGTCACCGAGGTCGGCGGCGAACTCGACGAGGCCACCCGCTGGGGAGCCGTACTGGTCGAACCCGGTCGCGCGGGTCTGCTGTTCGGGCGAGACGGTCCCCTCGAGGAAGTCGTAGTAGGTGAGGACGTTCATCACGCCACGCACCCCGATGCGGATGGACTCCTCGTCCCAGCCCACCGCACCGCCGAGTTCGGGGTCGATGGTCGGGACGCCCTCGTCGGGCGCAGCGCGGGCGAGCTGGCCGTCTGGGCCCTTCTGGTCGAGGACGTGGCCACAGCCGAACACCTTGGCGAGTTCGAGACAGTCGCGGTGGAGACGGTGGCGCTTCCCACAACGGACCCGCGCCTCGTTTATCATCCGGGACGTGGAGCCCTGGTGGAGGTCGAGGACGAGGTCTGCCGACGAGGCGGCCTGGAACGTCGCGTGGGCGATGCGCTCGCTGGCGGTGCCGTTGGCGTCGCCGGGGTAGGTCCGGTTGAGCTTCGTGTCGTCGATGGGGTTCCGGTGTTCGGCCACCTGGAACCCGTAGTGGTTCACGATGCCGACGACGAGGATGGTCCCGGCGAGGTCGGCCGGGTCGATGCGGGGGACGAACCGCTGGATCACGCCCAGCCCGTTCAGCTCGTCGCCGTCGGAGACCGCCTGCACGTAGAGGGTCCGCCCGTCGCGGTCGCCGTTGATGACACAGACCGGTAGCGCGACCTCGGAGCCGTCGCGGGCCTGCCCGACCGGCAGCCGGCCCACCGACTTCTCGCCGGGGGCCGCGCTGGCGGTACCGAGGGTCGTCATTACACGAACTCGGACCGGGGACGCCTATAGACCGTTCGGTATCGGCACAGCAGTCGGGATTCCGGCAGGAGTCGCCGAGGGCAGACGGACAGCCCTAAGCCGCGCCCGCCCCTATCGGGAGGTGTGAGCGAGGACACGCAGACCCAGCGCGGCCCGGGCGAGGACGTCCCCGAGCGACCCGGCGGCACCGCGAACTTCTTCCGGGCCATCAACGTCGAGCGGAACGCCAAGGTCGGGTTCGGCATCGGCGTCCTGCTCGCGCTCGGTCTCCTGGCGCTCATCGTCGTGAACGCCGGCAGTTCCGACTACCCCGTGTTCCTCTACGCCGGCCTCGCCTTCGTCCTCGCTACCGGGGTGGGGCTGTTGCTGACGATGGTGTTCACCGTCGGCTCGCTGGTGCGGAAGGCCCGCGAGCTGGACTGACCCCGTCAGGTCTCCGCCGACTCCACGCCCGCCAGCCCCGCCAGTCGCTCGCTCCCCTCGCGGGTCCCCTTCGCCACCAGCACGTCGCCCGCGTGGAGCTCCGTCAGCGGCCCGGGTGAGACGACCCAGTCGCCGACGCGGGTCGTCCCCGGTTCTCGCGCCCGACGGACCGCGATGACGCGCATCCCCGTCTCGGTCTTGACCATCTCCTCGCCCAGCGTCGCCCCGTCGAGGCGCGACCCCCCGGCCACCTGCAGGCGGACGATTACCTCGTCGGACTCGCGGACGGCCTCCGCGATGACGGGGTGGGTGCCCAGTCCGCGCAGGACGCCCTCGCTTATCTCGAGGGCGGCGTCCGAGATGACCTCCGTCGCGTTCGCGAGGTGCATCAGCCCCCGGAGACGGACGGGGTCCTCCATGTCGGCGGCGGCCCGGAGGATCCACGCCTCGAAGCGGTCCTCGAGCGCGTCCACCTCGGCCTCCAGTTCGAGCACCTCCTCGGCGATGCCGTCCGAGTCGAACAGCACCGCTCCGTACGCGAGGTCCACCGCGAGTTCGGACATGTTCTTCATCAGGACGACGCTGTCGACGGCCCGTTCGAGGTCCTCGACGGTCGGGTCGGGCGCCTCGGGCGCCTCGTACTCCTCCCCGGAGAGGTCCTCGAACACCTCGGCGACGCCCGTCTCGGGACCGCGGAGCAACACCACGTCACCCACCTCGAGCGTCGTCGTGTCGTCGGGGTTGGTGAGCCAGTCCCCTGCGCGCCTGATGGCGATGACCCGGACCCCGGTCCTGGTCTCGAGGTTGGTCTCGCCCAGCGTCCGGCCGGCGAGTGCGGACTCGCTGTCGACGCCCGAGCGGACGATGGTCTCGACGGCCTCGGGGAGCGCGGCCCGCATCGCCTCGGGCAGGCCGATGTCCTCGAGGACGACCTTGGCGATGTCGCCCGCGGCGTCCGAAATCTTCTCCGCGGCACCCACCACGCCGAGGACGGGGGCGAGCGCCTCCGCGTCCTCGGGGTTGCGGGCGGCCATCAGGAGGCTCATCCGGGCCTGCATCTGGAGCAGGTCCATGCGCTCCTCCAGTTCGAGCACCTCCTCGGCCACCTGGTCCGAGCCGAGGAGGACCGCCGAGTACGACAGGTCGATGAGGAGTTCGGCGGTGTCCTTCATCTCCGCCAGCACCGCCTTCACCGAGACGGGTTCGTACTCGACGTCGTCGACGGCCATACTGGACCGGGGTTTCGCGGGACCGGACAAAAACGTTCCCCGACCAGGCGGACGGAGCCGCATCAGCGGTCGCACCCGTCGGTCATCCGCGCCGCTTGTGTCTCCATACCACCCCGGGGGTGAGCCGGGATCATAACCGGGGGCCTGCCGGTCGCCAATCGGGGCGGGCGCGGCCGTGAGATGCGCGAACGACAATCCTTTTCCCAACACCACGGAAAACCATGCGGTATGACTGAGGAACTGCAGAAGGGTCTCGAGGGTGTCCTCGTCGCCGAGTCCGCGCTGTCGTTCATCGACGGCGACGAGGGTGAACTGGTCTACCGCGGCTACTCCATCGACGACCTCGCCAGAGACGCCAGCTACGAGGAGACGCTCTACCTGCTCTGGCACGGCCACCTCCCGGACGAGGCGGAGCTGGCCGAGTACACCGGCGCGATGGTCGACGAGCGCGACCTCGCCGACGGCGTCCACGAGACCGTCGCCCGGCTCGCCGCGGCCGACGAGGAGCCGATGGCCGCGCTCCGGACCATCGTCTCCACCCTCTCTGCGTACGACCCGGACGCAGACGCCGAGCCGACGGACGAGGCCGCCAATCTGCGGAAGGCTCGCCGCCTGACGGCGAAGCTCCCGACGGCGCTCGCCGCGTTCGCTCGTCAGCGACAGGGTGACGACCCGGTCGCCCCCCGCGACGACCTCGGTCACGCCGCGAACTTCCTCTACATGCTCAACGCCGAGGAGCCGGACGACGTCCTCGCCGAGACGTTCGACATGGCACTGGTGCTCCACGCCGACCACGGCCTCAACGCCTCGACGTTCTCCGCGATGGTCACCTGCTCCACGCTCGCGGACCTCCACAGCGGCGTCACCTCGGCCGTCGGCACCCTCTCGGGGAGCCTCCACGGCGGCGCCAATCAGGACGTGATGGAGATGCTGAAGGAGGTCGACGAGTCCGGCAAGGACCCGCTGGACTGGGTCGTCGACGCCCTCGAGAACGGCCGGCGCGTCCCCGGCTTCGGCCACCGCGTCTACAACGTGAAGGACCCTCGCGCCCGCATCCTGAGCGAGAAGTCGAAGGCCCTCGGCGAGGCCGGCGAGATGAAGTGGTACGACATGAGCGTCACCATCGAGGAGTACCTCGGCGAGCAGAAGGGACTCGCGCCCAACGTGGACTTCTACTCCGCCTCCACCTACTACCAGATGGGCATCCCCATCGACATCTACACTCCCATCTTCGCCATGAGCCGTGTCGGCGGCTGGATCGCACACGTCCTCGAGCAGTTCGAGGACAACCGCCTCATCCGGCCACGGGCGCGCTACGTCGGCCCGAAGGGCCTCGAGTTCGTCCCGGTCGGCGAGCGGTAACGCCCGTCCTCGCTCGCGCTTGCTGCCTCACCTCGGGCGGCGGCTACGGCCCCGCCAGTTCGAACGCGGCACCGCCCGGGAGTGCCACGACGACGGACCCGGGGGCGCCCCCCTCGTACTCGAACACCGCGAGCGAGACGCCCACGGCCTCGTCGCTGTCGAGCGGGTCCCCCACGGTCTCGCGGTGGAGCGAGAGGGTGAGACGGTCGCCCTCGGGGTCCGGGGGGCCGCTCCGCTCGGGAAACAGATACGCCGGGGCCGCCCCGGCCACCCGGAGGGAGGTCAGGAGCGCGAACTGTTGGTCCGAGAGGTCGGCCACCGAGTCGGCCCACCCCTCCGCCGCCTCCGCGTCTGTGACCGCCAGCGTATCGCCGGGTGCGTAGGTTCGGGCGAACACGTACGGCGCGTCCATTGTGCTCGGTCCCCCACGGACCAGCGGGTCGGCCAGCGGCCTGACCGTACTCCGGCCCCGGGCGAACCGGACGTTCTCGGTCGGACCGGGGCCGACGAGCGATGCACAGCCGGCGAGCGCGGTCGTTCCGGCCGTTCCGGCCGCGAGCGACGCGAGGAGGGCACGTCGATCCATGGCCGACGTAGCGGGAGGCGACACCTAAGCGTTCGGCCCGTCGAGGAGGGGTGTGGACGTGTTCATCTACGGGACGCTCACCGACGCCGACGTGGCCACCCGCGTCCTCGGTGACGCCTTCGAGTACGGTCCCGACGCGCACCTCTCGGCCTGCACCGCGTCGACGGCCGCTACCCCACCCTCGTCCCCGGTGGGGGCGTCGAGGGACGACTCCTCCACACGACGCGTGTCGCCGACCGCGACGCCTACGAAGGGATCGGCTCGGGGCTCTACGTCCGGGTCGCCGTGCCACGCGAGACCGGGGGGACCGTCGAGACGTACGTCGGTGACGCCGGGCGTCTCGGCGCGGCCGCCGACTGGCCCGGTGAGGGGTCGTTCGTCGAGCGAGTGCGGGCGTACGTCGAGGCGGAGGGAGTCGTGGTGCGAGCGCTCGACCGACCAGCGGTCGGGGGCTTCCACACGGGCCCCCAGCGTGGGACGGTACGCGAGACGGGCGACGTGGGTCAGTCGGTCGTCGGCTTCGGGTCGTTCGGGCCCGTCTCACCGCCCTCACCGTCACCGTCGCGGTCACTGCTGCCGTCGCTGCCGCCGCCGATCTCCTCGACCACGTCGATGGCGATGCCGCGGTTCTCGCGTGACTCGCCGAACCCGGCCGAGAGCACGCGCGTCAGCGCGTCCTCGACGGTCTCGTCCGTCTCGTGGTAGTCACCGGGGTCCACCTCGACGACGAACCCGGTGGTGATGTTCGGGGCGGTCGGCAGGAAGAGGACGTCTCGCCCGTCGTCGGTCGTCTTGCCGGTCTTGAACGCGGTCATCCGCATCCCGTTCCACGTCTCGAGTTTCACGGGCTTCTGGAGGTCGTCGGTGCCCGAGAGGGCCGTCTCGACGGCCATCTTCGAGGCGTTGTAGACGATGCGGAGTCCGGGCAGGCGGTTCATCACGCCGTCCAGCGCGTTCTCGAAGACGTCGCCGAGCGTGGTCCGCATCAGGTAGCCCACCGAGAGCACGAGGAGCGCGAAGATGACGAGGATGATGAGGACGCGGGCGACGGCGACCTGGTAGGGCGCGAGGCCGGGGAAGGCGTCCTCGAGGAACGGTATCTGTGCGAGCGCCTGGAAGACGAAGGCGACGACGTAGGCGGTGAGGAGGATGGGCACCAGCACGACGAGACCGCTGGCGATGTCTCGTTTCCAGGAGTTCGGTAACATCGATTGTGGGGGCCGCGTGGCGGCTCTGTCTCGACCCAGCGGCCCGGCGAAGGTGAAACTTTCGTAGCCCGACGCTCAGGGCCACTCGGACTCCAGTAGCCCGTACTGGTGGACGTCGACGTGGTCGCCGTCGACGAACTTCTGGTCGCGGAGGACACCCTCCTCGCGCAGTCCGACCTTCTCCAGCACCCGCCGAGAGGCGGTGTTGTGCGCGTACGCCTGCCCGACCACCTTGTGCAGGCGGCGCTCCTCGAACGCGTGGGCCACCACCGCTTCGGTGGCGACGGTGGCGTACCCCTCGCCGTGCGCCGCGGGCGTGATCCAGCAGGCGAGCGTCCCGACGCCCGCCTGCTCGTCGATGCGGAACAGCGAGACCATCCCCACGGGGTCCGGTTCGTCGCCGGACTCGTCGCTGACCAGCAGGTTCACGCTGTCGTCGTCGCTGAGCCACTCCTCGAACGACTCCGCTGCCTGCTTGCCGTTGCGGGGCGTGGGCGAGCGGAGCAGTCGCCGCACGTCCGGGTCGTTCCAGTGTCGCTGGAGGAACGGCAGGTCCTCCTCCTCGACGGTGCGGAGGCCGACGTCCTCGTCGTCGGTGTGCAGGAAGACGGGACCGGGCATACCGGGAGGGCGACGGCCCGACCGAAAGCGTTTCTGGTGGTGTGCGACCGGGGTACGGTCCGCTCAGAGCCGGCCGAGTAGTCCCAGCGCCGCCAGCGCCAGCCACGTCTGGAAGACGAGCGACCCGAGCGCGGAGAGGGCGACGAACTGCCAGTCGCGCATCTCCGCGAACCCCGCCGGGACGGTGAGCATCCCGCGGGTGAACAGCAGCGCGTTCGAGACGGGCACCACGACTGGTCCCCAGCGGTCGAACCAGCCGTCGAACCGCTCGAGTCGGGACTCGTCGACCCGGAACCACGGCCGGTCGAGCAGGTACTCCCGGCCCGCGCGTTTGGCGAACGTGAACAGGAGGAACTGTCCCACGGTCGCGCCCGCCACCGCGACGAGTATCACGGCGGCGACCTCGGCGGTGGTGTCGGCGACGAGGGCGATACCGGCGGGGACGAGCGCCTCGCTCGGGGCGAAGTAGAGCAGCATCGCGCCCTCGAGTATCAGGATGCAGAACAGCGCGTACAGGCCGTAGCGGTCGATGAGCGACCTGGCGAGTTCGGTGTCGCCGAAGACGAACAGGCCCACCGCGAGGAGGGCCGCAGCCATCGCCACCCCGACGACGAGGAGCACGCCGTAGTCGCGGAGGAACGCTCGCACGGGGGAGTCCTCGGGTGTGGCCGTGGCCTCTGCCATCGCCTGTCGGTCGGGCAGGCGCGAGCATAGGCGTTGTGGGACCGCGGCGATGGCTGTGGGTAGGGTCTGACGGGACGGCGCGGGTGGAGTGGACCAGAGAGACGAGTGCGACGGCGAGCAGACCCACGAATCACGGTACATCATAAACCGCACGGCGACCGCCCAGCAGAGCGACCGGTCCGGCGGAAGGCCGGACACGCGTGCCCTGCCCGCCCCCGAAATCGGGCACGCCGACCACGGGCCGGCGACCCTCGCCGGCCGTGTGGTTGGCTCGGCCGTGCGAACCGAGTGGAAGCGACCACTCGTCGGCGCGCGCGACCGCGGACAGAGCGGGACCGAAAGGTCCCGCACGCACTGCTGTGCGGTCGCGATTCCAGATGGACCGCGTTAGCATCCTCGCTCACTTCCGCAGAACCACCCCATCGCTCACGTCCACGGAACTCACCCACCGCTCGCCCCCACCGAAATTCATCACGGTGAACAGACAGGTCCCCACGACACAGACGACGGACCTTTGCCCACCCCACCCGGACCTCCGGCCATGAGCGAGTACGACCTCACGGACCGTCCCCGACGCCTCCGCCGGGACGGCGTCCGGGACCTCGTCAGCGAGACGACGGTACGCGCGAGCGACCTCATCGCCCCGGTGTTCGTCGACGCCACGGCCGACGAGCGGGTGCCCATCGACTCGATGCCGGGTCACGAACGGGTCCCCGTCGAGGAGAGCGTCGCGCGGGTCGAGGAGGTACTGGAGACCGGTGTCGAGGCGGTGATGCTGTTCGGCATCCCCGAGTCGAAGGACGCCGTCGGCTCGGGCGCCTGGGACGAGGACGGGGTCGTCCAGCGCGCGACCCGGGCCGTGAGTGCGGAGACGGACGCGTACGTCCTCACGGACGTCTGTTTCTGCGAGTACACCGAGCACGGCCACTGCGGGGTACTCGAGAAGGGAGCCAGATCCGGCGGGGGACTCACCGTCGACAACGACGCCACGCTGGCGAACCTCACCCGGACGGCCGTCTCGCACGCCGCCGCGGGCGCGGACATGGTGGCCCCCTCCTCGATGACCGACGGGATGGTCGGCGCCATCCGGTCGGGACTCGACCGGTCGGGGTTCGAGGACGTACCGGTGATGAGCTACGCGGCGAAGTACCAGTCGGCGTTCTACGGCCCGTTCCGGGACGCCGCCGACGGCGCACCGGCGTTCGGGGACCGCCGGCACTACCAGATGAACCCGGCGAACGCCCGCGAGGCTATACGGGAGGTCCGACTGGACGTCGAACAGGGCGCGGACGTGCTGATGGTCAAACCCGCGCTCGCGTACCTCGATATCGTCCGGGCGGTGCGCGAGGAGTTCGACCACCCCGTCGCCGCGTACAACGTGAGCGGCGAGTACGCGATGCTCCACGCCGCGGCGGAGAAGGGGTGGCTCGACCTCGAGGCGACCGCCCACGAGTCGCTGCTGGCCATCAAACGGGCGGGTGCGAACCTGATACTGACCTACTGGGCGGAGACGGTGGCCGAGCGGCTCTGAGACGGCCCGGACTCACGCGGCGAACTCGACGCCGGTGAACTCGAAGCGGGCGCCGCCGGTCGCGGAATCGGTGAGTTCGACCCTCCAGTCGTGGGCCTCGGCGATGCTCTCGACGATGGCGAGGCCGAAACCGGTGCCGTCCTCGTGGGTGGTCTCGCCCGCGGTGAACACCCGGTCGCGGACCTCGGGCGGGACACCGTCGCCGTCGTCCGTGACGTAGAAGCCCGCACCGCCGGCGAGAGAGCCGACGGTGACGGTGAGACCGCCGTCCGTCGACCCGTGTTCAACCGCGTTGCGAAAGAGGTTCTCGAACAGCTGTTGGAGGCGGCTGTCGCTGGCGAGGAGCAGTCGGTCGTCGGCCATCTCGAACGTCGCTTCGGCCGTGTCCACCGAGCGCCACGCTGCCGTCGCCACCCCGCGGAGCGAGACCGTGTCCGGGTCCTCGACGGTGACCCCCTTGCGAGCGAGGTTCAACAGGTCGCCGATGAGGATGTCCATCCGGTCCAGGGCGCTCTCGACCATGTCGAGTTCGTCGTGGTCGACGTCCTCGCGGACGTTCCCGAGGTAGGCCTTGGCGACGCTGAGCGGGTTGCGCAGGTCGTGGCTCACGATGCCGGCGAACGAGTCAAGCCGCTCGTTCTGCCGTTCGAGTTCGCGCTCGCGGGCCCGTCGCTCGGTGATGTCGCGTATCGTCCCGAAGTTGTACGGTTCCCCGTCGATGCGCCGTCGGGTCGTGATGGTGGCGACGGGGACCCGGGTCGCCCCGAACTCGTGTTCGGCCTCCGCGGTCCGCGTCTCGCCGTCGTCGAACGAGTCCCAGTAGTCGGCGAACCGATCGCGTTCGAGGCCGGGGTTCACGTCCCAGACCGAGGCACCCACGAGCGACACGCGGTCGGTCTCAAGCATGGTCGCGTACGCCTCGTTCACGTATCGGTACCGCCCGTCCGAGTCGTAGATGCCCACCCCCACCCCCACCGTCTCGACCATCTCCTCGAAGAACGCTGGCCCGATCTCCCCCGTCATACGAGAGTATGTCGCGTCATCACGGTTAAACCTCCGCAGGGAATCGCGTCGCGCACGTCGACCGTCCCGTCGCGCCGGTGACCGTTCGTCCACGGACACACCGAATTGGCTGCAGAGACTCCACAGCGACGTTCTGTCCGCAGTCGAGTGTCTCCGTGACACTCGAACCCCTCCCGTGCCGACGCAAAGGTTGCCGTGAGCGCCCGCGCACGGTCCATCGGCCCCACGGACGACCCCGGGACTCGACCGACCGCGACCGACGTTCGTCAGGAAACGAGTCGGTCGAACACCGAATTAGTTGACGAACTACGACCTTATATTGTTGATATTGTGCCCAAAATACTACGTGCGACCAATATATTCGGCATCTGGTAGACAGCCGGGACTACAACATTTATATATCACCTTCCGCTCACCCTCATCCGTGATACACCCGACGAACGTGGTGCGGTCAAACGAATCGGTGGACAAATTGGCCGGGAAGTTCCGCGAGGTGAGTGAATGTTAGAGTTATTTGCCCTGCAGGGTGACGTGACGGCTATCGCAGACAGCATCAACGCGGTGTGGGTGCTGACGGTGACGTTTCTCATCTTCTTCATGCAGCCGGGGTTCGCGCTGCTGGAGGCCGGGCAGGTCCGTGCGAAGAACGCGGGCAACGTCGTGATGAAGAACATGATGGACTGGGGGATGGGCGTGCTGGTCTTCTTCCTCGTCGGTGCAGGCGTCTCGGCACTCGCGGGGTACCTCACTACGCCGGGAGCGTCGCTCGACGTCGGCTCGGCGTTCGCGTACGTGAACAGCCCGGGGAGCTGGATCGGCTGGCTGTTCGGTGCGGTGTTCGCCATGACGGCGGCGACCATCGTGAGCGGGGCCGTCGCGGAGCGGATGAAGTTCTCCGCGTACGTGCTCTACGCGTTCGCCATGGTGGCGTTCATTTACCCGGTCGTCTCCGGGTTCGCGTGGGGTGGTGACGGCCTGCTCTCGAGTGCCGGCTACCTCGGTCAGGCGCTCGGCGGCGTCGGCTACAAGGACTTCGCGGGCGCGACGGTCGTCCACGCGCTGGGCGGCATCGCCGGCCTGACCGCGGCGTACATGGTCGGCCCACGCACGGGTCGGTTCGACAGCGAAGGGAACGCCCGGCCGATTCCGGGTCACTCGGTGCTGTTCGCGGTCATCGGCACGCTCATCCTCGCGTTCGGCTGGTACGGCTTCAACGTCGGCACGCAGGCGACCGTCCTCACGGGCGACGGCGCGTTCAACGGCGAGGCCCTCGGCCGCGTCGCGCTGAACACCACGCTGGCGATGGGCGCCGGCATGGTCGCGTCCACGCTCGTGACGACCTACTGGGAGGGCAAGCCGGACCCGCTGTTCGCGGCCAACGGCCTGCTCGCCGGGCTCGTCGCCATCACGGGTGCCTGCGTCCACGTCTCGTGGCCCGGTGCGCTCGTCATCGGTATCGTCGGCGGCGCACAGACCCCGCTGGTCTACCGCTGGGTCGTCGACAGCCTCGGCATCGACGACGTCTGTGGCGTCTTCGCCGTCCACGGCAGCGCGGGGTTCATCGGCACGATGCTGATCCCGTTCTTCGACGTGGCCGGCTTCTCGGTGAACCAGCTCGTCATGCAGGTGGCCGGGACGCTCGTCGTCGGCACCTGGACCGTCCTCGTCACGATGGCCGTCCTCGGTATCATCGGGGCCACCATCGGCCTCCGCGTCTCGGAGGAGGAGGAGGAACTCGGGCTGGACCTCGGCGAACACGGCCTCGACACCTACCCCGAGTTCACGGCAGGTGAGGAAGCCGGTGCGCTCGCGGACGGCGGCGTCCGCGTGGAGACGGACGGCGGCTTCACCACCGGCGATCCCGGTACCGGGTTCGTCCATTTCGGTGACGCGACCGACACGGAGGAGGAGGACGAATGAGCGCGAACGACGGTGGGGTCAAACTCGTCGTGGCGTACATCCGCCCGGACAAACTGGGCGACGTGAAGAAGGCGCTCGCCGACGTGGGTGCGCCCTCGATAACGGTCACCTCGGTGTCCGGCCGGGGATCCCAACCGGCCCGGAAGGGCCAGTACCGCGGCGAGGAGTACACGGTCGACCTCCACCAGAAGTCGAAGGTCGAGTGTATCGTCGCGGACATCCCGGCCGAGGACGTCGTCGAGGCCATCGCCGAGGGCGCCCACACGGGCGAACCCGGCGACGGCAAGGTGTT
>Ga0207797_1002736_pt1 | contig 12106 bp, 10 predicted proteins | sample PRCRCaboRojoPR_6_FD_187275 | JGI IMG/M metagenome (GOLD analysis project Ga0207797, IMG submission 187275) | Marine sediment microbial community from Cabo Rojo, Puerto Rico - PR CR 10% Liquid 1 (SPAdes) | ecosystem: Environmental > Aquatic > Marine > Coastal > Sediment | place: Cabo Rojo, Puerto... | reverse complement strand
CGGCCGATAAGATCTTCGAGTCAACCAACAATTACGAGGATAAAAAGGGATAATCCGGCCGGGTTCTGCATAACCAGGATTTATACCTGGTGTATGTAGCTTCCGCCCCGGGTTGGAGAGACCCAAACAATGTCGTTGTTGCTTTTGAGAGGATGTTTTATCGGATCTCCACCTCCTTTCCCACCCCGAATTCCACAAAATTCCCTCCAAAGGCTTCCCTGAACCTCCGGATCATTGTTTCACCGGTGCAGTGAGACGGGGCTACTTTCATGACCCCCATATCATTGAAATCGTCGATCACTTCCGGCGGAGGCTGGTGGAAGCCGCCCATCACCAGGTGAATTTTCTCTGCATCCCTTTGCTTTTTGGCCTTTTTAACCATACCGGCAATACCCGGATGAGCACAGCCGGTGATCACCACCAGCCCGTTGCCCGATTCCACTATTAGGGCCTGTTCGCTGGGAGAACCCTTCAGTTCACCGGTAGAGTATATATGTTTGGCAATTTGTTGGGCACCGGAAACACGCTCGTAGGAAGCGCCCGTATTTCGTATCGTTTCGGTGACTTCCCCCGGGAAGGAGGCAGGAAGGTATACTGTAACCTCCGGATTTTTCGCCAGGAATCCTTCCAGGCCTCCCCGGTGGTCCCCATGTATATGGGAAATGAACACTTTGTGAATGGATTGGGGATCCACATCCATCTTTTCCATATTGTCAAACAGGGTCTCCGGGTCGCCACCCGTGTCAAAGAGGATATTTTCATCCGGTGTTTGGATCAGGCAGGCAAAACCCCAGGACGTTTTCAGACCCTCTTCAATCCGGCGGTTGTCATAGAGTGATAATATCCTTAATTGCGGCATTTTAACATCTTGTTGCATGGTGCTTATATTTTGGGTTTCGGATTTCTCTGGTTCATCAATGCCCGTTCCGGCAAGGATCAAGGCCACCAAAAGGGTCAGTGGGGTTTTCATGGCTGAATGGTTAATGAAGGTGATAAAACCGATACAATTTAAGCAATTATTTTTAGATCTGATGATCATCCGACTGAAAACCAACACAAACAACAGGGAGTTTCAACGGAAGGGCAATTGCTTATATGCCTGAAAAATTATGCATGTCAAGGTGGTATACCGCGACTGAAAATTTAGCTCTATCGTATAACCAACCCGGCACAGGGGAAAGAAATGTTCGGATAGGGGCCTGTTTTGCCGGAGGGGTTAAGAGATGCTTTCAAATTGCCTATGGGAGGAATTGTAATTCAGTACCTCTCCTCTTCCTATATCATAATACCAGCCATATACCTGTAGATCTCCTTTATCCTGTTTATCGCGGATGAAAGGATGAGACAGCAGATTGCGCATCTGAAGGATAATGTTTTCCTGTTCGATAAGGCGATACAGAGAAATGCCGCCTGTTTTTTCATGGCGTTTTTGGGCCTGTTCTTTCGCTGCCCGGGCTAGCTTCAACCATTCCCTGGTACGGGGCAGTGATTTGGAGGCTTCTTCATCAAGCAGGGCGCGGCATCCCCCGCAGTTGGAATGGCCGCAAACCACGATGTTTTTCACCCCAAGCACCTGAACAGCATATTCAACCGCCGCCAGCGTCCCGGCAGGGTCAGCCGGTGAAGGATAGGGGGGAATTATATTGGCCACGTTGCGGATCACAAAAAGTTCTCCCGGGTCACTATCCGTGATAAGGGCCGGATGAACCCTGGAATCTGAACAGGCTATAAAAAGCGTATGGGGTTGCTGGCCGCCACTTAGCTGTTCAAACAATGGCCTGTATTGCGGATATGTTATTTGACAGAATCGTTTGAGTCCCTCGAAAAGCCTTTCCATTTGCTTCATTTTTGCCATTTAATTCAATTCATTCATCAGGCACTTCTACAATAAGGGCGCAAATGATTATAACCGGCAAATCCTTTGCTTCGCATACTGTTGCTGGAACTAAGCCAAAGCAAGCCTGATTAGATGATCTACATTTTGGGTAACTGATAACAAGCTCGAAAGCTAGGATATTCCTTATCGCAATGCATTAGAATCATTCTATGGCATTGTTCGGTTTAATGGCAACACATTAGAAAGTTGTTGTTTCATTATTCGGGATCAAATCAAATGATTAACAAATGAATCCGGCGAAATGTTGAATGATGCGGCAAATTGCGAAAAATAATGGCAGTGATGCCAGGGATACGTTATTGGCCTTAAAGGTTAAGGCATGCTGGTTCCACGCCTGCAAACCAGTTATTACTCAATATGCACTATATTATACTGATATAGAGGAAATAAAAAAACCTCCCAGGGAGAGAGGCTTGGTTGTGACTCAGCTGGGTCTCGAACCCAGGACCCTCGCCTTAAAAGGGCGATGCTCTACCAACTGAGCTACTGAGTCGGTGCAAAAGTAATATGTTATGATTTTTCTGCCAACTTTTGGCTGCAATTTTTTCCATAAAATTGTTGCTCTGAGGGCAATTGCCTGTAATACATCCCCTTAACTGTTAATCCATTGTTAGATGTCGCTTCTGTTCTTCTATGTGTTAACAATTGTTCATTTTTTTTATCCTCTGAAAGATTGAATTCATGAAAAAATCAATACATTTATTCTTTCAAAACCGAGATTCCGATCCTTATGAAGGATAAAACTGTGATAATCACTGGTGCTTCCTCCGGTATAGGACGGGCGTGTGCCGAAGTGTTCTCCGGTTTAGGCGCCCGGGTGGTTATAGCCGCCCGCAATGAAGACAAGCTCAAAGAGATCGCCCAAAATCTTCGGGATAAGAACAGGGAAGTACTTCCCGTAAAAGCCGATGTTTCCATTGAGAATGACTGCAGGAATCTTGTCGATCAAAGCATCAAACGGTTTGGAAAGGTCGACGTGCTGATCAACAATGCCGGTATTTCGATGCGGGGCCTTTTCAAGGATACCAGCCTGGAAGTGATCAGGAAGCTGATGGAGGTCAATTTCTGGGGTACGGTTTATTGCACCAGACATGCCCTGCCTCATCTGCTAAAGGCAAAGGGTTCGGTAGTGGGTGTATCATCTATTGCTGGTTTTCAGGGTTTACCCGGAAGAACCGGCTATTCTTCCTCTAAATTTGCCATGCATGGTTTTCTGGAAACCCTTCGGGTTGAGCATCTAATGGATGGTCTGCACGTGATGATTGCCGCACCCGGTTTTACTGCCACCAATGTAAGGAAAGTAGCTTTGGGTCCTGATGGCAAAACACAAGGTGAAAGTCCTCGTGATGAAGGCAGCATGATGAGTCCTGAAAAAGTGGCAAAGATCATGGCCAGAGGCATCGCCAAAAAGAAAAGGGTGATTGTGATGACAGGTCAGGGTAAGCTCACCGTACTGTTGAGGAAACTGGCGCCCCGGTGGCTCGATAAGCTTACCTACCGGATGCTGGCCAGAGAACCGGATTCCCCTTTTAAATAAATATTATGGTTGTTTTGCAATCCTTACCGGAAACCTTCATTCTTTATCATGAAGCGACGTACTCCATTGCCTTTTATGCTTTGGTGATTCTTGCCCTTGGATTCCCCGGCTATCACCTGCTGGGAACCGCCATGCTGCGCAAGGTGAATGATGAATCGGGCAAAAAGGACCGGGCCGCTTATGCCGGTCACATTTTGAGACGGCTTACTGGCTTTATTCTGATGGGCTTCCTGCCTTTTGCCGTCTTCCATTACATCTTTCAACTCCCCGTCCAGGAATATGGCATCAACCTCCGCAATTGGGGTCCATCAACAATGTGGATCCTGATCTTTGCAGCTCCCATCATCTTATTGAACTATTATGTGGCAGGTAAACCCTCCAATTTATTGAATTATCCCCAGATACGTCTTCTTCGGTGGTCGTATGGTGCTTTGTTTACCAATTTCATCAGCTGGACCACCTACCTGTTGGGTTACGAGATGCTCTTCAGGGGTTTTTTGCTGTTTTCCCTTTATTATGCTTTTGGAGCCCCGCTTGCCATTGCCTTGAATGTGATTCTCTATTCCCTGGCTCATATACCCAAAGGCCCGAGAGAAATGCTGGGATCTTTGCCTTTTGGGGTGATCCTCTGTTGGATCACCCTGAGCACCGGTTCCTTCTTTGCAGCTTTTGTCATCCATTCGCTAATGGCATTATCCAATGAGTTTTTCGCCATTCTTTTTCACCCTGATATGAAAATAAAGAGATGAAGTATCTTATCACAGGAGCCACCGGATTCATAGGAGCAAACCTTGCCCTGAAGCTTGCCCGGCAGGGAGCCCGGGTCAGGGCCCTGGTCCGAAGCCAACCCAGGACTTCCATCCTGCAACATGAAAACATTGAATTGAGATACGGTACCCTTGAGGATCAAAAAATCCTGAAAGAAGCCATGGAAGGGGTGGATGGTGTCTATCACCTTGCTGCTTATGCCAGACCCTGGGCAGAGGACCCTACCCTGTACAACCGGACCAATCTGCTGGGAACCATTAATATTCTTGAAGCAGCCCGGGAGGCGGGAGTGGATAAAATTGTCTTTACCTCCACGGCCGGGACTTTCGGACCCTCCGAAGGAAATCCTGTGGATGAACGCTCGCCCCGCCTCTACGATTTTTTCAATGAATATGAAAGCACCAAATTCATGGCCGAAAAATGGATAAAAGATCGGGTCATGGAGGGAATGAATATATGCATTGTCCATCCTTCCCGGGTATATGGACCGGGGAGGCTGTCCAAAAGCAATGCAGTGACCTTTATGGTGAAACATTTTTTGAAGGGCAGCTGGAGGGTCATCCCCGGTGACGGCCACAGGCGGGGCAATTATGTCTACATCGACGATGTGGTGGAAGGCCATATACTGGCTATGCAGAAAGGCCGGCCGGGAGCTCAATATATCCTGGGAGGAGAGAACGCCTCTTATTCCGATTTTTTCAACAACATCAGATTCTTGAGCGGCAAAAAGCGCTGGCTTATCAAGATCCCGGTGAGCCTGCTCATCGCCTTTGCCCTTATTCAGATGCACCTGGCGCGTTTGGTTCGGCGTCCTCCCCTTTTACCGCCCAAGTGGGTCAGAAAATATATGTACAACTGGGAGCTGGACGCTTCCAAAGCCCAAAAAGAACTGGATTATAAGATTACGCCTCTGAAAACAGGATTGTTGCAAACCATTCAATGGTTAGAAAATCGATCCCCCCATGAATGAAACACAAAGAACCCATACGCTTATAACCGGAGCCAGCCTGGGCATTGGCAGGGCGCTAGCCATTGAATGCGCCCGCCGCAACATGAACCTGGCCCTGATCGACTTGCCGGATGCCGGTTTACCACAAACCATCAATTACCTGGAGAAACATTATTCAGTGGATATCCGCTCGCTTGAAGTGGATCTCACCACACCCAACTCGGCCGAAAATATTTATGATTGGACCCGGAGGCAAAATATCACGGTAAGAATACTGATCAACAATGCCGGCAAAGGGCATCTTGGCGCCTTCACCGACTATGGCCATACCTTTTACGGGAAGATGGTCCGACTCAACATCGAATCGGTGGTGCTGTTAACCCGCCTGTTTCTGCCGGAGATGAAAAAGCTGGAAAGGGCCTACATCATGAACCTGGGCAGCATTGCCTCTTTTTATCCCATTCCCTATAAAATTGTATACGCCGGAAGCAAGAGTTTCATCTACTCCTTTTCCAGGGCTTTGAAGGAAGAACTCAGAAACACCCCGGTGAGCATCAGCGTGTTGTGCCCGGGTCCCATTCTGACCAATACCGAAGTGATCAAACGCATCAGAAGAGGAGGATACTGGGCCCGGCTCTCCGCTATGCGTCCGGCTAAGATGGCCCGGATCGCAATATCAGCCCTGCTTTCAGGCAAGAGCGTTATCATTCCGGGTGGGGTCAACCGGTTCTTCCGCACAGCAAGCATGCTTGTTCCAACTCCGTTGAAGCAAAGGTTGCTGGCAAGAAAATTTTCGGTCCAGGAAAAAATCTGAATGCAGCCCCCATGCACGAACCTGCTCAAAGAGAAGATGAAACAAACCCGCATAAATGGGTGAGTTTACCAAGTAATGGGCATGCGCATCCCATGACAGAGGTTTGGGTATTCAACAATTCATTAAGTGCTAATATATTGATATACAGGGGTTTGGTTGATGTTGTGTACAAACAAAAATCAAACCTTTAATTGGATTACAACCCTGTAAAAAAGATCAAAATCGAATCCTGGAAATGATCCAAACCAGAAAGCTCAATGCGATGCTCAACAGGATCATCGAGGTGATCGGGGCATAAAAAACAAAGTTCTCCCGCCTGATCCTTATGTCCCCCGGCAGATTCCCAAACCAACTCAGCTTGTTGCCCAGGAAGAAAAGAACCACACCAATCACCACCAGAATCCCACCGATTATGATGATGTACTTACCCGTTTGTTGCATCATTTTCTGCAGGTTGAAGAGAATTTCATTCAAATTTAACCAAAATCCATCAAATATTTTGGTACCTTGCTTCGTATTTTAACAAACAAAATTCCATAATTATCGTATGAACAAAAACAGGATCATTCTGTATTCGGCTGCTATTATTGCAGTTTTCGCAATGCTCTTTTACCTGGAGGATCCCTCGCCCAAATTGCGTAGCGAGGCAAGGCAATTCACCAGGCAATATGAAGGCGAGAAAGGATTTGCCATCATAAAAATGCCTGATTTCCTGATGAATGAAGTGCTTCCGGAAAGCGATTCGGCAGGCATCAAAAAAGAAAATTTTAAATCGTTCCGGGTCATGATCTTCCACCAGGATGATGTGACGGCACATAGTTGCCGGGAGACAGAACAGGCCATGAGGTCATTCCTTGACAGCATGGAATTTCGTCAGATTGTGGAGAAAGAGGCCGATGCCAACAGGATGATGCGGATATTTGAAAAAGAGAAAACAGGTTCATGGAAAGAGAATGTCACACTTTTCTCGTCTGATTCGACCCTTTTTATGTTCAACTACATCAGCAATTTGAAGCAGGATGAGCTGGAAACATTCTCCAGGCAGTTGGGCCATCGGGAGTTCCTGTAAAGAAGTTTGGCAGGCATTTTGCTATATACGTCATATAAAACGCATCAGCAACACAACGAATCATAGCGGTGATGCGTCTTATTTATACATTACCAATAATTTAAAAACAGAAAGCTTATGAAAACACTGAAGAACATTGTGACACTTCTTGTAATTGGCTCAGTGCTGATTTTTGCAGGCTGTGAAGAGGAAGACTCCACAAAAACCATCAGCAAGGATGAAGCCGTACAGACCCTGAACCAGAACAGCCAGGATCTGGAATCGGATCTGCAGGCCATGGAGAATACCGAGGGAATGCAGGCCATTGAGGTTCTTGCTTCACTGACACAAGAATCCGATCCCTTTGCCTCCCCTACAAAATCCATAGGCGATGAATTTCTCATCGGCAAGATCCAGCAGATCATGAGACCCGTTGAGAGCCAGAACCTGCAGAAATTTGGCTCGCAACCTTTTAATTTTGGTGACCATACAGGTACCTATACCTGGCAATCAGAGGGTGTGTGGACTGAAGACCCAAATCCCACTGATTCGATCATCATAGAATTTCCAACGGATACCACTGCCGATCCCCTCACCAACAACGCTGTTTTCGCACTGAGTAATTATGAAGAGACGGCAGTGACCGATTCTCTTGACAATACGGTATATGTGCCCACTAAGGTTGAAGCCAGTTTAACCATTGACGGTACCAAAGTGGTGGACTTATCCTGGAATCTTGAGATCACAGAGACAGATGGCGAAACCGTCCTCTCCAGTCTGGATGCCACGGTATACGTGAAACCGTTCACCTACACGGTTTCGCTGACCCAAAACAGTCTATCGGCAAGCATAAACAGAGACAATGTGGAAACGAGCCTCATGTCGATCAATCTGAATGTCACCTTCATGGATAACATGGAAGATGTCGAGAAGCTTAAGGGCAATGTGCAGGTCCACAACCTGAACTTCAAAGGCTGGGTTAAGCCCTATGCCATGGAGAACCGCGAGTTTAGCAGTACAGATATGACTACAGCCGATATCTTGGATTACTACAACGAACAGATCGATCTTGCCCTGTTCAAATACGACACGGGCAACAAGATTGCCGATGTGAAGTTCGTTGAAACAGACACCCAAACCAGTGAACCCCCAATGGAACTGGTGTTTGTATTCAAGGACGATTCCACCGAGCCGGTCAAAGGCTACTTTGAAAATATCTATCAGTACCTGCAGCAGCTGCTGGGACAGGGCAATATGTAACCCTAAAAGATTGCCGTTTTAAGAAAGGGGGCCTTACCGGCCTCCTTTTTTATTTTTAAGGGTAAGCACTGTTATCTCCGGGCGTATCCCAACCCTCCCCGGAAAACCTATATATCCCAATCCTTTATTGACATACAGATAACGATCTTCCTCGCGGTATAACCCACCCCATTCGGGATACTTGAGGCTGGCGGGACTCCATTTAAGTCCGTGGGTATATATTCCGAACTGCATGCCATGGGTATGGCCCGAAAGGGTGAGCTGCACCTTGCCGTTCTCAAGGACCTGCTGACGCCAGTGGCTCGGGTCATGGGACAACAAAACCGTGAAATCCGTACTTTCTCCATCCGAGAGGGCCCGTTGGAGATCGCCGTACTGATGGAAAGGAGGCATGCCCCAGTTTTCCACCCCGGCTATTTCAATGGATGCACCATGGCGGTGTATGATATCCGATTCGTTGCAAAGCAGGCGAAAACCAATATCACGGTATACCGCTTTGATCTTCTCAAAGTTGTCATGATAGGCAAACCGATTGGACCAGTGAAAATAATCCCCGTAGTCATGATTGCCCAGTACGGCATATTTCCCGTAAGGAGCCTCAAGTTCCCTTAAGATATCCTTAAATTCTTCCATCTCCTCATGATAGTTGTTGAACAGATCGCCTGTCAGCACGATCATGTCGGGCTTTGCTCCCCTGATCAGGTCAACGGCCCGCTGGATTTGCCTGCGGTGGCCCACCCAGCTTCCAATATGCACATCGGAGATATGAACGATCCGGAAGCCATCAAAAATCCCGGGCAGCTGTGGATGATCCACAAAGACATATTCCCTTTTGAAATGGAACCTGCCCAGAAGTATGCCATAGAGAAGCAACAGAAACAAGGCACCGGCCAACACCAACCCGGCATGGGAGAACACTCTGATGTGGATGGCATACAACGATACCAGGTCAATGGCCACATTGACCAGCGTTTCTGCCAAAGCCAGGGCTACAAAGATCATCTTGGGCAGGTATAAAAGCAAAAACAAGCCAAAAAAATTGAAGTAGGCTTTCTGAACCCGCGGCTTGCGCCTATAGAACGAGCGAAAACGGGTGAGGTACAACAGCCAGATCAACAGGAAAGATGGAATGGCCCAGTAAATGCCAGCAGAAAGCCATGAACCTGGCTCAACGAATTCCTGCAGATAAATGAAGGCCACCGAATCCACCAGAGCGATCAGGAGCAAAAATGCAACCCAGATGATGTGAAAGCGTCTTCGCATGATCCATGTTTGAATGTTCCCTTACATTGCTCCGGATAAATTGTTCATCCTGGACAAAGATAGCCATCTTTTCGGCAAGCGGATCAAAAAAACCGGGTTGCTGCCCGGTTTTTTTGATCATCAGAAAGGAAGAAACCAATCTACCTGAAGCTTAGGCCTAAACCTACAGTAGCCACAGAGTAGCTGGAATAAGTATAATCGAAATGCAGGGTGATCACAGCAAACTTGAAACGCATACCAATGTTGTAACGGGGATCTGTGCGGCTTCCCCCCTTATGTTTGATCTCCATATTGATGGGATCGCTCATGCTACTCTCCTGGGTAATCTCTGTACGCGCCTGGCTCTCGTTGTATTGCATGAGCGGATAATTGCCGTTGAGGGCCAGGGTGGTTTTGGTATTGTTGATCCCCACACCCCCGTAAAAACAAACCACCGGCAGGTTGGCCGATACGATCAGATTGGCCGAAAAGCTGTTGACATCCAGTGCCATGGCCTGGTTGGCATAATGTCCCGTACCTTCCCAATTCCATATATGATCAGGATTGAGACCGGCATCAACATATTTTTGGGGGGTAAAGCTCAGGTCGGTGGTAGAATTCAGTTGGGTATAGCCGCCCATCACCGAGAGGTGAAAGATGGGGAGTTTATTGAGTGCCGGTATCCATTGTTTGATGCTATGCTTGACACCTACGCCCCACAAGCCGATCTCTGCCTGGCTGCCCAGTTGCATTTCCGGTATATAGCGGCCCACCACCTCGGTGCCCTTGATCAGACCCAGGCCAACCTGTAACATCGGGGCCGGGGCAAAACCTATGCCGGTTCCCTTGGGCAAATCAAAGGATGCCAGCTCATAATCGGTCCCGTTGATGGTCTCCACATAATTCAGTGTGGCACCCGGATCATTGTCCCCCATAGCGGTTGGAGAGGAGGTGGCCGATGTTTGTATGTTCGTCAGTCCCAGCTCCTGCGGATTGAAGGTTTTATCCACATCCGGTACAAAGGTGGTATTCAGGGAGAAGGTGACATCAAATCCCAGTGTCTTGTGGGGTTTGGCTGTGTTGTACCATCCGTTGGAGAGATCGGTCCCCAATGCATTGGTGTACGGACGAATATAGGCTTTAAAAAGCTTTTCGGCATTCTCCGTTTGATACGACATCATTTTCCCGAGTCCGTCCAACTGGGCCTTTGCAGGAATTATAAAGCACATCAGAATAATCCCGGTAAACAAAACGCTCGTAAAGGGTGTCTTTTTCATAGCAACGGTTTTTTGTTTTATCTTTGACTTGAATTATTCTTTATTACGTTATAATTCCATATTTGTTATGCTGAAGTATCCGAAAACCTGACAAATATTCGGGCACAACGCCAGAGAACGAAAAACTCCTGAATATCATGGCAATCAATCAGCCCCTGGCAGACCGCTTGCGACCCAAAAACCTGGATGAGTTCATCGGCCAGGAGCACCTGGTAGGCGAGGGCGCAGTGTTGAGAAAAATCATTGAATCGGGAAATATCCCCTCTTTCATCATGTGGGGTCCACCCGGAAGCGGCAAGACCACCCTTGCCAACATCATCGCCAATGCGCACAACCGGGCCTTTTTTACATTGAGTGCTGTGCACAGTGGGGTGAAAGATGTGCGCAACACCATTGAAAAAGCCAAAAAGCACCAGTTTTTCGATGCGCCCAATGCCATTCTTTTCATCGATGAGATTCACCGCTTCAGCAAGTCCCAACAGGACTCACTGCTCAGTGCTGTGGAACAGGGGATCATCACTTTGATTGGAGCTACCACGGAGAATCCTTCTTTCGAGGTCATCTCCCCGCTCCTTTCCCGTTGCCAGGTCTATGTGCTACAACCCCTGGGCAAAGAAGAACTCGCACGACTGCTTGAAAGAGCGCTCAACCACGATTTGTATCTCAAGAAATATGACATCAGGGTAAAAGAAAAGGATGAGCTATTCAGGTACTCCGGGGGTGATGCCCGAAAACTCTACAACATACTCGAGCTTGTGGTCAATGCAGAAATTGCAGATGATGGCAACAAAGAGATCGGGGTCACCAATGAGAAAGTACAAAAGATCATCCAGCAGAACATTGCTTTTTACGACAAAAATGCCGATCAGCATTACGACATCATCTCGGCTTTCATTAAGTCCATAAGAGGCAGCGATCCCAATGCAGCCGTTTACTGGCTGGCAAGAATGGTGGAAGGCGGGGAGGATCCGAAGTTCATTGCCAGAAGGCTGGTGATCCTGGCGGCTGAAGACATCGGACTGGCCAATCCCAACGCCCTGTTGTTTGCCAACAGTGCCTTCGATGCAGTAGAGCGGATCGGTTGGCCCGAATCCCGGATCATCCTCTCTGAGGCCGCCATCTATCTGGCTACCTCCCCCAAAAGCAATTCGGCCTATAAGAGCATCAATGATGCGCAGCAACTGGTCAAACAAACCGGTGACCTTGCGGTACCCCTCAATATAAGGAATGCACCCACCCGGCTCATGAGGGAGCTGGGATACGGGAAAGACTATAAATATGCCCATGATTATCCGGGTAATTTCGCAGAAGAAG
>Ga0207797_1002735_pt1 | contig 12106 bp, 8 predicted proteins | sample PRCRCaboRojoPR_6_FD_187275 | JGI IMG/M metagenome (GOLD analysis project Ga0207797, IMG submission 187275) | Marine sediment microbial community from Cabo Rojo, Puerto Rico - PR CR 10% Liquid 1 (SPAdes) | ecosystem: Environmental > Aquatic > Marine > Coastal > Sediment | place: Cabo Rojo, Puerto... | reverse complement strand
ACAGCAGATGCTCGCCATCGCGCGGGCGCTGGCGGCCAACCCGCGCCTGATGTTGCTCGACGAACCGTTCGAGGGGCTCGCCCCCTACATCGTCCGCCGCCTCGAGGACATCATCGCGGAGATCAACGCGGAGAGCGACATCGCGGTTCTGCTGGTCGAGCAGAACGTCGCCGCCGCCGTGGCCGTCGCCGACCGCCACTACATCCTGGACGAGGGGCGGATCGTCGACGCCGTCTCCACCGAGCGGCTTCGGGCGGACGAGGAGTTGCGACAGCGGTATCTCGGCGTCTAGACGACGGCCGTCACGAGTACCGGCGACCATCGCGGAGGCTGTCGGTCCGTGAGCGCCTCGAATCGACCGAGGACGGGCGCTCCCGTCTTCGGGAACACCCCGTGTCGGTGCCAAGGCCTGCGTTCGGACCCCGGCCATCGCCGGTTCGAGACGGGGAATACGGACCATGAGCTATAAAGGGGGGTCACTCCAAGGAGGTAGACATGTCCGACGACAACAGGGTGACACGACGGACATTCCTGCAGTACGGTGGTGTAACGGCCGGCGCGGCGGCGACCGTCTCGCTGGCTGGTTGTGGCGGGGACGGCGGGGACGGTGACGGCGACGGAACGCCGACGCCGGGTGACGACGGCGACGGGGAGACGCCGACGGACACCCCCACGGACGAGGGACCGAGCGTCCCCGAGGACTTCCCGGTTCGAATCACGCAGGGCAACATGCCCTCCGGGCTCGACCCGCACGACCACCGGGAGACGCCGACGGACGTGGTGATGCTCCACGCCTACGAGGGCGTGCTGGGCCGCGATCCCGACGGCGCGATCTTCGAGAACCTCGCCACGGGATACGAGCGCGTCGAGCCCGGCCACGTCAGGTTCACGATCCGGGAGGACGTCCAGTTCCACAACGGCGACGACCTGACGCCGGCCGACGTCGCCTACTCGATCAACCGGATGGTCCAGGAGGACGTCGGCTTCGCCAGCCCACAGCGCGACCAGCTGGCCGGCGTCAACGAGGCGGCCGTGGCCGACGACGCCAGGGCCGTCGACGTCTTCTCCGACGGCCTCAACCCGACGGTCATCTCGTCGTTCGGGACCTACTGCGACGTCATGCAGCAGTCCTGGGTCGAGAACCACACGAAGGCCGAGATCGGCAAGCAGATGAACGGCACGGGGCCGTTCCAGCTGGACAGCTACACCGAGGGCGAGGAGGTCGTCCTCGCCCGGTACGAGGACTACTGGGACGGCCCGGCGGATGTCTCCCAGGTCACGTTCACCGCCGCGTCGGAGGCCGCGACGCGCGTGAACCAGCTCCTCGGCGAGGAGACGGACGTCACCGTCAACGTGCCGCCCCAGGAGGTGGGCCGCGTCGAGAACTCGGACGTCGCCCGCATCGAGGCGGCGCCGAGTACGCGGATCATCTACAACGCGATGCGGTACGACGTCGAGCCGTTCTCCAGCCAGGAGTTCCGGCAGGCGATGAACTACGCCGTCGACCTGGAGAGCATCGTCTCGAACGTCCTCGAGGGCTTTGGCTCCCAGACGGGCCAGCCGACCCTGGAGGGCTTCGTCGGGCACAACTCCGACGTCTCGCCCTACGAGTACGACCCCGACATGGCCGAGCAGCTCGTCGAGGACAGCGGCCACGCGGGCGTGGAGATCGAGCTCCACACCCCGGTCGGCCGGTACCTGAAGGACCTGGAGATCGCCCAGGCCGTCGCCGGCTACGTCGACGACCTCGAGAACGTCTCGGCCTCGGTCAACCAGCGTGACTTCGGCTCCCTCGTCGACGACCTGGCCTCCGGCGAGATCACCGACAAGCCCCCCTGGTACCTCATCGGCTGGGGCGAGGCCACCTTCGACGGCGGCCTCGTCATCACGGCGCTGCTCTCGACGGGCGCCACCTTCAGCAGTTACAGCAACGAGGAGGTCGACTCGATGCTCGAGCAGTCCCGGAACCAGGGCGGCGACGAGCGCGACCAGACGCTCCAGGAACTCAACGCCCTGCTCCACGACCAGGCCCCCTGGATCTACCTCAACCGCCAGTTCAGCGTCTACGGGGCCAGCGAGCGGATCGACTGGTCCGCCCGGAGCGACGAGCGGATCGACGCCTACGCGATGTCGCCATCGTCATAATCGGGCCAGATGTCCCTGTCCCGGTTCCTGGTCAAGCGTGCGCTCCAGGGTATCTTCGTGGTCTGGGGCGTCGTCACCGTGGTCTTCGGCCTCCGCTTTATCGCCCCCGGCGAGCCGGAGAACGTCCTGCTCCCGCCGGACGTGAGCGCCGAGACCCGACAGCAGGTCGTCGCGGAGCTCGGTCTGGACGAACCCCTGCCGATCCAGTACCTCGACTACATGGCCGGGCTGCCCTTCGGCGACATGGGGACCTCGCTCGTGACGAAGACTCCAGCCAGTGGTCGCGTGCTCTCGAAGCTCCCCGCGACGCTCGAGCTGGCCATCGCGGCGACGATCGTCGCCATCGTCATCGCGATCCCGCTGGGCGTGATCAGTGCCACCCGGCGCCACGAACCGGCCGACTACGGCGCGACGACCTTCTCGCTCGTCGGGATCAGCACGCCGAACTTCTGGCTGGGGATCATGCTCATCATCGTCTTCGCGGTCCAGTTCGACGTCTTCCCGACCAGCCGCCGTCCCGTCGGCCTCGACGCCGTCCTCGCCGACGTCGCCGCCGTCCAGCTCGGCGCGGCGGCCGCGGGCCTGCAGAACTGGCTCTACCACATCACGCTCCCGTCGATCGCGCTCGGCACGTACTTCACGGCGCTGATCACGCGGCTGACCCGGAGCGGGATGCTCGAGGAACTCGGTGCGGGCTACGTCCGGACGGCCCGGGCCAAGGGCCTCCCCGAGACCCTCGTCCGCTACAAGCACGCACTCCGGAACACGCTGATCCCCATCATCACGGTCCTCGGGCTGCAACTCGGCACGCTGATCGGCGGCGCGGTCATCACGGAGGCGGTGTTCAACTGGCCGGGACTCGGGACGCTCGTCATCCATTCGATCGAGGCGCGGGACTGGCCGGTCGTCCAGGGCTGCATCATCGTCATCGGGATCGGGTTCGTCCTGCTGAACATCCTCGTCGACGCGCTCTACGCGTACATCAACCCGCAGGTGGAGTACGACTGAGATGGTTTCCCCACGCCTCCTTCGCAGTCTGAAACGGGAGTTCCGCCAGAGCGGGATGGCGAAGGTCGGCGTCGCCATCGTGCTCGCGCTGGTGCTCGTGGCCGCCTTCGCGCCGCTGCTCTCGCCGTACGATCCGACGAACCAGAACCTCAGCAACGCGCGCCAGCCGCCGATAGGGTTCACCACCTCGACGACGGAGGAGGTCCCGCTCAAGGAGAACGGCAGCGTCGTCATCGAGGGCGGCGACGTGGTGACGGTGAACCAGACGGTCTACGAGAACGCGACCTGGGCCCACCCGCTCGGGACCGACGGCGGCGGCCGGGACATCCTCTCCCGGGTCATCTACGGGGCGCGGACCTCGATGCTGGTCGGCATCCTGGGAACGCTCCTGGCCGCCGTCTTCGGCGTGGCGGTGGGGCTCACGGCGGGCTACTACGGCGACCTCGTCGACGACGCGCTCATGCGGTCGGCGGACATCATGCTCGCCTTCCCCTCGCTAGTGCTGGCCATCGCGCTCGTCGGGGTCTGGGGAACCGCCCAGGTCCTGATCCCGGACCCGCTGGTCGTGACCGGCGTCGCCGACGCGTTCCGGGGCGCGCTGGGGATGACCCCGAACGTCCCCACGAACATCACGATTCCGGGGACGGTCGTGGTCGTCGTCGCGCTGGTCAACTGGGTCTGGTTCGCCCGGGTCGCCCGGGGGGAGGCCCTGTCTTTGCGATCCGAGGCCTACGTCAAGGCCGCCAGGTCGGCCGGCGCGAGCAACCTCCGGATCATCCGCCAGCACGTGTTGCCGAACGCGATCACGCCGATCATCGTTCTCGCGACGATCCAGGTGGCCGCCATCATCCTGCTGGAGAGTGCCCTCTCGTTCCTGGGCTTCTCCGGTACCTCGCTCTCCTGGGGCTTCGACATCGCCCTCGGCCGGCAGTACCAGTCGACGTCGTGGTGGATCGCGACGATGCCCGGCATCGCCATCGTGCTCGCCGTCGTGGGACTCAACCTCGTCGGGGACTGGCTCCGGGACGCCCTGGACCCCGACATCGGCGGGGAGGGAGGGGTCTGACGTGGCCGACCCCCTCCTCGAGGTCCGTGACCTGACGACGCGCTTCTTCACGGAGGGCGGTCAGATCAACGCCGTCGAATCGGTGGACTTCACCGTCGACGAGGGCGAGGTCTTCGGCATCGTCGGCGAGAGCGGGTCCGGGAAGAGCGTCACCGCCCTCTCGCTGATCGACCTCGTGGAGTCGCCCGGCGAGGTGACCGACGGGCAGATCCGGTACCGCAACGCCGACCTCGCCGCGGCCGTCGCGGACGACCACCCGGCGGCCGTCGACGGCGACTTCGTCGACCTCCTGCAGGTTCCGCCGCGAATCCGGCGGTCCCTCCGCGGTCCGTCCTTTAGCACCATCTTCCAGGATCCGATGAGCAGCATGAACCCGTCGCTCACCGTCGGCGAGCAGATCGCCGAGGCCGTCGAGGTCCAGCGGCGGGCCTCGGCCAATCCGCGCTCGACGCGGTCCCGGACGCAGGGGTTCGGCCTCGGCTCGTTCCTGACGGGGGCGGTGATCGGCTCCCGGGAGTTCGTCTCCGCCGCGAGCCACGAGCGTGCCGTGGAACTGCTGGAGCAGGTCGGCATTCCCGATCCGGAGGACCGCGCCGAGGAGTACCCCCACCAGTTCTCCGGGGGCATGCTGCAGCGCGCGATGATCGCCCAGGCACTGGCGGGCGAACCGGACGTGCTGATCGCCGACGAGCCGACGACCGCGCTCGACGTGACCATCCAGGCCCAGATCCTGGACCAGCTCGCCGACCTGCAGGCAGAGCGGGGCATGACGACGCTCCTGATCACGCACAACCTCGGCGTCATCGCGCGGATGTGTGACCGCGTGGGCGTCATGTACGCCGGCGAGTTCGTCGAACGGGGGACCCTCGCCGACGTCTTCGATCGCCCGGTCCACCCCTACACCCAGGGACTCATCGGGAGCGTGCCGGACCTCGACGCGGCCGGCGGGCGCCTCCAGCCCATCCCCGGTAACGTCCCGAGCCTCCGAGACGAGGAGATGGACGACCGTTGCTACTTCGCGGACCGCTGTCCGAAGGCGATGGAGGAGTGTCTCGAGAAGCCCCCCGAGTTCGGCGTCGAGGGGAGCCCGGACCACGGCGTCACGTGTTACCTGGCCGACCACGACTACGATCCGGACGCGGCCCTGCCGGAGGGATACTTCGATGGCTAGCGAGCCTGCCGGTCCCACGCCGGCGACCGCCGGGAACGACGAGGACCCCCTGCTCAGCGTGCGGGACCTGGAGAAGTACTTCTACGAGGGTGGCGGCCTGGTCGACCGGCTCCTCGGTGGCGAGGAGACGGCCGTGCGCGCCGTCGACGGCGTCAGCTTCGACGTGCGCCAGGGGGAGACCCTGGGGCTCGTCGGCGAATCGGGCTGTGGCAAGTCGACGACCGGCGAGGCCCTCCTCCGACTGGTCGAGCCCACCGGCGGGACGGTGACCTTCGACGGCGACTCGGTCCGGGGGATGGAGGACCTCACGCCGTTCCGCCGGCGAGCGCAGGTGGTCTTCCAGGATCCGTTCTCGAGCCTGGATCCCCGGATGACCGTCGAGCAGATCCTCCGGGAGCCCCTGGAGATTCACGGCGTCGGCACGCCCGCGGATCGCCGGGATCGGGCCGCGGAACTGATGGACCGGGTGGGCCTCTCGGCCGACCAGCTCGAGCGCTATCCCCACGAGTTCTCCGGCGGGCAGCGCCAGCGGATCGGCGTCGCCCGCGCCCTCGCCCTCGAGCCCGACTTCCTCGTGCTCGACGAGCCCACGAGCGCCCTCGACGTCAGCGTCCAGGCCCAGGTCCTCAACCTCCTCTCGGAACTCCAGGCCGACCTCGGGCTCACCTACCTCTTCATCAGTCACGACCTCAGCGTCATCCGGTACATCTGTGACCGCGTCGCCGTGATGTACCTCGGCGAGATCGTCGAGATCGCCCCCACGGAGGATCTCTTCGAGGATCCCCAGCATCCCTACACGGAGGCGCTCCTCGAGAGCGTCCCGCGGGCCGACACCAGCGAGCGCGAGCGCGACGTCGAGCCCCTGGCCGGGGACGTCCCCTCCCCTCGGGACCCGCCCTCGGGTTGTCGGTTCCGCACGCGATGTCCGTCGGTGATACCGCCGCCGGACGTCTCGCTGTCCCAGCCCCAGTACCGCGCGGTGATGGACCTCCGGCGGCTGGTCGAGACCCGACAGATCGGCGTCCACGGAGCCCGCGAGGCCGCCGGAAGCGACGCCGGGGACGCGGAGGTTGCCGCGGCGCTCGCGGACCGCCTTCTCGAGGTCGACCTGCCCGCCGAGGACGCGTCGCTCGTCCGTGACGCACTCGCGGACGTCGTCGGCGGCGAGTGGGACGCGGCCGCCCAGTCGCTGCGAAACCGCTACGAGAGCGTCTGCGAAACCGACCACCCGACGGGCGAGCGCGCGACCTGCCACCTGCTCGATTCGGCGTGACCGGGCGACTTTTGTCGCTCCCGCCCGCCGGAGGAACCGTGTCGAGTCAACCACCGGACGAGTACCCGCCCGCCGTCGCGGACCGCTGGGAGGAGTTGCTCGCGGACGCGACGGCCACCGCCGAGGAGCTCCGGGAGGACGGCTGGGACGTCCTGGTCCTCCACCCGGGCGACGTGACCCCGCTGTTCGAGGACCGATTCGGTCTCGACGTGCTCGCGCCGAGCGACGAGTTCGACGAACTCGAGGCGCTCGTCGAGGACCACGACTTCGATCTGACCAGCGTCTACACGGCCGAGGACGGGGACGCCAGGTTCTACATCGTGGTTGCCCAGGCTTCCGAGACCGAACGGGCAGTCGTGATTCCGGCCTTCCTCGCGATGTCCGAACAACCGCCGCTCCAGCAGCGCGCCGACGACGCAGGCGTCATGTACACCCACGTCCGGCCGCTGTCGGGCGACGTCGCCGTAACGTTCAGACACGACGAGCCGTCGCTGTTCTTCTGAGGGGGGATTGAGCGGGTACCAGGCATTTCCGCTTCGTGGCACCTGCTGGGAGTTGCCTGCTCCGCGCGCAACCCGACGAAGAAAACGGATGCCTCGCGGCTCACTCCGTTCGCCGCTCGGCCGCTACGGATTCCAGGGCCCGAATCCCGAACGTCGAACTAGCATCCGAGCGAGCGAAGCGAGCGAGGTTCACCGGACGAAGGAGCGAAGCGACTGAGCGTCCGGCTTTTTCGCCCACGTTTTTCGAGGAGAGGTTGCGCGCTCCGCGCGCAACCCGACGAAGAAAAAGGTGGACGGGCGCGGCGGGATTCGAACCGGAGCCAGAGGTACCTGCTCGCTCGTTTCACTCGCTGCGCGGGCTGCCACTGGCAGGGCTCGAATCCCGGGCGCCGCTCGGCTCCTCACGTCCGTTCGTCGCACGAGCGGGCGCGGCGGGATTCGAACCCGCGATCGAGGGGTTAGGAACCCCTCGCCCTATCCGCTAGGCCACGCGCCCCGATCGAACCTGCGACCCCTCGGCGAAAAACGCTTACGAGAGCCTGGACGCTGGGATGCCGACGAGGCGAGACGGCTGCAAGTCGAGGGATCGCCGGCAGGAACCACTTTCGCTCCGCTCTCCAAACCCACTTGGGTGCACGGACCCGAGGGCCGACGAACAGGCATGGCCACCGGCCGGGAGTTACTCGCGGAGAGCGGGATCGACGTCGATCCCGACGACGTCGCCATCGCGGACGCGGACGTCCTCGAGCTGCTGGATCCCGCCGTCCGGGAGTGGTGGGTCGAGGAGTTCGGCGCGTTCGTCCCCGAGAACGACGGTTTCTTCACCCCGCCGCAGGTCGAGGCCATTCCGCTGATCCACGAGGGCGAGAACGCGCTGATCTGCGCGCCGACGGGCTCGGGCAAGACCCTCGCCTCGTTCATCGGGATCATCAACGAGCTGTTCCGGCGCGACCGGGCCGACGGGCTCGAGAACTCGGTCTACTGTCTGTACGTCTCGCCCCTCAAGTCCCTCGCCAACGACATCCACCGCAACCTGGAGGTGCCACTGGAGGGTATCGCCGAGAAGCTGGAAGACGAGGGCACGGACGTGGACATCCGGCACGCCATCCGCCACGGCGACACCGAGGACGCGGCGCGACAGCGGATGCTCGAGGAGACGCCACACATCCTGAACACGACGCCGGAGACGCTGGCGATCCTGCTCAACTCGCCGAAGTTCAAGGAGAAACTCCGGACGGTCGAGTACGTCGTCGTCGACGAGATCCACAGCCTCGCAGCGAACAAGCGCGGGACCCACCTCTCGGTCTCCCTCGAGCGCCTCGAGGGCCTGGCCGGCGGATCGCCGACCCGGATCGGCTGCTCGGCGACCGTCGAGCCGCTCGAGAGGATGGCCGAGTTCCTGGTCGGCCACGAGACGCCGGGCGGGGAGCCCCGAGACTACGAGATCGTCGACGCCCGCTTCGCTCGGGAGTTCGACATCGAGCTCACGTGTCCGACTGACGACCTGGTCAACACGCCCGGATCGGTCGTCAACGAGCGGTTCTACGACCAGCTCCACGACCTGATCCAGGACCACACCAACACGCTCGTCTTCACGAACACCCGCTCGGGGGCAGAACGCGTCCTGCACAACCTGCGCGAGGAGTTCGACGCCTACGACGAGGCGAACTCCGGCTGTCACCACGGCAGCCTCTCGAAGGATCGCCGACAGGCGATCGAGGAATCGCTGAAGCGGGGCGACGTTGACGTGGTGACCACGTCGACGAGCCTCGAGCTCGGCATCGACATGCCCCACGTCGACCTGGTGGTGCAGGTCGGCTCGCCGAAGTCCGTCGCGGCGCTCCTCCAGCGCGTCGGCCGGGCGGGCCACCAGCTCGGACAGACGGTCACCGGGCGCGTGATCGCGCTCGACCGGGACGAACTCGTCGAGTGTGCCGTGATGCTCGGCAAGGCCGAGGACGGGTTCGTCGACAGGGTGTTCGTGCCCGAGAACCCACAGGACGTCGCGGCCCAGCAGGTCTACGGCATGGCGATCAACGGGCCCAGGCCGGAGGCGGAGATCCGCGAAATTCTCGGGTGTGCCTACCCCTACCGGGACTACGACGACGCGGCCTGGGAGCAGTTGCTCCGCTACCTCACTGCGGACTACCCTGGCCTGGACGATCGCAACGTCTACGCGAAGATCTGGCGCGACGCGAACGATCCGCCCGACGGCGACCACCACTACGAGGACTTCCCGGTCGGCGAACCGCTGATCGGCAAGCGGGGTCGGCTCGCGCGGGTCATCTACATGACGAACGTCGGGACGATCCCGGACTCGTTCACCTGCTCGGTAAAGACGCGTGGCGAGGAGGAGTGGGTCGGCCAGCTCGACGAGGCGTACCTCGACACGCTCGAGCCGGGCGACGTGTTCGTGCTCGGGGGCGACCGCTTCGCGTTCCGCTACAGACGCGGGTCGAACGTGTACGTGGACCGGACGAGCGATCGGCCGACCGTGCCGTCGTGGTACTCCGAACGCCTCCCGCTGTCCTACGACCTGGGGCGGGCGATCCTGCGCTTCCAGCGCGAACTGGTCGACCGCCTCGCCGCCGGGGGTCGGAGCGAGGCGCGCATCTGGTTGCGCGAGTTCCCGCTTGACGACAACAGCGTCCGGGCGATCACCCGGATGTTTCACGAGCAACTGGCCTACGCGGGCCCGGAGAGCGTCAGCACCGACGAGCGGCTCGTCGTCGAGGAGGAACTCGACCACGAGGACTACGAGCGCCGCTACTACGTCCACTCCACCTACGGGCGCCGGTTCAACGACGGCTTCTCCCGGCTGCTGGCCCACCGCTGCGCCCGGGAGGCCAACGCCAACGTCTCGGTCGCCGTCGCGGACAACGGGTTCACGCTGGCCCTCCCGCTGAACCGGAAGGTCGACCTCGAGGGGATCCTCGCGGACGTCGACCCCGAGACCGCCCGCGCGGATCTGCGCGCGAGTCTCGACGGGACCGACCTCCTCGAACGCTACTTCCGGATCAACGCGACGCGGTCGCTGATGATCCTCAAGCGCTACAAGGGCTACGAGAAGTCCGCCAGCGAGCAGCAGTTCAACAGCGACATGCTCCTGAGCTTCGCGCGGGACCTGGAGGACTTCGCCGTCATCGAGGAGACCTACCGGGAAATCCTCGAGGACAAGCTCCACCTCGACGCCATCGAGACCGTCCTCGGTCGGATCCAGGCGGGCGACCTGGCAATTCGGACGGTTCGCGTCGACTCGCCGAGTCCGCGGGCCTTCGGCCTGGCCACCCTTCTCGCGAGTGACGTCGTCCTGGCGGAGGACGAGTCCGCCGTGCTCCGGGAGTTCCACCGCCGCGTCCTGGAGACCATCGACGGGGACGTGCCGGAGGAAGTCGAACCGCTCACCTCGGACTGAGACTGAGGTCAGACGAGCAGTGTCCCGAGCGCGTCCGGGACCACCAGGACGTCACTCCCGGGTTCGACGGCGTTTGCAACGTCATCGGATGCAAACATGAGGCAGTCCTCGACGATCTCCGGGTGGTCGCTGTTCGTGATCCAGACGTCGTGGTCGAGCAGGGCGCGAGCGACCACGAAGGCCCGCTGGGCGCCCGGCTCGTACCCGTCCCGCATCGCGTCGTAGAGCGAGGCGGGATCGTCGGCCCCGGAGAGCCACTCGTAGAACCGCTGCTCGCCCGTTCCCGCCCCGGCTCCCTCCGGGAGGGCTGCCGGCACGACCACCCGTCCGCCGTCACGGAGCGGGTTGTGCGCACCAAAGACGACGTACGTCGCCGCTCGCGTCGCCTGGTAGAGGTTCGCGTCCTTGGGCGCTCCGACCCCGGCGACGACGGCGTCGTACCCGTCCTCGACCGGGACGGCCATCGCGTCCCGGGCCGTTTCCGCGAGGTCGTCGACCACGGCGCGGGGCGCGCCGGCGCTGACGTCGATGATGCCCTCGGGCCCCTTCGTGACGTTGATGCAGAAATCCGGGCCGACCCGCTCGCCAGCGCGGTCCACGAACGCCCGGAACGGGTTGTCCTCGATCCGACCGAGTCGGACGCCGTCCCGGGAGAGTAGCTCGGGGCCGTGGGTGTAGCCGATGATGGCCTCGCCGCCGGTCCCGATGACGACGGTCTTGGCTCCGCCGGAGAAGCCGGCGTACTGGTGGGGTTCGACCATGCCGGTCGAGCACACGAGGTCCGCGTCGGCCACCGCCGGGTGGGTTTCGACCGGCACGCCGTCGACCGTGCCCACCTCGATCACGGCGTCCGGATCGTGATTCACGGCGAGGTCGGCGTGCTCGCCCAGCGCATCCGCGAGTTCCTCGTCGGTCATCGGGCGGTGCAGTCCCAGGCCCACGACGACGGTCACGTCCTCGCGCTCCACCCCGGCGGCCAGGAGTTCCTCGAGCATGACGTCGAGGAGAACGTCGTCCGGCGTCGCCCGGGTGACGTCGGTGACGACGATGGCGACCGAATCACCGGGGCTGGCTCGCCACGAGAGCGGCGGTCCGAGGGGGCTGTCCATCGCTGCCCTGGCCGCCTCGCCGACGTCGACGGGCGGCGCACCCGGCGGCTCGGCCACGGTGACCGCACAGTCCGGGAGCGTCACGTCGATCGTGCCCGCCCCCAGCGGCAATTCGACCATGCGATCGGTTGTGCCGGCGCCTCGAAATGCCTGTCGTCTACGCGGCGACGACCGCCCGAAGGCAGCCCGGGCGGTCTCGACGCCCTCACCGCGCCCACTCGACCATCCGGCGGTAGGTGTCGTCCGTCGAGAGCGCCGCCGCGTCGCCCACGAGGACGAGGGCCTTCTTCGCGCGCGTCAGTGCCACGTTCACGCGGCGGTAGTCCTCGAAGATGGGTCCGTCGAGCGATCCAGTGGCGACGAACGAGACCACGATCACCTCCTTGCTGGAGCCCTGGAACCGATCGACGGTGTCG
>Ga0207797_1002734_pt1 | contig 12107 bp, 11 predicted proteins | sample PRCRCaboRojoPR_6_FD_187275 | JGI IMG/M metagenome (GOLD analysis project Ga0207797, IMG submission 187275) | Marine sediment microbial community from Cabo Rojo, Puerto Rico - PR CR 10% Liquid 1 (SPAdes) | ecosystem: Environmental > Aquatic > Marine > Coastal > Sediment | place: Cabo Rojo, Puerto... | reverse complement strand
TGCTCGGCCCGCTCCGGGCCGATGTCCTCGCCGAGCAGTATCTCGGAGGCGACACGGATGGTGACCGACGTCATCTCGCGGTGGAGGTCGATGTCCCGCTCGCCCGCCGCCGCCCACTCCCCGGCGAGCGCCTCAACGCGCCGGCCGGTCGTGTCCGCGTACGCCCGCACCTGCTTGCCGGTGAACGCCGGGCCCATCACCGAGCGCTGCTGGCGCCACAGCGCCCCCTCGCTCTGGACCAGCCCCTGCTCGGCGATCATCGCCGCCGACTCTTGGGCCGGCACGCGCCCGAACTCGTCGGGCCGGGCCAGCACCTCCTGGATCAGCGTCGGGTTCGTGACGATGACGATGGGCGGGCGCCCCGGCACCGGTATCCGCAGCAGGTCCTCGTAGCGCGACTGGACCCCCTCAAGGAAGCGGAACGTCTGTCGCCCGAAACGGAGAGCGTTCGCGAGCCCGGAATCCGGCGGCTCGGGGATGGAACGAGGCATTACCCGCTAGTGGAGCCGAACAATCATGTATCTTCCCGCAACGGCAAGCCGCTACCCCTCGACCGGCAGGGACTCGACGCCGTAGATGAACGAGCTACGCACCGGCTGGAGCTCCGTCTCGACGACCCGCAGGTCGGGCAGCCGGTCGAGCAGCTCCTCGATGGCGACCCGGGCCTCCAGGCGGGCCAGCGGCGCGCCCAGACAGTAGTGGGTGCCGTGGCCGAAGCCGAGATGCTGGTTGGGTGAGCGCCCCGGGCGGAACTCGTCTGCGGCCTCGAACTGCCGGCCGTCGCGGTTGGCCGAGCCGAGCCACACCACCACGCCCTCGCCCTGTTCGAGGGTGTGGCCGCCCAGCTCCACCGGCTCCATCGGCACGCGGGTCATCGCCTGCACCGGCGCCCGGTAGCGCAGCGCCTCCTCGACCGCCCGGCCGGCGTCGAGCGTGCCGTCGGCGAGGTCGCCGACAATCCCCTGCTCGTCGAAACAGCGCACCGCGTTGGTCACGAGGTTCGTCGTCGTGATGTTGCCCGCCACGAGCAGGAGGATGCACGTTCCCAGCGCCTCCCTGTGGGAGAGCTGGCCCCCCTCGCCCTCGGCGGTGGCGATGGTCGTCAGGAGGTCCTCGCGTGGATCCGCGCGGCGCTCCTCGATGCGCTCGAGGAAGTACGCCGCCATCTCCTGGCCGGCCTGCTGTTGCTCCTCGAGGAACTGCTCGGGGTCGGTCCCCTCGCCCGCCCCGCGCACGAGCGTGTCCGACCAGCGCTTGAACCGGTCGCGCTCCTCGCGGGGGACGCCCAGCATGTCCGCGATGACCATCACCGGGAGCGGGTACGACAGCGACTCCACGAGGTCGAACCGGTCGCCCCCTGCGAGCGCGTCGTCCAGTAGCTCCGACGCTATCTCCCGGATGCGGGGCTCCAGTTCCCGCACGGCGCGGGGCTCGAAGGCGTCGTCGACGACGCTCCGTAGCTCCGTGTGCCGCGGCGGGTCCTGGAACAGCATCGTGTCGAGGATGAGCCCCTGGCCCTCGCCGGGCTCCTCGAAGCCGGTGATGTTGCGCGGGCTGGTGGAGAACCGCTCGTCGTCTGCCAGGATGGACTTCACGTCGCCGTAGCGGAACACGTCCCACGTCTCCCGCTCGGGGTCGTAGCGCACGGGGTCGCCGTCGCGCATCTCCGTGTACCAGTCGTACGGGTCGAGCCACGCCTCCCGGCTCTGGAGTTCGGTGGGGAACGCCTGTAGCCCGCCGATGTCGGACGCGCTCATGGCGCGCCCGTTGGACCCCCGGACTGAAAAGCACGGCCCAGCCGAGGGGACGAGGCGCTGCTGTGCTGCCCGTAGCGGGCCCGTGCTTCTCGACAGCAGCGATTAACCGTTCGTCCAACTCAGACGGGTTTCGAGCCTCAGTAGGCGGTGTTTAAGGAATATAGACGTCCGTACGACCAGTTAATAGCACGAAAACGTTGTTTCTTCAAGCAAAGCTTTTAGTAGTAGGAAGGTGACAATCGGGATGCGATGCAGCGTGAACCGAGCGCGACGGCCTTCCCGGGTGCGCGGGGCAGATATCCCCCCGCCGCACGCGGGGGTGGGCGTCAGTCAGGAGGTGATCGCCAGTAGCGGACCACCACCACAGCGTACCCTTACCCGACGGCGGTCGCTGACACCGACCGCAACCCGTGTCCCCCGCCCGCGCTCTACCCGTGACCTGGTCCGTGCGGGCGGGACCCGTGTTCTCTCTTCCGCGCTCGCGGCGGGCTGTCAACCCCCGCCGCGAGCGCGGGTTCACGTGCTACCCGCCAGCGTCAGCTCCGCGCTCCTCCGTGCTCAGGTGCCCATGAACGGCCGCGCCTGTGGCTCGTCCGGGTCCGTCCGCACCTCCACCAGCGTCGGCTCCGCCGAGCCGACCGCCGCCGCGACGGCGCGCTCTACCTCCCCGGGCGTCGCGGCCCACTCCGCGCTCATCCCCATCCCCTCGGCGACCGTCGCGAACGAGACCGGCGTCTCGGGCCAGCCGTACTCCCGGTCGGCGAGCCCGTAGCCACGCGCCGCCTCCTCGCTGATGATGGCGTAGTCGTCGTTGTTCAGCACCACCACCGTCACCGGGATCCCCTCGGCGACGGCGGTGTGGAGCTCGTGGACGCACATCAGCAGCCCGCCGTCGCCGGTGAGCGCGACCACCGGCCCCTCGGGCTCCGCCATCGCCGCGCCGATCGCCGACGGCAGGCCGGTGCCCATCGTCGCCCACGACCCGGGGTTGACGTAGCTCCGGGGGCCGTACGCCTCGAACGTGTTGAGCCCCCACACCCGGAAGCCGCCGGCGTCGACGGCCACGACGGCATCGCGGGGCAGAGCCGCCCGCACCGCCTGGAGCGCTCGGACGGACGTTATCGGCGGCTCGTCGCCCAACAGCGCCGCGACACGCTCCTCGGTGGCCGCCCGGACGGCCGCCGCGCGCTCGGGGGGGTCGCCGTCGACGCCCCGCTCGGCGAGCGCACCGTCCAGCGCCGCTAGTGTCTCGCCGGCGTCGGCGACGACGGACAGCGCCGGCTGGTAGCCCCGCCCCACGTCCCCCGGTTCGAGGGTGACGTGGACCAGCGCCTCCGGGAACTCCACCTCGAACCCGCGGGTGGCGACGGCGTCGAGGTCCGTCCCGACCGCGAGCGCGGCGTCGGCCGAGGCCAGACAGTCCAGCAGCTCCGGGCTGGCGCTCCCGGCGAGCACGCCGGCGCTCGCGGGGTGGTCCTCCGGGAGCGTGCCCTTCCCCTTGTAGCTCGTGACCACCGGCGCGCCCAGCCGTTCGGCCACGGCCCCGAGCTGGTCGCTCGCCCCGGCCCGCCGCACGCCGCCGCCGGCGTACACCACCGGTCGGTCGGCGCCCGCGAGCAGGTCGGCGGCCGACGCCACCGCCTCCGCAGGGGGCGAGGAGGCCGCGCCGGGCGTCGGCGCCGACCGCTCGGCCAGCGGGCGGTCGGCGCGCAGGAAGTTCTTCGGGATGCCGACCCGGACCGGCCCCGTCGGGGGGGTGCGGGCGGTCGCCAGCGCCTGCTCGACGGTGACGGCCGCGGCCTCGGGGGTCTCGACGGTGACGTTCTCGCGGACGGTGTTGTCGTACGTGTCCGGGGGCGTCTCGTGGATGGCGTCCCCGCCCCGGAGTTCGGGTTCGGTCTCGACGGCGAGATGGAGCATCGGGGTGCCGTCTAGCAGCGCGTTGCGCAGGCCGTTCATCGCGTTCATGTCGCCGGGGCCGGGCACCACCAGCGTCGCCGCCGGCCGGCCGCTGGTCTCGGCGTACCCCCACGCCTGGTGGGTGACGGCCGTCTCGTGGCGGGCGACGACGAACTCCGTGTCGGGGTGGTCGGCGATGGCCTCGTTCAGCGGGAGCGACTGGGTACCGGGGACGCCGAACACGGTCTCGACCCCGCCCGCGGCGAGCGCCTCGACGACTGCGGTGCTGACGTTCATACCCTCTCCCCGGGCCGGGTGGTCCTCAATCCCCGGGACTCGGGGGTGGACGTAACCGTCCGGAGCCCCCAGCCCGCCCGGATGAGCAGTGAGGCGCTCCAGGGCCTGCTCGCGACGGGCGAGGAGCTGACGGTCGTCTGCCACAACAACCCCGACCCGGACTGTCTGGCGAGTTCGCTCGCGCTCGGAGCCATCGCCGAGCACGCCGGCATCGACGAGCGGCACATCCTCTACAGCGGCACCATCTCCCACCAGCAGAACCGGGCGTTCATAAACCTGCTCGACATGAAACTGCGGCCGTTCGCCGCCGAGGCCGTCCAGGACCGCCCGGACGGGTCGCTGATGGCGTTCGTCGACCACGCGGTCCCCGGCGAGAACAACGAGGTGCCGCCGGACGTCGCGGTGGACATCGTCATTGACCACCACGACACCGACCCGGTGGCCGCGCGGTTCCTCGACCACCGGCCGGCGGTCGGCGCGACCGCGACGATCCTCGTCGAGCACCTGCGAGGCCTGGAGGTGCCCGTGTCCCAGAGCCTCACGACGGCGCTCCTGTTCGCCGTCCGCCGGGAGACGCTGGGGTTCCTCCGCGGGACAACCGCCGCCGAGTACGACGCCGCGGGCTGGCTCCACGGCCGGGCCGACCGGTCGCTGCTGCGGACCCTGTCGAACCCGTCCGTCAGCGGGAGCACCGTCGACACCATCGCCGAGGCCATCCGCAACCGGATCGTCAGGCAGTCGGTGCTGATCTCCGGGGTCGGCCGCACCACCGAGCGCGACGCGCTGCCGCAGGCCGCCGACTACCTCGCCACCCTCGAGGGCGTGGACACGACGGTCGTGTTCGGGCTGGTCGACGACAGCGTCCACCTCAGCGCCCGCTCCACCGACCCCCGGGTTCACGTCGGCAGGGTGCTCGAGGAGGCGTTCGCCGACGTCGGCAGCGCGGGCGGCCACCGCGAGATGGCCGGCGGCGAGGTGCCGCTGGGTGTGTTCGCCGGCTACACCGACGACCATCTGCTCGACGTCCTCGAGGAGGTCGTCACGGCCCGCCTGGAGGCCGCGTTCGACCTCGCGGCCGAGAGCTGAGTAGAGCGACGGCCGCTCCCGGCGAGGGTCGTCTGGAGCGCGTCACCGCGAGGCACACACCCTGACGGTATCCCGACAGTTGGTGTCCGCGAGTTCCGGGCAAGCGGAGCGAAGTTTTATAATCGTAAGGGGGGCTGTGAGGGGTAATGACGTCCGGCAATGACCCGGGAGGACCGGCACGGCCTGCAGGCGGCAGGTACTATCGATGACCGTTCACGACGACAGGAAGGAGCTACCGGCATCGGGGAGCGCGGAGTGGACGCTCGTCGTCCAGCGCCAGTACGACCCCGAGGAGGGGACGCTGGCGACGACGCTGGTGTTCGTCGTCGCCGAGGCGATGGAGGTCGACCCGACGCAGGTCCAGTCGCCGCCGCTGTACGACTGTATCGACGCGAGAGCGCTGGAACGGACGTTCTTCGCCACTGGCCCGGCGGGGTCCCCACCCCACGCGACCGGCGCCGTCCAGTTCCACTACCGGGACTACCTCGTCAGGGTCCGCAGCGACGGCCACATCGCGGTGTACGCGCCCGCCGTCCCGCGGTAGCGCCCCACCGCGGCCAGGGACTTCATTACGCCGGCGGCGGACGCGGACGTATGATACTGTGTGTCGACCCGGACGAGGACGGCCGGGCGGCGACCGCCGCGGCGCTGGCGACCGCCGGCTTCGACGTCCGGGAGGTGGGGTCGGTGGCGGCGGCGACGGACGCCATCGAGGCCGACGGGGGGCTGGACTGCGTCGTCACGGAGCACGACCTGCCGGACGGCAGCGGCCTGGACGTGCTCGAACGTGCCCGCGATGCCGCGCCGGACGCCGCCTGCGTGCTGTTCACCGACACCCCCATCGAGCGGGTGGACACGGCCGCCGTCGGCGACCTTGTAGCGGAGTACCTCTCAAAGAGCGAGCCGAACGCCCGCGACCGGCTTGTCGCACTGGTCGACCACAGCCTCGCGTTCCGGGACCAGACCGCTTACCCGCTCCCCGACGACGAGGACGCCCGGATCGCCGCGCTGGACCGCTACGCCGCCGACTCGGAGACGCTGGACGGCGCACTCGACCGGCTGACGGAGCTGGCGACGGCGCTGTTCGACGCCGAGGCGGCCGCCGTCGGCCTCGTTGACGCCCACGAGGAGCGGTTCCTCTCCTGTGTGGGGGTCGCCCTCGACGCACTCGACCGCGAGGACACCGTCTGCACGTACGCCATCCTCGACGAGGAGGTGACCGTCGTCGAGGACACCCTCGACGACCCCCGGTTCGAGGACAACGAGCGGCTCCGGGCCGCGGGGCTGCGCTTCTACGCCAGCGCCCCCCTCGAGACGCCCGAGGGGCGCTCTATCGGCACGTTCTGCGTGTTCGACAGTCAGCCGACCACCTTCGACCCCCGCCAGCGGGAGCTGCTGGGGCTGCTTGCCGACGAGGCGATGGAACAGCTCGAGCTCCGGCGCCGTCTGCGGGTCGACGAGGGGGGTGAGGGGAGTGACTGACGGCTACGGCTTCCCGGGGCTCCCGCTGGCGGACATCAGGCCGGGGACGAGCCTGCTGGTCACCGGTCCCATCCACGAGGGGAGCCGGGACCTCGCGGTGCGGCTGCTGGCCGGCACCCCTGACGAGGCCGCCATCGTCGTCACGACAAACCAGCGCGCCGCGCGCATGGCTGACGACTGCCGCCGGATGGGCGTGGCCACCGCCCCCGAGCGGACCGCCATCCTCGACTGCGTCGGCACGGACGGCGCGGGCGTGAACGCCCAGGTCCACCAGGTGTCCGGCCCCTCCGACCTCACCGGCATCGGGATGCGCTACTCCGACGTCCACGCAGGGTTCGCCGACGACGGCCACGGCCGTGTGCGGACCGGGCTGTTCTCGCTGTCCACGCTGCTGTCGTTCAGCGACCTCCGCACCGTCTCGCGGTTCGTCCACACGCTCGTCGGTCGCATCGACAGCGTCGACGGGCTGGGCGTGCTGCTCATCGACCCCGGGAGCCATGACGAGCGCACGGTCCGGACGCTTGCGCAGTTCTGCGCGGGACGAATCCAGGTCCGCGACGGCGAGGACAGCCTACAGCTCCGGGCGCGCGGTCTCCCCAGCCAGTCCCGGGACTGGCAGGCGTTCGACCCGCTCCCGGAGTGAGCTACTCCGGTGTGGTCTCGCCGGTGAAACACCGCTCCTGGACCGAGCGGAACAGCTCCCGTGCCCGCCCCTCCAGCCGGTCGGCACGGGCGGGGTTGCCGTCGGCCTGGGCGTTCGCCGCCTCGATGACCCACTCGTAGCCGACGACGGAGCCGTCCGGGTCCCGGGACCCGGTGGCGTCCAGGTACACCGTCGTCCCCGCCGGGACGCGCTGGTCGAGACCGGCGTCGGCCAGCGGCGCCTCGTTGGCGGCGACCGTCGCCGGGGCGAGGAGGCTCGTGACGAGGACCAGTTCCACGAGTACTGTTCGCATGGGGGGGTTGGGGGTATTGAGTCGATGTCCGAGTTAAACTTTAGCCTGGAACTGAAATTCGTCTCGAAACGAGTGAAATCGCGGCGATCTGGGGCCCGGTGAGCCTGGACCGCTCCCGAACAGGTAACTGTCGGCCGGCCCACAGGTGGGTCAGACAGGGGAAGCGAGCAGCGGAGACGGTGTCCGCTTGTGTGACCACCGACGAGTGAGTCGGTCCGACCCCACCAACAGCATGGACGACGCCCCGACAGACCCACTGTGGCAGCACGCCCGACCCTTCGCCAGCCCCGACACCGACGCCGACGACCCCACGGTCCAGCAGTGTCCGGTGCCGTGTGACGACGCTGACATCGTCGGCCTCGGAGAGGCGACTCACGGGACCCGCGAGTTCGCCCGCCTGAAAGCCGGGATGGTCCGGCATCTCGTACAGCGGGGGTTCCGGACGGTCGCCTTCGAGGCGGACGTGGCCGCGATGCTCCCGGTGGACCGCTACGTCCATGCGGGTGTCGGCGACCCCATCGAGGCGCTGTCCGGCCTCGAGACGTGGATGTGGCGCACCGGGGAGGTGCGCGATATCCTCCGGTGGCTCCGGTCGTTCAACGAGGGGCGTCCGCCCGAAGACCGCGTGCGGGTCCGCGGCGTGGACCTGAGCCGCCCCTCGGCGCCCGCGCCGGCGGTGCGCTCGTACCTCTCGACGGTCGGCCCTGGCGCCGCTGGCGCTGCCGTGGCGACGCTCGCAGAGGGGCTGCGCCCCGACGACCCCCGCGACGCTCGTCTCGACGAGGTGGCGACCGCGGCCCGGACGGTCGGCGACCACCTCGAACGGAACCGCGAGGCGTACGTCGCGAGAAAGTCGGCCCCGGCCTGGGAGCGGGCGCGACACCTCTGTCGCGTCGTCGAGCGAGCCTGCGAGTGGCACCGGGTCCGGCACGCTCAGGACGGTCCTCACCCAGAGGGGATGAGCGAGCGCGACCGGCTGATGGCCGAGAACGCCGCGTGGTGCCTGGAGCGGGACACCGGGTCGGGAATCGTGGTCTGGGCGCACAACAGCCACGTCAAGCGGGGGACGTTCGACGACGGCCAGGTGTGGAGCGGGGAGGCGACGATGGGCGAGCGCCTCCACCGCGCGGGCGGGCGCTACACCCCGGTCGGATTCGACTTCGGGCGCGGGTCGTTCCGCGCGGAGCGGGCCTGCGGGTCGGGCGGTCCGGAGGTGTTCAGCGTCGGCGACCCGCGCACGGACAGCGCGACCGCCCGGTTCGACGCGCTCCCGGGACCGTTCCTGCTGGATGTGGAGAGCGCGGCCTCCGACGACCGGCTGGGGGCGTGGCTCGATGCGCCCCGACGCCTGCGCCGGGTGGGGAGCGTCTACGACCCGGACGCGCCGGGCGAGCAGTACCTTCGCACGCGGCTGGCCGAGTCGTTCGACGCGCTGGTGTTCGTGCCCGAGTCGACCCCGACACAGCCGCTGGACTGACTCGTCACCGTGCGACGGGTACTCAGGCCGACGCCTCGGCGTCGAGTTCCTCCAGCGCCCAGGTGATGACGTACGCCTCCACGAGGTCCCGTTCGTTGTCGAAGCCCTCGCGCTCGGCGCGGTCGATGGTATCGGCGGCCTCCTCCAGCATCTCCCGCTCCAGGGGTGCCTGGTCGGGCTCCTCGCGGACCTCGTTCAGCAACGCCTCGAAGTCCTCGCGGATGTCGAAGGAGGCCCGGGCGACGTTACACCGCGAGAGGGGGAGCTGTCCGGTCTCCAGGACGAGATCGGTCACCAGCGCCCAGTCCGACTCGCAGAAGTGGACCGACACCTCCCCGACGATGTCCCGCCAGGCGATAGGGTCGGCGTTGCGCATCAGCCGCACCGCCCGGGGCGGGAGGTCCAGCCGGGCGACGGTGCGCTCGTCGCCACAGAGACAGCAGGGCTTCTCCGTCTTGCCGGTGTACACGCCGACACCTTCGGGCGGCGCCGGCTTGGGGCTGACGCCTCGGGCCGCGACCGGAGGCTTCAGGCCCCGGGCGGCCACAGGTGGCGTATGACCCCCGAGGAGGTCCGTGCCGCCATCCCCGCGTTCGAGGAGGCGGCGTACATGAACTGGGGCGCCTCCGGCCCCTGCCCGGAGCCGGTGCTGGAGGCGACGACCGACTTCGTCCGCTACCACGAGACGGAGGGCACTGTCGGCGAGGGACCGTACAAGTCAGCGTTCGGCGCGTTCGAGGACGCCCGCGAGCGGGTGGCCGAGTTCCTCGGCGCCCCGACCGACGGCATCGCGCTCACCCAGTCGACGGCCGACGGCATCGCCCGCGTCGCGGCCAGCCTCGACGTCAAGCCCGGCGACACGGTGGTCCGCACGGACTGCGAGCACCCCGCCGGCGTGCTCCCGTGGTGGAGCCTCCGGCAGAAAGGTGTCGGCGTCGAGGTGCTGGACACCGACGCCGGCCGCATCGACCGCGACGACCTGAAGACGGCTGTCGCGGACGCCCGCCTGCTGGTGTTCAACTCCGTCACCTGGAACTACGGCACCCGGACGCCGACCGCGGAGGTCGTGGACATCGCCCACGACGCGGACTGTGAGGTGCTCGTCGACGCTGTCCAGTCGCCGGGGCAGATGCCGGTCGACGTCGAGCAGTGGGGCCCCGAGTACGTCGCCGGCGCGGGCCACAAGTGGCTCACCGCCCCGTGGGGTGCGGGTTTCCTCTACGTCGACCCCGCGACCGCCGAGGGGATGGAGCCCGCCGCCGCCGGCTACCGGAGCGTCGCCGACACCGGTGTCGAGGAGCCGGAACTGGCCGTCGGCGCCCGCCGGTTCGAGGTCGGCACCACGAACCCGGCCCCCTACGTCGGCCTGGGGGCGGCGATGGAGCTGATCGACTCCGTCGGGCTCAACACGATCCAGTCCCGCATCGCCGAACTGACCGGCCGGCTGAAGGAGGGGCTGGGCGACCGGCTGCTGTCCCCGCGGGAGTACGAGTCCGGGCTGGTCACGTTCGCCGCCGAGGAGCCCGAGGAGACCGTCGAGGCGCTGGAGGACGCGGGTATCGTCGTCCGGTCGCTGCCTGACCCGCCCGCGGTGCGGGCCTCGGTCCACGCGTACAACACCGCCGAGGACGTCGACCGGCTGCTCGCGGCGCTGTAGCCCGCCAGAGCTTTCCACCTGGCAGGCGGGTCCCCGCTATGCCCGCCGACCTCGCCGAGAAGACCGACCGCTACGAGCGCCTGCTGAGCGAGGCGCTCGACGCTGCCACCGTCGCCCCGCCGGAGGGGACGCCGCTGGGGGCGGGTGCGGATGACCTGCTGGGTATGGCCCGGTCCTACCTCGAGGACGGCCGGCACTTCCGGGAGAACGGCGACCCGGTGAACGCGCTGGCGGCGTTCTCCTACGGCCACGCGTGGCTGGACGCGGGGGCCCGGCTGGGGCTGCTGGCGGTGCCCGCGGAGGGGGACCTGTTCACCGTCTGAGCGGGGCTGGCCCCCCCACCCGAACGTTTTTAACGATTGTTCCTCCGGAAGGGTGCCGTCGGGCAACGGGGTTACCCGACCGAAACCCCGGAATTCGTCCGCCTCAGCCGGTCCTGGTTCGAAACGTTTATATACTTTACGCACTTACCGATAGTTAAGACGAGTCCGTGGTTCGGCTTCTTCGGAGCCCTTCCCCCGAGCCCCGGTCGTCGCACCCACACCATGAGCGACACAAGGATACGAACCTACAGGGAGTCCGAGCGCGACGCCGAGGAGACAGAGCGCCAGGAGTCCGAGGCGGAGCTCGTCTGCCCCGAGTGCGGGGGGAGCCTCGTCACGGACGAAGAGCACGGCGAGACGGTCTGTGCGGACTGTGGCCTCGTCGTCGAGGAGGACGAGATGGACCGCGGGCCCGAGTGGCGCGCGTTCGACAGCGCCGAGCGCGACTCCAAGAGCCGCGTCGGCGCCCCGACGACGAACATGATGCACGACAAGGGCCTGTCGACGAACATCGGCTGGCAGGACAAGGACGCCTACGGGCGCTCGCTGTCCAGCCGCCAGCGCCAGAAGATGCAGCGGCTCCGGACCTGGGACGAGCGGTTCCGCACCCGGGACTCCAAGGAGCGCAACCTCAAGCAGGCGCTCGGCGAGATCGACCGCATGGCCAGCGCTCTCGGCCTGCCCCAGCAGGTCCGCGAGACGGCCAGTGTGATCTACCGGCGCGCCCTCAAGGAGAACCTCCTGCCGGGCCGCTCGATCGAGGGTGTCGCCACCGCGGCGCTCTATGCCAGTGCCCGGATGGCCGGCAACCCCCGCTCGCTGGACGAGATCAGCGTCGTCTCCAGGGTGGACAAGATGGAGCTGACCCGCACGTACCGCTACATCGTGCGCCAGCTCAACCTGGAGATCAAGCCCGCGGACCCGGAGAGCTACGTCCCCCGGTTCGCCAGTGACCTCGGTCTCTCGGACGAGGCCGAGCGCCGCGCCCGCGAACTGCTGGACGACGCCCGCGACGCCGGGCTGCTGTCGGGCAAGTCCCCGGTGGGCCTGGCGGCGGCGGCCATCTACGCGGCCGCGCTGCTGACCAACGAGAAGGTGACCCAGAGCGAGGTGAGCGAGGTCGCCAACATCTCGGAGGTCACCATCCGCAACCGGTACAAGGAAATCCTCGAG
>Ga0207797_1002733_pt1 | contig 12107 bp, 12 predicted proteins | sample PRCRCaboRojoPR_6_FD_187275 | JGI IMG/M metagenome (GOLD analysis project Ga0207797, IMG submission 187275) | Marine sediment microbial community from Cabo Rojo, Puerto Rico - PR CR 10% Liquid 1 (SPAdes) | ecosystem: Environmental > Aquatic > Marine > Coastal > Sediment | place: Cabo Rojo, Puerto... | reverse complement strand
AGTCCGGGAGCATACCGCCGGGGTACGCACGGAGGGGCAAGTGCTTCCTTCCCGCGTGACGGGAGCTCTCGGACGACTGACGGTTCGCCACGACGGGATGGGCGTCCGCCGCGGTCCGATCGAGACGCGAGCCGTCGCCGTCCCGGCGCGCTTATGTGGGCTCCACGGCGTGTACGAGTATGTCGATGCCGCACGTGCGGACGCTGGAGTGTACCCTCTGCGGTGCCGAGTACGACCCCGAACGGGTCGTCTACACCTGTCCGGAGCACGAGGGGCTGGCGGGGATCCTCGAAGTGATCTACGACTACGACGTCGTCGCCGAGCGGTTCGACGCCGACCTCGACGGCGACATCCGGTCCCAGTGGAAGTACGAGGCGTTCCTGCCGGTCGACGACGACGCGGAGCCGGTCACCCTCGGCGAGGGGGGGACCGACCTGTTCGACGCGCCGAACCTGAGCGAGGCGCTCGGCGTCCGGACGCTCGTCAAGGACGACGGGCGGAACCCGACGGGCTGTTTCAAGGACCGCGCGAGTTCGATCGCGGTGACGAAGGCGCGACACGCCGGCCGGGACGTCATCACGTGTGCCTCGACGGGGAACGCGGCGGCGTCGCTGGCGGGCTACTCGGCGCGGGGCGGCCTCGACTGCCGCATCTTCGTCCCCGGGGACGCCCCCGCCGGAAAACTCGCCCAGCCGCTCGTCTACGGGGCCGACGTGCTCGCCGTCGAGGGGAGCTACGACGAGGCGTACGACCTGTGCGTCGAGGTGACCGAGTCGTACGGCTGGTACAACCGGAACGCGGCGATCAACCCGTTCCAGGTCGAGGGCAAGCGCACCGTCGGCCACGAACTCGCCGAGCAGTCGGTCGTCCGCGGCGAGGTCCCCGACTGGGTCGTCTTCTCGATGGGCGACGGCTGTACCATCGCGGGCGCGTGGAAGGGGTTCCGCGAGTTCCACGAGCTGGGCTACGTCGAGGACACCCCGCGGATGCTCGGGGTGCAGTCCGATGGTGCGTCGGCGATACACGACGCCTTCCACGGCCACGACGACGCCGACGCGGTCGCGGAGACGGTCGCGGACAGCATCTCGGTCGGTCGACCCCGCAACACGGTCAAGGCGTGCCGCGCGCTCGAGGAGAGCGGCGGGACCTCGGTGCTCGTCCCCGACGCGGAGATCATCGAGGCGGAGGCGCTCCTCGGGCGGACGGAGGGGATCTACGCCGAGCCCGCGGCCGCGGCCCCGGTCGCGGGCGTCGAACGCGCGCTCGCGTCGGGGACCGTCGCCCCCGACGAGACGGTGGTCGTCGTCACGACCGGGTTCGGACTGAAGGACACCGAGAGCGCGAGGCGTGCCGGGGGCGATCCGGAGAGCATCCCCCCGGAGATCGGCGCGGTCCGGAGCCGGTACGACCCCGACGGGGGCTCGGGCACCCGGGTCTGAACGCGGCGCGCCACCCGGGGCCTACCGGACGACCGTCACCGTCACGGGCGCCTCGCCGACGACGGTCGTGGCGACCGTCCCGAGGAGCCGCCGGGCGAGGTCGGTCCGCTCCCCGCCGTGGCCGCCCATGACGACGTGGTCGACGTCGCCCGCGTCGACGAACTCCAGGATGGTCTCCGCGGGGTCGCCCGTCCGGACCGCGGTGTCGACGACCCGGTCGGCGGCGGCGGCCCGATCGCGGGCCCGACCGACCAGCGCCTCGGCGCGCTCCCGTGCGGCCTCGACCCGATCCTCGCCGGCCTCGATGATCCCGCCCTCGCTCATCGACGCGTCGACCGGCGTGACGACGTTCAGCACCGTCACCCGGCAGTCGAACGTCTCGAGGGCGTGGCCGAGCGCCTCGTCCGACAGCGGCGATCCGTCGAGCGGGACGAGGACGTGCGTGGGCGCCATACCTCACGGTCGGCGACCCGGATACAAGTATTCCCTCGGTCGGGTCGGCCGTCGCCGCCCGGCGCCGGTGGCCCCGTCCGGGTGGACTCACTCCCGATCCGCGTCGAGCGTCCCCTCGGGCGGGGCGAACAGGACCAGCGTCTCGAGGTCCGCCTCGATGTCGACGAACCGGTGCTCGACGCCGCGTTCGACGAACACGACGTCGCCCTCCTCGACGGGATAGGTGTCCCCGCCGATCTCGATGCTGGCCCGGCCGGCCGTGACGACGTAGACCTCGTCCTCGGCGTGGGGGGTCTGTCGGTCCGGCTCGCCGGCGGGGATCCGGTAGAGCCCCGCGCTCATCGACGACTCGCGGAGGAACTCCAGGTACGGCCCCCCGGTCTCGCGGTGGCGCTCGCGGACGGCCTCGATGCTCGTCGGCTCCATCGACGCAGATACGTCGTGCCGTGGTGGTGAACCTTCCGCCCCGGACGGTGGACAGCCGGTCGTGGAGTCATGTGCCGCGAGGCGGTATCCGGGCGACGTTTCGCTGGACGGGGCGACGCGCGAGCGAGTGGCCGACTACCGGGCGCGGCGCCTCGGCTGTGCCCGGGACGCACTGACCCGGACGAGCGCCACGGTGTTCCCGGGACGCACGAACAGCGAGGTCCGCCTGGCACGCACGGCCGGGGTCGTGCGGTACGGCACCTACGCCGCCGTCGACCTCGACCGTGCGGACGCCGGACCGGGCATCGGTGTCGGATCGACGGACTGAGCGGGCCCACGCGACCCCCGCCGGAGATCCCGGTGTCTCTCCCGAGCCCCCGGGACACGTTTAGGTACAGCGACGACGACGACGTAACTGCGCCATGCAGTCACACACGGTCACCGGCGGTGGCGGTATCGACCTGCACGTCGACGAGACGGGGCCCGAGGACGGGCGACCGATCCTGTTGATCCACGGCTACACCCAGTCCCGGCTCTCGTGGGACCGACAGATGCACTCCGACCTCGCCGACGAGCATCGGCTGGTCGCGATGGACGACCGGGGACACGGCGACTCGGGGAAGCCGCGCGACGCCTACGACGACCCGGAGCTGTGGGCCGAGGACGTCCAGTCGGTCATCGAGACGCTCGACCTCGATCGGCCGGTCCTCGTGGGGTGGTCCTACGGCGGGCTGATCATCTCCGACTACCTCTCGGTGTACGGGACCGAACACGTCGCGGGGCTGAACTTCGTCGGCGCGATCTCGAAACTGGGGACCGAGGACGCGAACGCCGTCATCGGCGAGGACTTCACCGAACTCGTCCCCGGGTTCGAGTCGACGGACGCCGAGGAGAGCGTCGCGACGCTCGATACGTTCGTCGGGCGGTGCGTCCACGGCGACCTCGACCCCCGGGACCGCTACTACCTGCTCGGGTTCAACGCGGCCGTCCCGCCGTACGTCCGGACGGGGCTGCACTCCCGGACGGTGACCCACGACGAGGACCTTCGATCGATCGACGTCCCGACGCTGCTCACCCACGGCGAGGCGGACACCATCGTCCTGCCCGAGGCGGCCGAGGAGCACGCCGACCTGATCGACACGGCCGAGGTCTCCCGGTACCCAGACGTGGGTCACTCGCCGTTCTGGGAGGCACCCGACCGGTTCAACCGCGAACTCCGCGAGTTCCTTGAGCGCGTGTAACCCGCCGGGCGACCCGGGGCCCGCGCCGGGCGAACGACCCCTCCGGACGGGACCGGACTTATGACCCGACGGGCGGAGGTGGGGGTATGACCGGGACCGTCGAACGCGAGTGGGAGTTCGCCCGCCTGGAGCGGGAGGGCCACCGGGCCGACGTGGTCATCACCAGACCGGAGAAGCGCAACGCCATGAACGAGGGCGTGCTCCGCGATCTCGCGGCGGCGGTCGAGGCCGCCGAGGGGCTGGAGGGCGTCCGCGCGATGGTGATGCTCGGGGACGGGCCGGTGTTCTCGGCCGGGATGGACCTGGAGATGATGCGCGACCGGCCGGACGGGGGCGCCTCGCGGGAGCTGTTCCCCGAACTCCTCGGGGCCATCGAGGACGCGAGCGTGCCGACGGTCGCGGCGATAAAGCGGGCCGGGCCCGCCGGCGCGTTCGAACTCACCCTCCCCTTCGACTTCCGGATCCTCGGGTCGGAGGCGCGCTACGGCGTCATCGAGGTGCGGCTGGGGACGTTCCCCCACGGCGGCGCGACACAGCGGCTCCCCCGGCTCGTCGGCCTCTCGAAGGCCAAGGAGCTGGTCCTCACCGGGGCGTTCATCGACCCCGAGGAGGCGAGGGCGTCCGGACTGGTCCACGACGTCGTGCCCGATGGCCGGGTCGACGCCCGTGCCCGCGAGTTCGCCGACGAGCTCTGTGCGAACGCGCCGCTCGGGATGACCCGGGCCAAGCGCGCGCTCGACGCCGCCTTCGAGACCGGCCTGGAGGAGGGGCTCGAACTCGAACGGGAGCTCGCCGCCGAGATCGAGGACAGCCGCGACTACGCCGAGGGGTTCGAGGCCCACCTGGAGGGGCGCGAACCGGAGTTCGAGGGGCGATAGCGGGGCTCGGCCGACCACGCGAGCCGCGGGGATCGGTGGTGCTCCGCCAGCGAACGCGGGGCTTTTGCCCCCTGGAGCCCAAGCCCGCGCATGGCCGACGTCGACGTCCGCCTGAGCCGCAAGCAGGCGTTCCTCGCGATGCTCCCCTTCCTCCTCCTGGGCGTGGCGGACGTCGTGCTCCTCCTGCTCTGGGGGCTCGACCCGCTCTGGGGGTTCATGATCCTCCCGCCGATCCTGGCGATCAGCGCGCTCGCGTGGATCGCGTTCCGGAGCGGCTTCGCCCGCGACCGGACCGACGAGCCGGAGGGCCCGGCCGACGAGCTCGACGAGACCTACTGACTGCTCGGGCTACCGGACCCGAGCCCACGAGGGGTGTCGGACGCGTGTCTGCCGGGTGCTGAAGTGCTCCGCGACGCCAGTCGTCGGTGATGGGGGACCGACCAGTCCAGTGTCCGACCTGCGGGTGGACCGGCACGCGAACCGACCTCGACGGGGGCGGCTGTCCGGCCTGTGCGACGGTCATCCGGGCGACGGACTGACCGTCCGGCGGCCGGCGGACGAAGACGGAAGCTCTTAGCCGGTGACACCCGACCCCGCAGGTAGTGGAACACGCTCGTCGGACGGGCCGTGCCGTCGCCCGACTGCTGGCCCGGTTCGGGGTGATCGAGGCGTCGCGGCTCCGCGCGACCGTCGACCTCGCGTGGCCCCGCATCGTCACCGGGTTCGCGATCATGTCCAAGCGGACGGTCGACCTCGCCATCGTCGGCTGGGCGCTGGGGTCGACCGCCGTCGCGGGGCTCACGCTCGCCAACGCCTACTGGATGCTCGGGAAGTTCGTCGCCATCGGGCTGGCCGGCGGGACCATCGCGCTCGTCTCGCAGAACTACGGCGGCGGCGAGACCGGTCGGGCCTCGCTGATCGTGAGACAGAGCCTCCTGATCGCGGTCGCGCTCGCGGTCCCCATCTCGGCCGCCTACGGCCTGGCGGCGCGCCCGCTCGTCTCGCTCCTCGGGAGCGACGCCACGGCCATCGGCTACGGTGCCGCCTACCTCGCCGTCGTCGCGCCGGGGATCCTCTTCGAGTTCTGCAACCTCGTCTCGAGCCGCACGTACGCCGGCGTCGGGGACACGATCACGCCGATGGCCCTCCGGGCGGGCGGCGCGGCGCTCAACGTCGCCCTCAGCGCGGCGCTCGTGTTCGGCGCCGGCCTGGGCGTCGTCGGGGCCGCGATCGGGACGACCGTCTCGACGGCCGTCGTCACCGTCGCGTTCGCGTGGGGGATGACCGGCCGGAGCTACTTCGGTCGCGGGGCCAGCCCGGTCCCGCTCACCCGCACGAGCGAGACGTTCGACCGGTCGCTCGCCCGCGAACTCCTGACCGTCTCGGCCCCGCTGGTCGCCCGCCGCGTCGGGCAGGGGCTGGTGGTGTTCCCGCTCCTGGCCATCGCGGCGACGTTCGGCCCGGTCGCGGTCGCGGCGGTCGGCGTCGGCCGGCAGGTCCGTGCGCTGCTCAACAGCTTCAGCTGGGGGTTCTCAATCGCCTCCTCGACGCTCGTCGGACAGGCGCTCGGCCGCGGCGACGAGCCGATCGCGGAGGCCTACGGCCGGGAGATCACCCAGCTGTCGGTCGTCGTCTACGTCGTCGTCGCCGTCGTCGTGTTCGCGCTCGCCCGCCCGGTCGCGTCGGTGTTCGTCGAGGGGGCGGACGTCGACCTGGCGACGGCGTTCGTCCGCGTGGCCGCCGTCAGCGTCCTCCCGCTGGGCATCGACGGGTCGGTGACGGGGGCGCTCCGCGGCGCGGGCGACACGCGGATCCCGTTCGTGGCGACCATGCTCGGGCTCTACGTCTTCGCGCTCCCGACCGCGTGGCTCGGCACCGTCACGGCGCTGGGCGTGGTGACGCTCCAGGCCGCGCTGCTGGTCGAGACGGTCGTCCCGATGGTCGTGAACGTCCTCCGGTTCCGCTCGGACCGCTGGAAGGCGGTCAGTCGTTCCTATCGCCCGAGCGCAGGGGACTGAGCTCCCCCCTGACCGGGTAGGTGTGATCCTGCAGTATCGCCCCGACGAGCACCGGTTCCCCGTCGCCACCCTCGACCGCCACCAGCTGTTCGTCGACGTAGACGTCCTCACCGTCCCTGGTCGGGGCCAGCCCTCGTAGTCGGCGGTCCCCGACCGGACCGCCGTCCCGAGGAGCTCCGCCGCGACGCCCGCCGCCCTGTCCGCCTCGGAGAAGAGGGCTCCGTACTCGCCCCCGATCATCTCCCCCGGCTCGTGGCCGGTCATCGCCGCCACGCCCTCGTTCCACGTCGGAACCCGGCCGCCGGGTTCGAGCACGTAGAGCCCGTAGGAGAGCTGCGACTGCACCATCCGTCGGGACCGGCGGTCGGGCAGAGCCCCCCGGCGTCGAACTGCCGGACGTCCTCGAGGCTGGCCGCGAGCCGCTCGGGCCAGCCGTCCTCGATGGTGACGTAGTCGGTGACGCCCGCCCCGGTGGCGGCGGCCGCCACCCGCTCGCTCCCCCGGCCGGGCAGGAGGACGAACGGGAGCCCCCCGAACCGGCTCCGGACGGCCGTCAGGAGGTCGATCCCGGGCATCCCGGGCATCCCGTAGTCACAGACGATACCGTCGACGTCGACCCGTTCGAGCGGCGAGAGCGCGTCGACGCCCGACTCGGCGGTGGCGACGTCCATCCCGGCCAGCTGCTCGACCGTGGCGACCACGGCCGACAGCATGTGCGGGTCGTCGTGGACCAGTACCCGAAGCGGTGCGTGTTCCGTGATCGTTCCTCAGCCGCACGCCCGTCCCCGCCGAGTGCTGCCGGCTGGCACGCTCAGCGTCGACCGGGAGCGGTCGGTCGCGGGAGCATATAACCATCTCCTGAATGGTACACGTCTTCGTCGAACCACGGGTAGAGACCGGTCCGTCTACAATCATCTCAGTTACATGAATCGAGGGTGAGACGCCCGCCTCCGGCGGCCACGTCGGTGGGACGTCGGGACCGCTCACCACCGCGGACGTCGGTGGCGGTCGACGGCGAACGCCGCAGGGCCGTCGCTCGCACGCGGTCCGGTAGAAGCGCCGAGGGAGAGATTTGAACTCCCGTGTCCTGAACGGACAGTTGCTCTCGAAGCAACCGCCTTGGCCGGGCTAGGCTACCTCGGCTCGGTAGTAGGTGGGTCGGTGGTGAGTTTATGGATTTCGGTCTCCGTCCGCACCGATGGGTTCGTCGGCCCCGTCCACGAGCGCGCCCCCCTCGGCCTCGGACGCCTCGCTCCCCCAGCGGAACGCGAGCACCGCGTTCTCGTCCTCGTCGGTCCAGGTCTCGGACTCGACGGGTTCGTCGACGATCCTGGCGAGCGCGACCCCGACGAACGACCGGATCGGGTGGTCGAGACGGGTCGCGTCGCCCAGGACGCTCCCCCAGACGCGGACGCGGAGCCGGCTCCGCCCACCCCCGTCGGCGAGGTCGAGGTCCGCGACCTCGGTGCCGACCGCGAGCTCGAACTGCTGGACGACGGCCTCGCGCAGCGCGACCGTGGCGACCTCGAGCTCGTCGGGCAGGCTCCCGTTCGTCCGCTCGAAGACGTCGACGAACTCGCGACCGGTCGGCTCCAGCAACAGCGCGTAGCGGTCGTCGACGGTGACGACGGTCGAGTCGAGCGACCCCGTCGGCGGGATCGGGTCCTCGAGCGACCGCGAGAGGTAGAGCCGGACCCCGGCCGACTCCGGCCCCGTCGGCACGTACCGCGACGTCTCGGTGACCCCGAGCCTCGCGGCGATCCGCGTCTCGTTCTCCCAGAGGGTGTCGTAGAGCGCCCGACTCACGGACGCCGAGAGCAGCCACTCCTGGACGAGCATCCCGAGCAGCACCGCCCCGAACGCCCCGGTCGCGGCGACGCCGATCAGGACGTCCCGCGACTCCGGGTACAGGGCCGTTCCGGCCACGGCCGCCACCGAGACGAGGATGAGCAGCACCGCCGCCTGCCGGTAGGTCACCCGGGGCCCGGTGACCGAACGCAGCCGCTCGTTCTCGACCTCGAGTTCCCGGTTTCGCTCCTCGAGCGCCTCGAGACGCTCCTCGAGTTCGTCGGCGCCGGCGGACGTCCCGTCCGGCTCCGTGCTAAGCTCCGAGGCCATCCGCACCCCCGGGCGGCCGACTGGACGGACGGGACACGACGGGACGGGCGAGTCCGGGGGGAGCCTGCCGGGGCTCGGGATCCGGCTTCCACCCATCCCTCCCGGACTGCCGGGTCGGACTCATCGCTCCCGGGTTCTACGCGGAGGTAGTTGAGACTGCTGGTCGCCTCCCACCGCGCCCCGCGAGCGGCGGGCCGGTACCGGTTCGGGTCCGGCCGCTCCCAGACGGCTCCCGGACGCGACCGCCGCGCCTCGTCGTTCGGGCACCACTGGACCTCAGTCGGTCGCCGTCGACTCCGGGCTTTCCTCCTCCCGGAGGCGTCGTTCGGCCTCGTCGCGGTCCTCCGGGTAGCCGACGTCGATCCGCCAGCCGTCGATGGGGATCGCGTCGATCGTCCGGCCGCTCCGGATCAGCAGGTCGATCGCCTCGCTGATCTCGTACTCCCCGCGGGTCGAGGGCTGGACCAGCCTGCAGGCCGGGAAGATCGCCGGCGAGAACGTGTAGAAGCCGGTCATGACCAGGGTCGAGGGGGGCTCGTCTGGCTTCTCGACGACCTCGGTGATCTCGCCGTAGTCGTTGGTCACGCAGACGCCGTAGCGGCCCGCCTCCTCGTAAGGGACCTCCTCGACGAGGAAGGCGGCGTCCGCGCGGTCCTCGCGCTGGCGGCGGACGACGTCGGCGAGGTTCGCCCGGAAGACGTTGTCCCCAAGCATCAGCATGAAGTCGTCCTCGACGTGGTCCTCGGCACACAGCAGCGCGTGGGCGAGGCCCTTCTGCTCGCGCTGGTGGGTGTACGTGATCGGGGTCCCCTCGAACGCGTCGCCGTAGTGGTCGATTATCCCCCCTTTCCGGTAGCCGACGACGACGACGAACTCCTCGGCCCCCAGGGCGGCCAACTGTTCGAAACAGCGGGTCAGGATCGGCTTCCCGGCCACTTCGACCATCCCCTTCGGCTTCTCCTCGGTCAACGGCCGCAACCGGGTCCCCTCCCCGGCCGCGAGCACGACGGCCCTCATCGTCGTCACGGTTCGCCCCCAGCGATAACTATATGTCGGCCGATCTTCCGGACACCGAACCGTCGGTGTCCTGGCTCCCGGGGGATCCGTGTCCCGGCCGCCTCCCGGCGTGACGATCGCCACGGGTCGACGTGCGCGGCACGGGCCGATCTCGCTACGTCGAGGCCGACTGGATCGCGTACAGTTCGGCGTACGTCCCGTCGTTCTCGACCAGTTCCTCGTGCGTGCCGGACTCCGCGATCCGGCCGTCCTCGACCGTGTGGATCCGGTCGGCGTTCCTGACCGTCGACAGCCGGTGGGCGATGGCGACGACCGCGTAGTCGCGGTCCATCGTCTCGATGGCCCGCTGGACGTCCTTCTCGAGGTTCGAGTCGAGGTCGCTCGTCGCCTCGTCGAGGACGAGCACGTCGGCGTCCTCCAGCAGCGCCCGGCCGAGCGCGACGCGCTGTCGCTGTCCCCCGGAGAGCCGGACGCCGTCGTCGCCGAGCTTCGTGTCGAACCCCCGGGGGAGCTCCCCGAGGAACTCGTCGATCCGGGCGATCTCGCAGACCCGCTCGAGTTCGGCGCGGGTGGCCTCCCGGTTGCCGATCGTGAGGTTGTACTCCAGCGTGTCGTCGAAGATGTAGGGGTCCTGCTGGACGACCGAGATCCGGTCGCGCCACTCCCGGACGTCCATCCCGTCGATCGACACCCCGTTGGCGCGGATCTCCCCCTCGTCGAGGGGGTACATCCGCAGGAGCAGCGACACGATGGTCGACTTCCCCGCCCCGGACTGGCCGACGAGCCCGACGAACTCCCCGCGCTCGACCGCGAAGCTGACCCCCTTCAGGACGTCCTCCTCGCCGTCGTAGGAGAACCACACGTCGTCGAACTCGACGCGCTCGACCTCCGCCGGCACCTCGCGGGTCGCCTCGCCGGGCTCCTCGAGCCGGCCGAGCTCCTCGATGAACTCCTGGGTCCGGACGAGGTGGGGCAGGTCGTTCTCGACCTGGTAGAACCGGTTGTTGACCCGGCTGGCGGTCGGGCCCAGTCGGAACATCGCGAACAGGAACACGCCGAGCGCCCCCAGCGAGAGGTCGGCGAAGGTGAGCGCGAGGTAGATCAGGACGAACACCGAGACCGCGACGAGCAGGCTGTAGAAGTTGTTGATCGCGGCCTCGTTCCGCCGGAGCGCGATCCGTGCCTCCGTGTACTGGTCGACCGCGCCGCCGAAGTCCTCGAACAGCTCCTCGGCGACGCCGAAGATCCGCACGTCGCGTATCCCCTGCGTGCCGGCCTGGGCCGCCTCCTGTCGCCGCTCGTTGGCCTCGGCCACCTCGTCGCCCAGCTCGTACCCCGGCTCGACGACCTCGCGGAGCAGGACGGTTATCCCGCCGAGGACGACGAGGGCGAACAGGGTGAGGCGCGGGGAGATGGCGAACGCGACCACCAGGTAGACCACCGCCAGCGACCCGTCCTGGACGAGCTGGACGACCCGTTTGATCACCCGGCCCGCGTAGTAGGTCTGGGTGACGATGGCGTTCAGGATGTCGTCGGACCCCTCCCGGTCGAAGTACTCGATCCGGGCGTAGAGCGCCCTGTCGAACGCCCGCATCTGGAGGTCCCGGACGTAGTAGGTCCGGAGCGCCTCGCGGAACCACCCGACGAGGAAGCTCAGCACGAACCGAACCGTCATCACCGCAGCGACGCCGACGACGACGTACGCGAGGGTGAAGGGGATGCCGAGCGTCCGGTAGACGGTCACGAACAGTTCGAGGATGCCGGAGGCCTCCGCACCGGCGTTCTCGGCCTGGATCAGCTCGATGACGGGGAGGATGAACCCGAGTCCGACCCCCTCGAGCGCCGCCGCGAGGAGCCCGAGCCCGACGATGAGGACGGAGAACCGCGGGTCGAACCGCGCCACGTCGAGGAGCGCGTCGACCTTCTGTCGTCTCGGGACTGCGTCGGAGTCGGTGTCGGACATCTGTAGAGGGAGAGGCTGAGTGTGAGTTCTCGTCAGTACGTAAATAAGCCCGTTGGTCCTTCACCGTGGGTTTCGGCGGGCCGTCCCCGTCCCCGGCCTGCCCGGAGATCCGGAAGGCCGTGGGTCGGGAGGGTCGACCGTTCGCCGAACTCCCGAGCGCCCTCCGGTGTGGCGGACGCCGGGACGGGCGAGAGGCCGACGCCGACCGACGCCGACGCCGACCGACGCCGACGCCGACGTCGCCGCGAGGGGCGTCGCCGTTCACGACTCCGGTGTGGGACCCCGCAGCCGCGAACCCGCGATGGGGCTGGCCCGCGTGCAGTCTCCCGGTTCACGACTGCGGGCGCCTGATCCTCTCGAGCGCCCGACGCGACAGGTCGAACCCCGGTCGCCCGAAGATCGACGAGGCCAACGACCCGAGGAGCACCGGGTCCCTGAACTCGCGGTAGCAGAGCGCCCTCCAGAAGCACGCGATCGCCTCGGCCGACCACCGGTTCCGGGCCAGCAGTCGGACGCCTCTGCTCTGGTAGGCGGCCGCGAGCGCGTCCCGCCGG